>Ga0134128_10009968_pt1 | contig 11395 bp, 10 predicted proteins | sample KB31754_FD_96462 | JGI IMG/M metagenome (GOLD analysis project Ga0134128, IMG submission 96462) | Terrestrial soil microbial communities with excess Nitrogen fertilizer from Kellogg Biological Station, Michigan, USA - KB3-175-4 | ecosystem: Environmental > Terrestrial > Soil > Unclassified ...
ATCGGGATCCCGTTCACGTACCCGGCGGAGCCGCTGGAGGGGATCGTCGTCACCGGCTACGGCGGCCCCGAGCGGCCGCAGATCCTGCCCGCGAGCGCCGAGGAGCGGATCTTCGCCGCGTACCCCGACCTCGTCACCGCGCACCACCCGATGGCGGAGCGCTGGTGGGAGGACTTCCCGGCCTACACCGAGCGGCTGCTCGAGCACGCCGAGCAGATGGCCGGCGTCTGCAAGCTCGTCTTCGAGCTGGAGCCCGACCTCGGCCTCCTCTGCGTCGACTTCATGAGCACCGACCATGTCGGGCACCTCGGCTACGCCCGCTTCGACCCCGAGCATCCGGCGCATCGGGCGACCGGGGCCGGCGACGAGCTCCTCCGGGTCTACGAGCGCGTCGACGAGCTCTGCGGCGAGCTGATCGACGCGGCCGAGGCGCACTACGGCGAGGAGCCGACCGTCCTCCTCTTCTCGGACCACGGGATGAAGCCGATCTACTGGATGTTCCACCTCGACCGCTGGCTCGAGGAGCGCGGCCACCTTCGCTTCCGCAAGCGGTCGCTGCAGCCCTGGCGCCGCGGGCGGTTCGACTACCTGGCGCGCGTCGACCAGAAGCTCGTGCGGACGCTCCCGTGGTACGGCCGCGTGCTCGACAAGCTTCCGTTCCTGCCGCGCCCGGCCGAGGACCGCCTCTTCGCCGACATCGACTTCGGTACGACGCGCGCGTACGGCTTCGCCTCCCAGGGACAGCTCTACCTCGGGGAGCTCACCGGCGCGCGGCACGATCCCGCCTACGTCGACTCGCTCGCGGCCGAGCTCGCCGAGATCCCGCATCCGGAGACCGGCGAGCCGGCGTTCCAGGTGTTGCGCAAGGAGGAGCTCTGGTCGGGGCCGTTCCTCGGCAAGGCGCCGGAGCTCATGCTCCTCACGCACGACGAGCGGATCAACGTCGACCCCTCGCGCCGCCGCTGGACGGAGGCCTTCGAGCGGCACGAGCGGCTCGACCCGGAAGTCTCGTACGGCTACTCGGGGCACCACGGCGTCACGGGCATCCTCGCCGCGACCGGCCCGGGCATCCAGCCCGCCGACGTGCCGGACGACTCCCAGATCGTGCAGCTGCCGGCGACCATCCTGCGGCTGCTCGGGCTCTCCGCCGAGGGGCTCGACGGCGAGCCGCTGGCCGCGATCCTCGAAGAGGGGGCGGGCACGACCTCGGAGTCGGTCGCAGCCGCGCAGCGGGAGGCGAGCGACGAGCCGGTCTACTCCGAGGAGGAGGAACGGCAGATGGTCGAGCGGCTCCGCGACCTCGGCTACGAGTAGAGACCGGGCAGGCGGCTACCCTTCGGCGAGCATGCCGAGCGGCAAGAAGGCAAGACAGCGGCGCCGCGCGGCTGCCGGGTCGGGGGGCCGGACGCCTCCACCGGTGCGCTCCAAGGGCGGCGGCACCGGGCTCGCCCGGCTCTCGCGCCGCACGCTCCTGATCGCGGGCGCCGTCCTCGTCGTCGTGATCGGGCTCGGTGTCGGACTACCGCTCGCGCTCAGCAGCAGCGGGGACGGGAGCGGTAACGGGAGCAAGAGCACCGCCACCGGATTCGAGCCGATCTCGAAGCTCGGCAAGCTCGCCTCACCGGGCCCGCCGGGGCCGCTGGGTCCCGAAGGGCCGCCGATCGAAAGCGGCTCGGACCTCGCCCCCGCCGGCTCGCCGGCGCCCGGTCAGGCAGTCGACGGCATCTCGTGCGAGGCCGGGGAGCAGACCCTGTTCCACGTCCACGCCCGCCTCACGATCTTCGTCGACGGCCGCTCGGAGCGCGTCCCGGCCGGCGTCGGCATCGCCGAGCCGGAAGCGGAGCAGACGACGCGCGGGCCGTTCGTCGCCCGCGGAGCGTGCTTCTCCTGGCTCCACACGCACGCCGCCGACGGCGTCATCCACATCGAGTCGCCGGTGCAGCGCGCGTTCACGCTCGGCAACTTCTTCGACGTTTGGGGCCAGCCGCTCTCCTCGTCGCAGGTCGGGCCTGCGAAGGGACACGTCACCGCGCTGGTCGACGGCAAGGTCTGGCTCGGCGACCCGGGCGCGATCCGCCTGAAGTCGCACAGCCAGATCCAGCTCGAGGTCGGCAGGCCGCTCGTGGGGCAGCTGCTGATCAAGAGCTGGTCCGGCCTGTGACGTAGGCGCGACCGGCGACGTATAGGGAGGGACGTGAAGGCGATCCTCGTGGTGACGGTCCTCGCCGCTGCCGGCTTCGGGCTCGCTGCCGGCGGCACGGGCGCCATGGTCGCGGATGGTCCCGGAACGACGGCGTTCACCAGCCCGGTCACGACGACGATCGCAGACGCACAGACCGGCGACAAGATCACCTGCAACGGGACGGGAGGAGCCGCGGTTCCGCCGCCGGGTCAAGGCGTCGCCGCCATCGGGGACCCCACGCCCGGCTCCACCGGGTCGAGCCTCGTCCTCAAGCGCCTGGCCGACGGCTCGCTCGTCGTGAGCTGCACCCCGTAGCGTCCGGGTCGTCGGAGGTCGCGAGTAGGCTGCGGCCGTTGAAGCCGCTGGCCTTCGTGATCTTCCAGCTCCTCGTGCTCGGCTGGGCCGCCGTCGCCCATGTCCGGCGGGACCCGTCCCCCATCTACAAGGTTGCCTGGCTCGGCGCGCTCGGCGGGGTGATCGGCCTCGACGTGTGGTACTTCGCCAATTACGCGTACCCCGCCGGCTTCAGCTTCTGAGCTCTCCCGGCTTGCGGGCGAGGACGACCTCGGTATCGCCGGGCCAGTCCCAGAACAGGCCCTCCGGCGACCGGGACGCGAGCAGCCCGCGCATGTCGGCCGCGAAGTCGTCGGCGCGGTCGCCGAACAGGTGCGGCGCCGCCCACGAGAAGGAGAAGTAGCCGGACAGCACGCTCTCGCTGTCCCGCAGGAGGTCGGGGATGCCCGGCACGAAGATCGACTGCGACTCGCCGAAGCGGGTGCGGACGAGGACGTCCTCGAAGCGGTGCGTTCGCACGGGCGCCGCACCCTGGCCGGCACGCCGGCCCTGACCCAGGTACTGCTGCACCAGCTCCTCGATCTCCGCGTGCGGAATCGGCGGCGGGCCTGGGCTCGGAGGCTTCGGCCGGCCCTCCACCGTGTGGACGATCAGCGCGAGCGCTCCGCCGGACTCGAGCATGTCGAAGAGGGTCTCGGCGACACGGGCCTCGTCCGTCCAGTGGAAGGACTGGCCGAACGTGACCGTGCGGTACGGGCCCGGCGCCGCCTGCGGAAGCTCCTCGGCCCGCGCGTTGACCCAGCGGATGTTCCCGATCCCCCGCTCGGCGGCGACGCGGCTGCCTTCGGCGAGCATGTCCGGATCCGGATCGAGGCCGACGACCTCCTCGAAGAGGTGGGCCAGGCGCAGAGTGAGGATGCCGGGCCCGCAGCCGCCGTCGAGCAGCCTCCCGGTCCCGTCGAGCCCGAGCTCCTCGGCGAGGACGGCCTCGAGCTGCGGCGAGTACGGCGGCCTGCCGGCCCGGTAGTGCGCGGCCGCGCCCGCGTAGATGGTCGGGTCGTATGGCACGACTGGAGATTGCCGCAGTCGCCGGGTCACGGATTGCCTCCGCTTTCGTTGCGAGCCGTGGGCGCCTACGGTTGGGCGCGTGAGCGAGCATGTCCCTCTCTACTCCTCGGCCTACGCCGGGTACGGCGTCCGGGAGCAGGTCCGCAAGCTCACCTACGGCGACGACGTCGGGCAGTCGGGCTGGGTCACCGCCGACGAGCTCGAGCGCTTCGCCGGCTGGCTGGAGCTCGGCCCGGACTCGCGCCTCCTCGACGTCGGCTGCGGTTCCGGCGGCCCGGCCTTGCGACTGGCCGAGCGCACGGACGCGAGCGTCGTCGGGCTCGACCTGCTCGAGGAGGGCATCGCCACCGCGACACGTCTCGCCGAGGAGCACGGCCTCGCCGACCGCGTCAGCTTCGTGAGGGCCGACGCCGGCGGACAGCTTCCCTTCGCCGACGGGAGCTTCGACGCCGTGATCTCCGTCGACGTCATGTGCCACCTGCCGAACCGTCCGGACATCCTCCGCGAATGGCACCGCGTCACCGCTCCGGGGGCTCGAGTCCTCTTCACCGACCCGACGATCGTCACCGGCCTCGTCACCGACGCCGAGCTCGCCGACCGCAGCGCCGTCGGCATCTACGTCTTCTCCGCCGGGTCGCTCAACGAGGCGTTGCTCGCCGACGCCGGCTTCGAGACCGTCCGTAGCGAGGATCTCACCGAGAACACGGCCGCGATGGCCGGCCGCTGGCACGACGCCCGGGCCCGCTTCCGCGACGACCTCGTGGACGACGAGGGAGTGGACACCTACGAGGGCATCCAGCGCTTCCTCGCGGCCTGTCACCTCCTGGCGCGCGAGCGCCGCCTGTCGCGCCACGCCTACCTGGCGCGGCGCCGACCGATCGTCCCTCATTAACGTTCGACCCATGAGCTTCACGACGCGGCCCGAGCTGCGAGGGACGTTCGGAATGGTGGCGTCGACGCATTGGCTCGCCTCGGCCGCCGGGATGGCTGTGCTCGAGCAGGGCGGGAACGCGTTCGACGCAGCGGTCGCCACGGGGTTCACGCTCCAGGTCGTCGAGCCGCACCTGAACGGGCCCGGCGGCGACCTCCCCGCGCTCGTCTGGCCGGCGGGACGGGAGCGCCCGCTCGTGCTCTGTGCGCAGGGTCCGGCGCCGCAGGCGGCGACGATCGAGGTGTACCGCGACGAGCTCGGTCTCGCGCTGATCCCCGGCACGGGGCCTCTCGCCGCGGTCGTGCCCGGCGCGTTCGGCGGCTGGATCGCGCTGCTGCGCGAGCACGGAACGCTGCGACTCCGCGACGTCCTCCGCTTCGCGATCGACTACGCCGAGCATGGCTACCCGGCCGTCGCGGGGATCGGCGACGCGATCCGCCGGGTCGAACAGCTCTGCCGCGACGACTGGACGACGTCGGCCGAGGTGTACCTGCCGGCTCCCGAGCCGGGGACGCTGCACCGGAACCCCGCACTGGCCGAGACCTACCGGCGCATCCTCGCCGAGGCCGAGGCCGCCTCGAGCGACAGGGACTCCCAGCTCGCGGCCGCGCACGACGGCTGGTACCGCGGCTTCGTGGCGGAGGAGTTCGTCGCCTTCCAGGAGCGCGAATGGCTCGACAGCTCCGGCGAGCGCCACTCCGGCCTCCTCGCCGAAGCGGACCTGCGCGACTGGGCGCCTGCCTGGGAGGAGCCGGTCTCGGTCGACTACCACGGCTTCGAGGTCTTCAAGGCCGGCCCGTGGAGCCAGGCTCCGGTCTTCCTCCAGCAGCTCCGCCTGCTCGAGGGGTTCGACCTCGCGGGGCTCGCTCACGGCGGGGACGAGTACGTCCACGTCGTGACGGAGTGCGCGAAGCTCGCCTTCGCCGACCGCGAGGCGTGGTACGGCGACCCGGACTTCGCCGACGTCCCGCTCGCCGACCTGCTCTCGCGCGAGTACGCGGACGAACGGCGGCGGCTGGTCGGCGACGAGGCGTCGCGCGAGCTTCATCCCGGCTCACCCGGCGGTCTCGAGCCGCGCCTGGCCCAGCCGGTGGACGGCGCTCCGGTCGCGCCGGGGGTCGGCGAGCCCACGCGCGGCGACACGGTCCACCTCGACGTCGTGGACCGCCACGGGAACATGGTCTCGGCGACGCCGAGCGGCGGCTGGCTCTGGGGCGCGCCCGTCATCCCGTCCCTCGGCTTCTGTCTCGGCACGCGCGCGCAGATGTTCTGGCTCGAGGAGGGCCTGCCGAACTCGCTCGAGCCCGGCAAGCGGCCGCGGACGACGCTGTCGCCCACCATCGCCGGCCGCGACGGAGCGCCGGGCCTGGCCCTCGGCACCCCCGGAGGCGACCAGCAGGACCAGTGGACGCTCCACGTCTTCCTCGGCCATGTCCACCAGGACCTCGATCTCCAGGCCGCGATCGACGCGCCGGACCACCACACCGAGGCGTTTCCCTCGAGCTTCTACCCCCGGGAGACCCGTCTGCGGCACGTGGCGATCGAGGAACGCGCCGGGGGCGAGGCGATCGAAGGACTGCGCCGGCGCGGGCACGAGGTCGAGGTCTCGGGATCGTGGACGCTCGGCCGTGTCACCGCAGTCGGACGCCAGCCCGGCGGGATCCTCAAGGGCGGTGCAAACCCGCGTGGCAAGCAGGGTTACGCGGTCGGTCGCTGATGGCGGCGGGCAGGGACCCATCAGCACCAGGTAAACGGCCTGTTAGGACAGGCATAGATCCACCTTGTCCTGGGAAAGCCCTGCACCACGAGAGAAAACGTGCGCTTCCCCGCGGCGGCGGACGCCGTGCATCAGCGCCCGTGACAGCACGAAGGAGGCAGCTATGCGTTCGGCCAAACCCGACAGACGAAGCGTCCGGACGGTTGCCGCGCTCGCTGTAGCCGGCGCCGTCCTCCTCGCGCTCGCAGCGTGCGGAGGCGGAGGCGGAGGCGGCAACAACAACAGCGGCGGCACCACGGGCGGCGTCTCCGGATCCACGAAAGTGGTTTCGGTCAAGAGCGGAGGAACGCTCACGTATGCGCTCGACGAGGATCTCGCGGGCTTCAACGTCCTCAACCTCGCCGAGAACGAGTTCGTCCTGCAGGAGATCCTCGACCCGGTGTGGCCGAGCGTCTTCACCACGCCGCCGAATCTCAAGCCGACGCCCGACCACAACGTGGTGACGAGCGTCCGGCTGACGAAGAAGCAGCCGCAGACCATCGTCTACAACATCAACAAGAAGGCGAAGTGGTCCGACGGCGTCCCGATCGACGCCAGCGACTTCATCTACAACTGGCAGGCGCAGTCGGGGAACTCGAAGTTCACGGACAAGGGCGGCAAGCCGTTCGAGCCGGCGACGACGTCGGGCTACAACCAGATCAAGTCGGTGACGGGCTCCAACGGCGGCAAGACCGTGACGGTCGTCTTCTCGAAGCCGTTCGGCGACTGGAAGGCCCTCTTCTCGCCGCTCATCCCGGCGCACATCTCGAAGCGGGTCGGCTTCAACGAGGGCTGGGCGACGTTCGGGCCCGCGGCGCAGGTCTCGGGCGGCCCGTTCATGATCCAGAGCTACAAGAAGGGCTCCAACCTCATCGAGGTGCCGAACCCGCACTACTGGGGTCCCAAGCCGAAGCTCGCGAAGCTCGTCTACCGGTTCATCCTCGACGACAGCCAGCAGCCGCCGGCGGTGCAGAACGGCGAGGTCAACATGGTGAACCCGGCGCTTCCGGGCCTCGACTTCTACAACGCCGTGAAGTCGATCGGGGGCTTCCAGGTCTCGGTCGAGCCGGGCCTCGAGTTCCAGCACATCGACTTCAACCAGACGAATCCGTACCTCGCCAAGCCGGCGATCCGCCATGCGATCGCCTACGGCACCAACCGTGACGAGATCGCCAAGCGGTCGGCCGGCGAGATCTTCCCCAAGCTGAGGGCGCTCAACAACCGGATCTTCATGCCGACCCAGCCGGAGTACAAGGACATGAGCGGCACCTTCAGCAAGTTCGATCCGGCACTGGCGAAGAAGACGCTCCAGCAGGCCGGTATGAAGATGGGCTCGGACGGCTACTTCCAGCCGAACTTCGGGCCCGAGAAGGGGAAGGACTTCACGTTGAGCATCTCGACGACGGCCGGCGTGCCCGTCCGGGCGCAGATCGAGCAGCTCTTCCAGTCCGAGATGAAGGCGATCGGCGTGAAGATCAACATCCAGAACTACACCGCCGACAAGCTCTTCGGCACCATCGGACCGAAGGGCGAGTTCGACCTGATCGAGTTCGCGTGGGTCTCGACGCCGTTCGCGTCGGGGAACCAGTCGATCTACTGCTCGTTCACGAACACCTCCGTGTGCGGGTCGAACTGGAACCACTACGCCAACCCGACGGTCGACTCACTGTTCGACAAGGCGCTCACGACGCTGGATCCGACCAAGGCGGCGGCGATCTACAACAAGATCGACGGCTTGCTCTGGAAGGACATGGCGACACTGCCGCTCTTCCAGCAGCCGCAGCTGTTCGGCTGGTCGTAGAAGTTCGGCAACGTCTTCCCGAACACGAGCTCGGTCGGCATCCCGTGGAACGCTCAGCAGTGGGGAGTGAAGTCGTCGTAGACACTCCCGCCGCGAGACCGTCGAGCCGGAGAAACGCGAGCCGCCCCCCTCGAGGGGGCGGCTCGCGCGCTGAGCGATGACCCCGTTCGTCCTGCGCCGGGTCGCCGCGGGCATCGTCATCCTCTTCGTGGCGAGCTTCCTGACGTACGTGCTCGTCTCGGAGTCGGGGGATCCGCTCGCGACGCTGAAGGCGAACCCGCACACGACGCAGGCGACTATCGACGCGGCGAGGGCCCGCCTCGGCCTCGACCATTCGCTCTTCGAGCGCTACTGGCTCTGGCTCTCCCACTTCGTCCAGGGCGACTTCGGCAAGAGCACCCAGGGCGGCCCCGTCGAGCCTCAGCTCTGGGAGCGGCTCGGCGTGACGATGAAGATGGTCCTGCCGGCGACCCTGATCGCGGCGGTGATCGCGATCGCGCTCGGCATCCTCGGCGCGGTGCGCCAGTACAAGCCCGACGACCACATCTCGACGACGCTCGCGTACATCTTCTACGCCACGCCCGTCTTCGTCCTCGGCATCCTGCTCAAGGACTTCGTCGCGATCAAGATCAACAACGCCGCCGGCCACACGGCGCTCTTCACGGTCGGCGACAGCACTCCGGGCTTCACGGGGAGCTTCGGCGCGCGAATGCTCGACGACGTGCAGCATGCGGTGCTGCCGGTGCTCACCCTCGTCCTCGTCAGCTACGCCGCGTGGAGCCGCTACCAGCGCGCCTCGCTCCTCGACGTCCTCAACAGCGACTACGTGCGTTTCGCGCGGGCGAAGGGCGTGCCGCGGCGGCGCGTGCTCGTCAAGCACGCGTTGAGGAACGCTTTGATCCCCGTCACGACCGTGATCGCGCTCGACTTCGCGACGATCATCGGCGGCGCCGTGATCACCGAGATCGTCTACGGCTGGGAGGGCATGGGCCAGTTCCTGCTCGGGGGCCTCACCGGCCCGCTGACGCCGGACGTCAACGTCGTGCAGGCCTGGCTCGTGATCACGGCGGCGGTCGTGATCCTCTTCAACCTGCTCGCCGACATCACGTACGCGGCGCTCGATCCGAGGATCCGCTATGGCTAACGTCACCGGCTCGAGCGAGCCGCAGCGCGACGTAGGTGCCTCGTTCGGCACCGCCGCGACCGAGTACGCGGCGGACCGGGCGGTCGGCGCGCCGTCCGAAGGCGGGCCTGACGGTGTCGCCGGCCGCAGCCAGCTCAGCCTCGCCTTCCGCCGCTTCCTCCACCACCGGATGGCCCTCGTCGGGCTCACCATCTTCGTCCTGCTCGTGGCGACCGCCTTCATCGCGCCGCACTTCTGGAAGTGGGGGTACGCCGACATCACGCCGGAGTTCGCGACCAGCCCCGACGCCGCCCATCCGTTCGGCACCGACACGATCGGCCACGACCTCTTCGCGCAGGTGCTCATCGCGACGCAGACCTCGCTCAAGACCGCCTTCATCGTGACGGTCATCGCCACGATCCTCGGCACCGTGATCGGTGCGGTCGCCGGCTACTACGGGAAGCTCGCCGATGCAGCGCTGATGCGCTTCACCGACCTCGTCCTGACGGTGCCGCTGCTCGCGCTGCTGCTGGTGCTGGCGAACATCCTCTCGAAGCAGAGCGGCAACTACCTCTACATCGCGATCATCATCGCGGCCGTCTTCTGGACATACCTGGCGAGGCTCGTCCGCGGCACCTTCCTGTCGCTGCGGGAACACGACTACGTGCTCGCCGCACGCGCGATCGGCGCCCGGGACCGCCGGGTCATCTTCAGGCACATGATCCCGAACGCGATGGGGCCGATCGTCGTCAACGCGACGCTGACGGTCGCCAACGCCATCCTGATCGAATCGGCGCTCTCGTTCCTCGGCCTGGGCATCCAGCCGCCGGAGGTGTCGCTCGGCTCGCTGATCAACAACGGCCAGGGCGCGGCGACGACGGAGTGGTGGCTGTTCGCGTTCCCGTCGGGCGTGCTCGTGCTCATCATCCTCGCCGTCAACTTCGTCGGCGACGGACTGCGCGACGCGCTCGATCCGAGGCAGACGCGGGTGCGCGCCTGATGGACGAGTCGCAGGAGCGGCTGCTCGACGTCGACGGGCTGACGGTCGCCTTCCCGACCGACGAGGGGATCGTCCAGGCCGTGCGCGGAGTCACCTTCTCGCTGGAGCCCGGCAAGGTCCTCGGCATCGCCGGCGAATCGGGATCCGGGAAGTCGGTCACGAGCCTCGCGATCATGGGACTGCTGCCTCGCTCGGCGCGCGTCGCCGGCTCCGTCCGTTTCCGCGGCCGGGAGCTGCTCGGCCTCTCGGAGCGTGCGCTCGAGGAGATCCGCGGCCGGAGGATCTCGGTGATCTTCCAGGACCCGATGCCCTCGATCAACCCGGTCTACACCGTCGGCTGGCAGGTGGCGGAGGCCATCGAGATGCATCAGGACGTGCCGAAGCGGAAGGCGTGGGCGCGGGCGATCGAGCTGCTCGAGCTCGTCGGGATCCCCCGTGCCGCCGAGCGTGCCGAGAGCTATCCGCACGAGTTCTCGGGCGGGATGCAGCAGCGCGTCGTGATCGCGACCGCGATGGCCAACAATCCCGACGTGATCATCGCCGACGAGCCGACCACCGCCCTCGACGTGACCGTGCAGGCACAGGTGCTCGAGGCTCTGAAGACGGCACAGGAGGAGACGAACGCGGCGGTGATCTTCATCACCCACGACCTCGCCGCGATGGCCGGCATCGCCGACGAGATCATCGTCATGTACGCGGGCAAGCCGGTCGAGTCGGCCCCGACGGACGAGATCTTCTATCGGCCGCGCATGCCGTACACCGTCGGCCTGCTCGCCTCCCTGCCGCGGCTCGACACCGACGCCTCGGAGCCGCTGCGCCCCATCCCGGGGTCGCCGCCGCAGGTCATCGACCTGCCGCCCGGGTGCCCGTTCACGCCGCGCTGCCCGCTCGCGCGCGCGAAGTGCCGGGAAGAGGAGCCCGAGCTGCGCAAGTTCGGCGAGGGCCACCTGACCGCGTGCCACTTCGCCGAGGAGCTCGAGCAGAAGGGCGGCGAGGAGATCTTCGCTCCGATCGCGGTCGACACGGAGGTGCTGTCCGGCTGATGTCCGGGACGCTCGAAGCCCCTGCCAAGGAACAGCCGCAGCTCGAGCCGGCCCGCCACGGCGAAGTCCTGCTCGAGGTCGAGAAGCTCGTCAAGCACTACCCGGTCCAGAGCGGCAGGCTCCTCCGCCACAAGACGGGCGAGGTGCATGCGGTCTGCGGTGTCTCCTTCACGCTCGAGGCCGGCGAGACGCTGGGC
>Ga0134128_10009969_pt1 | contig 11395 bp, 15 predicted proteins | sample KB31754_FD_96462 | JGI IMG/M metagenome (GOLD analysis project Ga0134128, IMG submission 96462) | Terrestrial soil microbial communities with excess Nitrogen fertilizer from Kellogg Biological Station, Michigan, USA - KB3-175-4 | ecosystem: Environmental > Terrestrial > Soil > Unclassified ...
CGTCAATCGCTCCAACAACTCGCTCTCTCAAATCCAAGGAATAGGGTCGAGCCATCGCTGCTGGCCTCCAGCCCAGCCAGCAGCTTGAATCACGATTCCCAATCCCCGTGAATCCCAGCCGATTCAATCAGGTCGGATTTTGCTCTAGACGCGAGAGATTTTGGTCGCTGGGCAGGAACGAGAAGCGATGTGGGCAAGATGCCCATGAGCGACGAGCGACGAACCTGGAGTAGCGACAGCGTACGACCGGCCAAAAGATCCGCGCCTTAAGCGACGCGCTTGTCGAGCTGCTCAAGCTTCGCCAGCTCGACATGCGCACGAAGCTCGATCTGATCCAGCACGTCCTGCAGCTTGGGATCGGCGAAGACATCGTGGCGGCGCGTCACCGCCACGGCCAGACGATTGAGGGTGGCGCGGGGAATCCCGCCGGCGAGAAGACCGTCTCGTACCGAATCCAGAATGTCGAGCAATTGCTCACCATGGGCCAACCCTTTGGAGCGCCCGTCGGACGCATCGCCCATGTCTTGCAACGCGAGAATGGAATCGAGAGCAGCGATGGGACCTGGACCTGTGACGATCTGCGCGTGGCTCTCCGGCGCTTCGGGCACCGCAAAGGTACTACCGGCGCTGGCATTGACAGTCTTGCGCCTGAGGGCGGCGCTTTCGACCCGGCTGGTGCTTTTGATTTCCATGGGCCCACTCCGACAGGGAAGCATCGCCTTATATGGTTAATAAAGGCTTGATTGGTGAAATAGGGCAGCGCGTCTTGGTCCCGGCTTTCTTCCCCCGCATGGCGAAGCCATTGGGCGGGAGAAGATGTCCGCATGGGGGCTTGCCCAGCGCGTAGGCGCGAGCGGGAGCGCCAAGCCCAAGCTGGCGGACAGATGGGGGCAAAATCTAATGTCCACGATGATAGGGGTGGCCCGCAAGGATGGTCATGGCCCGGTAGATCTGCTCCAGGAGCAGCGCGCGGGCCAGAAGATGCGGCCAGGTCTGGGGGCCGAAAGCCAGGCTGCGGCCGGCTTTTTGGCCCGGCAGCGGTTTCAGCCCGTCCGGGCCGCCAATCACGAAGCAGATGTCCCGGGTCGCCACATCGCGCAGGCTTCCCAGCATTTCGGCGAAATCTTCCGAGGTCATGCCTTTGCCCTTGGCATCCAGCAGCACGACATGGGCGCCTTTCGGCACTTTGCCGGACAACCGCTCGGCTTCATCGGTCATGCGCGTGGCGGCGTCGCGCGCCTTGCCCGCGCTCAATTCCTCGATGGTGAGTTGGGCGAAGCCCATGTTGCGGCCCAGCTTGGCCGCGCGGCCCAGAAATTCGTCGCACAGGGCGCCTTCGGACGTTCCGCGTGCGCTTCCTATAGCTAGAACGGTGAGCCGCACCTCGTCAGGCCTTGGGCGAGGCGACGTTCCACATGCCTTCCAGATCGTAATATTCGCGCACTTCCGGGCGGAAGACATGCACGATCACATCGCCCGCATCCACCAGCACCCAGTCGCCCTGGGCTGCGCCGGTGACCGGACGGGTGCCATAACCTTCCTCCTTGAGACGCCGCGCCAGATGCTCGGCGATCGCCATCACATGACGCGAGGAGCGGCCCGAGGCAATCACAGCGGCGTCACAAAGCGAGGAACGGCCTTCCAGATCGATGGTGACGATCGCTTCCGCCTTGTCGTCTTCCAGGGACGCGATGATCCGCTTCAAGAGCTCGCTTTGCGCAGGGGCTTTGCGCGGCCTTGGCGCCGGTTTCCTGGTGTTGGGCTTGGTGGCTTTCCTGGATGGAGCCTTGGCGGCTTTCTTCTTGAGCTTCGCGGCTTTCTTGGCAGTTGTTTTATGCCCTACCGTTTCGCGACTTGAGGGCTTGTTCTTGCGTATCAGGGGCGTGTCTCCAACTTGAAGGGAAAACCTATCACGGGCGATGCAATGCCCCAAGGGTGCGCAGCCTGGTGGCGCTCTCGCGATTGCGCGCGCCGTCCAGGATCATCACCGCGGGCGGACGGGATAACGTGCGCGTGGCACCGAAGCGCCGGATCAGGGGCGCATTAAGTGAGGCCATGATGCTGCCTGGCCGCTGCACCACGGCGATCGAGACTTTGTGCGCCAATTCCTGCCAGCGCCGCCAGCGGCTGAACTGGGCGAGATTGTCGCTGCCCATCAGCCAGACGAATTGCATCTGGGGAAAGCGCCGCTCCAGCGCGGTCACGGTGTCGATGGTGTAGCGGGTGCCTAATGCCTGTTCCAAGCCGCTTACATGGACGCGGGGATGATGCGCGGCAATAGCTCGCGCGCTTGCCAAGCGCTGCGCCAACGGGGCCATGCCGGCTTTGGCCTTGAGCGGATTTCCGGGGCTCACCAGCCACCAGACCTCATGAAGATTGAGCCGCTTGATGGCGGTTTCGCTCACATAAAGATGCCCGGAATGGGCCGGATTGAACGAACCGCCCAGAAGACCGATGCGCAAACCGTCTGCCGCCGGTCCGGGGGGGCGAATCCAATTCAAGGGCGCGTTTGTCCCGTGCCGCGCACCACATATTTGAAGGTGGTGAGTTGTTCCACGCCCACGGGCCCCCGCGCATGCAGCTTGCCGGTGCCGATGCCGATTTCCGCCCCCATGCCGAATTCACCGCCATCGGCGAACTGGGTCGAGGCGTTCCAAAGCACGATGGCGCTGTCGAGCGCGTTGAGGAACGTCTCCGCCGCCTGCTCGTCATCGGTGAGGATCGAGTCGGTGTGGTGCGAACCATAATGCTCGATATGCTGGATGGCCGCTTCCAGCCCGTCCACCACTCTGACCGAGATGATGGCATCGAGATATTCGGTGCGCCAATCCTCTTCCGTTGCCGCTTTGGCCGAAGGGAAAATTGCCTGCACCGTTTCATCACCGCGGATTTCGCAGCCTGCCTTGGCCAAGTCTTCCAGAATGGGCAGGCCATGGCTTTTGAACACCGCGCGATCCACCAGCAGACTTTCCGCCGCGCCACAGATGGAGGTACGCCGCATCTTGGCGTTCACCACCACTTTGCGCGCCATCGCGAAATCCGCCTTTTCATGCACATAGACGTGGCAGATGCCTTCAAGATGCGCGAGCACCGGGACGCGTGCTTCGCGCATCACCCGGCCGGTGAGGCCCTTGCCACCGCGCGGCACGATCAGGTCGATGGTACCAGAAAGTCCTTCCAGCATCAGCCCCACGGCGGCGCGATCGGGAGTCTTCACATATTGGATCGCCGCTTCCGGCAGACTCGCCGCCTTCAGCCCTTCCACCATCGCGGCATGAATCGCGCCGGAGGAATGGATCGAATCCGAGCCGCCGCGCAGAATGGCGACGTTGCCCGCCTTGAGCGCGATCGCGCCCGCGTCCGCGGTTACGTTGGGACGGGATTCATAGATGATGCCGATCACGCCGATGGGCGTCGAAACACGGGCGATATCCAGGCCGTTGGGTCTGGTCCAGCGTTTCAGTTCGCGGCCATTGGGATCGGGCTGGGCGGCCACCTCTTCGACGCCCTTGGCCATCGCTTCGATGCGCGCATCGTTGAGGGTCAGACGATCCTGCAATGGCGCGGACATATTGCCGGCCTTGGCCGCCTGCAAGTCGCGCGCATTGGCAGCCAGGATTTCCGCCTTGCGGGCGCGGATGGCGCGCGCCGCTTCCTTCAGCGCCTTGGTCTTCACCGCGTCATCGGCTTCGCGCAGGGGCCGGGCCGCCTCGCGCGCGGCCTGGCCGATCGCCGTCATCTCCGCCGCCATCTTCGCCATTTGGGCGTCATTCTTGTCGTGCAAGGTCATGCGGAGAGCACCAGATCGTCGCGATGGATCATCTCGTCCCGGCCACGATAGCCCAGAATGGCTTCGATTTCGACCGTGCGTTTGCCCGCAATCCGCTCCGCGTCGGACGCATTGTAAGCGATCAATCCGCGCGCGATTTCGCGGCCCCGGCGGTCCTTGACCAGCACCGTATCGCCCCGCTCGAAACGGCCGTCCACTTGGCGGACGCCGGCAGGCAACAGGCTCTTGCCTCCGGACAGCGCCTTCACTGCGCCCTCGTCGATCACCAAAGTGCCTTCGGGTTTCAGTCCGCCCGCGATCCAGCGCTTGCGCGCCACGGCGGGCGAGAGGCTGGCGCGGAAGATGGTGTGGCGAGCGCCGTCGGCAATCGCCGCCACCGGATGAAGCCCCTCACCTTTGGCGATAATCACGTCGCAGCCCGCCGCCGTCGCGATTTTGGCGGCGATCAGCTTGGAGGCCATGCCGCCCCGGCCCACGCCGGAAACACTGCCGCCACCCATCGCCTCGATCTCAGCGGTGATAGTGGTCACTTCCGGAATATGTTTGGCGCTCGCGTCGTGATTGGGATTGGCGGTGTAAAGCCCATCCACATCCGACAGAAGAATTAGTTTGTCCGCGCCCATCATCGAAGCCACGCGCGCACCCAGCCGGTCATTGTCGCCGAAACGAATCTCGGCGGTGGCCACCGTGTCATTCTCATTGATCACCGGCACCGCGCCCAGATCGAGCAAAGTCTTGAGCGTGGCGCGGGCGTTGAGATAGCGATTGCGCTCCTCCGTGTCACCGAAAGTGAGCAGAATCTGCGCCGCCACCAATTGCTGGTCCGCCAGGAAATTCGAATAGGCGTGCGCCAGCCTGACTTGACCCGCTGCCGCCGCCGCTTGGCTTTCTTCCAGGCGCAAAATACCAGCGGCAAGTTTCAGCAGATTGCGTCCCAGCGCGATCGAACCGGAGGACACCAGGATCACTTTGGTACCTTCTTTGCGCAGCACCGCCACATCCGCGCAAAGCGAAACCAGCCAGTCGCGGCGCAACTGGCCGCTCTTGCCGTCCACCAGGAGCGACGAGCCAACCTTCACCACCACCAGCCTGGCGCCGGAAAAAAGCCCGCTCATGGCGTCCACGCGCCTTTCTTTTTCCTGGGCGTTTTGATCGGCTGCTTTTTTTGCATGCGCCGCGCTTGAATTTCATTGGCGAGCGCGCGGAGCACCGTGGGAATGCCTACACCCGACACGCCGGAGATGGCATAAACCTCGCGCTTGCAGGCTTTCTCCAGCGCCGCGCGCTTCTTGGCCAACGCCGCTTTGGGAACGGCGTCGATCTTGTTGATCGCCACGATCTCAGGCTTGGCGCTCAGGCCCTGGCCATAGGCTTTCAGCTCGGCGCGGATGGTCTTGTAGATCTTGACCACATCGTCCTCGGTGCCGTCCAGCAGATGAAGGATGGCGTTGCAACGTTCGGCATGACCCAGGAACCGGTCGCCTAGCCCCACGCCTTCATGCGCGCCTTCAATCAGCCCGGGCAGATCGGCCAGCACGAAGTCGGTGGAATCGATCTTCACCATGCCAAGTTGAGGCTCCAGCGTGGTGAAAGGATAGTCGGCGATCTTGGGCGTGGCGGCCGAGACACGGGAAAGAAAGGTGCTCTTCCCCGCGTTGGGCATGCCGATCAGGCCCACATCGGCGATCAGCTTGAGCTTGAGGATGAGAATCTTCTCTTCGCCCGGTTGCCCCGGATTGGCATGGCGCGGCGCCCGGTTGGTGGCGCTTTTGAAATGGGCATTGCCGAAGCCGCCATTGCCGCCCTTGAGCAGCATCACCCGCTGGCCGCTTTCATGAAGGTCGGCGATCAAACTCTCGCCATCCTCGTCATAGATCTGGGTGCCGACCGGGACTTTCATCACCGCGTCGGCCCCACCCGCGCCGGTCATCACCTTGCCCTTGCCGCCCTCGCCATTCTTGGCCCGCACATGCTGCTGAAAGCGGTAGTCGATCAGGGTGTTGAGATTGTCCACCGCTTCCGCCCAGACATCGCCGCCCTTGCCGCCATCGCCACCATAAGGACCGCCATACTCGATGAATTTCTCGCGCCGGAATGCGATGCAGCCATTGCCGCCAGCGCCGCTGGAGGCATAGACCTTGGCGATATCGAGAAACCGCATCCTTAAAAGTCTCTTTTGTTTGGTCGCGCGGCCTGACACGAAGTCTCCAACTTCGCGGGGCCGACGCTCCTAGGCGGCCTTTTTCGAGAGGAACGCCTCTCGCGTCAACAGCATCTCATGACAGAGGACCTTCACGCCGCGGGCCACCGACAGCCGCATCCGGCTGCCATTGTGCCGCGCGCCCAGCTTGGCCAGGACGTGGCCCGAGGCCGGATTGTCATGAAACCATCCAGCCCAGAGATAGGGCGCGTCTAGGCTTTCAAATGCGAAGCGCGCCATGGTCCCAGCCGCCTCGGTGGCATAGCCCATGCCCCAGAAGGGCTTGCCCAGCCAGTAACCGAACTCATGGCCCTCGTCTTCCAGATGAAGCCCGATGCAACCCATGAAGACATTGTCGGCTTTGCGCACGATCACGAAGGCATAATGGCCGTCGCCCTGACGCCCGCGTTCCGCGACAAAATCCTCCGCATCGGCTTCGTTATAAGGATATGGCACCCGCGCCAGATTGCGCGACACCTGGAAATCGCCCAGCCAGACCGCCATCGCCTGAATATCGGCGTGCCTGGGCGGCCGCAATATCAGTCTCTCACTCTCCACCAATGACATGACACGTTTCCCCGCTCCTTCTCGCGAGGGAAACAAAAAAGGGAGATGGCGGACCATCTCCCTCGCATATATGGGCCGCCAATTTGATTGGCGGCCTATGTCTTCAGCCGCCTTATTCCGCCGCCGTCTTCATCGGCTTTTGGGCCGGGTTGGCCGCCGCGATCACGGATACAAAAGTGCGGCGCTTGAAACCGGTCTTGAACGCGACGTTGCCGTCGCAAAGCGCGAAGAGCGTATGGTCCTTGCCCATACCGACATTCTCGCCCGGCCAGAATTTGGTGCCGCGTTGTCGCACGATCACATTTCCGCCGGCGATGTGCTCACCGCCGAACAATTTCACGCCCAGACGCTTGGCGTTGGAGTCGCGCCCGTTGCGGGATGAGCCGCCTGCTTTCTTGTGCGCCATGGCTTATTCCTTGCCGGCCGAGATCGAGAGCACTTTCACCTTGGTGAAGTGCTGGCGATGACCGCGCTTCCTATGGGTGTTCTTGCGGCGCTTCTTCTTGAAGGCGATCACTTTCTCGCCCTGGCCATGCTCGAGGATTTCACATTCGACCGACGCGCCTTGGACCAGCGGCGCACCCAGCTTGGGCTTGTCGCCGCCCAGCATCAGGACCTCGCCCAAGGTGAGCTTGGCACCGACATCGCCCTTAAGGCTTTCCACCTCAAGGACCATGTCCTCGGCCACCCGATACTGTTTTCCGCCGGTGCGGACCACCGCGTACATGGTCTAATTCCTTGAAATAAAAAGTGTTTCCGGAGAAGAGGCTTCTCCGAAGAGCGGCGCACTATACGGAAAGAGGCTTTGCCGTCAAGGCAGCTTATGCCTGCTTTTTTCGTGCCTGAATGCGGGCCGCCACCGCGCCCAGAAGAAGGGCAAGTCCCACCAGCACCGCCACCGTCTTGGCATTGGCGAGACGCGCTGCGATCCCCGCCAAACCGTCGTCGGGGCCGCCGACCAGCATGGCCAGCTCCATGGCCCTCAATCCGGCGTCCAGCAATGCACTTACCGCCGCCACCAACGCCGCCAATAGCACCCAGCGCCGGAAACGGTTTTTGCCCGGGGTGAAACGCTCGGCCACGATCACGCCGGAGAAGAAGAAACTCAGCGCGTAAAACGGCATCACCAGATAGGCGAAGCCCAAAACGAATCCCGCCTCAGCCGCATAAGGTTCCGGCGCCCAGGCGTGGAAGGCCAGACGGAATTGCGCGGCGCTGGCGAGGCCTTCGAGATTGGCGGTGGAAACCCCGGTCCGCGATTTGAGCTCAATGTCCAGGAAAGTGAGGATCGCATAGGCGATCACACCCAGGCCGGTGGCCCAGATCCAGCCGCGATCGAGCGCCATCCTGGAAATGCGCATCTGGTTTCCCCTCTGCTATAAGCGCGTCTTAGGCGGTCAATTATGCGGGTTTTGGGCGATATTCTCTACAATTTCCACTGGGTGGTGCCGGGCGATTGCGCCCGCGCGGCCCAGGCCTGGGCGGGCGGGGTAGGCCCGTTTCTGGAACGGCGCGGCATCAAGGCTCTGATCAATCTTCGAGGCCGCAACGACGACCTGTCCTGGTGGAAAAAAGAAACAGGCGCCGCCCATGCGCGGGGCATCGCCCATCTCGACGCGATGCTGGATTCCAGGAAGCTCCCCACCCAGCCCATGCTGGCGCGGCTGATCGAAGCGTTCGATTCTGCGCCCAGGCCTTTCGTCCTCAAATGCTCGGGCGGCCAGGACCGCACCAGTTTCGCGGCGGCCTTGTATCTCATTCATCGCGGCGGCTGGGGCGCGATGGAAGAAGCGCGGGCACAGTATGCGCGCTTTCCCTATCTGCATTTTCCCAAAAAGCATCAGCGCTGGCTCCGGCCTTTTCTCGAGTTCGCCGCGGAAGACGCCCGTGGCGTACCGCTGTCCCAATGGATTTCCGAGCGCTACACGCCCGAGCGCCTGAAACAATGGCTGGACGGAAAGGGCTTTGCCGGCAGTTATGCGGGGATTTTCGTCATTCCCACCCGCAGTCCTTTTCAATGGTGAAGGGCATCGCCCTGATGCCGGGCGTGACGCTGTGGCGGGAGAAATTTTCCCGCAGCGAGCAGCGGGCGCTCTTGGCGGATGTGCAGGCGCGGCTGGAGACAGCGCCGCTCTACCGTCCGCGCATGCCGGTATCGGACAAGGAATTTTCCGTCGAGGAAAGCAATTTCGGACCGCTGGGCTGGGTGTCGGACAAAAGCGGCTATCGCTATCAAGCCACCCATCCCGCGACCGGTGAACCCTGGCCTGAGATTCCGCCCATGCTGATGGGATTGTGGCGCGAGATCGTCGATGCCCCCGATGCGGAGTGTTGCCTGGTCAATCTTTATCGCGACGGCGCGCGCATGGGACTGCATCAGGACAAGGACGAGCGGAATTTTGCCGCCGCGGTGGTGTCGGTATCGCTGGGCGACGAAGCGCTGTTTCGCATCGGCGGCGAGACGAGGGCCGCGCCCACCCAAAGCGTGATGCTGTCCTCGGGCGATGTGGTGATGTTCGGCGGCCCGGCGCGGCTTGCCTATCACGGCATCGACCGCATCCGGCCAGGAAGTTCGTCCCTCATTCCCGGCGGAGGCCGCATCAACCTCACTTTGCGACGGGTGAATCCATAAAAACGCCCGGTCCTCGAGACCGGTTAAGCATCGGCTAGGTGAGCGAAGCGAGCCGTCAGGCGTGTGACACGGAGCATCCGCCGAAGGCGGTGCGACCATCAGAAGATAAAAAAACGCCCGGCCGTTTGGCCGGGCGTAAAAATGCGCCGTTACGCGCTTTGGATGCCCGGAGGGGATAACCGGCATCCGCGGAAAACGGGGTCCAGCATGCGAGCGGGGGGGCAGAGCCTGCTGGACCAACCGTTTTCCATCTCCAACCTATGCTCAAAAGACACACACTTCAAGAATTTCTGCTTTTCGCTCCATTTACAAAAATTCAGCGTGACAGTTGTGTTTTTGTCATACCCGCTCTCACCTTTCTGCGAGCCGGCGAGGGTCAGGTGCTGCGGCGTTCGTCCATCTGACGCTGAATTTCCGCGTCATAATCCGCGAAAACCTCGCTCCAAAAGCCATTCAACCAGTTTCGCAATGCCATCATGCCGGCGGGCGCGGCGCGATAGAGCCGGCGCGTGCCGGCGGCCTCGTCCCTGACAAGGCCGGCGTCTTTCAGGACTTTGAGATGCTGAGACACTGCAGGGCGGCTGACCGGCAGCCCGGCCGCCAGCGACGCAACCGAGCAGGGGCCGGCCCGCAGCCGTTCCAATATCCTCCGACGGGTTTCATCCCCCAATGCATGGAGCGCTATATCGTAATTCATTACTTACCGTAAGTAATTACTTACCATATAGTCAAGCTATCTTGCCGGAACCGACCGGTCTTTCTCGGGCGGGACGAAAAGCGAGTCCGGCAGAGCTATGCCGGTTTGGACCCCCGTAAGCGCCACAGTGGTCACCCCGCCCTGATTGTCCTTCACCATCCATTGCCGAAGCTCGATCGCCGGGTAGGAGAAGACCAAGGTGATGTTGCTTTGACTCTTGGTGGTGGCGGCGCGGGCATGGACGACCAAGGCCCCGGACTGCTGCTCGATGCCAGTGATCACCGGGTCGTGCCTGAGATCGATATTCTGGTTGAGAAGCAGATCCAGGGGCGTATCGGAAAGCGAGGTCCGATCCACGGTGTTGAGCTGCGAATTCTTGACATAGATCTGGCCGCCCGTGGCCACGACCAGGATGGGGCTGGGCGGATTGTAAGAGAAACGCAGCCGCCCGGGCTTTTCCAGATCGAACTCGCCTTGGGCCAGTTCGCCCCGCGGGCCCAGTTGCACGAAATTGCTTTTGAGCGTGTGGATGGCGTTCAGATAGGCGCTGAGCTTATCCAACTCCGCCGTTTCGGTGTCGTTAAAGGTGCCGGGATAGCGCGCGGCCCAAGCGGAAGGGATCGCTGAGGAAACGAGAACTGCCAGCGCGAAAAAGGCGAATATGGCGGGGGAGCGCATGATCGGGATAATTAAAGCTTTTCCGGCTCACTAAATCATCTCACTTTCGCCGGCTCAACCGCGGCCTTTTAAGGTCCTTTGATGACAGAACCATATTCCCGCATCGCCATTCTGGGCGGCGGCGCCTGGGGGACCGCGCTCGCGGTCGCAGCCCATGCGGCGGGCCGAACCACGTCGCTCTGGGCGCGCGAGGAAGACGTGGTGTCCGCCATCATGCGCGAGCATGAGAACAAGCGCTTTCTGCCCGGCGTGCATTTGCCGAAAGAGATTTCCGCCACTGGTGATCTTGGAAAGGCGGTTGAGGCCGATGCGTTGCTTCTCACCGCGCCTGCCCAGGTGCTGGGCGAATTCGCGCGCAGCCTGGCGAGCCTGGTCGCGCCCGGCACGCCTTTGGTGATCTGCGCCAAAGGCATTGAGAAGAATACCGGCCGCCTGCTGCATGAGATGGTTGCCGAGGCCTTGCCCGATGCTGTCTGCGCAATTCTTTCCGGCCCCTCTTTCGCCCGCGAAGTGGCGCTGGGCCAGCCCACCGCGGTGACCATCGCCGCGGAAGACGGCATCGCCGCGCGGCTGCAGGCCAGTTTGAACGCGCCTTTTTTCCGGCCCTATGCCAGCGACGATGTCACCGGCGTGGCGTTGGGCGGCGCGGCCAAGAATGTCTATGCCATCGCTTGCGGTGTGGTCGAAGGCATGGGGCTGGGCGAGAACGCGCGGGCTGCACTTCTGGCGCGCAGCTTTGCCGAACTGGCGCGGCTGGGCGAGGCCTTGGGGGCCAAGCGGGAAACCCTGATGGGGCTGTCCGGCCTGGGCGACCTGGTGCTCACCGCCACG
>Ga0134128_10009970_pt1 | contig 11395 bp, 7 predicted proteins | sample KB31754_FD_96462 | JGI IMG/M metagenome (GOLD analysis project Ga0134128, IMG submission 96462) | Terrestrial soil microbial communities with excess Nitrogen fertilizer from Kellogg Biological Station, Michigan, USA - KB3-175-4 | ecosystem: Environmental > Terrestrial > Soil > Unclassified ...
AATCAGTCGTGAAGCCCTGTTGACCAGCGCCAACGGGTGCTGCCGGCACAGATTTGAGGCCTCGACTTCCAAAAGTCCCATTTTATCTGACGGAACTCGCTCCGGTGTTCGCGGCGGCTGGCTTGCCGGCACTGTCGGCGTTGCGACGGAGACCGAAGAATCAGGTTGAATCGCAAACATTTTCGGTTTCGGAGGCCGCTCCGCAAATCGAATGGAGTCCATGCCGAATTCGGCACCATCGGCGGTGCAGCCTACCATGTTGATCCGCAAGATTTCCACTGCTGCCGGCCGCGGCAGAGAGACGCAGGCTTCGCCTTTTTCATCCGTGGCAATGATTCCTGAACAGTATCTGTATCTGCTCACAGCCGGCTCCAGCACGACCGGCGTGACTATGTCTCGGGCACGCTCAAGCAGTGGACGGGGACGCGGAATTGAGTTGCATTGCCGCAAGCCCACAGAGTCGGCGCCGGCAGACAATAACGGGAGCGCATGCGTCGACCATGATCCCACTGCCGCATATCCCAACCGCGAAAATTCATCAAAAAGCCACTGCGCACTGGACGGTTCGTCAGGTAACAACCGATCTTCTTCCGCCCACAAGATGACGTCGGCATTCGCGGCGGCACTGCCATCACCTCTGTGCATATGCACAAGGCATTTCATCATTCCGCTTGATTCGATAGTCGGTTGTTCGACCGTCAACACGGCTGGAGACGAATTCGGATTCACATGGATTTGAAACGAGCCGATCGCCGTGGAACATGCCGGGGAAGGCGCGGCGGCTGAATGTCTGTCGTAAAGCTTAACCAATCCGGTTGTGAAGCCTGCCATCGCCGGCGTCACCGCGAACCGATACAACTCCGGTTTGGCTGCAGCTTGTATTCGCTTAACTACGGTGTCATTTGGCGTTGCTACCGCGACGAACCCCTCAGAGTCGTGGAACGGCGAGTTGATGATCAGGGTGCAAGTTTCGCCTGGACGATATTGTTCTTTATCCGTACGGATGGCTAACTCGAGTGCATGTGCAGGTCTAAGCCTTTTCACGGGAAATGGGACGTCCATAGATGTTTGCGTGATTCGCCTGGCACTGTTTTGAGCCCGTGCAACGATCATGACGGGATCTGAATTCGGAATTGTCAAACGAACATGCACCGGTTCCGTTGATGATTGCACCGTCAATGGTGCTGCCGTCTCTGCAGCATTTGCCGAAACAGGAGATCGCAGAGCCTGTACCTCGATGGGCTGTCCCGCGATAGCCTGTCCATCCAAGCCGGTAAGCAGAAGATCGCAGTCAACAATGCGCTTACCATCATCCATTAGTTTCGACGAGGTGCGCATGCCAATTTCGACGGAACTTGGTTGCACGAGGACGTTGAGCGCAGTTGCATGCGGTTTTGGTCTGTCCGCAAAACGCCTCGCCGCCACGTTCAAAACTACCGGCTCGTGCGTTTTGAGGTCAGGCACGTTGAGTCGAACGGTGGAACACCCCAAAGCATCAGCAGTCGCTTCTGCAACCATCTCGACCTGCATCCCGGCAGTGGCCGAAATGAAAAACGGCGAAATTATGTGACCGCACGAGAATTGCGGCCAGCCAGGGGGATGGATTTGAGCGTACTTCGCCGCGATAGTCCAACGGATCGGTTCGCCTGCAGTTGATTTGCCAGGGTCATTGATCTTCGCTTCTACCGTTGTATCCGCACCGGCGAGCCATGGCCCCAGTGAGTTCGCTCTCAAAGATATGTCTTGTGGCGCGACCGGCCCCTCAACGCTAAATACGCAATACCCCTTATCTCTCTCGTCCTGCAGCTCAGTATTGGGAAATTGGATGGTGGCATATCCTGTCGACAAATCCGCGGGCAAATTAAACGATCCACTAACCGCTCCAGTTTTTGTCAGCTCTACCTTTCCGCGCGCGACCTCTACGGAGTTCGAATCCTTCACAATATAATCAAGCGTTTTCCAACCAACCGGTATAGTTAATCGACCCTTATTCAAGCCCCTTACCCAGCCGAAAAAGTCTACTCGTTCACCGGGATGCACTCTAGAACGATCCGTTGCCACCCACCATAAAAAATGACGAGCATCGACTCCAGTGCCATACATTTCCGTGATATGGCAACGAACTTCTCCTTGTTTGAGCTTAGCCTGTACCCCGTCACACCGCTCGTGTTCGTTCCACTGCCCGGCATAGATCAGATCAGGTTGTTGTTCAAGCACGGACTGCACTGCTCGCTCATTAGACACAGCAACCATCTTTTCCGCCGAAACCATTTTTCCGTCCGACCGACTGACGGCTACTGCAGCAAGGTGGTGATTATTGCCGGCGACCACACTCAAATCGGTGTTCGTAAATTGCACCCAAATCTGATGCCCAATCCCCTGATACCTTTCGCTTTCCGGCGGCGAGGAAGAACCCGAGCTAAGACGCCGTCCCCCATGGAATACAAAACTGGAAGACGGCAGGACAAGACTGAACCCGAGGACTACTTGATGATGACCCTGCTCTCTCAAAGAGGTCAGATCCAAAGTTACAAGCTGCTCGACTCCGGGCTTATCGACAAAGGTGAATCTTTTTTCGAGAAGAGGTTGCGACCGACTGGATCGCTGAATTTCAGCCGGCAGAAGCATGCCCGCAGTGCCGAATACCGCCTCGGGTGTGTAAGCCGTAACCGCCAGAACGTGGACGTTCACCGCCTTGATTCGAAACAGCGCCGGCTTTTCCGGATCCATAAGGACGCACTCCGTCTCCGGCAAAATCAGCTGTGGTGCAGATGAGTTCGCCTTTGCTTCGGGAGCAGAAGTCTGAGATTCTTCGAAAGTTCCAGGCTCGGCGAGCTCGGGAAAGAGCTTGAATTTCGCTTGACTGGGAACCGGCGCTATGGTGACAGTGGCAATCTTATGATTTAGTGATCCATCTCTCGGAAATTCTTCGAACACGTCGGAAAACAGTGCATCCGCGCCGAACACATACTGCGGTTCTGCCTGGCCATTCGCACTGGGGCAGTTTAAAATCAAACAGATCATCAGTGCAAGATACGATATAAAACCGAATATGCGCATGGATGCCGTCTCAAGGCAGGGAATACCTAATCGGGTGAAGGATTTTTCAATAGCGCCTTGCTCACGCGCGAGCGAAACTCGTCGCTGAGATAGCTTTCTATCATCGGCGTCTGATCTTGTTCTGCGAACAACAAATTACTGAGCGCGTTCACTCGCAGTTTCGTTTTTGCAATGGCAGCCGGGACGTTCCGAATAATGCCATTGGCTGCTGTCAATACCACCGTGCGTAATTCGTCGTCAGCGACGGCGGCATTCACGAGCCCCATCAACTCAGCTTTGCGTGAATCGATGGGCGCGGCCGTAAATAGCATCTCTGCCGTAAAGCCGCGACCGATGAGGCTTACCAACCGGGCGATGTTATCGTCATCGAGCAGAATGCCGAGCTGAGCAACGGGCACGGAAAAGCGGGCGTCGCTGCTGCAATAGCGCAGATCGCATGCACAGGCGAGCAAGCAGCCGCCGCCCATGCATGGCCCGTTGATCATGGCAATTGTCGGCACTTCTAACCGCGCCACCGTATTCAGTGCATTGCGAATTGCCATCCAATTTTCGCGCGCCGCAGCGTTCGAATTAAGCGCCTGCAGCTCCAGCAAATCAGCACCGGCGCAGAAGGCCTCCCCTTCGCCTTCGAAAACGATCACGCGCGCACCATCTTTTTGCAGCGCGGCCAATGCTGAAGGCAGCTCTTCCCACATGGTTTTGGAAATTGCATTGCGCATGGACGGGCGGTTGAGTCCGATCCATCCGATTTTGTTCTCAACTCGCCTGAGCAGTTCCATTGGCAGCGAAGGGTTATTTCGTCGCCGGCGCAGCAGTCTTGGCAGGGGCTGCCCCAGCCTCCGCGCCGTGCGTTCCGAAGGAGAATTCGACCGTGTCGCCTTCTTTAATATGGTGACGTTTAGCATAGCCGCCGTTGACTTCAACCACTTCTGAAACCGTAATCGGCGGCTCGTTGGCAGGCGGATATGTTGGACATTCCTGTTCGGGCTTGTCGCGCTCGGGCGGCACGTTCTCAAAGATCTTGACGATCTTCCCGTCTTTGATCATGAGCATATCCAGCGAAATGAAACAGTGCGCCATCCAAAATTTAACGCCCAGCGGAGGACGGAAAAGAAAAACCATGCCGTGATCTTCAGGCATTGAAGTGCGATACATCAATCCGCGGGTAATCTGCTCACGTGTTGAGGCAACTTCGAGTTTGATTTTGTTGCCGTCAATTTCAGCGGTAGGAACCTTTGCCACCGCAGGCACGCTTGGCAAAGCGCATAACAGGAGGGCTGCTCCTGCCACTCGGGAAACTTTTACCGCGCTCAACCTGCCAAACAACATGATTGTCCCTCTCAGTGATACAACGGCGTCCACAAACACATTCTTGTATACGGAGTTTTGCCGTGCAGGAATTGTACCCTGTCCACAAGCAGACCGTCGCGCGCGGGCGTCGACGCGCTAGTGACAACGCCATGCGGATCGATCACCGCCGAGACGCCGGTATTGGAGGCGAGCACCAGATAGCGCCCGTTCTCGACGGCACGCATGACAGCGGCCGCAAGAAGCTCTTGCGGCAAAATCGAATTATGGAAGCAGGACACGTCGGAAACATTCACGAGCAGTGATGCACCGCGCGTCACCTGGCTGACAATCAAGTCGGGATAGACGATCTCGGCGCCGACACTGGCGCCCACGCGGCCGAAAACTGATTTGAGCGTAGTCAATGTTTCCGGCCTGACGTGTTCTTGTCCGCCCGAGATACGCTCGCGGAAAGCGGTCGGCAGCAGCGCAGTCAAAAACGAAAGTGGCGTGTACTCGGCAAGAGGAAGCAACCGGTATTTCATGTAATCGGTGTCTTTATTGAATTTGTCGGCACTGAAAATTCTCACGCCGTCCCAAATACCAACGTTGCTTTTCTCCCGGATGCCCGTGATGATGTCCTTCTTTTGATCGCGAGCGATTTGAGGAAGCATCATGCGCAGCGGCTCAAACCCGCGGCGTGGCTGGTCGAGCATATCGGCCGGCAACACCATTATCGTGGCACCCACGTTTTGGATAAGCGGCAAGAGACGCTGTGACACTTGCTTGGCACCAAGCTTGTCCAGCTCCTCGATAGTGATATTCGGCTGCACCACGGCAACCGGGACGGCGGGAGCGAAGTTGGATGTGTCGATTGCGGGCTGAAGCCCGCCGGTACCCTTGCCCGAGCCTTGTCCCTTGCCCGAGCCTTGTCCCTTGCCGGAGCCTGGTCCCTTGCCCGAGCCTTGTAGCGGCGGGCGGAAGCCCGCTGGCAATTGAAAATACTCCGGCATGGCAGCCGCCGATGACATTTGCCAGCGTCCCCAGAAGAAGCAAGCAACAACTGCGGCGGTGACTAATACAACATCGAATAGAGCGCCGGTTTCATCCGACATCAAATCGGCCCGGCTCGCCGGCTTCGGTCCGATGTTAGTGAATTCCAGAACGGCGCAAACCAACGCTGTGTTAGCCATTACCAGCAGGAAGTCGATAAGCTGGGCACCGCCGAAGCGCGCCAATTGGATGATGGCAGCTACGGAGCTCTGCGAATAGGCAAGTTGATCAACAGGCACACCCAAGAAAAACGGCGACGGAGCGATCACCCACTGCAAAAACACCCAGATCAGCGGCACCGATAAAAGCACCGGGAAGTAGGGCCGGTGAATGTGCGGCAAAAAGCCTGCGCGAGTGGGCAGCGTATAAATAAAGATTGCGAAGCAGGCAAAAAGAACTGCCTGGTGCAGTGCCTCGAGCAGCCAGGCTTGACCAGCAACCACATATCCGGCCGGATTTGGAATACCAAGCCAGGTGAGTGGATTGAGGTCTAACAACCAGCGCAAAGCTACAAGATGATAAGCCAGCCCGAAGACGAGCCCGGTGATCATAGCTTCAGAACGGCTGCGGGCACTGAACACAAGCAGTATCAAGGGTGCCAGCCCAACCCAGGCCAGCCACCAGACGCCATAGCCGGCGCTGGAAAAACCCAGCAGCGCTCCGCAAACCAGGATCAACGGCAGCTTGTCGAGCAAGCCGGCCTTCTGCAGCAAAGACGGACTGGGCGCACTTTCAGCGCGCGCTCCGGAGTAATGCTGTCCGATGGTTTGCATGGCAGAAGTAGTCTAGCAGTCATTCATATAACAATTTGGCGGGTATATTCAAAGAGGTTGCTTACAGCATGTAAACGGCATCTGGGCAACAGTTGCCAAAGCTGAAATCGCTGATCCAGCTTGCCATGCCTGCCGCCGCGCAAGGTGCGCCAACCGCGGAATTCTTGATTTCCAATTGTCGTGTTGGAACCGCCGTAACCAGGATAAAGTATCGAAGGCGGTTCGTTAATTCGTTACGCTGTGTGCCTAAAATTCAATACGGCACAGGTCATAGGGATATCGCAACGAGGATAAGCAGGTGCTTTTAACACGGAATCAGAAGGGAGCCAGCATAGCCGAGACAGCCGCCTCGCTGGTCATCTTCCTTCCTATCTTGATCGCAGTTTTATTCGTAGTCCTGGAAGCGTCGCAAGCCTATCTTATTAAAGAAGGCTTGTCTCAAGGCGCTCGGGAAGCCGCACGCAACCTTGCCGTTCAATACGGACAAAACAGCCAGATTCAATTCAACCGTTCGATGCAAGACACGATGGTGTTCGACAACATCCAAATTCACGACATCATCAATTCGTCGACACAATTCGACGATCCAGTCTGGAATACGAACGCGATTCCGCCGACGGTCCAAGTTACCGTTCATTACACAAGCGGGCAAAACGGGCTCCCCACGTTTCCAAATCCGGATCCGCTCAAGTTGGGAAATCACTTTGCGCTCGATGCAGTTTCTACCTATCGCCTAGAGTAGGCACCGGAGGAAGTCCAATGTTCAAGCCGAAGACAGCCACCACCATAGGCGTCCGCAGCAGAAGCGGGTCACTCATAGCGTTGATTCCTGCTGTTATTTTGCTTTTCATCGTCGGTATCGGCGCATTCGCGATGGACATCAGCCACAACGTCACAGTGCGCACCGAGTTGCAGAGCGCCACTGATGCTGCGGCTCTCGCCGGCGCCAGAGACTTGTTGCAAGACAACACGATCAACAACGCCAGCAACGATGCATTGACGGTGGCGGGAGAAAACACCGCCGATGGTCTTGCCGTCTCGAACGGAACACCGAATGACTCCGTTACCGAAGTAGATCAATTTGACGCCGCAAATCAAACAGGCACCGTAACGGTGGATGGTTCAAGACAGATTCACAACATGTTTTCGAGTCTCTTTGGACACAGCAGTGACACTGTGAATACTCACTCTGTAGCCCAAGCGTGGCGATCGGTGACGACGATTTATCCCAACCAGGCATTCCCGATGATGGTCAGCCTTGATACCACTCAAGGCAATCAGATCCCGCTCTACCAACACAAGGTTGGCGACACATTCAACATCTACATCAATTCCCAGCAGTGGAAAAACGCCGCCTGGACAGGTTTTAACACCGGCAATACGAATGCCAACTACATCACGAACGCCATCGACCAACTCTTCGGGTTTTCGGCCATGCAACCGGGATATATTCCTCAGATGAGCGTCGGCGATACGATGAGTCTCGGCAATGGTGTCGCCGGCCAAAAGCAATTGGCGGGCGGCAATTACATCAACGTTCTCACCGATCCCCAATTCAACATCGTCCTTCCGGTAATGTCCGGCGATCCGCCCTACAACCAGTCGCGGCAAGCAGACGGGTACGTCATCGTGCATGTGAACTCCGTGGATATCAATCAATCGGGCGGGCAAGTCGAGACCTTCCATGTGACCATCGTCAAAGGCGTAGTGAAAGGCACAGGCGGTATACCCGGTACCACCGTCCCTGCCAATCTGGTGCCCGGCATCACCACTATATCCGCCGGTGCCGTAAAGCTGGTGACCTAGGTATCCCTTCGGTATCTCACAGGTATCCGTTTCAAGTCACTTTGCTGTAACCGCATTTGGTGCTAAACTCCAGGTGCGGTTCTAGCTTTTGGTTTCAGCGTCAGCATGCGCATCTTCGGAGTCGACCCCGGTACAGCCACGACGGGCTACGGCATTCTTGACACAGCCGGTGCCAACGACTTCATTTATGTCGGCTCCGGGATCATCCAGACGAAAAACGATCGCAGCATGGCAGAGCGCTTGCAGATAGTGCGCAGTGATTTGCTTAGCCTGCTCGAACAATACCTGCCAGACGTCGTTGTCATCGAGCAATTATTCTTCTTTCGCAATGCCACGACTGTGATTCCGGTGGCACAGGCCCGAGGCGTTATTTTGGAAGCGGCGGCGACGCGCAAGGTGCCGGTGGCCGAATACACGCCGATGCAGGTGAAAATGCACCTCACCGGGTACGGACGCGCGGATAAGAAATTGGTGCAATTCACCGTGGCAAAACTACTTGGTCATAGTCAGATAATCAAGCCGGATGACGCGGCCGATGCAGTCGCACTAGCCGTCTGCCATGCTCGGGTTGGTTTAACCCAGTTTTGCAAACCCCTGCCCGGCAGCCTGTCCGTCGAAGATGGACTCCAAAATCTCGGTTGATTCCACCAGGCGCGGACCTGGTCGGTTGAAAAACTGATTGCCGTCGGCAACATAGACACGCCCGGATTGCACAGCATTTAGCTCGGACCAATGTGGCTTATCTTGCAGAAAGTACATATCCTGGCGTGTGCGCTCCATGTCGAATCCGCAAGGTGCGACCACGATTACGTCGGGATCGGCTTGTCGCAACGATTCCCAGGTCAGCGGCGGCGAGTGTTTGCCTTCTTCCCCGAATAGGTTGACACCGCCTGCGATACCGATCAGCGTGGGCATCCAATTGCCGCCCACCATGAGCGGTTCTATCCATTCGACAAAAACCAGTCGTGGTCTCGGTTTGTCCCGTCTGCGCGATTGAATCTCCTGCAACCGCCGCTGCAAATCCGACACCAACCGTTGCGCACGCTCCGGGATGCCGAGCGCACCGCCGACAGTGGCAATGTCGTCCCAAACGTCGGTTAACGAATTCGGTTGCAGCGAGACGATGCGCGGCTGTGAATGGATAAACCGGCAAGCGGCATCCTGGACATCTTTGAGGCTGACGGCACAAACCTCGCACTGCGACTGGGTAATGATGTGCGTCGGCGCCAAGCTGTCGACGAGCTCGGCATCTACCTTATAGACGCTGAGACTCTCCTGCAAAACCGCCTTGACGCGCTGATCGATTTCATAGCTGCTGCCGTCGAGTTGAAACTTGGGACTGGTGCACTGCGGTAGGGCGAGCACATCAGAGGGATAATCGCATTCGTGAGAGCGTCCGACCAGGCAATCACGCAGCCCGAGCGCACACACGATTTCCGTGGCACTGGCAATCAGAGAGACGATGCGCGGTTGTTGAGGGTTGGAACTCATGCTGAAAAACCGGGTCTTATCCTGGTGTAGAATACACCCACTTAGTTATACATTTACTTGGCAACAGAAGCGCAACGGCGGGCATAAGCCCGCTTGGCTGGAGACAAATGGTTGAATCAAGCTCACGTCACCGTGCCGGTATCGACGCTTCCGGCGAGTCGACCGCGTTCGATTCGCGCGTAGTTATCGAGCATGTGCAGCCCGAAATTGATGCCGGGAAGTTTCCAATTAAACGGGTGCTGGGCGAGAGAGTCGTGGTCACGGCTAATGTGCACACCGATGGACACAACGCTCTGCGGGCCGTGCTTCTCTACAAGCCCAGCCATGGGTCGCAGTGGCAGATGGTGGAGATGAGGTCGGCAGGCGCCGGGCTCGATCTTTATCATGCCGAGTTCGAGCCCGATGCGCTCGGCACTTACGAGTACACATTACAAGCGTGGGTTGATAATTTCGGCAACTGGCGGCGGGATACAACCAGGAAAATTGCCGCCGGCCAAGACATCGGTGTGGAGATTTGCGAAGGGCGCGCGCTTCTGGAACAAGCAGCCGCACGAGCAGCCGGAGCCACAGGCACTTCAGAGCTGAAGCACTACCTCAACATGATCGGCGATTCGCCGTCCTTGTCACAATCGTCGCCGTTGTTTACGGATCAGCGGTTGAGCGAGCTGATGCTGGAATTTGCCGAACGAGGCCGAGTGCGGCGGTACGAGCGCACATTAAAAGTCACCGTCGAGCCGCAGGAAGCACTTTTCAGCTCGTGGTACGAGCTGTTTCCTCGTTCGTGGTCGCCCATCGCCTATAAACACGGCACTTTGTCCGACGTGACGGCTCGTCTCAAATACGTAGCAGACATGGGCTTCGACGTTGTCTACCTGCCGCCGATACACCCGATAGGCACAACCAAGCGCAAAGGCCCCAACAACAGCTTGGAGTCGGAGCCTGGCGATCCCGGCAGCCCATGGGCAATCGGCTCACAAGAGGGAGGGCACAAATCAATCCATCCGGAATTGGGCACCTTTGAGGATTTTGCCGCGCTGGTGGATGCCGCCAAGCGACTCGGTATCAAACTGGCACTCGACATTGCTTTTCAATGCTCCCCGGATCACCCTTACGTCAGCGAGCATCCCGAGTGGTTTTACCACCGTCCCGACGGCAGCATCAAGTACGCCGAGAATCCGCCGAAGAAATACGAGGACATCTACCCTCTCAACTTCGAGTCGGAAAGCTGGCAACAGCTATGGGACGAACTCTGCGACGTGATTTTCTTCTGGATTGAAAAAGGCGTGCACATCTTTCGCATCGACAATCCTCATACCAAGCCGTATCCGTTCTGGCAATACTTGATCGCCAAGGTCAAATCTCGCCATCCGGAAACGGTCTTTCTGTCTGAAGCGTTTGCCAGGCCTCGCATAATGGAACAGCTGGCCAAATGCGGATTTTCGCAGTCCTACACCTATTTCACCTGGCGAACTTCGAAGTGGGAAATTACCAATTATCTGCACGAACTGACGCAAACGCAGGTTGTCGAATTTCTGCGTCCCAATTTCTTCGCCAACACGCCCGACATTTTGCCCGAGAACTTGCAATACGGCGGACCAAGCTCTTTCCTTATACGCGCTACCTTGGCGGCCACCTTGTCGGCAGCCTGGGGCATTTATGGGCCGGCCTTCGAGCTGTGCGTCAACCAGGCTGTACCGGGGACGGAAGAATATCTGGACTCCGAAAAATACGAGATCAAGAATTGGGAATTCAACGATCAACGCACGATTGCGCCGTACCTCGGCCGTTTGAATCAGATTCGCAAGTCCCACCCGGCGCTGCACAACAACCGCACGCTGCGTTTTCTCGAGATCAATTCCGACGAGCTCATCGCTTATTGTAAGACGGATCCTCGCGGCACCGATCTGCTGATCACGGTGGTCAAT
>Ga0134128_10009973_pt1 | contig 11394 bp, 9 predicted proteins | sample KB31754_FD_96462 | JGI IMG/M metagenome (GOLD analysis project Ga0134128, IMG submission 96462) | Terrestrial soil microbial communities with excess Nitrogen fertilizer from Kellogg Biological Station, Michigan, USA - KB3-175-4 | ecosystem: Environmental > Terrestrial > Soil > Unclassified ...
CGTGACCGGTGCAGCCATTTTGCTGTTTTTGTTTTTGGTTTGGCTCGCCGTGCCTTACCTGCAGCAAGTGACACGACCTTCCTCCCGGATCCAACCGTCGGTTTCGTCACAGAGCCGTCCCGCGCAACCGCAAAGCATCCGCCCTGAGTCAACAAAAGCGCAAGCCCCAGGATCTGATGGCTCGCAGCCAGACTTTCCCGCTGCGTCATCATCGTCTCCTCCCGGTCCTTCTTTGAACCAGTCCACGGAACAAGGTTCTCCTGTGACGGAAAAACCACCGTTGACTAAGGGCGACGCTATTGAAGACGCAGCACGGGTCATTCACCCAGCTGTTCCCGCGATCGTGATTCAGGGAACTCCGCCTGGAACACAAATCTTCCTTGACGACCATTGGGTCGCGTCAACAAACCCGGCTGGTCAGGCCGCCGTGTCAACACTCGCCGCCGGCCAACATCACTTGCGACTCACCGTCAATGGCTATCGGGATTATGATCAGGAAGTTGACGTTCAGACCGGTAAAACCTCCACAATAAGCGCTAAGCTCGATCCCCTTGAACTACCGACTTTGAGTGCATCTGCGAAGCCTCCGGTTCTTTCGGTCACAACTGCGATTCCTGCACCGGTTATCCTGACGCGACCACACCCTCCCGATTTCGCGTTGGATCGCACCTTCAAAGCCCATAACGGGTGGGTTACTGCGGTGGCTTTTAGCCCAGACGGCAGACGGCTGGCTTCGGGGAGCTGGGATCGGACCGTTAAGTTCTGGGAAGTTTCGACCGGTGAAAAGTTGGGCGCTGTTACCAAGGACATGAAAGAGGTCCAGTCACTGGCGTTCAGTCGGGACGGACATTGGCTGGCAACAGAGAATTCCTCGGATATTACAAGCCTGCGCGATCCGTCGACCGGACAGGAGCTTCGTACTCTTCGGAGCGACAAGCCTTTAGGCCCGCTGGGCAGCAACTGGGTGTATTCGATCGCTTTCAGTCCCGACGGTCGGTGGCTGGCTTCCGCCCTCGACGATAAGACGGTCAGGATCTGGGACGTAAACACCGGACGAAAGGTGCGCGATCTGACCGGTCTCCGCCGCGCCGTGGTCTACATTGCCTTCAGTCCAAATGGTCGGTTCCTGGCTACCGGCGACGACCAAAAAAACATCAGGATTTGGGATCCAGCTAGCGGGGAAGAAATGTACAAACTAACTGGTCACAAAAAGCCGGTATACGCGGTGGCTTTCAGCCCAGATAGTCGCTGGCTGGCTTCTGCCAGTGCGGATAAGACCGTGAAGATATGGGACTTGGCCGTCGGTCATGAACTTCACACTTTGGCGGGGCACGGAAACATGGTCACCAGCCTCGCCTTCAGCCCGGATGGTCGCTGGCTGGTTTCTGGCAGTTGGGATAAGACCATCAAGATTTGGGATGCAGAAGCGGGGCGCGAAGTACAGACTCTGGCCGGACATGAGCATCCTGTCTATTCTGTCGCGTTTGATTCTCGGGGCCAGTGGGTGGCCTCGGGTGGCGAAGACGGCACTATCAAGCTTTGGCACTTAGCCAGCACCGCAGATCAAAGCGGTCCGCGGCGATGACAGTTTTTGGGAGTAGAAGTCATGAGCCATAACGGAAACAAAGTGGCCTCGGATGCTGCGCGATTCGGATGCATGCTCGCCATCGTACTGATAGGAATTGTGGGACACCGCACCGCTTTCGCTCAAAGCCTCAATTGGGAGGGGCAGACCGGTGTCTTCGTGACCCCGTTGGCCTATTCAGTTTCAACCGGAGATGCCCGCCTCAGCTTGCCAGTGGTTTCTTATCACTACCTCAACGCCGGACCCGTCCTGGGTAGCTTCCATCAGGTGTCCATTACTATGGGAGCGTTCAACCGTGTCGAGTTTGGCTACACCGGAAATCTCCATCAGGATGGAACCACAGCTGGCCTGAGTGGTTTGTGGAGTGGTGGTTTCAATGCCTTTCACGGGAAGGTGAATCTGCTCCGGGAGCGGCGCCGCGGACTGCCCGCTTTGTCGGTGGGCTTCGTCGCTCGCACCCAGGTGCGCAATGTGGGCGGCGTCATCCAGGGCCACGACACGAATAATCAGGATTTTTACATCGTGGCCACCAAGACCATAACTCGGTTTCGGAAGCTCCCGCTGGTGTTCAATGCTGGCTTCAAAGCCACCAATGCATCCTTGCTTGGGCTGGCGGGAAATGCTCCCGGCTATTCCGGCCGAGCATTTGGCGCCGCGGGCTTTGCGTTTAAAGGGCCGGGCAGAAGTACCATTCTACTTGGTTCCGAAGTGTTACAGGAACCTCGAAGCATTCAAGGTCTGCCCGGCGCGGTAATACCAACGACAATCACCTACGCGGTTCGCATCGTCCCATCGGGGGCTTTGCCGATTCACGGTTGGGGTGTCGAAAAACCCAAACTCACCCTCGATTTTGGCCTGGCTCAGGCCGCCGGCAATATCATGCCCGGCGTGGACCTCCAGGCACGTCGCCAATTCGCTTTTGGTATCTCGTACGGCTTTTAACGGAGACAATCTGTCAAGCCGCTTCCAACACCGACAGAATATTCCCCGCCGGATCCTTGAACCACGCGATCGTCGGCCCATTTCCGCGAGAAATCCCGCGTGCGTCCGTCTTCAAGTTGGGTTCATTATAGACTTCAAATCGCACGCCGCGTTGGCTCAGTTCATCTACAGCTTTCTCTACGCTGTCTACGGGAAAATTCAGGACGGTGAACGTGGCGGGCTGGTGGTTGGGTTTGGGGTACATCAGAGCTTTGGTGCCGCCGGAAAGGGGCACGACCAGGGTGCCTTCCGGACCGCTGGAAAGTTCGAGCCCCAGCGTCTGGCCATAAAATTCCCGAGCCTTCTGAATATCGTTCACCGAAAAACTGCTGAATGCTTTCCTTATGTTGAGCATGGATGTTCTCCTAAGATTCTAGTGCTCTAAACTTCGATGCGGAATCAGCCTTCGGGTGGCCTGACCGCTTTATCGACGACAACAAGTTTCTGGGAAGGGCTAAAGAGCTTTCATTGACGAAGGTCTTTGCACTCTTCTTAGCAAAAATAGCTTGTTTCGCTTCCATACTGAACTCAGCGTTCTGCTGGTCAACTTCCACATTGCAAATCGGGCCTTGCGTTCATGTTGGCCTCCTTTTATTTTCTGGCTTTTTCCTCTCAATTATTCTCCTACATGGATGGTCAAATATTCTCCTACGTGGATGGTCAAATATTCTCCTACATGGATGGCGCGACTCTTATCTTTTCAACGTGTATCAGATGTTTCTCCGCGTCCAGGGTCCCCGTTACCTCGACATCTTTTCCTTTATAGTTCTTGACCTTCTTCTGACTGTCCAGCAGGTATTTCTCATTGCCGGATTTCAAGACGCAAGCATCTCCATTGGTGACAATTGTCCCCATGTAGACTTTTACGGCGGGCCGATCGACCCGCGCTTTGGTTTCCGATGGCGGAAAGGTCGGCGGAGTAGCCGGGGCCGGGGTTGCCGGGGCCTGGGCCGTGGGATCTGTCGGTTGGGAAGGCTGGCTTCCTTGCGCCAATAGATTGGGCTGTAAGCCTGATAGCAGAGCGAGAGTGCATAATGCGGCCGCATGCTTTTTCATGGTCTGTTCCTCCAGGAACGAGGCAGCGTGATCTGAAGATGCAAGAGTAGGCTGAGATGTTGGCCAAGAGATGTGCCCCTAGAACTGCCGCCTCATAAGACTCTCGCTATCAGACGCAACGTGTTGAGCGAGGCCGCTGTCTGGCGGTGCATCGGCCTTGCAACATTTGTCAGCTCAGCGGAGAACATGGAGAATGGTTGGGACCGAATTAAACTATTTTCGAACTCCAGAGAAGGACAAAGCGATGTCGTATTTGCCCATCGAAAATTACGGAATCATCGGCAACATGCGCACGGTTGCCCTGGTAGGCATGAACGGTTCGATGGACTGGTACTGCCACCCGCACTTTGACTCGCCGAGTATTTTCGGAGCGATCCTGGATGATGAAAAGGGAGGCCGGTTCCAAATTTCGGCCGACTCTGATGGCGTGCGGCATAAACAGTTTTATTGGCCGTCCACGAACGTTTTGGTGACGCGCTTCTTGCTGGCGGATGGAATCGCCGAACTGGAAGACTTCATGCCTGTCGGGTTACCTTCCGATTCGCCAGAATATCGTCATATATACCGCCGCATTCGGTGCGTCAGGGGAGAAGTGCGTGTTTCGGTCTCTTGCCGCCCGGCCTTCGATTATGGACGACAGACACACGACACGCGCATCGAGGCTAACGGAGCGACATTCAAGTCGGGCAGCTTAACCTTAGCCCTTTCAACTGCCGTGCCGCTCAAGAATGACGGGCGGGGCGGGGTTTCTGCCCAGTTCGTTCTCTCGGAAGGAGAATCACAGGTCTTCATTCTTAAGGACGACTGTGTCGAGGGCAGCGTTTCCTCTCCACCCTCGGAAAACGACGCAGAGAAGTTGCTGCACGGGACTGTCAAATTCTGGCAAAGCTGGCTCTCGGCCTGCACTTACCACGGCCGCTGGCGGGACCAGGTACAAAGATCAGCCTTGGCGCTAAAGCTCCTCACCTTTCAACCCACCGGAGCGATCATTGCCGCGCCAACGACGAGTTTGCCTGAAGTCATCGGAGGAGCTCGCAATTGGGATTACCGCTACACCTGGATGCGCGATGCCGCCTTTACGGTTTACGCATTTCTGCGCATCGGCTTCAGAGACGAAGCAGCTGCCTTTATGGGCTGGATCGAAGATTACGCGGCCAAGCACGCCCGCCCCACAGAAAGCGGCGCGGTGGTCTTTACAATTCAGGGGGACAATCAGCTTCCCGAGCAGATCCTGGATCACTGGGAAGGATATCGGGGCTCGGGGCCAATACGGATTGGCAATGCTGCCGTTTCGCAGTTCCAAGGGGACATTTACGGCGAGCTCATGGACGCGTTTTACCTGTCTAACAAGTATGTCAGGCCGACCTCCTACGACGTTTGGGTAAAGATCCGCAAGCGTCTGGACTGGATTTGCGACAACTGGCAGCTTCCGGATGCCGGTATTTGGGAAATGCGCAATCGGCAAGAACATTTCGTCTATTCAAAGGTCATGAACTGGGTAGCTCTGGATCGGGGCATCCGGCTCGCCGATAAGCGTGCCCTTCCCGCCGATCGGGGAAAGTGGCTGCGTGAACGGGACCGCATCTATGAAGAAGTCATGACCCAGGGCTGGAATGAAAAGCGCCATGCCTTTACCCAGTTTTATGGCAGTGACGATCTCGATGCATCGCTTCTGATCATGCCATTAGTGTTCTTCATGGCTCCGACCGATCCGCGGATGCTTAGCACGATAAACGCCATCTTTAAGAATCCGCGGGATGGAGGCCTGGTCAGCGACAGCCTTGTATATCGTTATCCGCCTCAGCCCCGCATTGACGGACTCCCGGGCGAAGAAGGGACCTTCAACATGTGTTCTTTTTGGCTGGTAGAGGCGCTGACGCGCGCGGGTCAAGCAGACGCCGAAAAGCTGGATCAAGCCAGGCTGCTGTTTGAACGGGTGCTGGGCTATGCCAACCATCTCGGGCTCTATGCAGAACAAACTGGGTCGCAGGGCGAGGCGCTCGGTAATTTCCCTCAAGCCTTTACACACTTAGCACTGATCAGCGCCGCGTTCAATCTGGACCGAATGTTGGGAAGCCAGGCTTGAACCATATGAATCTGTAATTAGACACCAGGAGAAGCTCACGCCGGATCTCGGGCAAGGATGCGCGATGAGGAGAACGCCGGTGCTAAGCAGTTGACAAGAGACCGAAAATTCGCACCCGGTGATGGCAGGCCGTTCCAAGATCATGCGCGGCACATTACGCCGTAAAGGGCTTGAGTCCCATAGTGACACGGTCCACGGTTGTAGACAGGCGACTCCCCTATGAACCCTCGAGGCGCCCCTGGGCCGCGTCCTACGGCGTCGTAAGTATCATGATGACTTTTCGACAGCTACTGCCTGGACCATGTGATTTGGCAATCAGGCAACGCCACGGTGTCGAATCTCGCTCTGTCCCCTGGTCGAAGGTGTCTTGCATGGAAATTTAGCGAAAATCCTTGTGCCGAGTGCGTTCGACTCGATCGTCAATTCGCCATGGGCCTGCCGTACTCGTTCGCGCATTCCCCTGATTCCGACGCCGGTGCCTTGCGACTTAACCTCAGCAAATCGTTCCTCCGACATTCCCGTGCCGTGATCCTGAACCTCCACATGGATGCTGTCCGCCTCGCGAACAACACGGATTAGCGCGGTTTTGCTTCCCGAATGACGATGAATGTTTGTTAAGCACTCTTGCACGAGACGAAATATGACGAGTTCCAGCTCTGGAGAAAGTCTTTCGAAGTTTTCGGGGATTTTCAGCTCGATATTGAGTTCGCTGCGCTCCGCCAGGCCCTGCACATACCAGTGAAGTGCATAGGAAAGGCCGCTCTCGTCTAGCATCGGTGGGTGCAAAAGATATGAGGTCGTGCGTAACTCTTGGGTCAAGTGCTGAACTAAATCTTGGGCATCCGCAACGCCTTTGGCAAGTTGTGCAGGATTGTGCTTCGCATCTTCTGCCAGTTGCGCAAGATTCATGCCCAGAGCAACCAAGGTCTGACCAGCGCTGTCGTGCAGCTCACGTGCGATGTGTCGCCGTTCCTCGTCCTGAATGAGCAGCAGTCTTCCTGAGAGGTCTCGAAGCCGTTCCGCTTGGTGGACAATCTCTGCGTTTCTCCGCTGCAGTTCTTGAGTTCGAAACTGAACTTGAGTGTCGAGCGCATCGGCCAGTAGTCGAAAACGTGCTTCGCTCTCATGCAATGCCTGCTCGACCCGCTTACGTTGGGTAACATCACGTGCGATTTTCGAAGCGCCGACGATTTTGCCTGCGGAGTCCCTAACGGGAGAAATGGTCAGCGATATGTCAAGTAGGCTGCCATCCTTGTGTACACGGACCGTGTCGAAATGATCGATCCGTTCGCCTCGGCGAAGTCGCTCAATGATGATCGTTTCCTCGTTTCGGCGATTGGTTGGAATGATGAGTGATACATGCTGACCGATGGCTTCCTGAGGCGTGTAGCCAAAGAGTCGCTCCGCACCTGCGTTCCAGCTGGTGATGACACCGTCCAGACTTTTGCTGATGATGGCATCATCGGAGGAATCTACAATCGCAGCAAGCAACCCGATCGCCTTGTCGGCTTTCACACGCAACGAGGGCAACTCGTCCAAAAGCGATTGGCTCACGCTATCCGAAGGCGCTTCCGGATCGTTAAGGATACAGTTTGCCAATGCTTCATGGGTCGCAAGAAGCTGTTTAACGTCATCCTCAAGCTCGATTTCAGGATGAACCTTGGTCCAATAGTGCGCTACCCTAACGAATGCCAAGAACAGCAGCAAATACTGAAGTCGGACTGTACCTAACAGTCGCGCTAGTGCATCGAGGCAGGCGGAGGCATGCGGCGTCTGCAAAAAGACATGGCCCGCGAGCGCGAAAATGGCCTCCTCCACCTGCGAGTCCGCAGCCGGCATTTCAACCAGGGGTGCGGGACAGGACGCGCAGAGTGAAAGGCGCAACTCTAGTTCGCGTCCGTGCGGGAACGGGCGCTGGAGCAGGGAAACAACTTCTACAACGCTTTGAGCGCGGGCACGCTCGTCACCAGCTGGACGACCCAGTCCAATCAAGAAGCCTGTGTGACGGGCAATGCAATAGCGGACTGCGCAGAAGCGGGACAGATGGACGAAGAGACGTTCCTTAAAAAGCGACGGCAGGGGATTATCGAGGTAGGCGGCTTGGGCAAATCCCCACAGTTTTTCCGTGATCTCGGGGGTTTCGGGCGCGAGGCGGAAAAAATTTGGCAGCACTCCGAATCGTCCGCCGACGCGCTTTTCCAACTCCAGCACGGAATTACCCACCGATTCGGTATCGCTGGACGCCATGGCCACCCTCACTCCGATTCAATCGCACCAACTCCCCGGGCAATTATACGATTATTTAGGCCCAATGCGGCCTCCGGTGCCGGATAGGGGGCCGCTGGCATCGTCGCGCAAATGCGTCACGACCATGGTAGCGGCTGGGTTGGGATACAGGATTCACCCGATGGACTCATCCGAGACCTGAACGTTAAAAAAGTACATCTCCGCAACGCGACAAAAGAACGCGACAAAAGGTCGCCCAACCGCACGTGGCGACCTTTTCCTTTCTAAAAATGGCTAAATGTGCCAACCAGGAGTCTCAATTCGACGGAAGAGTCTGAATCGCCAGAAGTGCTCCGAGAAGAGACCGTGCGGCCGCGTACGGCAGGTGCTAAACTTCCGAGTTTTTCACAGTTTTTTCTGAAAAAATGTCGATTTCGGCCGGGCCTCGTCGTCTATAGGCAGAGGGCTGTCCTGAAGTGTGTACCAAGGCGTTTTGGACAAGCCTGAGTGCCAATTCATAAACTAGCAACAACAAAGCTCAAAAAGGAGATAAATGGACATGAGTGCAAAGCCGACGTACGAACAAGCGCAACTACATCTTCAAGTTTACGATCAGCGCCGCGAGGCCAAGCTGCGCCAGGCCCGTGACTGGTTTTTTAAAAACTACCATGTGACAAGCCTGGACGACGCGATGCGGGTTGCTCCTATGGGGTCGGAAACAGGCGCGTTCGCAAGCATGGTCATCAGTTATTGGGAACAAGCGTGTGCTCTGCTCAACTATGGTCTGCTACATGAGGATTTGTTCTTCGAAACCAGCGGAGAGTTTTTCGGTGTCTGGGAGATGGTCAAATCGGTCATCCCCGGATTCCGAGAGCGTTTCGTCGCCAAGACGTTCTGCGCCAACCTGGAAAAAGCTGCGCAACGTTATGAGAAATGGACCGAAGCCCGTTCGCCAGGCCACATCGCGGCCATGCGCGAGTTCATGCAACAGATGCGCGCCCAATTGGCGAAAGCGGCTTAACCTTCGAACGGGGTTGCCCCGTCCTGGTCTCTCCGTCCGTTTGAGAGACGGGGCGGGGAGTTTGTCGAAAGTAGGCAATCTCAAGCTGCCCTTTGTTATCGCGAAAGCTCGCAAATCCAATTTACTTCCCAGGTCTTCCCGCCATCCGGCGAGAACGACTGCTCCATGCGCGCTGAGTCGGGAGAGATGTTGAGCCAGACGTAACGCACCAGAATGGCTCGGCCTTTGAAGTCTTCCTGATCGAAAAACTCGCCGCGATTGCCGGTAAACTGACCCACCACAGGAGGCAAGCCAAGAGTCCCGTTATCTACGTCGACCAGATAGATACTCCACTGACGTGACGCGAGGTTGTAGAGTCGGAGCGTCTGCGCCTTAATGCGGAGTTTCTTGTCGGTGCTAGTGACATCGAACTCTTCGAAGTTCGCATTGCTGTCGAGCAGTTTCTTGTGGTTCGAGATACCGTCGTACTCGATCCAGATTTTGGAGTTGTTGAGGCGATCAGGGAGGCGGCGGACGTGAGCTTTCCAGTTGGCGATGAGGAAGTCAAAGTCGTGAGAACCATCACGTTGGGGAAGATTTGCGGGGTTCGAGGTGGTTTGAGCGCGAAATGGAGCCGGGAGTATTGTGATGAGAAGGAGTACTGGCAGGTACACGAACTTACTGCTTTTCATAACCGTTCATCCTTCGACGTGATGATCGCCGCGCAACGCACCAGATGGCCGGAAATCGATGTCTTAGCTCGGGCTCCAATCTTCGTCGTTGAAGCCATCCTTGATTGGCATCGAGTGTTTGATGGCCCGCCAGGCAAGATTTAGACCCTTATCGAGCCACGGAAAGCCCTAGCCCCATAGTACGATTCCGCACCGTTGTGATATACGAAAACAGTGTCGTAGCGGCGATCACAAAAGAGGGCGCCGCCGAGTTTTCTGATATCAGAAGGGGTTTTCACCCAGCTCGACGTTTTCGTATCGAAAGTTCCAAGTTTTTGCAACTCTTGATATTGTTCCTCCGTTAGAAGCTCAATGCCCATGGCAGCTGCCATACCAATAGCGTTGTCTTCTGGTTTATGTTCTTTCCTTGACTCAAGCGCTTCACGGTCGTAGCAAACACTTCTGCGGCCTTTAGGGCTCTCCGCTGAACAATCATAAAAAATGTATTCGCCCGTCTTTTTATCATGACCAACCACATCCGGTTCACCGCCAGTTCTTTCCATTTCATTGAGTGACCACAGTTTTTCAGTACTAGTTTCCAGCTTTGCTCGAATTTTCGCCCATTCAAGATCTTTGTGGCGGTTCATGTTTTTCTCAAAGCGGGCTTTCAATCCTCTGAGTAGCTCTTCACGCTTTTCGGGTGACAATTCCTTTTTATTGCTATTAATGTTCCGCGCTCTTGTTGTTCTCATAGTCGTCGCTTCCTGCGCTTCTCATGTGTTACTCCGCAGTCCTTCGCCACATGTTTTTTTCGGCTTGTCTTTGCGTTCTTATCCATTCGCAGTTTCCACGCCGTTCGGAGTGCACCCGTCAGTACATCCTGGCTCGCCGCCGCCAGGCGAATATGCGTGTGTCCCATCTTTCCCCAGCCACCAGGAATCGGCAGGAAAATCTCGGGCGCCTCCTCCACAAACTCCGCCTGCTGCTCCAGCGTAAGCATCAGATTTCCGTACCCCCCTGCTTGCGAGGCCAGCGAAGCAAATTTCCTGCCTCCTACACGAAAAGCCGGCAGCCCTGCGTGGGAGTACTCCTCCACCCCCTCCAGGCTTAATGCAATTCTGCGAAAGTCTGCTGCGATCATCGGGTGACTCCGTAGACTCCGGAGTATCTGACCATCATCGGACGGCATATGTCTACTGCTCCAAGCCTAATCATGGGCAAGGCTTCTGTTAGGGCTTTGAGGAAGAGGCCTTTGGGAAGAGTTACCGACCATACGGGATTCAGAATTGTAGTCTTGAACTTTCGGGGACCTCATTACCGCATTAGCGCCGCGAGTCCGGTGGCACCAGGTTGTTCGCACGATAGTAGACCACCAGCTGGCCATAGTGCTCGCCGCTATGCTCGATGGCGAATGTCCAGATGGAGGAGTTGTGGACCAGCCGGTTCCCAAAAAATCTTGACGTATTGTCCAGCCCCGCGTCGCCCTGCTGTTGAATCACTTGCGCTCCGTCCGCGACGGCCTCCTGCACGAACTTCACCACGTCGGCCTTGGTCTTGAAAACGTCGCGCGAAGGATTGTCACCCTCCCCAAAGTCGGGCCCGACGTTTGATCCAGAAACCCTGCGTATCAGAACGAAATCCAGTGCGGCGGCGTGGAGAAGATTCTGGGCGAAGGTGCGCTGGTCCATCTGCACCTTGAAGTTGTATTTGTCTTCGGGAAAATCCTTCGCCATTGCGACGAGTTTGTTTCCAATGTCGTTCCACCTGTCCAACATCTCATCGGATCGAG
>Ga0134128_10009974_pt1 | contig 11394 bp, 11 predicted proteins | sample KB31754_FD_96462 | JGI IMG/M metagenome (GOLD analysis project Ga0134128, IMG submission 96462) | Terrestrial soil microbial communities with excess Nitrogen fertilizer from Kellogg Biological Station, Michigan, USA - KB3-175-4 | ecosystem: Environmental > Terrestrial > Soil > Unclassified ...
ACCGGGTCCTCGGGGAAATGCTGGGGTTGCGTGTTGGCCGCCTTCTTCAAGCGTTTGACCAGCCGATGCACGAAGTACGAACCGTTTTCGATGCTGACCGCCTTGAGCTTCGGATGCCGGGTGAACACGCCATGCACGATCATCGAGGCCATCGTGTCGTGAATGGCACGGTCGTCGAGGAGCACCTGATCCAGCGGATCTTTCGCGCCGAACCCCTCGAACGTCGACTTGCCGCCCCACATCGCCGCGATGTGCAGATAACCGCTGTCGGACAGGTGAAATCCCACCGGCACCCCTGCCTCGGCCAGCCTGGCCCACACCGGGTCGTGGCTGGGATCGCCCAGCGACCGCGGCTTGACGAGGCCGGGCACCGGCGCCGGCCGCACCAGCACCAGTTTGGCGCCGCGCGCCAACACGAACTCGACCTCTTCGATGGCTTTCGCCGGATCGGCCAGCGAGATGATCGGTGCCGCGATGATTCGGCGATCGGGACGGTCGAATCCCCAGTCCTCGTCGAGCCACAGGTTGAACGCGTGCACCGACGCCATCGTCGCCTCGATGTCGTGCTTGAGCGCCTCCTCGACCCCGCAGCCGAACGTCGGCAGCATGAACACCGTCTCGATGTCCTGGGTGTCCATCACCGCAATCCGGGCATCGCGGTTCTGATATTCGGGGTGACTGGCCAGCCGTTCGACTTTCATCAACGAGGCCGGGTCGACGCCTTCGGGAATCTCGCCGCGGAACAACAGGTCGAGGCAACCCGGCACGATGATCGGGTCGAAGGTGGGGTTGGGGATGAAGTGGTTGACGCGGTCCCCGATCACGGCCCAGGTCCGCTTGCCCTCGTTGACCATCTGGACTCCGCGCCGTTTGAACCGCTTGTCCAAGTGGCGGGTGAACGAGTCCAGCGGCTCGTAGTAGTGGTTGTCGACGTCGATGGGTCGATAGTTCAGGGTGGTCATGATGATCCTTTCCGGCTGGTTAGGGGGCCAGTGGCGGGAACCGCGGTGGCCGCTTCTCCAGGAAGCTCGTGATGCCTTCGACGACGTCGGGCCGCAGTAGCGACTCGTGCATGAGTGTTTCGGCGCGGGCGCTGACATCGGCGACATCGCGCAGCGCGTCGCCATAGGTCTGCCGCTTGATCACCGCCAGCGACGCCGGTGAACAGTTGCGGGCGATGTCTTCGGCGTACGCCATGGCGCGGGGCATCAACTCGTCGGGTGTGACCGCCTCCTTGACCAGCCCGAGTTCCGCTGCCTCCTCGGCGAAGAACGTGCGCCCGCTCAACAGCAAGTCCATCGCCGCGGCCCAACCGGCGAGCCTCGGCAAAATCCAGGAGATCCCATACTCGGCGATCAATCCCCGGCGGGTGAAGGCGGTGGCGAATTTGGCTCCGGCGGCAGCGAACCGGACGTCACACATCAGGGCGTGCGTCAGGCCGATGCCGACGCACGCGCCGTTGACCGCGGCGATGATCGGCTTGCGCAGCTCGGTAAGGAAGTGCGGGTGGCGGTCGCCAACCAGCTTGGTGACGTCGCTGTCGCCGTCGCCAAGCTTTTCGTCGATGGATCCCGCGCCACCCAGATCCGCGCCGGCGCAGAACCCCCTGCCGGCACCGGTCAACACGATCACCCGGACCTCGGGGTCGGCTTCGGCACGGTCGATGCTCGCGTAGAAGCACCTCGAGATGTCGGGGCCCCAGGCGTTGAGCCGCTCGGGGCGGTTGAAGGTCACGACCGCAACACCGGTTTCAGTGGTCTCATACAGCACCGCCTCATCGGTGACCACACGGTCGGCGGCGCTCATCAAACCGTCCCCTCATAGCTGATCAACTGGCGAGTTTGTACCCATACTGTATACCTATCGGTACCGCATTCCACAACTGCGGCCACGCCCCCGTGAACCGGGACTTAACTGCGATTTTCGGTCGTCGGCCCGCCGCTGCGAGCACCCCCGGATCGACGGCCGGCGGCTGTTGTGGTGATCGACACGTCGGCGCCATGTTTGCCTCCACCGCGTGATCGGGAATGCGTACAAGAGCCAATCATCCACTTGGGGGAAGGAGACGCAATGGTTGACACCAAGAGCGGCCCGGTCGAGTTCGTTCGGGGCATCGTGGAAGAGGTCCTCGGGAAGACCAAGCAGGTCGTCGGCATCATCATCGGCCACAATGACCTGATCGAAGAGGGCAAGGCTCAACAGGACAAGGCGGACGCGCAGCGCAGCGCTGGGAAAAAGGAAGCCGCCGCCGAGAAGGCCCGTGGCAAGGCCAAGACGTACGAGGAGCGTGAGCGGGCCGAGCAACAGTAAACGGTCGGCTAACGGAGCGGGCCCGGTTACCCACCGGGCCCGCTTCGCTCTGTAATCCGTTCTACTGCAACACCGTTTGGATCAAACCCAGCCGTTGGTAGGCGTTCTCGATCTGGGCCCTCGCCTCGGCGGGCAGCTCGGCTTGCGGGGGGCGGGAGTGCGGGTACGCACCGATCGGCAGCCCCAGCAGCGAGGCGGCGTACTTGAAGGCGCCACCCCAGTGGGTGAAGTAGTCCGCCCGCCCCGGGTAGCACGTCCACCACGATCCGATGTCGAGGTCGAACTGATCGAGCCCGGACTCGCGCCCGTAGTCCATAGCCTCGACGAGCTTGTCGCTGAGCACCAAATCCCAGTACTCGGAGAACAATCGGCGCTCCGGCGTCTCGAAAAGGTAGCCTGCGGTACCCAGTTGCGCCGGGCATACGATCCCGTCGCGCAGCCATCCGGCCCGGTACACCGTCCTGTCGCATTCCCACACCGCAAGACCGGGCGCCAGCTCATGCAGCATGCGACTGCTCGCCGGCCGGAAGGCGCCCTCCTTGGTGGCGCACACCGCGGGCACTTCGTCATAAATCTGTGCGCTCTCGGCCGGGGTCAACACGTAGCCCGACGACGGCGAATTGAACATGCCCAAAGCGATATTCGTGCGCGCAGCCACGTATTGGAAAAAGCGCAGCACGCCTTCGCCGCCGTGGGCCTCCATCATCGGCGTTTGGATGTAAACGATGTCAGCGCCGGCCCCTTGGGCGTGCAACGTCAAATCCACACAGTCCTTCGCCGACATGGCCGCCGTGCATGCCTGCACCACCACACCGGGGTTGATGCCACGCGCCTCCTCGACCGCCACCTCCAGCAGGCGTTTGCGCTCGTCGAGGGTCAGCGACCAGAACTCGGCGATGCCACTGGTGCACCACAACATCGGGTGCCCGAGATCGCCGACGCAGTAGCGCACCAGCGCCCGGTAGGCGTCCCAGTCGATGTCGTCGCCGTCGGTGCCGCAGAACGGGGTGTAGAGGGAATCACCGATCCCCCGCAATGCGCCGGGCGCCCACGCGCGCGCCTCTGCTGCCGTAGCCACAGTCGACTCCTTCTGTCTGCCAATCGATTTCTTCGACCCGCCCTCAGGTGAAGTCCGAACCGCCGTCGACGTTGATGTTGGCTCCGGTCATGTAGGAGTTGCGCCGCGAGACGAGGAACGCGGCGACCGGGCCGATTTCTTCGGGACGGCCCGCCCGCGGCATGTGCGCGGGATGACCGAAATGCTTGCCGATGGCCTCCATCAGGGCATAGGGATCGTGACCGTCGACGCCCACCGAATCCGCCCAGCCGACCAGTGATTCCGACGCAATGCTGCCCGGGGATACCACGTTGACCAAGATCTCGTCCTTGGCTAGCAGCAGGGACAGGTTCTTTGAAACGCTCGTCAGCATCGATTTCGCCGCCGTGTAGGCGGGCAGCATGACACTTTGTCGCTGGGTCGAGTGCGCCGAGAAATTGACGATCCGCGCCCATTGCGCCTTGCGCAGCAGCGGAAGCGCCGCACGTACGCAGCGCACCATGCCCAGCACCCCGTCTTCGACGGATTGACGCCATTGGTCGTCGGTCAGATCCTCGAAGGTGCCCGCTGCGCCCGGCCCCACCGTGATGACCAGAGCGTTGAGTTCGCCGTCCCAGCGCCGGGAAAGCTCGCCGAACACCTCGTCGACCGCGGTGTCGTCCCCGATGTCGGCCGCGAGTCCGAGTGCGTCCGGGCTACCACGCTGGGTGAGATCGGTCACCGCGGAGTCCAGCGCGTCGCGGCTACGGCCGACCACTGCGACACGGGCGCCCTCATCGGCAAGGCAGCGGGCGGTGGCCAAGCCCATACCGCGACTGCCGCCGACCACCACCGCGGTGGCATTCGCCAGCCCTAGATCCATTGCGTAATCCGTAGCCCTAACCTGGTCATTTTCGCCTGTCCAGCCGATTTACCAAAAAGCCTACGATAGGTATTACAGTAGCAGAGGGAAAATACGACACGTAAGCGTATACGCAGGTCAGAACAGAAGAGCCGGTAAATTCGACTTTACCGGCAGTAGGGCTGCCAGACCGCATGCACGAAACTGATTTTGATGGAGGTGCCGTAGTGGCAAAACAGGCAACCGCCGATAAGCGCCAGCGACGCGAACGCGGGTCCATCAATCCCGACGACATCATCAGCGGCGCATTCGAACTCGCGGAGCAGGTGTCGATCGACAACCTGAGCATGCCGTTGCTCGGCAAACATCTCGGCGTCGGTGTGACGAGCATCTACTGGTACTTCCGCAAGAAGGACGACCTGCTCAACGCGATGACCGACCGCGCGCTGAGCAAGTACGTGTTCGCCACCCCCTATGTCGAAGCCAGCGACTGGCGAGAGACCCTGCGCAACCACGCGCGCTTGATGCGTAAGACGTTCATGGGTAACCCCATTCTGTGCGACCTGATTCTGATTCGGGCGGCCCTGTCCCCCAAGGCGGCGCGGATCGGCGCACAGGAGATGGAAGCGGCGGTTTCCAATCTGGTGCAGGCTGGCCTGTCGCCGGAGGATGCGTTCGACACCTATTCGGCGGTTTCGGTTCACGTCCGCGGATCCGTGGTGCTGCAACGGCTCTACGAAAAGAACCAATCGTCGGATCTGGGGCCCCGCGCCATCGAGGACGCCGTGGCCATCGATCCAGAAAAGACCCCGCTCCTTGCGCAAGTGACCCGCATAGGACACCGGATCGGGGCGCCGGACGAAACCAACTTCGAGTACGGGCTCACCTGCATCCTCGATCACGCCAGCCGGCTGATCGATGAAAGCAACGGGGCGAAAGGCAAGGCGGGGGCAAGCCGGCAGCGCAAGACGTCGACCGCGCGAGGCCGGTCCAAGGCGCCGGCGAATCGCTAGCGGTATCCGAAACGCTTGTCACACCTCGGGTTCCGGTACATGGAAGTGCTCGTCGCGTAGCCGGAAGGCCTCCTTGGCGCCGTGCTGTGCGCGGGTTTTGACGAAGTTGAACTCACCCGGCCCGAATTGCAGGTTGGTGCCGTAGGCGTGGAATAGATAGCTGGCGACCTCCTCACCCTGGTACGCCTGGCTCTGCTCGACAAGCCGGAACGCCTCTTTGGCGATGACGACTCCGTCGGCCGGCATCTTCGCCGCCTTCTCGGCCCAGTAGCGCGCCCGGGCCGTCACCGAGTCGGGATCGCAGGTGTCCGTGAAGATTCCGAGGTGTTCGATCTCGCCCGCTTCGATGATGTCGCCGGTCAACAGCAGGCGCCGCGCCAGCACCGGCCCGAGCCGATGAAAGAACATGTGCAAGCTGCCCAGCGCGGGACCCAGGAAGCGGGTCGCCGGCATGCCGATCCGGGTGTCGCGCGCGATGACCGAGATATCGGTCATCAACGCCATCTCGAAGCCGCCGCCGAGCGCGTAGCCGGCGATCTCCCCCACCGTCACCTTCGGGAAGCCCATGAGGTTGTGATAGAAGCCAAAAGACTTGCGGTCCACGGTGAGTCGCCGACGCTGACTCGGACGGCGTTTGGCGGCCGCGTCATCGGAGGCCGTGGCCTTGTCGCCGTACCACCCGTAGGCATTGTTCATGTCGGCGCCGGTGGAAAAGACCCCCTCGGCTCCGCGCAGTAAGACCACCGTGATGTCGTCGTCTTCGGCGACCCGATCCAGACAACGGGCGACGGCCTCGCGCATGGTGGCGTCGTAGGAGTTGCGTTGTTGGGGATTGTTCAGCGTGATAGTCGCGATGCGTCGCTCGGGATCGATGTCAAAAAGCACACGATCGTCAGAGGTGCTCGAAACGCTCATTTATCGGACTCCTTTCGGCGCCTGCCGAACCGCGATCCGGCAAGCTTCTCCGGCCGTGACGCCAACGTGTCGACCTCGCCCGTACACAGCACTTCGTCGTCGAGCAACAGGCGCGCGGTCGACGTGATGCCCCGTTCGCCCTCGGATCGGGTGATGTCGAATCCGAGCTCCGTCAACAGCGGGGTGGGCCTGCGGAAGGTCACGGCCAAGGATCGGGTTTTGCCGGAAAGACCCGTGACGCAATTGTGGTGCTGGATGACGCAGTCGAAGAAGACGCCCAAGAACCCGCCATGCACCAGTCCCGGCGGCCCTTCGTATATCAGCGGGAAGTCGACGCGTCCCAATGCTTTCTCGGAGTCGAGTTGGGTGAACCGGTACTCGGGAAAGCACGGGTTGTAGGCGCCGATGTCGGTCGCGTGGTTGAGGTAGACGCGCCTGGGATCGTCGGACATCTCGCCGATGCGCGGCGCGTTGTCCCCCGGCGCGGCGGCGGACAGCTCGCTCTCCCAGTCGGCGAATTTCTCCAGCATCGCGTCCACCGCCCGGTGCGGATGCTCGAGGGACACCAGCAGTGAGCTGATGCGGCGCATGGCGGCGGCGGCGGCCACGGTCTGGGCCAGCGGCGCCTCGCCGAATCTGGCGTCGTCGCTGCGGGTCGACGCGGCGTGCCCCTCTGGCAAGGTCATAGGCGCCACTCCTCCTCATCGCTTCGCTCTGCATCGTCGCCGACGCGGGCCGTGATTTCCTCTTTCACCTGAGAAGTTTCGCAGGCAGCGTATCCTTGCTAACTTATACAGCGTATCAATCGTATTGCCTACTGTATGGGTAACCGTATCGGCGGAGAAAGGCCGGGGCGACGGTGAGTCAGGGGGCCGACACGGCCGGAACCGAGGGTTCGGTGACAGTGCACCGAGACGGTGCGGTGTTACTGGTGACGCTCGATCGTCCATCACGGCGTAACTCGTTGACGCAGTTGATGATCGGGGCATTGGTCGGGTCGCTGACCGACGCCGCCTCCGACGATTCGCTACGTGCCTTGCACATCCGGGGCGCCGGAGACGATTTCTGCGCCGGCGCCGACTGGGTGGCCGCCAACGATCCCGACGGGCAACGTCCCCGCACCGGCGATCTGGTGCGCCGGATTCCCCACGCCGCCCACCGCGTGATCGAACTCGTCGCCAGCATTCAGCTGCCGGTGGTGTGCAGCGTGCGGGGATGGGCTGTGGGATTCGGCTGCAACCTCGCGCTGGCCGCTGACTTCACCGTGGCCGCCGACGATGCGGTGTTCTGGGAACCTTTCCTCGACCGGGGATTCAGCCCGGACTCGGGATCCACCTGGCTGCTGCCCCGGCTCGTCGGCGTGGCGCGGGCCCGGCGAATGCTGCTGCTCGGTGAGAAGGTGGTCGGGCACGACGCGGCCGACTGGGGACTGATTCACCAGGCGGTAAGCGGCCCCGAACTCGACCACACCGCCGAGGAGTTGGTGGGCCGGCTGGCCTCCGGCCCGACGGCGGCGATCGGGCTGGCCAAGCAGGCCCTGAACTTCGGCCAGCATGCATCGCTGAACCAATCGCTGAACCAGGAGTTGTTCAACCTGGAGTTATCTTGCCGGACAGGCGATTTCAAGGAAGGTCTGGAGGCCTTCCGGCAGCGACGGGATCCGGATTTTCGTGGACGCTAGCTCCTGGGTGCCGAGTGTGGGCGCTACGCACCGGAATTGCCTCACCTCCGTCCGTAGCCCCCACGCTCGTGGGGTGCACCGGGCGCCATACGAAGGGATGATCGATGCCCATTGATTCGTTCGACACCATCAAGTACGAGGTCGACGGGCACACCGCGACCATCACCCTGAATCGCCCGGATGCGCTCAACGCGCTCAGCCCGCACATGATCACCGAATTGCGGGCCGCCTACGACGAGGCCGAAAACGACGACAGCGTCTGGCTGACCATCGTCACCGGCACCGGTCGCGCGTTCTGTACCGGCGCCGACGTCAAAGAAATTCCCGAAGACGGCAAGGTGATCTACGAGCGGCCGTACCTGTCGACATACGACCAATGGGAGGCGCCGCAGGAAGGGACGCCGCCGTTTCGCACGACGGCCAAGCCGGTGCTGACCGCGGTGAACGGCATCTGCTGTGGCGCCGGCATGGATTGGGTCACGACGACGGACATCGTCATCGCGTCCGAGCAGGCAACCTTTTTCGATCCGCACGTCAGCATCGGGCTGGTGGCCGGCCGCGAGTTGGTGCGGGTGAGCCGCGTGTTGCCGCGCTCGGTCGCGCTGCGGATGGCCTTGATGGGCAAGCACGAGCGGATGGGCGCCGAGCGCGCCTACGAGCTCGGGCTGATCAGTGAAGTCGTCGAGCACGACCGCCTGCTGGACCGTGCTCACGAGATCGCCGACATCGTCAATTCCAATGCGCCACTGGCGGTCCGGGGCACCCGGCTGGCCATCCTCAAGGGCCTGAATGTACCGCTGCACGAGGCGGAGATACTCGCCGAGACCTTCCGCGAGCGGGTGCTGCGAACCGAGGATGCGGCCGAGGGCCCCCGGGCGTTTGTCGAAAAGCGCAAACCGAATTGGCAGTGCCGGTGAGCAAGCCGATGAAGTTCGAGACCATCCTGCTCGAGGTCGACGCCGCCGATCACGTCGCCACCATCACACTGAATCGGCCCGAGCGGTTGAACGCGTTCAACCGCACCATGTGTGAGGAGATGACCCGCGCCTGGCATGCGGTCAAGCTCGACGAGTCGGTGCACGCGGTGGTGCTGCGGGCCGCCGGCGACCGTGCGTTCAGCGCCGGACTGGACATCAAGGAGTCCTACGGGCAGCCCGAAAACATCTGGAATCACGAGGATCCCGGCGAAGCCCTGAGCCCCAAGTGGCAGAAGATGTGGAAGCCCGTGGTCTGCGCGGTCCAGGGCATGTGCACGGCCGGCGCGTTCTACTTCATCAACGAATCCGACGTGGTCATCTGTTCGGACGACGCCACGTTTTTCGACTCCCACGTATCGGCCGGCCTGGTCTGCGCCCTGGAACCGATCGGGCTGATGCGGCGCGTCGGCCTCGGGGACACGTTGCGTATTGCGCTGATGGGCAACGACGAGCGGGTCAGCGCCGACACCGCGCTGCGGATCGGATTGGTCTCGGAGGTCGTCTCTTCCGATCAGCTCTGGAGCCGGGCCCATGAGATCGCGGCAACCATCGCCGCCAAGCCACCGACAGCAACTCAGGGCACGGTGAAGGCGATTTGGGAATCGCTGGACAAGCCGTACCGCGCGGCGCTGGAACAGGGCCTCATCTACACCCGGCTGGGAAACCCGCTGGGCACCGCGGAACTGGCCGCGCAGCAGGTCCCCGGCGGCGCGAAGCTCACACCGACGATCCGCTGATGGCGCAACATCCGCTCAGCCAGCGCGTCGCCGATGTGCTCGACCTACAACCGGACTCGAACGCCATCGAGTATGGCGGCCAATGGATCTCGTGGGCTCAGGTCAGCACCCTAGCTCGGCGAATCGCCGCCCTCACCGCCGGCACCGAAGTCGGGATGCTGCTGCGCAACCGGCCGGGGCACGTGGCGGCCTTTCTGGGCGTGCTGCTGGGCGGCGGAACCGTCGTGGTCATCAACCCCTCTCGCGGCGACGAGCGCACCAAGGCCGACATCGCCCGGCTACAGCTTCCCCTGATCGTTGGCGAGCGCGGCGATCTGGCGGCACTGGTGGCCGCGGGCACCCCGACCGCCGCGATTGCGGGCCCGCTTGACGACGTCGACGTGTCTGGGCAACCCCGCACCGGACCGGCCCCGCCGACCGATGTCGCGGTGCGCATGTTGACCAGTGGCACGACGGGCCCGCCCAAGCGAATCGACCTGAGCTACGACATGCTGGCGCGCAGTGTGATGGGCGCCGAACCCGAGCGCACACCGGCGCCCACCGAGCTGCGGCGCGGCGTCGCGATCGTGAACTCGCCGCTGGTGCACATCGGTGGCGTATTCCGGGTGCTGCAATGCATCACCGAGGCCAGACCGTTCGTGCTGTTGGAACGATTCGAGCTCGACGCATGGGCCGAGGCGGTGCGCAAGCACCGGCCCCGCGCGGCGTCGCTGGTACCGGCGGCCCTGCGCACCGTCTTGCACTCCGATGTGCCGCGCGCCGATCTGGAAAGTCTGCGCGCCGTCACCTGCGGCACGGCGCCGCTGTCTGCCGACGACGCCGACGCCTTCACCGAGAAGTACGGCATCCCGGTACTGACCTCTTATGCCGCGACCGAGTTCGGTGGCGGCGTGGCGGGCTGGACCCTCCCCGACTACCAGCGGTACTGGGGAACCAAACGGGGCAGCGTCGGCCGGGCCAATCCGGGCGCTCAGCTGCGGGTGGTCGCCGAGGACGGAACACCGCTGGGCCCGGACGAAGTCGGACTGCTGGAGGTCAAGCCGGGCCAGCTGGGACCGGCCGCGCAATGGATGCGCACCACGGATATGGCGCGCATCGACGCCGACGGCTTCCTGTGGATCGTCGGACGCGCCGACCAGGCGATCATCCGCGGCGGGTTCAAGGTGATGCCCGACGATGTCCGCGCCGCGCTGGAGAGCCACCCCGCGGTGGCGGGCGCGGCGGTGATCGCCCGGCCCGACGAGCGGCTCGGCGAGACGCCGGTGGCCATGGTCGAACTGCGCGAGCCGTCCGCTGTCGACGCCGATGCGCTGGTGGAGCATCTGCGAGAGCGCCTGGCGCGCTACGAGATTCCCACCGAGATCGCGATCGTCGACACCATTCCGCGAACACCGTCGGGCAAGGCCGATCTCGGCGCGATCCAGGGCTACTTCCGCGAGCCCGCGGCGCCGCGCAACCATGCGCTCTGATTCCTTGACGGTCGCCGCGGCGTTGCGACATCAGGCCCGACTGCGCGGGGATCACCCGCTTCTGGTCTGCGACGGTGACCGCATCGGATACGGCGAAGCCGATCGCCGCTCGGCGGAGCTCGCCGGCGGTCTGATCGCCCTGGGCGCCGGCAAGGGAACCCATGTCGGGCTGCTCTATCCGAATGGACCCGACTTCGTCGTCGGGATGCTGGCGGCGGCGCGCATCGGTGCCGTGCTGGTCCCGTTCTCGACGTTCGTCACGGCCCGCGAACTGCGCGAGCAGCTGGTCGACAGCGACGTCGAAATCCTTCTGGCCGCACCGTCTTTTCGCTCCCATGACTATGTACAGCGCCTGTCCGAAATTCTTCCGGAGGCCGATTTCGCTTCCGGCGAT
>Ga0134128_10009975_pt1 | contig 11393 bp, 8 predicted proteins | sample KB31754_FD_96462 | JGI IMG/M metagenome (GOLD analysis project Ga0134128, IMG submission 96462) | Terrestrial soil microbial communities with excess Nitrogen fertilizer from Kellogg Biological Station, Michigan, USA - KB3-175-4 | ecosystem: Environmental > Terrestrial > Soil > Unclassified ...
AGCGCCGGCGGCTCGGTTTCGCCCGCGGTGCCGGCCGACACGTCCTGCGAGGCGACGGTGGGAGCTCCGGGGCAACAGCAGAGTGGCTACTATTCCGCCCCAGGCTGCCCGGATATCTCCGTCCCGCCCTCTCAGCGCTGACGCCGGATCTCGCCGGCGACATCGCCTGCGGCTGCGCCGGCGCGCTGCCCGCTGCGGCGGTCTCTCGGGAAAGGTCGAGGAAGCCGCAAGCGGCCTAACGCTGCAAGGGGAGCGATCGATGGGTAGACGCAACCGAATTGCATCGGCCATGATCGCAGGGATGCTGGGCTTGGTCCTGCTTCCCGTGAATGGCGCCGCGCAGTACGGGCGCGCGCTGCACACCATGGTCAAGCTCACCAGCACGGACCTTGCAATCGTCCGCAAGATCGTCCGCGAGGACTTCACCGACAAGCCGAACGGCACGACGAAGTCATGGAGCAACCCGGAAAGTGGCAACTCCGGCACCGTCACGCTGCTCGACCGCTTTGCTTCGCAGGGGCGCGACTGTCGTCGCGTCAAATATTTCGTCAAGCCGGGGCCGAGCCAGCCGGCTTCGGTGATCCCCGCGACATACGAGCTGACGACTTGCCGCCTTGCCGATGGAAGCTGGAAGCTCGACAACCAGGCGAAGCGCGACACCCCCTAGGAGCCTGTCTGGGAAATAGCATGGGTCTGCGTTGCGCGAGGACGATCCGGGTTGCGCGAGGACGGGGCGCTGCCGCGTCGCTCGGCCTTGCCGATGGCCCGCATCGAGGACATCGTCCTTTGCCCCCGGGACTTCGTTGCTCGTCGCTGACGATGCTACGGCATCGCCGCGCTCCTCGCTCCTAGCCCGAGGCCAAAGGACGATGTCGCAGACGCGTGCTATTTCCCAGACAGGCTCCTAGCTTCGGCCCCGGGGTTCCGCCGGTCGCGGCGGAAACCCGGGGGACCGACAGGTTTCAGTGGATCGGCGGGGTGGAGCTGCCGCTGGCCGTGTCCGGCGGTACCTCCGCTGAGATCTGGACGAGCCGGTTCCTCGGCTCGCGCACGCCGTCTGGCGTTGGCACCGGCACGTCGCTCTCGCCTTTGACCTCTTCGTCGATGCGGTTGTCGGCCATGCCGTCGGCGACCAGCTTGGCGCGCACGGCGTCGGCGCGGGCTTGCGCGAGCTTCATGTTGTAGTCGGGGCTGCCGGAACGATCGGCCCAGGCGACGACCTTGGCCCGCGCCGTCCCGGCTTGCGGAATCGTGGCCGCGGCCTGACTGACCTGCTGCTCGGCCTCGTCGCCCAGCGTCCTTCCGTCGAAGGGGAAGTAGGCGTTATAGGGCCCGGGCGGGTGCAGCAATACCTCGAGATCGCTCAGCGTTGCGAGGAATTGACGATGGCAGACGCCGCGGAACTCCGCCTGTAAATTCGCCTCGGAGCGCTCCACCCAGCAATCGTAGCGCGTCTGTGCCTGTGCAGCGAGCACCGCATATTTCTCCTTCCCGCCGCCATTGAGCGCGGCGAGCAGGCGCTGGCGCTGCTGTTCCATCTCGTCCCGCGTGCCCCGGGTTGCCTGCTCCGGGATGCCCCAGTTCCGGTTGTCCTCCGGCGGCGCCACCTCGCCCTTCGATGCGGCGAGAGACTTGCGTGCGAAGTAGTCCGCATCGACCCAATCCTGCCCGCTGACCGAGTAGTCCGCGAGCGCGTAGTACTCGTGACCGAGCTGGGCGCTGAACGTGTTGTCGTTGCGCAAGGCGGATTTCGCCGCCGAATTCGTCATCCCCTGGGTCAGGGGATTGCCGGGCATGGGCGAGTCCGCGGAATAGCCAGTGCAGTTGGCGATCGCGAGCGCACTCGCCAGCAGAGCGCCGACGCTCGCAAGAGCGGATGGGGGAGGAACGCGTGCGATCATCGAATTCTCCTTTGGATCAGGATCTACTCTCACCTGCGGTGCGCTGAAGCCGCTTCGCCCGGTCGGCGATAGATACGGCTGAGAGGTGGCGGCATCCGCTTGGAAGCTCGCGCATATGGATCAACCCGGCCATCGGCAAATGCCCTGAGATAGCCGGCCCGGTCGCCCGACGAATGGCGCCGTGCGGCTTATGCCGGCGGAAGGTTCAGGCGACATGAACCCGGCCATCCGGGAGTCACCCTATCCTCGCCCTGAGCCCCTTGCTCGATTCTGGCGGCCGCGGTGCAACCCAGAAGGCCAGCTTGTTGGAGGAGGTCGATGAAACGGCAGAACGTCGATCCAGCGATCACTGAAGCGTGTCAACCAATCGCTTCGGCGCCGACGGCGCGGTGCGGCGCCGCGAGGCGAGCCGGCCGCTTCGACCGGCGCCGTCAAACAGCGTCCGCGGTCGAGATCGAACCGGTCAGGCACTTTCGGCTCCGCGCCCGGGAGCTGCGCGAGATCGCCGACCAATTCTCGGTTCCTTCGGCGCAAGACAGGTTGCGCAGCCTCGCCGCACGGTGCGATGGCCTTGCCGACGAAGCGGCAGCGGCTGCGGTGAAGGATTCGAAAGTGCGCCCTCCCAGGCGAAGGTGGGGCTAGGCGCGACGTCGCAAGTTTCGCCGGGCGGCGGTGGCGGCGATACTCCCGCGACGCTCGGTCAGGACTTCGTCCAGTTTGAATCCGGGTCGAACAGCGTCATCTTGCGCGCGATCTCATCCGTCTCAGGTCCAAGGTTCTTCTGGTAGACGACACCGTCGTGATTGACGATGAACGTCATGATCCCCGAGACGCCGTAGCGGGCCGGAAAAGCCACCAGCGCGAAGCCTCCCACCATATGATCGTTGACCATGTAGTCATAGGCACCGTCCGGCGCCGACGGTCCCTGTCCCTTGAGGATGCGATAGAAGTAGCCGTGGTACGGCCGGCGATGATCCTGGTTTCGGGTGCTGTAGCCCTCGGCACGCGCATCGGCGATCAACGGCCCCAGCGGGCTTTCTTCTTGTCCCGCCGCGGCCGGCCAATAGAGCCCGTCCTGTTTGCCGGGCGTGCTCAGGAACCGCTGGGCATATTCGAGAAATCCGTCGTGATTGCGATCGCGCTCGGCATAGTGCCGCTGCGCATCGACATAAGCGTGACAGGTCTCGATCGTGCTGAGCTCGTTGGCGCCGACGCGTCGATCGACGATCTCCTGGGCGCCGGCCCGCGAATCGAACCGCCAGGCGTCATTGCTCTTCACCAGGGGATAGGGAAACGTCCAACCGTCCGTTCCGACGACCAGCGTGGCGCGGTCGTCGCCCACCGTGGCGATTCTATTCGCAGCTGCGTAGGCGGCCAGGAATTTTTGCCGCGCCTGCTCATCGGCAACGGGATCGCCCGATCGGATGAGGGGGGCGCTGCCGGGACCGAGGACCTGCACAAGCTTTCCGGTGCTGCCGGCGCGCACGGCGGCAACCAGCGCCTCGACCGCTTGCTCGGAGCTGGCGAAGCTGCGCTGCTCGCTGGCACCGGCGCGTGGAGCGGCAATGAAGGCGCAGACCAGTATCGCCGCACGAAGCATGACGCCGAGAGCGGAGAGCCGCTGTCCTGCAGAACCGGAGCCGGTCATCGCTGTCTCTCCCGCTTGCTGCGCCGCCCCGTCAGCGTCGACCCCCGCCTCCCCCCGACCGAGCGCCGCCGCCGACTCCGCCGGCGCGCGGCGCCGATCCCATGGACTGGCGGCTCGCCTGTCCGCGCTGCGACTGAGCGCGCACCGCTGACCCGTCGCTGATACCTTGGAAAGCCTGAGGCTGCTGCCGCTGCGCCGCGGGCGCTCGGCTTGTGCCCGCACCCGCCGTGGTATTCGGGCGCCGTGCCGTCGCTGTGTCGCGTTGCGCCGGCCCTGCGCTCGTCCCGCTGCGGGGTGCCTGGCTTCGTGCGGCGTTACCGGCAGAGCCCCGCGCTGCCCCCTGTTGTCCAGCCCGCGGCTGCGTCCCGTCGTAGCCGCGCACGTTCCGGCTGGCTGCGCCTGCCCCCGCAGCCTGGCGGTTATAGGCTTGGCGCGTTGCTGGATCCCGATAGGCAACCCCGCCGCGATGCGCGGGGTTGTGCCGCCAGGTGCTGGCGTTCGCCTGAAGCTGCGTCGCGCGGCCGGCGCGGATGTTGGATGAGTTGATCGTGTTGTAGCGGTTCGTGTTGATGTTGACGTCGCCGTGTCCCCAATTGCAATTGCTCCAGCCCGAGAGCGAGCCGACCACCGCTACTCCGGTGGCGAACGCCATGCCCGAGACAAGCGCCGTGCCGACCGGGTAATAGGCGGCCGGCGGTGGGTAATAGACGGGCGGATAAGCGGGATAGGGCCACGCGCCATACGCCACCGTCGGATTGTATGTCGGCACATAGACCACTTGCGGATTGGTCGGCTGGATAATGATGGTTTCCTTTTCGGTGGTTGTCTCTTTCTGGGTGACGACCGTCTGCTGCTCGGTGGTCTTCAGCGTTCCCGAGTCCTGGGCTTGGCGGCGCAGGCGCTGGATCGAGCTCATGACATCCGCCTGCTGCGCCAGGAAGGCGTCGCCGAGGCGCTGCGTCCAATCGAGCTTGTCGCTCATCATCTTGAGCACTGGTGGATACGGCACGAGGGACTTGACGCTCGGGTCCCAGGTTTCCTTCTCGATGGCCGCGGCGAGCTCGTCGCCGGAAAGCTTCGCGTGGGCGGGATCGCTGACCCAACGCTCCGCCATGACCAGTTCCAGCGGATAGGTGGCGGCCATCAGGATCTGCGCTACGAGCTCGTCCGGATAGAGCGCGATCGGCGCCGTCATCTGGTCGATCTCCTCGGTGCGGAAGACCGGGGCTTTCTGGGCGTCCGGCGCCTGGGCCCGGGTCTGAGTCTCGGCCGGTGATTGGGTCTGGCTCGGGGGCGGGGCTGCAGGGGCGGGCTCGGCAACGAGCCGCTCCGGCATGGCGAGGCAGAGGGCGAGCAAGCCAGTCACCGCCCGGATGAGCGGTCGGGCGGCTTTTCCCGGCGAGTATCGACTGACAGACATTGGCCGGGTCTCAGCCGGTGTCATCGACCGATTTTCTTCAGGTAGGCAACAAGATCGGCGAAATCGAAATAGCCGCGCCGCTTCACATCGATGTCCTCGAAATGGACAGCGTCGTTTATCTCGACTCCGTCGATCGTCCCGTCGTGATCCGAATCGACGTGGTCGAAGAATGCGCGAGAGAGGCGGCTCTGCTCGAAGGTGAGCGGCGCCATCTGGCCTTCGCGCGTGGGATGGCGGCTGAAGAAGAAAGCGTTCATCTTCGTCGACTCGAACTGTTCGCGAGTGACTTTGCCGAGCCCCTGGGGATCGAGCGCCGCGTAGATCTGGCGCTCTTCCTTATCGGTGAAGCTCGCCGCCGATCCCAGCAAGCCAATCAGGGCCAGCGCCGTTGTCGGGCCCGCCAGGAGCAGGCGCCTGCGCCATCCGATCATGCCCACCTCGCTTTGCGTCGCACGCGCGCGCCCTCATGCAATGCCTCGCCCGCAGCCGCCCAGGGTAAGGCGGCGGGCACTCCGGCCAATCCGGCAGAGGACCGACAGCGGTTCGGAATGCGCTGTAGCCGCGCCGTCCGGCTTACGGGTCGAACCAGCGGTATTGCAGCGTCAGCCCGATCGTATCGTAATTGCCGCCGTTACGGGCGGTGAGCCAGCTCGCCCAGGAGAGCTTCGCGGAGATCCCATCGGAGATCGGCAGCGACAACGTGAGGCCGAAGCGCGATGCCGTCTCGGCGTCGTGCTTAGGCAGGCCATCTATGCTGGTCTCCCCGCCGCTTAGATAGGTTGCGTCGGCGGCCAGCCACAGGCCGCGACGGAAGTTATAGCCCAGATGGCCCTGCAGGACCGGCAGGGGATTCTGAGTACGCGAGTGGCCGTTCAGGAAATTGTCATTCGCCGTGAACAGCCAGATCCCCGCAGCGGCATCCGCGAACCAGTCGCCCATCGGCTGCGAAAGGCCCACTTCCGGTTTGATCGCCCAGCGGTTCGAGCCGATATTGGCGAGATGCGCGGCGTCGTAGTCGCCCGAAGGAGCGATCACGCTGAGGCTGGCGCCGAGCGTGGTTTGCGGTTGGCGAGTGGCGAACTGCTGCGGCGAGAGCGCCGGGTTGCCGAGCAGATTGGCCGCGAGCCGCAAGCGGAGATCGCCCAAACCCATTCGGGAAATCTGTGTGCCGGTGCCGAAGACCTGTCCGCTGAGTCCGGCCTGAAAGTAGGGTAGGACGATCGCCGCGCTGGCGGTGCGGCCGAAGAGATCGAAGGTGCGCTCATAGCCCAGCGAGAAGGTGTTGATCGACGCCTTGACGCCGGTAATCGGCAGCGAAGGATCGAGCGACACGCTTCCTGTGGTGCGCAGATAGCTTGCAATGAGAAAGTTGAGGTCGATCGGGGACGCAGAATAGGCGCGCGGCTCCATGTCCTGGCCCATCGCCTGATCGAGGCCCGTTGAAAGCAGGATCGCCGCGGCCATCGCCGCGGCCCGGCGACTAGTCAAGGCGCCTTCCCTCGTCGAAGCGAGACCGTCCGTCGGCGCGGGCGAAATTCGCGGGGTGCCGCGCTCGAAATCTTACGCTCCCATCAAACCAGAACGGCTGGCCCGACACCATCTAGGTATCGCTGTACCGGACGGCGGACACAGTGCCGCCGCGCCTGGCGACAGCGGGGAAATGCGGCAATCGACACAGGCTCGGGCGGGCGGAACTGCGGGTTTCACCCGATTGTCCGCGCGGTGAGCGATCTTCGTCGGCCGCGGAAGTTCCGCCCTTGTGAATGGGGCTGGAACCCCGGAGCCGGCTACGGCCCGCTTCGTCCGTGCCTGGGCAATCCGCCCGATCCCCTTAAGGAGTGGGTGCGTGCATCAATCGGCGACAACGCGGGGCCGGTCGACAGACGTCGCGGCGTCGCCCATCGACACATGGCCGATCGTAAGCGAGGTGGCGAAGGTGAAGGAATCACGATCAGCGCCCAACGCGACGTCAATATCCGGCAACGCCGGGCGCAAGGAACCGACACAGACGGCCGCAGAGCGCTCGCTTTCCCAATGGGCGGAGGCCCTGTCCGGCGCGGCGCTATGGCCCGGCTGGCAGCTCGCGCAGCACGCTTACGACTACTGGATCGACGCGTGCCAGCGCAGCCTGCTGTTCTTCGACATATTGCGCGAACGGGGGAACAACTATGTCGAGCACGTCTCCGAGCAGGTGCCCCATGTTCTCGGCTTCGAGTTCGAGCTGGTGATGGGCGGCCGGACCCTCGAGCGTCCGGTCAATTACGGGCTGGTCCGGATCGTGCCGCCAGCCGATGTGAGCGTCGACCCGCGCAAGCGGCCGTTCATCGTCTTCGATCCGCGCGCCGGTCATGGCCCCGGCATCGGCGGCATGAAGCACGACAGCGAGATCGGTGTCGCGCTCGCCGCGGGGCACCCCTGCTACTTCGTCGGCTTCGTTCCCGAGCCCGTTCTCGGCCAGACGGTCGAAGATGTCTGCCGCGCCGAGGCGCTGTTCATCGAAAAGGTCGCCGAGCTCCATCCCGAGGCGGAGGGCAAGCCCGTGCTCATCGGCAACTGCCAGGCGGGCTGGCAGGTGATGATGACCAGCGCGGTCCGTCCGGATCTCGCCGGGCCGATCATTCTCGCGGGCTCGCCGCTGTCCTATTGGGCCGGCGTTCACGGCAAGAACCCGCTGCGCTATCTGGGCGGCCTGCTCGGAGGGACCTGGCTGGCCTCGCTGGCTGGCGATCTCGGCAATGGAATCTTCGACGGCGCCAATCTCGTCGCCAATTTCGAAAGCCTCGATCCGGCGAATACGCTGTGGAAGAAAAGCTACAACGTCTACTCGAAGGTCGATACGGAAGCGCCGCGTTTCCTCGAATTCGAGAAATGGTGGGGCAGTCCGGTTCTGCTCAATGCCGCCGAGATGCAGTACATCGCCGACGAGCTCTTCGTCGGCAACAAGCTCAGCTCGGGGGAACTGCGCAGCTCGGAGGGCATTCGCGTCGATCTCAGGAACATCAAATCGCCGATCATCGTCTTCACCTCCTGGGGCGACAACATCACCCCGCCGCAGCAGGCGCTCGGCTGGATCCTCGACCTCTATGACCATGATGAAGAGATCATCGCCAACGGTCAGACGATCGTCTACGCGCTGCATCAGAGCATCGGTCATCTGGGCATCTTCGTCTCCGCCAAGGTGGCCACCAAGGAGCATCAGGAATTCACGCAGACGATGGACCTGATCGACGTGCTGCCGCCGGGTCTATACGAGGCGGTGATGACGCAGAAAACGGCGGAGACTCCGCACGCCGAGCTGGTCGGCGGCAACTACGTGGTCCAGTTCGAAAAGCGGACGCTCAATCATATTCGTGCGCTGGGCGGCAATGATGCCGAGGATGATCGCCGGTTCGCGACCGTCGCCCGCGTGTCGGAGATAAACCAGGGTCTTTACCGGACTTTTGTCGGGCCAGCGCTGCGCCTGATGGCGAACGACCAGTCCGCCGACGCGCTGCGGCGACTTCATCCGAACCGCTTGCGCTTCGAAGGCTTTTCCGATCGTAACCCGTTGATGCGGCCGGTCGCGCAGCTTGCGGCGACCGTCCGGGGTAAGCGGCGTCCGGTCGAGCGCGACAACCCGTTCCTGGCGCTCGAGCAGGCGGCGTCGCGGCAGATCGTCGATGCGCTCGATCGCTACCGGGATATCCGGGACCGGTGGAGTGAGTCGCTGTTCATGAGCCTCTATGGATCGCCGTTGCTGCAGACCTTGGTGGGTTTGCGCTCCGATGCCGCGTCTGGCCGCCAGAGGATCGGCCGCGACATGACCCGCGAGGCGGCGGCCGCGAGGGCGGCAGCCGACCTCGACGCGCGCATGGAGAATGGCGGCCTCGCCGAAGGTGCGATCCGCGCCCTCGTCTATATCGGCCTCGGCCGCGCGATCAAGGGAGCGGACGAGCGCAGCTTCAATTTCCTGAAGCAGTTCCGCGCCGGCCGTCCGGAAAGCAGCCGCATGAGCATTGCACGCTTCAAGGACTTGATGCGCGAGCAATTCTTGATCCTTCGGCGGGACGAAGAGCGCGCGGTTGCGGCGCTTCCGCGGTTGTTGGCCGGCGGCTCGGCGCCGGAGCGAGCGATGGCCCTCGATCTCATCCGCAGCGTCCCTGCGATCGGCGGCGAGGTCGAGGGTGAAGTCAAAGCGAGGCTCGAGCGCGTCGAGGCGATCTTCTCGGCCCTGTCCTCTCCGCCTTCCGAGGCCGGACCTTGGAAAGTCGCCGCCGCGCCGAGCACACCGCAAATGCGACGCCGGCGGGTGCGCGGCGAAGCCAGGCCGCACGCGCGCGGCGCGAAATCCGCCCAGGACGCCTAAATCCCCGAGGGAGCGAAGAAACCGCAATGGCAATCGACGAGATCATCGAAAACCATACATTCGACGAAATCAGGATCGGCGACACCGCGAGCGCGACGAGGACGTTGACGCGCGACGATGTCGCGCTCTTCGCCGCCATTTCCGGCGACGTCAATCCGACGCATGCCGGATCGCTCGGCGTGCTGACGGCGCACAGCATGTGGGGCGCGGCCCTCGTCTCGGCGGTGTTGGGCACGAAACTGCCCGGGCCCGGGACCGTCTATGCCGGGCAGTCGCTGCACTTTCACCGGCAGATCGTCGCCGGCGATACGCTGACGACGACCGTGACGGTGCGACGGAAGCTCACCTCGCCCGGCGTGGTCGTCCTCGACTGTGAGTGTCACGACGAAACCGGCGCCAAGGTTTTGTCGGGACGCGCCGAGGTCAAGGCGCCGACCCAGAAATTTTCCGGTCGGCTCGCCGACATTCCCGAAGTGCGGCTGCGCCGCCACGAGAAATACGCGACGCTGATCGCGCGCTGCCAGGGCCTGCCGCCGGTGGCCACCGCCGTAGCCTATCCCTGCGACGGCTCGTCGCTGTTGGCCGTCGCCGATGCGGCCAAGGCAGGAATCATCCGGCCCTGGCTCGTCGGCCCGATTTCGGCGATCCGGGCCGCCGCTGCAGGCGCCAATGTCGACCTCGACGGCTTCGAGATCGTCGAGGCACCGAACAGCCGGGCGGCAAGCGAGAAGGCCGTGGAATTGGTCCGCACCGGCAAAGCCGAGCTGCTGATGAAGGGCAGCCTGCACACCGACGAGCTGATGGGTGCCGTGGTCAGGAAGGAGACGGGCCTGCGAACCTCACGGCGCATCAGCCACTGCTTCATCATGGATGTGCCGAGCTATGCAAAGCCGCTGGTCGTGACCGACGCGGCAATCAATATCGCTCCGGATCTGGCAGACAAGGTCGATATCCTCCAGAACGCAATCGATCTGGCGCATGCGCTGGGTCTCGATCAGCCGCGAGTCGCCATCCTCTCGGCGGTCGAGACGGTGAACCCGAAGATCCAGTCGACTCTCGACGCTGCGGCTCTCTGCAAGATGGCCGAGCGCGGGCAGATCACCGGCGGAATCGTCGACGGTCCCCTTGCGCTCGACAATGCCATCAGTGCGGCGGCGGCGAGGATCAAGGGGATCGTTTCATCGGTCGCCGGTCAAGCCGACATCTTGCTGGTTCCCGGCATCGAAGCTGGCAACATGCTGGCGAAGAACCTGAGCTTTCTGGCCGATGCCGACGGCGCAGGTATCGTCCTTGGGGCACGTGTGCCGGTCATTCTGACCAGCCGGGCCGACAGCGTGCGCGCGCGCATGGCATCCTGCGCGGTGGCCGCGCTCTATGCGCATGCGCAGCGAAAATCGGTTCCCATGGCAGCGGAGTAGCGGAAATGGCCGCGGCTGCAATCCTGGTCGTCAACGCCGGCAGCTCAAGCATCAAGTTCTCGGTCTTCGCGCCGCAAACCGGCAAGGATCCTGCGCTGCTGTTGCGAGGGCAGCTCGAAAGCATCGGTGTCCATCCGCGCCTTTCGGCGCGCGATGGCGATGGCAGGGTGGCGGCGGAAGAGGCGCTCGACCCGAAGCAGGTTCGTGGCCATGACGAGGCCTTCAAGGTGATCGCTGCGTGGTTGCGCGGGCGGAGCGATGGCGGGGGCCTGGCAGCGGTAGGGCATCGCGTGGTCCATGGCGGGCCGGGTTTCACCGGTCCCGTCCTGGCCGACGATGCGGTGCTTGACAGGCTGGAGGCGCTGGTGCCGCTGGCGCCGCTGCACCAGCCGGCGAATCTGGCGGGGATCCGCGCCGTCCGGCGAGCCTTCCCCGCGGTGCCGCAAGTCGCCTGCTTCGACACCAGCTTTCATCGCGGACATCCGGAGGTCGCGGACCGCTTCGCGCTGCCGGACGCGCTCTACCGCGAGGGCGTGCGGCGCTACGGCTTCCACGGCTTGTCCTATGAGTACATCATGCGGCGCGTGCCGGTGGTGGCACCGGATCTGGCGCGCGGACGTCTCATCGTCGCCCATCTCGGCAGCGGCGCCAGCATGTGCGC
>Ga0134128_10009976_pt1 | contig 11393 bp, 9 predicted proteins | sample KB31754_FD_96462 | JGI IMG/M metagenome (GOLD analysis project Ga0134128, IMG submission 96462) | Terrestrial soil microbial communities with excess Nitrogen fertilizer from Kellogg Biological Station, Michigan, USA - KB3-175-4 | ecosystem: Environmental > Terrestrial > Soil > Unclassified ...
AAACCGGCATCCACCGACCAATCCGGCGTTACTTTGGCGGAGGTAACGGCAGCCTTCGAGAGATCAACATGGGATTTCTCGATAGCCAGAGCAAGGTTCGAACGCAGGACTTGGGTAACGTAATCCTCGAAAGTAATACGTGGACGCACCGACTCCGACGGCTGATCGAGAGCTTGATTCGCTCCCTGCGCACCGGCCTGGCCCAACACGATGATCGAACTCGCGAGAGGACAGAGAGAGAGTGCCACAATTAGGCGTCGCAGCTTCATCAGACGTCCTCCTGATCAGGCGAAACCGTGGGATGAGCCCGGTCGAATCTGCGTTCGAGCAACAGATACATCGATGGGACCACCAGAAGCGTGAGCAGCGTCGCGGTGACCAGTCCGCCGACAATCACGGTGGCGAGAGGGCGTTGCACATCGCTTCCAACTCCCCGCGCGAGCGCGGCAGGAAGCAGGCCGATGGCTGCAACCGTGGCCGTCATGAGCACAGGCCGCAGGCGTTGTGAAGCTCCGAGAACAACTCCGTGCTGCAGATCTTTGTGCTCATGGCGCTGATGGTTGAGGCTCGCGACCATGATGACGCCATTCTGCACGGCGACGCCAAAGAGCGCGATAAATCCGACGGCGCTCGACACGTTCAGGGTCATGCCGCGAAGAGTGAGCGCGATTAGTCCGCCCAGCAGGGCCACCGGAACGATGGTCAAAATCAAACCGGCGTGACGCAAAGTGCCAAACGAGGAATAGAGCAACACAAAAATCAGCGCCAACACGCCGGGCACAATGAACGCGAGACGCTGCTGGGCGCGTTGCTGGTTCTCGAATTGTCCGCCCCACTCGATCTGATACTTGGCGTGATCAAATTTCACGTCGCGCGCGATCTTCGCCCGCGCTTGCGCGAAAAATCCGGAGAGGTCCCGGCCGCGCAGGTTGAGCCGGACGGTAAGGTGTCTTCGATTCATCTCGCGAGTGATGCTGCTTTCGCCGGTTGCGGTGCTGATTTCAGCCACCTGCGAGAGAGGAATGCGCGCTCCACTGGGCAATGTGACGGTAAGGCTGCCGATCGCGTCTGAGCTGGAACGGACTGATTCCGGAAAGCGGACCGCAATGTCGTAGACACGGTCGCCGATGAACAGCGTGGAGATCGCCTTCCCGCCGATCCCGGACTCAATGATGGTGGCGATATCGGCAATGTTTATGCCAAATCGCGCCGCAGCTTCCCGGTTCACTCGCACCTGAATCTGGGGCAGGGGCGGCTCCTGATCAATGGTCACGTCAGATGCACCGGGAATTTTCTGCAGGAGGTCAACCAGTTCGCCTGCGATGCGGCGCAGTTCTCCGAATTCATGGCCGAAAATCTTCACCACCAGGTCGCTGTGGGCTCCGGAGATTTTGTCATTTACTCCGTCAATCATTGGTTGCGAAAATCCCACGGTCGCGGCGGGAATTCTGGAATAGCGCTCGCTCATTCGTCGGATTAAATCCAGCTTGTCGCCGTGGTTCGGCCAGGTGTCGTAGGGTTTGAGGCCTACAAAACACTCGATATGAGACGGGGTCCACGGGTCGGTGCCATCGTCATTGCGGCCAAGCTGACTGACGATGGTTGAGACCTCCGGAAACTCCAGAGTTGCAGACCGGAGCTCGTCGGCCATGGTGGCGGCTTTCTCCAGAGACAGGCCGGGCGGCAATTGCACCTGGAGCCAAAGCGATCCTTCATCCAGATACGGCAGAAACTCCTTGCCGATGGTCACCGACAGAACCAACGCAACAATTCCGGCAATCACGGCGGGAATGATGGCATGCATGGGATGGTGCGTGAGGTGCCGTACGGCGCGGTCATAGTGATGCGAAATAGATGCCAGTACTCGATTGTGAAACGGTTTGCCAGGCTTCTGATACGTCACCAGCGCAAGGCCGGGAATAATCCCCAGGGCCATCAGCAAAGCTCCAATCAGGGAATAGCCCACCACATACGCCATGGGAGAAAACAGCTTCTTCTCGACACGTTGAAAGGCGAACAGCGGCAGGTACGCCGTAATAATGATGAGAGTGGCAAAGAAGATCGGACGGGCCACCTGGATGGCTGAAGCCACAGCGTCGTCTTCGCTCATCACCCAGTCCGGATTTTCCTCCCGGTGACGGAGAATGTTTTCCATCACGACGATCGAAGCATCCACAATGATGCCGAAATCAATGGCTCCGAGCGACAACAGATTGGCGGGAATGTTGGTGAAGCGCATGCAGATGAAGGCAAACAGCAGTGAAAACGGAACGGTCACAGCAACCATGAGAGCAGCACGGGCGCTGCCCAGGAAAAGAATCAGAACAATCAGAACCAGCCCCATGCCTTCCAGCAAAGTGTGGCCTACGCGGTTCACGGTGGTGTGAACCAGGTCGGTGCGATCGATATACGGGATGACTTTGACGTCAGGCGGCAGAATGCCGTTGTTGAGCGCGTCAACTTGAATGTGAACCCCTTCCAAGACTTGGGATGGATTCATGCCGCGCAGCAGCAGGACGATCCCGGAAACTCCATCACGGTTCAGATCTTTTCCCAGAATCCCCCGCCGTTCGAGCGCGCCCAGTTGCGGCGCGCCAAGATTCTTCACAAAAACTGGCGTTCCATTCTTCGCCAGGATCACGATATTGCCCAAATCCTGGAGCGAGCGGACCAAGCCGATTCCGCGTACGACGTAACCTTGCTCGCCTCGAGTGACAATGCTGCCGCCGGCGTTCGCGTTATTGGCCTGAATCGCTGCGATGACTTGTTGGAGCGAGACGTTGTACTGCGCCAGCTTGGCGGGATCCACGATGAGCTGGAATTGCGTGGTCTCGCCGCCAAAGTTGGTGACGTCGGCAACTCCCACCGCCTCTTTAAGGCGGGGGATGACAACCCACTGCTGCAATTCACGAAGTTCGCGCTGGTCGCGGAATTTCGACTCCAGCGTGTAGCGATAAATTTCGCCGATGGGCGATGTCAGAGGATCGAGGCCAGGATTGGCATTGGGTGGAAGACTGACTCCGGCGATGCGCTCTGTAATTCTCTGCCTCGCCCAGTAGTCGTCGATTCCATCCTGGAATACCAACGTGATCAGCGACAGGCCGAACGTGCTGTGCGAGCGCATGATCTCCAAGCCGGGAATGCCGTTCAACTCACGTTCGAGCGGTACGGTGACCTGCTCTTCGACTTCTTCGGCCGCGTGGCCAGGGTACTGCGTGATCACCTGAGACGAGACATCGGCGATGTCGGGATAGGCTTCAATTTTCAACGCCTTCCACGAGGAGTAGCCGAAAATCGCCATCAGAATGGCGCTGAGCCACACGACCTGGCGCCGTTTCAAGCACAGCGTCACGAACTGGTCGATCATTGCAGCAGCGCCCCTTCGCGAATGAGAACCTTGTCGCCGATCTGCAAACCGTCTTTGATCACGGTGCGTTGTCCAATCTGCTCTCCCGTGCCTACCTGCCGTTGTTCATACGTGTTTGGCGACACCTGAACAAACACAGTCGTCTTGTCCCCGGACAGTACGAGCGCGGTCGTGGGGACGGTCAACTCTTTCGTGTCCCATGTCTTCAAAGTGACGGTGGCAAACATGGCGGGACGCAAACGGCCATCGCGGTTCGGATACGCGATTCGCACCTTTGCGGTGCGGGTGTCAGGATCGAGAACATCGGCGACGAATAGCACTTTCCCCCCGAAGGTTTCCGTGGGATAGGCGCCGAAGGTTGCAACCGCTGGATCGCCGCGATGCACGAAGTGGATGTCTTTTTCCTGAACGTTCGCGGTGACCCAGATATCGGAAAGGTCCGCCACGGTCATGAGCGGAGCGGTAGGATCGTTGCGAAATTCGCCGGTAGCGGCCATGATATCGAGCACTTTGCCGGTCAGGGGAGAGCGGACAATCAGCGGCGACCCGAGTGTCGTGGTGTCCGGATCCATGCCCAGGAGCCGCAGGCGATCTTTCGTCCGATTGAAGTCACTTTGAGCCGAATCGCGGTCCGTCTTCGCCTGCTCGACGTCGCGTTGTCCGACAATGCCGTGCGCTGCCAGATCTTGCTGTCGCTCCAGGGAGTGTTCAGTCTGAGTCAGCACGGTGCGAGCGCGCGCATAGTCGGCTTGAGCGCCTCCGAAATCCGGCGAGTCCAACAGAAGCAACTCGTCGCCCTTCATGACCGCATCGCCCGGATGCACGAACAGTTTCAGCACGCGACCACTCAAGGGGGGAAGGATTCTGGCGTAGCGTGCGGGGTCAGCCTCGACCGAAGCTGGCGCGGTTACCTGCCGCGTGATGTTAGTGAATTGGACCGGCTCCACCTCCAGCCGATTGGCCAGCGGAGAAGAAGACGGAACGATAATGCGATTACCCTGATGCTGGATCGTAGCGGCATCATCGGCGGACGCCTTCTTGGGGGTGTCGGAGCAACTCACAAGCGCGAGGATCGCTATAAGCAAGATGGGGGACGAGCGGAACAGTCGCGGCATAAGCTCTCTCTGGCTTTCAATTCAGACAGCGCCGGGCATTCATTAAACCTGACGATCATTAATGGTTTGTAAACAGCTCGCACCCTATCCTACCCGGGTAGGGTATGTCAACTTGGGACGCGTAGGCCGGCAGCAGTGCAGTTTGGGCAAGACACTCACACAATCCCTGGGAAATTTTTGAGCTACACCACTACGCGCAAGGCCCGATGGGGCAGTAGGATCAAGCGGCGTCCAGAGGCTGCGGCTTGGCGCCCTTGAATACGAGCCACAGCATGATCGCGATCTCCCCGAGGAGGGCGGGGAAGGCATAGTCAGAGACCATGCCCTCGTATTGCGGTACCAGTAAGCCGGTAAAGCTAATGGTCAGATAGGCGAAGCCGTTGATGATCAGCCAGACACCCAGGAAACGGGGCAGGAAGCGCGACCTATAAACAAGGATCGCCAGGGGAAAAAGCCAAAGACCCCAAAGGATCTCGGCGGCGAGGACTTCCTGATGGTGCAGTCGCAGGAACAGCATGGCCAGGGCGTCCCGTTGAGGCTTCTCGAATACGGACAGGAAATCGGCGCCGCGCACGAGCAGCAGGGCAGCGGCATCGTTCAGCACATTGAGGAAGTCGATGGTGGCTGGCAGCATACCCCCGAGGATCACCATCAGCACAGCGAGGTTCTGGTCCACTCTCTTGAGCAACCGGTAAAGAGCCAGGACGAGGAAGATCAGGACGGTCCCGCAGAGCAGGTCGCTGAGGATGCCGAGACGAAAGAGGAACTCGTGAGCCGCAATGTTGCTGGCTGTCGTGGTCGCGTTACCATGCACGAACAGTTTGCTGGGAATGTAGATGAGGCGGTAGGGGGCGAAGACCACAAGGATCAGGTACAGAAATCCGGCAACTCTCCCTGGGTTGCGGGTCAAACTCATGTTCCCTCCCTCACTCAGGCAAGCGAATCTGCTGACCGATTGACGAGCTATGATGATTTTCGAAGCCCGCAAACCTGCATGCCACGACTACTTCTTCGAGCGGGTATCGAGACCGAAGTCCGTTCCAGGCTGCGGTACCATAATTTTTGCCAAGTCTAGACCGATGTCAGGAGAGCACGGTGAAGCCGAAGACGCTCAGGATGATTGCGGTGAAAGGTTTCGCGATGCTGGTCGTGCTGGGCGTAACCTTGCAAGCGCAAGCCCAGGAGTCCAAGTTACCGTATCCTAGCATGGCCCCGCTTGACCAATACCTGACGGAGCGAAATGCCGAGATAGCGCTGGCCCGGGGCGCTGCCCCGCCGTCAATCTCACAGGACGCCGAAGTGATGGTCCTCGGTCGGCATGGTTACGAAACCGCGGTCAAAGGCAAGAACGGCTTCGTCTGCATCGTGGAACGCTCATGGACCGCCGGAATCGACGATCCCGATTTTTGGAATCCCAAACTTCGGGCCCCGATCTGTTTCAATCCGCCGGCCGCACGATCCTACCTTCCACTCACCATCAAGAAAACCGAGTGGGTATTGTCTTGGACCGGCTGACCGTGTTTCTGATTCCGGTCACCAAGTGGTCGGATGGAACAGCTGCATCTGTGAATGAACCTCTGTCCCCCTAATCCCGTAAAATAGGATTTATGGCTTTGATGAAAACCTCTAATCCGGCGTTAAGTGCGAATACCTTCCGTCTGCCCTACGCAGGGGCGGGCGAAAGCATGACGATTTCAGGAGCGGTGAACAAGACCGGCATCCTCCTGGTTTGCGCCGTGCTCACCGCGGCCTGGAGCTGGAACCGATTTACGGTCTCTCCTGAAACGGCCGGGCTGCCGCTCATGATCGGGTTGGTCGGCGGACTTATCGTTGCCCTGGTCACCATTTTCAAGAAGGAGTGGGCTCCGGTAACGGCGCCTTTGTACGCGCTGCTGGAGGGTCTGGTGCTGGGCAGCGTTTCGGCGATGTATGAAGCCCGCTTTCATGGAATTGCCATACAGGCAGTCGGGCTGACTTTTGGGACACTCTTTGGGTTGCTCGTCGCCTATCGCGCGGGCGTGATTCGCGTCACGGAGAAATTCAAGCTGGGCGTGATTGCGGCAACGGGCGGCATCGCAATCTTCTATCTTGCACAGTTTGTGCTGGGCTTTTTCGGTGTCCACTTCGCAGCCATCAATGGATCAGGCGCCCTTGGAATCGGCTTCAGTGTTGCTGTGGTCCTCGTAGCCGCGCTGAACCTGGTGCTCGACTTCGCTTTCATCGAAACTGGCGCGCGTTCCGGAGCTCCCAAATACATGGAATGGTACGCGGCCTTCGGCTTGATGGTCACGCTGGTCTGGCTGTATCTGGAGATCTTGCGTCTGTTGTCGAAAATCAACAGCCGGAATTAACTGAACCGAGGCTGTCAGATACCGGCGTACCAGGCATAGCCTCCGTCTGCAGACGCGGACCCCAGACCCTTGCCGAATTTTTTCAGATTGTCGGTGATCGTCAGGTGGGTAATGAATTTCACGCTCTTGTAGCCGAGCTGGCGGGGGACCCGCATCCGCAGCGGCCCCCCGTTGCCTATTGGAAGTGCATCGCCATTCATCCCATAGACGAGGAAAGTCTGCGGATGCGATGCATCGGCAATATCAATGCTGTCCCACCAGTCGGGCTGGAACGAGAAGTAGACAACGTATCTGGCCTGCGGGAGGACTCCAACAACATCCAGCACGTGCGAGAGCGGTACTCCAATCCACTCGGCTATATATGACCAGCCCTCTTCACAGGCCAGTTGAGTGATCTGGCTACGCGATGGGTAACTCCTAAGCTGGTCCAGCGAAAATGACGCCGGACGGGCGACCAGGCCATCGACGGTAAGCCGCCAGTCAGCGAATCCTCCGGCCTGAAGACGCTTGAACTCGTCACTCAGGGGCGTGATTTCGTTCGCGAACGGCGGCTTCGAAATCAGGCTCCGGGGGAACTCTTGGGCCAGAGACTGCTTGGTCAGCAGCCGATGGGAAGCGTAGGTCAGGGTTTCGCCGAGCCCGTAAATGCCGCCGTAATCGGGCGGGACCAGTCCATACTGTTTCGCCATGCGCGCAGCTACGCCCAGACCCGCTAAGCCAGCCGCGGCCGCCATTCCGGTTGTGATCAATTTGCGGCGTGAGATGTTGCTCATGTGCGCTCCATATCTGTATCTGTACCGGCACGGCCCGTGATCATCGCTCGCATGCGGCTCCAGAATCCGGCGACAAAAACCATCACGACGTGGACCAGCACGAAGAGCAGGAGCGCCAGGGAGACGAAGAAGTGAAGCGTGCGCGCGGATTGCCGGCCTCCGAGCAGAGTGACGGTCGCGGGAAACGCCGACACAAAAGCGGGTGACATCGCCAGGCCTGTCCAGATTACCAAGGGAAATAGAACGAAGATCACCAACAGGTAGCTGAGCCGCTGCAGCAAGTTATACGACCAGGCTTCCGGCGCACTCGGCCGCTTGAAGCGCAAATGCTTGGCCATTGCGGTCGAGAACGCCCGCCACGACAGGTCGGCCCCACCTGGGAGCAAGTTCTTCCGTAAATGCCCCGTGAAAAAGCCGGAGATCACATACAGTAAGCCGGTCAGCACCACCACCCAGGCAGCTTGAAAATGGAGATACCGGCTCCAGCCGTTCTGGTCGGGCAGGACATACCCGTAGCCGGTCGGCACCAGTGACCTTGAGGAAGGGATCGGCAGTTTGAACAACGTCGGAGTCGATACATTGCCGGTCTCCCCCCAATAGAAGCGAGGGTGAGAGATCACAATTTCAAATCCGCTGACGAGCAGGGCGATAAAGCAGAATGTGGTGATCCAGTGAGTGACGCGGACGAGCATCGAGTGACGCCGCGTAACCGTCGTTGCTGGGACGGAGGAGACCGAACTCGGGACGCAAGCCGACTCGCTCACAGCGGAATGGTAGCATGTGCCGCGAACATTGTGGACGCACTTGCTAAGCGCTGTAGTTCGCCACCACTCGATCCACTTTCCCAATCGCTGACAGTTCCATGAACTCCCCCGTGCGTTGCCCCTTTTGATTTGTGTAGTAGAGCAGCACGCTGTTTACGCCCCAGAGCACGTCCTCCAGGCGAAAGTGGAGTTCCGGGTAGGCTTCCAGCCCTCGCTGAAAGTAAGCCCTCAAGTTTGCCTTCCCCACCACCTTGCCATCGGATGTCCCCAACAGCTGGGCGGCAACTGGCGAAATCAACTCGATTGCATCCTCATAGTGCGTCATGATTAAGTCAAGATCATGACGGTTCCAGGCCGCTACCCAATGGTTGGCCAGCTTCCAGGCCTCGTCTCTCGTCATTGCCGTTCTCTCCGGTTGAAGGTTCATCAACATCGTAATCGTACGTTTAAGAACCGCATTGAGGATACAAGGATTGTCTTCGATGGATTGAAGCTCTGGGTCGGCCGGTGTTGACTGCGAATTGGACCTTCCGTGGTTCCCGCTACCGTTGGCCGTTGCTTTCGCGTCCCAATCATCGGCGTTTGACTGCAGCCCGGTGGACATTCACGCAGCGCCAGTGCCCCACTATTATGAGGAATTGACGAGGCTCCTAGGCGTGGCTATAGTGTGGGTCTCCGCGCAAAGAATCGGCCCCGTATCTTTATTCTTCTAGGGGGATCAAATGACACGATTCGCTGGATTGCTTCTGTTGTTAATCGCATGTTCCGGAGCTTTACATTCTGAGGAGATCCAAGACTTGGATGGCAAGAAATATAAGTGCCGAGTGGACGATTCTGCCTACTCGCCGCCTGTTTCGAGCAACGACTTTCATCGGTACTCCGTTCGAGACGGCTGTTCTTTGGGTGAGAATGGCGGCACACCGCATGACGCGATCTGTATTTCGTCGGAAAGCGACCGAATCATGTGGATCGGCAAGAAGGGCGATACGATTACTCCAAAAATTAAGCCCCTTACGAATGCCTCTCAGTGTATGGCCCATCTCCACCCGTTTAAGTATGACCCGGGCAGCCGAAAGGATTTCCTTGTGTCGGGTGAGGCGGATGCAAACTATGAACGATGTGCTTACGAAGTGTTGTTTCAGTGTCCATCAGGCGATAAAGGCGATCCCCACATAATTATCAAGTCTTCCTCGGCTCAACAATTGGCGGCGGTAATGCAGAGGAAAAGCGCCGATGTCGCGAACCTTGCAAAGATTCTTAACGACAAGCTGAAGAAGAGTAATGGCGTCTCGCCACCACAACCCTAGCGACTCGGACGAATATTCGGAAATCGAGGATCTTTTCGTAGAGAATCGAGTTCGACGGTGTGGGTTATTTCCGCGGCGGAATAGCCCGCGCCTACCGCCTTATCGAGCCAGGCCAGCGACTGATCTCTGTCTCCGAGAACATTGTAAGTCTTTGCGGCGAAATACTCGGTTTCCGGATCATTCGGACGGGAGCGCAAGGCCGCCTGCAAGTGCACGAGGGCTTGCGTCCGATTCCCTAACATAGCGAAGTATTCTGCCAGTGACGTGTGCACGTCGGCGTTCTGAGGGTTCACCCGCAGGTCTTCTTCTGCTATGTCGATCGCCTTGACAAGAGTGGGCTCTGCTTTCCGCTTGGTGCGTGGATACCAATAGTATGCCCGCGCCAGATTGCCATATGCCTGGAACTGGCTGCCACCAAGAGCAACCGACTCCTCAAAAGACTCAATCGCCTCTTCGAATCTCCGCTGGAAGAAATACGCTTGTCCCAGGTTTGAATACGCCTCGTATGAAGGCTGCATGTTGATCGCTCGCAGCAAAGCGCTTTCAGCCTCGGGATATTTGCCGCCAATCAAGTACACACCGCCTAAACTCGACCAATCCTGCGCTCGATCGGGAGCCAACGAAAGTGCCTTCTCGAACTGATGTGCTGCATTGTCGTACTGCGCTTCACGCGCATAGAGAGCTCCGAGGCGGGTGTATCCCTGGGGGTTCTCGGGTCGCAATGCGATCGCCTTTTGGATCGTTCTCTCGGCGAGTGCAAGCCGCCCCAGCTGCTCGTACGCAGACGCCAAATACTGGTAGGCGTCATCGTTTGTCGGGTCAGCATCGAGAGCCACCAGGAAGTCGGATGCTGCGTCCTGGTACCGCCCGGTTATGTTATGCCAAATACCCTTGCAAATGTGCCCCTCAATAAGATCAGGACGGAGTTTGAGCGACTGCTCGCAGGCGTCAGACAACTTTGAAACCCACTGCTTGTCTTTGGTCAGCTCGTACTTTCGTTCATAGGCACGTCCTACCCATGCATACGCTTCTGCATATCCGGGGTCCAGCTGCAACGCTCTCGTCAGTTGAAAGATAGCGCTATCAGCATTTTCGGGTGCGGTTTTTGAGAAATATCCCAGGCCACGTGTAAACGCGACGAATGCGTCGCTGCTGGTAGTCGCTTGAGACGGTCCGGCATGTAACTCCAATTCCAGCATGCTTAAAGCTGCATTCACGATTCGTTCCTGGAAAACCTTGAAATCGGAAGGCTGCCCGCTAATTGATTCAGCGCGCAATTGCCGTCGGGTATTCGCGTCGGATAGTCCCAGATCCACTCGTAATTCGCCGCCCCGACTTTGCACGCTTCCATCAATCACAAGGCTCGCGCCCAGTTCTTTCCTCGCTTCCTCTATGGTCTTCACGTGGATTGCGGAAACTTCACCAGCCGGCACGATTGCCACAGATTGTGCGGCGGTCAGCCGCATCAAGTGATTGGTAACGATGTCGGTTAATCCGTCGTACAAGGCCTTGTCGTCGGAGAGCGCGCCGTCTATTCGAAATGGAAGAACAACTATGAGCTTGTGAGCGGGGACAATCGGCTGGCGAACAAACCGTCGAGAGATCGCATCTCGAAAGAAGAGGAACAGCGTTAACAAAGCAACCAAGAGAACGAAGCCCATCACTAACGCAGTCCGCTTGGGGCTCGCAACGGACCAGCCGGGAGGGGGCAACCTT
>Ga0134128_10009978_pt1 | contig 11391 bp, 12 predicted proteins | sample KB31754_FD_96462 | JGI IMG/M metagenome (GOLD analysis project Ga0134128, IMG submission 96462) | Terrestrial soil microbial communities with excess Nitrogen fertilizer from Kellogg Biological Station, Michigan, USA - KB3-175-4 | ecosystem: Environmental > Terrestrial > Soil > Unclassified ...
AAGCGCTCTCGGTGATCGGCCCGCGGGCCTCCCTTGAGGGAAGGGCTGCTGGGGTCGCTTCAGAACTTCAGGAACAGGCCGCCGTTCAAGTTCCAGCTCGTGTTCGACGCCCCCGCCTGGTTCTTGGACTCGAGCCGGCTCCACTCACCCACGAGCAGCAGATTGTCGGTCAGGTTGTAGTACAACCCTGCCGTCCACTTGTCGTTCTTCTCCACCAGTGTGGCCGGATCGATGCCGGTGGCGTCGAGCTTGCTCTGCCCGTAGTTGAGGCCCAGTTTCGCCGGACCCATCTTGTAACTCACCTGTCCGAGGAACCCGTCCGAGTCCCGGGCCGTCCCCGCCGCATCGTTCGAGAGGACGAAGAGGCCCGTCGTGCCCACGCCCTTGCCGCGGTAGTACCAGCCCAGCACTTCGAAGTTGCCGATGTCGTACTTGCCGCCGAGATCGAACGCGTGGCTGTTGTACTCCACGTTGCTCGACGCCACTCCGCAGTTTGGTGCGAGCGGAACCTGTGCGATGTCCGCGCACGAGATCCGCTGTTTCTGATAGAGACCGCTCGCCGACAGGTACACCGGGCCCATGGTCCAGGCTACTTTCGCCTGGAACCCCGGGGAGCTGTGATTGATCGGCACCTGGCCGAGCGTATTGAGAGGATCGAAGATCCCGAACGTCACCTTCGCACCGCCCATGCTCGGGGTCGTGTAGTCGATCTGCGAGAGCCAGTCCGTATAGATGTAGCCGAGGCCGATCGATCCCAGCGAGGTGTTGGCGGGGGCGGCGTAATTGCCGTTGCCCGCTCCGACTCCGAGCAGCGTCATGTCGTTCAGGATCGCGTCCGCGCCGAAGAGCCCGATGTTGCGGCCTGCCATGATCGTGCCCATCGTGCTCGTGCCCACCGTCAGGAACACCTGCCGCACGTCGAGTCCGGCGGTGCCGAGGGCCGTGTGTCCGAAGTTCGGATTACCGGTTACCTGCAGGTTGGGGCTGCCACCGTCATTGGTGCTGATCCCCGGATACAGGCCGAAGGTGAATCCAAGGTCGTAGCCATCCTGGTTGGTCGCGCCGCTGACGCTGAGAGCAGCAGGCAGCAGGCCGTTGCTCACCGAAGAGGAGCTGTCAGGGGCCACGCACGCCAGGCCGCCGCCCACCACGGAAGGATGCGTCTCGCAGTTGGAGTAAATGTAGTGCGCGTTGACGTTGCCGTCGAAGGACAACGTCCATTTTCCCGACGTCACGTCGATTGCCCGTGCCGATGGCACGGCAGCCACCGCCAACAGGGTGACTGCGAAAAGGCCGATTCGTTGGTTGTTCATGTGAGCCCCTCCTCGAGGCTCACAGGGGTGCAACGCCCGTGCCAGAACGGCGACGTCCGCCGGCCTCGTGTTGCGCAGGCGAGACAAACTTCCCGGGCCCGGCATCCTGTTCCATTTTGCGGTACGGAACGGTACACAACTGTAACGCGTATGGAACGCCGCACGGGCACGTTGCTCCCGCGCGCTTGGAGGTGTCTCGTCGGACCGGGAAAACACCGCATTTGCCTCATTGCCGAGCTTGCAGTCGCTGCGCGGGCGTGTTTCCCTAGCGTGACAGTGTCACGACGGGGCGTGGCATCCGTGACGCACTCCCCGCCTGCAGGTTGGGAGGCTCGTATGACGAACGCAACGTACGGTTGGCAGACTCCGCCCCGCGATTTTTCGGCGACCGACATCGGCTCTCCCGTCCCCGCGCGCTCGCTGCCGCTGACCCTCGAGGAGCTTGCGGGTGAAGACCCGCAAATGCTGCGCAACGTCCGTTGCGCTCACAGGATTGCGGACACCAACGTATCGGTGCTCATCCAGGGGCCCACCGGCTCCGGCAAGGAGGCTTTCGCGCACGCCATGCATCTTGCGAGCGGCCGGGCCGGCCGTCCCTTCATCGCAGTCAACTGCGCCGCCATTCCGGAGACGCTGATCGAGAGCGAGCTCTTCGGCTACAAGCCGGGGGCTTTCACCGGCGCCCGTCGTGAGGGGCTGCGCGGCAGGATCGTGCAGTCCTCCGGCGGCACGCTGTTCCTCGATGAGATTGGAGACATGCCGCATGCGTTGCAGAGCCGGTTGCTGCGCGTGCTCGAGCAGCGGGAGGTCGTGCCGCTCGGCAGCGAGGCCGCGATCGCCGTCGATCTGCACGTGCTCGCCGCATCGCACCGCAACCTGCGGGAAATGATCGCGCAGGGCGCATTTCGCGAGGATCTCTACTATCGCCTGAACGGCATAACACTCGAGCTGCCGGCGCTGCGCGAGCGCACGGACAAAGAGCGCCTGATCCAACACGCGCTCGCGGCGGAGACCGGCAACGGCCGGCCGGCGGCCATCGAGCGCGATGCGCTGCAGCGCCTGCTCGCCTATTCCTGGCCCGGCAACGTTCGTGAGTTGCGTAACGTCATCCGCACCGCGCTCGCCATATGCGAGGGAGGTGTTGTGCGCGCCATGGACCTGCCGCGGGAGATCCGCGACGGCGAGACGCGGGACGGCGCCCGCCCGGACAGGATGTCCGGCTCGATTCCGGAGCCGGCATGGACGACCGCCGGGGCGGACTCACCCGGCGCCGGCCCCGACGACCCGAGCCAGGCGGCCAACCTGCCGCGTAACCGGCTGCAGGCCGCCGAGCGCGCCGCTCTGCTGCGTGCCATCGAGGAACTGCACGGCAACATGAGCCGCGTCGCTGCGGAGCTGGGCGTCAGCCGCAACACCCTCTACCGCAAAATCAAACGCCACGGAATCGCGCCAGTCAGACGCGCCTGAGGCCCTGAGCTCGCCACTCGCGCGCCTTGGCCCGCCGCTTGCACCGCGGCAGAGGCCAGCCCGCGCGCGGGACGGCGATAACATGAGGGCAAACAGCTCAACGCGGCCGAAGGTCAGACTCGCCCCGGCGCACCGACTCCTGACGCCGGCAGCGGGGGGTGGCCCCGTTCTCGTCACGCGCTCCGGCAGGGTGCGACTCAACGCAACGGCTGCGGCCATTCTCGCTCTCTGTGATGGCACCTGCACGCGGGCGGAGATAGTCTCTCGGGTCGCGGGCGCAGGTGACCCGGCGCTCGCTGCCGATGTGAAGGCGTTTCTCGATGCTGCACGGCGCAGCGGCTGGATCGTGGAGCGTTGACGGGAACCGGCCCGGCCGCACGAGCGTTCCGTTGCAAACCGTCGTAGGACACGACTCCACCCGTGGAACCCCCGTCCGATCCGGCCCGCCGCGCGGTGCGGCACGATGCCGTTGCCAACGGTGACCCCTGGTTCAGGCGCCGGCGCGTAGTCATCGGCGGTGCGCTCGTGCTGGTCGTCGCGGTGGTGCTGATCGCTTTCTGGTGGTGGCACGAGAGCGGCATCGAGACCACCGATGATGCTTTTCTCGATGCGCATGTCGTCGATGTCTCCCCCCAGGTCGCCGGCCAGGTGACGCGGGTCGCCGTGGATGACAACCAGCTCGTTCGTGCGGGGGAGACTCTGGTCGAGATCGATCCTGCGCAGCTTCAGCTTGCGCTGCAGCAGGCGCTCGCAGCCCGGCAGCAGGCGCGGACGGGGCTCGGGCAGGCGACCGCCAATGTGGCCGTAGCCCAGGCCGGCCTTGCACAGGCGAACGCCGACCTTGCGAGCGCTGCGGCCACCGCCATCCGCGCGCAACGGGATCTGAAGCGCTATCAGTCGCTGCGGACGGTCAACCCCAGAGCTGTCGCGCGGACCATCGTCGATGAGGCAGTGGCGAGCGCCCGCAGCGCCGCCGCCGAGCAACGAGCGGCACGACAGAAAGCCCAGAGCGCCGAGGCACAGATCAAATCGGCACAGGCCGCCGTGACCGGTGCGCGCGCCCGTATCGCCACCGCCGAGGCGGCTGTCGGACAGGCGAGGCTCAACCTCGGCTATGCGACTGTCGTGGCCCGCGTCGACGGGCACATTGCCGATCGCACGGTGGCGGTCGGGACCTATGTCACACCGGGGCAGCAGATGATGGCGATCGTGCCGCTGCATCTTTGGGTGCGCGCCAACTTCAAGGAGAACATGATCGCGCGGCTGAGGCCCGGGCAGAGCGCCCGGATCCACATCGACGCCTGTCCGCAGGCTGATGCCCGCGGCCATGTCGTCTCCATCCAGCGTGGGGCGGGGCAGGCGTTTGCACTCCTGCCGCCGGAGAATGCAACCGGCAACTACATCAAGGTGGTGCAGCGGGTGCCGGTGCGCATAGCGCTCGACTCCGTGCCTGCGGGCTGTGTCCTCGGTCCCGGGATGTCGGTCGAGCCAACCATCAGGGTGCGCTGAGTGGCCGGTGCAGGCGCCGGCACTCGCTCCGCCGAGGAGTGGACTCCCGCGCGCTCCGCCGCCGGTAACCGCAGCCCCTGGCTCATTGCCACCGTCATCTCGATCTCGGCCTTCATGGAGGTGTTGGACACCGCGATCGCCAATGTGTCGCTGGCGCATATCGCCGGCTCCACATCCTCGAGCTACGACCAGGCGACCTGGGTTCTGACCAGTTACCTCATCGCCAACGCCGCCATCATCCCGATGAGCGGCTGGCTCTCCGATGTCTTCGGCCGCAAGCGCTACTACATGACGAGCGTGGCGCTCTTCAGTGTCGCCTCGCTCTGCTGTGGCGTGGCGCCATCGCTCGGCTTTCTGATCCTCGCGCGCATCGTCCAGGGCGTGGGCGGCGGCGGCCTGCAGCCTGTCACCCAGGCGATGCTGATCGACACCTTCCCGCCCGCTTCGCGCGGCAAGGCGATGTCGGTTTACGGCTTCACGGTGATCATGGCGCCCATGATCGGACCCCTCCTCGGCGGCTGGATCACCGACCGCTTCTCCTGGCACTGGATCTTCCTCATCAATGTGCCGGTGGGACTGCTGTCCCTCGGCCTGGTGCACACCATGGTCGATGAGCCCTCGCTCATCGTCGAGGAGCGGCGCCAGCGCTGGGCGCGAGGCGTGCATTTCGACCTGCCAGGAGCGGCGCTCATCGCTCTGGCGCTCGGCGCCCTCGAAGTGATGCTCGACCGCGGAGTGCAGGCAGACTGGTTCGCGAGCCCGCTCATCCGCGGCGCCGCACTGGTTGCGGGCGCCTGCCTCGTGGCGTTCGTCCTCTGGGAGCTCATCGAGCGCGATCCGCTCCTCGACATGAGTCTCTTCAAGTACCGAAACTTCGCCTCCGCCACGGTCATCATCATGACCATCGGCGTGATCCTCTTTGGCACCACGCAGTTCATCCCGCAGCTCGTGCAGCAGGTGCTCGGCTACACCGCCGAGCAGGCGGGCCTCGCCCTGACGATGGGCGGCATCATCACGCTCCTGACCATGCCGCTGGCGGGGATACTCTCGGGCTACGTGCAGCCGCGCGTCCTCATGGGCCTGGCATTCGCGGTGGAGGCGGTGGCCATGTGGAACATGACTCACTTCGACACCACCGTGACCTTCGGCGACATCGCGCTCGCGCGCATGTGGCAGAGTGCGCCGATCCCCTTCCTCTTCGTGCCGCTCATCAGCGCTGCCTACGTGGGCCTCCCGGGTCAGAAAACCAACAGGGCCTCGGCGATGATCGCCGTTGGCCGCAACATAGGCGGCAGCATCGGCATCGCGCTCGTGCAGGCGCTGCTCGCGCGGCGCGAGCAGTTCCATCAGGCGCGGCTCGTCGCCGGACTGCAGCCGCTGAATCCCCTGTATGCGCATGGCGTGCGCTCACTGACGCAAACCCTGATTGCGCGCGGCGCGCCGCCGGCGGCCGCAGCCCGGATGGCCATCGGAACGCTTTATCAGACCGTCCAGCGTCAGGCGAGCATGATGGCGTTCAATGACGTCTTCTGGGCATTGATGCTCTTCATCGTCGTCATTCTGCCGATCGTCTTCCTCCTGAAGCGCACGCCGCTCGAGCGTGAGCATTCCCGCGGTGCAGAGGCCACCGCCCAGCACGGCGGCTGATACAATCCTCCCATGAGCCATACCACCCCTGACGGCGTCATCGAGTACGACCCCGCGGAAGTCAAGGCACTGCTCGAGCAGGGTCGCGTAGTGCTGGTCGATGTCAGAGAGCCGATGGAATACGCGGCGGAGCGCATCTCCGGCGCGCTGCTCTATCCCCTGTCGACGTTCGATGCCGCGCATCTGCCGCCGCACGGCGAGCGCGCGGTGGTCTTCCAGTGTGCCGCGGGAGGCCGCTCTCTCACTGCGGCGCGTATGCGCCAGGCTGCAGGCCAGCCCGCTGCGCACATGGCGGGCGGCATCTCGGAGTGGAAAGCCCAGGGGCTGCCGACCGTGCGCGTGGGCACACGCCCGGCTTGACTGACTCGGATCACTCCCGGGCGATACGCTCGTTCGTCACCCGCAGTGGCCGTATCACGCCAGCGCAGGAGCGTGCGCTCGAAGAACTCTGGCCGCACTACGGCGTCGAGGTCACAGCCGCTGCCGTGGACCTCGATGCACTCTACGGACGCCACGCGCGACGGGTTGCCGAGATCGGCTTCGGCAACGGCGATAACCTGCTGACACTCGCGGCGTCGCGCCCGGCGGAAGATTTCCTCGGCATCGAGGTACACCGCCCCGGTGTCGGGCGGCTGCTCCTGCAGCTGAAGGAGCTTGGGCTCGGCAATGTCCGGGTGGTCTGCCGGGATGCCGTAGAGGTGCTGGAGCGCGGCCTCAGCGGGCAATGCCTGGACGAGATCCTGATCCTCTTCCCCGACCCCTGGCCAAAGAAGCGGCATCACAAGCGCCGGCTCGTCCAACCTGCTTTTGTTGCCCTTCTGGCCGACCGGCTGAAGAGCGGCGGCGCGTTGCGTCTCGCGACCGACTGGGAGCCTTACGCGGGGGAGATGCTCGCGGCCCTGTCGGCGGAGCCGCGGCTGCGCAACCTCGCCGCAGATGGCGGGTTCACGCCGCGACCGCACGAGAGGTTACCGACGCGATTCGAGCGTCGCGGGGAGCGGCTGGGTCATAAGGTCTGGGACCTGGAGTTCCGGCGCATTTAGCACATCAGCCGGGTTTGACCAGGAACGCCGCCCGCAGCCCATCGATCACGAACTGCACGGCCAGTGCTCCGAGAACGACGCCGAGGAGTCGTCCGGTAACGTTCACGCCCGTCACACCCATCAGACGCATGAGCGGCTCGGCGAGCAGCATCGTGACGAGTGAAATGGCGAGCACCAGGGCCGCCGCTGCGAGCAGAGAGAGGAAGAGCGTCGGCTCCCGCAGGATGTGCACCGGCCCGAACCAGAGGAGCACGGTAGCGAGCGCTCCCGGACCGGCGATGAACGGGAAGGCCACCGGGAAGACCGAGATATCGGCGCGGCGCCGGCTCTCCGCCCGCTCATCGCTCGAGGTGCGGCTGCCCGATTCACGCGCGAACACCATCTCGAGCGCCAGCAGAAAGAGCAGCGCGCCTCCGAAGATGCGGAACGCCCCCAGACTGATGCCCATCACCGCCAGGAATGGCGCTCCGGCCAAGGCAAAGAGCACGAGAATGAGCGCGGCCACCCAGACGGCTTTTACCGCCATGCGCTGCCGATACTCGCGCGTGGCGCCGCGCGTCAGGCCGCTGAAGAGCGGAATGAGCGAGATCGGCTCGACCACTACGAAGAACACCACGAAGAATTTCAACGGCTGCTCGAGCATGGGATCCTCGCGGAATTTCACCCGCTCCTTGAAAGCGGCATACGCGAGGCGCAACATCGGTAGCCGTCCCCCCCGCGCGGCGGGCGGAGAATAACAGCTCCGGTACCCACCGCGGGGTGTGATGCGTTCACCACGGACGCGCGATCCGAAGCTCGGGATCGAGCCTTCTGGAGGGTTCCACATGGCGGCTTCTCTACCCAGTATCGGTGACTGGTATCGCTTGAGCGGCGGCGAGCTGTTCGAGGTCGTGGCAATCGACGACGACGATGGCACGATCGACATCCAGTACTTCGACGGCACCGTCGAGGAGATGGACCGCGAGGACTGGGAGAGCCAGTGGGAAGAAGGTGCGCTCGAGGCGGCTGAAGCCCCCGAGGATTGGAGCGGGTCGGTGGACGTGGAGGGCGGCGACGAGGATGGCCGCGGCTCCGACAACGTCAACGAGGACCCGACCCTGCGCGCGAGTGCCCTCGAAGGCATCGATCTTTTCGAGTTCGATTGAAGGAATCACCCGTCCGCGGCGAGCGCCGCGAGGTCCGCGTCCGCCGCGAGCAGCACGACATCGCCGATCACTTCCAGAGGCACCGGGCGCAGTTGCTGCCCGGCGCACGGGCCCGCGAGGCAACGGCCCTCGTCCTTTTCAAACAGCGCCCCGTGGGATGCGCAGAGGATCAGCGCCCGATCCGGTGTGAGGAATCGATGCGGCCGCAGGTCGAGCGGATGGCCCGCGTGCGGACAGCGATTGACATAGCCGCGGATCTCGTTCCCGTGCCGCACGACGAAGCCGCGTAGAGGCCAGTCGCCGCCGCCCACGGTGAATGCGCGCGAGCCATGCTCCTCCAGGTCGGCGAGGCGGCAGATCACCCGCTCGAGGTCGAGCTCAGCCCCCACGGGCGTCGGCGCTCCCGCCGGTATCCGCCAGCGCGAGAGCCGGCATGCCCGCCGCAGAGCCACCGCCGCGGCGCCAGAGCCAGAAGAGCAGCAGCAGACTCGGGATGCTCAGCACGGCCGTGTAGACGAAAAAGAGCGGATAGCCGGTCGTGCGTGATACGAACCCCGAGAAACCTTCCACCGTCTTGCCTGCCAGCGCGTACAGCGAGGAGAAGAGCGCGTACTGCGTTGCGGTGTATTTCGGGCTCGTGAGGCTCGAGAGGAAGGCGATGAATACGGTGCCCTGAACCGCAATGGCCAGGTTGTCGAGCCCGTTGGCCACGCCGAGGCCGAGTAGTGTCGCGGTATGCGTCGTGGCGAGCAGCGCGAACCCGCAGTTTGAAATCATCATGAGGACGCTTCCCACCACGAGCGATCGCAGCAGCCCCCATTGCGCCACCAGCAGTCCGCCGATGAACACGCCGAACATCGACAGGGTCAATCCGATGATCTTGACGACCCAGGCGATCTGCTCGTTCGAGTAGCCGTGATCGTGAAAGAAGGGCAGCGTCATCGCGCCTTCGGCGTAGTCGGTCAGCCGATAAGCGGCGATCAGCGCCAGCGTGCCGATTGCGATCCGCCCGCGGTAGCGCGCGAAGAAATCCACGAGCGGGCAGACGACTGCGCCGATGAACCACTCCCCCGCATGCTGCAGCGACCTCGGCCAGTGGGCGCGTCGCTCGAGCCATTCGACCGTCCGGGCCTCTTGTCCCGTGGCGACCCCGGAGGCCGGCATCTCCGGCTCCCGGATCACCAGCGTCGTCACCAGTCCGACCGAGGCGAGCAGGGTGATCCCGAAGTAGCTCACGTGCCAGTTGTATTCCTGGGCGAGCGTGAGCGCGCCCGCGCTGCCGGCTATCAATGCAACGCGGTAGCCGATCTGGTAGGCCGCCGCCATCGCGCCCTGCATCGAGACCGGCGCCGACTCGATCCGCCAGGCGTCCAGCGCAATGTCCTGGGTCGCTGCGAAGAATGTCAGGAACAGGTCCCAGATGACGATGCGCCGCATGCCTGCCCCAGGCTCGCTCGCGGCGAGCTGGAAGAGGCCGATCGCGATGCAGGCCTGCGCCAGCAGCAGCCACGCACGCCTGCGCCCGAGCCATCTCGTGAGGACCGGCAGAGGCATCCGGTCCACGACCGGCGCCCAAATGAACTTCAGCGAGTAGGGAACGGTGGCCCAGGCCATCATGCCGATGAGCGGCAGCGCGACGCCCGACTCGCGCAGCCATGCCGTCATGGTCTGGAACGCGGGGTAGAACGGCAGGCCGCTCGAGAAGCCGAGCAGCAGCATCGCGACCATGCGCGGTTGGCCGTAGACGGCGAGCGCCTGCAGCCACCCCGGGCGCCGGGCATTGACGCGGTCCATGTGCATCGGGCAATGATAGCGGCATGCAGGACCATCAGCTTACGTTCATCGAGCTTGCGCTCTCGCGCCAGGCGCTGCGCTTCGGACAGTTCAAGCTCAAATCCGGCCGCGAGAGTCCATACTTCTTCAACGCCGGCCTCTTCAGCGACGGCGAGGCCATCGCGGTGCTCGGGCGCTGCTACGCGGCGGCCATCGCGCGGTCCGCGCCGGCGTTCGACGTGCTCTTCGGGCCCGCCTACAAGGGCATCCCGCTGGTCGCGGCTACCGCGGCCGCGCTCTTCGAGCACCACGGGCGCAACGTTCCCTATGCCTTCAACCGCAAGGAGGCCAAGGACCACGGCGAGGGCGGCAATGTCATAGGCGCGCCGCTTCGTGGACGGGTGCTCGTCATCGATGATGTGGTCACGGCCGGCACCGCGGTGCGGGAGTCTCTCGCCCTGATCCGGCAGCAGGGCGCGCAGCCGGCGGGCGTCGTCTTCGCCCTCGACCGGCAGGAGCGCGGCCAGGGCACGCTGAGCGCCACCCAGGAGATCGAGAAAGAGCACGGCATCCCATGCGTGAGCGTCGTCACACTTGCCGGCCTGATCGAGGCGCTGTCCGGGCCCGCCGGCGGGCGGGTCGCGATTTCTGACGACCAGCTCACACTGCTGAAGGCGTACCGGGAGCGGTACGGGGTCTCCTGAACTTGCCTCCGCGCGGCGTTGGGTCAGAATATCCGCCATCTATGCGGAAGCTGCTTTGTGCCCTGTCCCTGCTGCTCGTGCTCGCCTGCGCGGCGGGATCGGCCTGGGCGCAGAGCGGCGATAAGGGTGTCGCGTACCGCTGGGTGGACGAGCATGGTGTCGTCCACTATGGCGACAGCATTCCTCCGAAGTACGCTCGCAACAGCCGCGAGATCCTGAACAGCGAGGGTGTCGCGATCGGGCACGTCGATGCGGAAAAGACCGCTGGACAGCTGGCGGCGGAGGCGCGCACGAGAGAGCGGCAAAGCGCGCAGAAGCAACACGACTACTTCCTGCTCGGCACTTATACCTCGGTGAAGGACATCGAGTCGCTGCGGGACGAGCGGCTGTCGCAGATCGAGGCGCAGCAGAGCGCGGCGCGGCAGTACGTGCAGAGCCTGCAGTCGCGCCTCGATGCGCTGCAGGGCCACGCCAGGCAGTTCAAGCCCTACAGCTCACGGCCGAATGCACCGCGCATGCCCGACGATCTCGCGCAGGAGCTGGTGCACACGTTGAGCGAGGTGCGTCTGCAGGATCAGGCGATCGATGCCCGAAGTCAGCAGGAGGACCAGGTGAGGGCGCAGTTCCAGTCGGACATCGAGCGCTTCCGGCAGCTGAAATCCGCGCCGCCTTAGTCTACTGGCGCAAAGTCGGCATCCTGCCGCTTTGCGCGGCCAGCCTTGTGACAGGGATTCATCCCGCGGCCCAGGGAGCGGCCCTGGGCCGCTTACTCATTTGCTTTCGAACGGCG
>Ga0134128_10009979_pt1 | contig 11390 bp, 13 predicted proteins | sample KB31754_FD_96462 | JGI IMG/M metagenome (GOLD analysis project Ga0134128, IMG submission 96462) | Terrestrial soil microbial communities with excess Nitrogen fertilizer from Kellogg Biological Station, Michigan, USA - KB3-175-4 | ecosystem: Environmental > Terrestrial > Soil > Unclassified ...
ACCGAGCTCGTCTCCACCGCCATCTTGGCCCAGCGATCGGTGGCTTTCACCGGCGCGGGGTCCTTCTTGTTGCCGCCGGTGATGAACATGAAGCCCTTGTCGTGGGTCACCTTGTCCGGGACGATCACCGTCAGCCAGTGCTTCCAGACCGGCTGGTCGACCTCCTTCGTGGTCAGCCAGGTCTGCGAGGTCAGCTCCAGCACCGCGCCGTGGTAGCCGGGCCCGGAGACCGGCCCCACCACCTTCCAGGCGAAGGCCGGGTCGGGTTTGGCCACATAGGCGTCGAGCGCGTTCTTCGGATTGGCCAGGGCGGCCGGCGCAACGGCGAGGGCGACGGCGGAAAGCGCGCCGGCCAGCATCTTCAGCAGCGTCATCTCTAATAGCCTCCCGCTGGACCCTTGCCGGTCCTTGGGCGCACCATGGCATAGGCGCTGGGCGCGTCACAACGGGCCGGAACAGGTCCGCAGCGGGAGGACAACGATGGACGGGACCGACGACAACGGGCTGGGCCGCCGCGAGATCCTGGGCCTCGCTGCGGCCGGCGCGGCGGCGCTCGGGGCCAACCCCGCCCTCGCCGTCGCTTCCAAGCGCAACGCCAAGGCGGCGGCCGAGCCGCCCGGCGCGACCGAGCACGGCCCGGGCGTGCCTATCCCGACCAAGGTCGTGCGGACCCGTTCGGGGCCCGTGCAGGGCCTGGTGATCGGCGGGATCAGCCACTTCAAGGGCATCCGCTACGGCAAGGCCCCGATCGGCAGGCTCCGCTTCATGCCCCCGCAGGCGGCCGAGCCGTGGACGGCGATCTACGACGCCACCGACTTCGGCGCGCCGGCCATGCAGCTGGCCAGCGGCACGACGGTCGACACGACCAACGACTTCGGCATGCAGATGCACCGGGTCTTCACCACGCCCTCGGACATCAAGATCCAGAACGAGGACTGCCTGTTCCTCAACGTCTGGACCCCGGCGCCGGACGCCAAGAAGCGGCCGGTGATGGTCTGGATCCACGGCGGCGGCTTCGCCTACGGGTCGGGCTCGCAGCCGATCTACCAGGGCGACGGCCTGGCCAAGTTCGGCGACGTGGTGGCGGTGAGCCTCAACCACCGGCTGAACGTCTTCGGCTACCTGAACCTGGCCGAGGCCATGGGGCCGGACTACGCCTCGTCCGGCACGGTCGGGATGCAGGATGTGGTGCTGGCGCTCGCCTGGGTGCGCGACAACATCCAAGCCTTCGGCGGCGACCCGGACAACGTCATGATCATGGGCCAGTCGGGCGGCGGCCAGAAGGTCTCCATCCTCTTGGCCATGCCCAGCGCCAAGGGCCTGTTCCACAAGGCCGCCATCCAGAGCGGGCCCAACCTAGCGCTGGCCCGTCCCGGTCCGACCGCGGCGGCGGCCAAGCGCTTCCTCGACGCGCTCGGCGTCAAGCCGGGCGACCGTGCGGCGCTGGAGGCGATTCCCGCGCCGGTGCTGATCGCCACCGCCGCCAAGCTGGGCTCCGGCCCCGGCGGCGGCGGGGCCGGCGGCGCGCCGATCCTCGACGGCGTCGCCATCCCGCGCGATCCCTTCACGCCCGACGCCCCCGACGTCAGCGCCGACGTGCCGATCCTGATCGGCTGGGCCAAGGACGAGTGGACCATCTTCACCGCCGGCGAGCCCTGGTTCGGCAAGCTGACCGAGGCCGAGCTGCAGGCCCGCGTGAAGCCGCTCGGCGAGGGCGGCGCGCGGCTGCTGGCCGCCTTGCGCCGGGCCTATCCGACCTACAGCCCGACCTATCTCTGGGTGCAGATGATCAGCGTGCGGGTCATGCAGGGCTCCGAGACCCTGGCCGAGCGCAAGGCCGCCAAGGGCCGCGCACCGGCGTATGTCTACATGACCAGCTGGGAGACGCCGGTCTCCGGCGGCATCTTCAAGACCCCGCACACCATGGAAATCCCCTTCATGCTGTACAATTTCGACCGGGTGCGGGCCTTCGTCGGACCCGGCCCCGAGCCGAAGCACATGGCCGACCAGATCGCCGGCGCCTGGGTGGCCTTCGCGCGCACCGGCAAGCCCGACCACGCGGGCATCCCGCACTGGCCGCCCTACAACGCCAAGACCCGGCCGGTGATGGACTTCAATCTGAAGAGCCGGGTGGTCGACGATCCGCTGCCCGAGGTGCGCCTGGCGCTCGCCGGCATGACCGCGCCGCCGCCGCGCCGCTGAGCCACGGCGTCCAGCCGGTCAGCCCAAAGCCCGTCGGGCAATTCTAGGGTGTGGCGTAACGTCACCTGTCGGAACGGTTGTGAATCACGCAAGGTGCCCTGGCTCGGCGGCATCAACCACACGTCGGGCAAGGGGGCCGCTTCGGGCGTTCGTCGCGGCGGCCCCATTCACTCCCGCTCGATCCCGCTTCAGGACCGCGCCATCCGCCGCTGCGCGAGCGCCGCGCAGGCGGCCTGGCCGATCGGACCTTCCTCGTCGTAGAGCCAGCACTCGCCGATCGCCACGCCGTCGGTGGCGCCGTGGTTGACCACCTCGAAGCCCAGCCATTCGGTCACCGGCAGGCGGTGCAGATAGACGGTCACGTCGGAATTGATGAACTCCAGCCCCGCGTCGCCGGCGTTGGCGAAGGGGCTGGCGAAGTCCGCCGCCACGGCCACGCGGACGAAGGGCGTCAGCGCGCGACCCGCCACCAGCTCGCGCACCTCGCTCATCCAAATGCGCTTCTGGCCCACGCTGCCGAAGTCGCCCTCGATCCGCCGCGTGGCCCACATGCCGCCCATTCCGGCGCGCCCGTCGGTCGGCGGCGCGATGTCGGCGGGCCTGGGGACATTCCAAGGCGGCGGCTGCCACACGGTTCCGCCCGGGTTTTCCGTCCGCTTCAGGAGCTGGCAGGTCGCCCGTCCCGCGCTGACCCCGCCGGAGATGAACTCCGCGTCCACCACCCGGATGCGGTTGCCCGAGCGCACCACCGTCGTGGTCACCTCCACCGGCGAGAGGTCCGGCAGCCGGTACATGTCGACCGTCAGCCGCGCCGGCAGGAAGTCCTCGCTGCCGTGCAGCCGCTCGATCTCGGCGCCCAAGAGGCCCGCGATGACGCGCCCGTGCAGGGAGTTCGGGTTCCACGGCCCGCGCGCCGCTGCGGTCGGGACGTAATGCGTCCCCTCGACGGTGAAGAACGGTTCGTTCGCCATGGCCACGCTGGGTAGGGGCCCGCGCGCGATCCGGCAAGATCGCACGCGGCGCGCGCGATATGCTGCGCCGTGGACCACGCGCCCGAGATGCCGATGGACGAGGTCGAACGGGAGATCGCGCGCGGGCTTTCCGAGATCGCCGCGGCGCCCGCCCGCGGCCATGCGATCGGACCCGGCTCGCGCCTCTACCACGACCTCGGACTGACGGGCGACGACCTCCACGAGGCGGTGGTCTGGTTTTCCCACAGGTTCAGGGTCGACGTCACCGGCATGGACCTGCGCTCGTTCGCGCCGGGCGAGGGATGGCGCTTGTGGGAATGGCCGTGGCCTTTTCCGCAGAAGACCTATCGCGAGCTTACCGTTCGCGACCTCGCCGAGGTCGTGCGCGCGGGGTCGTGGAAAGCGAGCCGCTTCGGGCGACACCGCGCCTAGGCAGAGGCCTGCGGAGCCGCCGGAGCCGTGGCCCGAGTCTCGCTGCGCCAGAGGATCACCGTGATCGCCATGTCGGCGGTGACGTTGCCGATGGTGCGGAAGATGTCGGGGATCACCTCCACGGCGATCAGGATCGGCAGCAGGTCCACCGGTATGCCCATGGTCAGGCAGATCGGCGCGATCGAGGCGAAGAAGGAGAGCTGTCCGGGCAGGCTGACCGAGGCCAGGCTGGTGGCCACCGCCACGAAGGTCCCGCCGGCCAGCTGCGCGGCCGTGGGATGCACCCCATAGACCCGCAGCAGGAAGAGGACGACGCCGAAGTTCGCCACCGGCCCGGTCATCCGGAACAGGGCCACGGCGAGCGGCAGCACCAGGCCGGTGATGCGGTCGGGCACGCCCAGGTCGTCGCGCAGGCGCTCGACCATCGCCGGCAGGCAGGCCAGCGACGACTGGGTCGCGAACGCCGCCACCTGCACCGGCGCGACGCTGCGCGCCCAGACCTTCAGCGGGGCGCGGCCGATGAACAGCGCCATCAGGTAGGCGATCAAGGTGATGCTGATGTTGGCCAGCGAGATCGCCGTCATGTAGTGCACGATCTCGCCCGCCGCCCCGACGCCCGCACGCAGGCCGACGCCGAGGCCGAGCGCGAACACCCCAAAGGGGGCGGCCAGCAGCACCCAGCGCACGATCGTCACCATCGCCTCGCTGAGGCTTTCGAAGAACCCCAGCATGGCCGCGCGGCGGGCGTCGGGCAGGCGGGTCACCGCAAAGCCGAAGAAGCTCGCGAAGATCACCAGCGGCAGGATGGAGTCCTCGCTGGCGGCCTTCAGGACGTTGGCCGGCGCCAGCCCCTTGATGAAGTCGATCAGGTTCGGCGCGGCCTTGGCGACGTCGGGCGAGGCGCTGGCCCCGGCCCTGAGCGCCGCGGCCCCCGCCGGGTCCACGGGCCACAGCGCGTAGAAGGCGTCGGAGAAGAAGATCGTATAGACCGCGCCCGCGGCCAGGAGGCCCACGATCATGGCGATGGTCTTGACCGCGAGGCGCCCGGTCGCCGCCGCGTCGGCCACCCCGGCGATCCCGGTCACCAGCACGGCGAAGATCAGCGGCACGACGGTCATCCGCAGGCTGTTCAGCCAAAGCCCGCCGCCCGCCTCGACGATCTCGATGACCCGCTTGAGGCCAGGTCCGGCATAGGCCGCGGCGGCTGCGCCCAGCGCCAGGCCCGCGACCAGGGCGATCAGCACCCGCACGCTCAACGATCGCAGCATCGGTATCTCCCGCCCGGCGCGCGACCCTAGGCTGGCGCGCTTCCCAGGCGCAAGGAAGCTCCCTAGGCTGGCGCCCCTGCGAGGGAGCTCCCAATGGCCGGCCTGAAGGACAAGCGCGGCTTCATCGACCGCGACCGCCTCGACCTCTCCGAGCGCAAGGCCGTGGAATACTGGATGAAGCGCTGGGGGGTGACCAAGGACCAGCTCACCGCCGCCCACCGCAAGGTCGGCCGCCTCACCAAGGACATCGCCGCCGAGCTCGGCCGCAAGCGGTAGGCGCGCCCAGAAGTTACCGCGCCAGGGATCGAACCTCTGCCTTGGGCGTTATTCTGCTTCACCCCACAAGGAATTCCGATGGCGCGCTTGCGTAAACAGCTTCCCGCACATCTGGGCTCCGGCGAGCTCCGCTTCCGCGGCTTCTGCGGCCCGGTCGACTACGAGGTCCTGGGCGAGCCCTCGAGCCTGCGCCTGGGCCCGCTGCGCCTGCGCGGCTCGTTCACCGCCTCCCCCGAGATCGCGGCCGACGCCTTCCGGGCCGGCGAGGCCGAGTTGAAGCTGGAGGACGGCGGGTGCTTCCGCATCACCCTGGTCGGCCATTCGGCCGGCTCCAACGTCGCCTATTTCGAGATGCGCGTCTGACCCGGACGCCGTGGGCGGGCGCGGCGATCAACCCTGGCGCGAGACCTGGCCCAGGTTGTGGTCCGTCACCGCCGGCGCCGCTTCGCGCGGCACGGTGAAGATCAGCTGCTCGCCCTCCCAGACCTCCGCCAGGACGCCGTCGGCGCGTTGGGCGAGCAGGCGCGCGGCCTCCTCGCGGGCCGCCCCTTGCGACGTCTCCGGCAGCACCTCGAAATGGGGCACCCCGCCGGCCTGTCGATGGATGTAGCAAAAGTAGGACATCGGGTTCGAGATGGGGATCCGGGGGAGTAGTTGCACGCGTGACGGGAAAACAAGCCGAAGTCGATCGTCGTCCGCCGAGCCGTGCGACCGGCCACGCCGGCGACTGAGGGGCAGCTTGCACCTGTTCCCGCGCCGCGCCAAAGCAAATCGGAGGAACTCGGAGTAAAACCTGTGTGTAAATCCGGCGCCGATACTCCTGGGTCAGGCACCCGACAGCTATTGGCGCCCGCGCACAGGGGCTGCCAGAGAGCGGGGTTCCTGGCTCAGCCGCGATCCTGATAGCGCATGGCCAGCGAATAGCTGAGCTGGTCTTGGTTCACGTCGCGCAGCCGGTCGGCGACATGGTCCAGAGCTTCCAGCTGTCCGCCGAACCGCGCCAGCTCCTCGCCGTTGCGGCGCACGATCCACTCGCCGATGCTCTCGATCACTTCGAACTTCATGGAACCCCCAACCTACAACCGAAGCGATAGGCTGGAGGGTGTTAATACACCAAGCGCGTGCGGGGCTGCGGAACCTGCGCCCTGTTGTCGCACGTCACGGTTGTCGAACCGCGATCTGCAAGTCGCAGAGGCTGAAGCGGGCGCCCAGCCGGACGCGCAGCCTGGCGGCCTTGTCGCGGAACTCGCGGCTGCGCGGGTTCTCCACGAGCAGCCTCGGCCGCCGGGCCGCCGGCAAGTCCGCGGCCAGGCGCACGCGGATCATCCGGTCCGGATCCGGCGGTGGCTCACCCACCTCGATGGCGCGCACCACCTCCAGCCCCGCCACCACCCGGCCCCAGACGGCGTAGTCGTGGTCCAGCCGCCGGGCCGGCGCGCGCATGAAGAAGATCTCTGAATTGGCCGTGTCGATCCCGGCCTGGCGGCCCATGCCGGCGACGCCCGCGCAATAGGCGCCCCAGACCCGCGGGCGGTGGTCGCGGCCCAGCGCCTGCTCCGCGGCGGAGACGCCGACCACCGGAACCGAGCCCACGAAGCCCTCGATGCCGTCGCTGCGGTCGACCACGACGCTGAGCGGGGTCTCCGCCGGCAGCCGGGCGCTGAACTCGGCGGGCAGGTCCGGATAGGCCGAGGTCCCGCCGTCGCGGTTGTTGGGATTGCCGGTCTGGTCGACGAAACCCTCGATCACGCGGTGGAACAAGAGGCCGTCGTAGACCCCCTCGCGCGCCAGCCGCTTCACCCGCGCCACCGCCAACGGCGCCAGCGCCGGCGCCATCTCCACGACGATGCGCCCCTTCGAGGTCTCGACGACCAGGGTGTTCTGCGGATCGAGCGCGACCCAGTCCGGCTCCGGCTTGGCCGCGCCGATCGTCGCCAACGCAGCCGCCGCCGCGATCACCCCGCCCAAGCGCATTGCCGGCCCCCGCTGCTGGTTTCCTGAACCACGAAATACACGAAATACCCGAAACGCCGCCCGGCCCCGCGCGCGCAGCTCGGCCTCGCTTCGGCGCACGGGCTATCGGAACCTGGCCTGCAGCCGGCCGAAAGCGCGGTCCGTTCGCGTATATCGTGTATTTCGTGGTTCAATTCCTCCCATTCCGGAAACAATCTTCTGCTCAGCGCCGCCTTTCCCCCGTGTTCCGGAAGCCTATCTTGATCGTCGAACGGCGCGGCCTCACCTGACGACGGCGGCGCCAGGAGAACCATCGATGATCGAGAAACGACCCTTTGCGGGCCTCGGCGGCGCCGACCACGGCTGGCTGAAGGCCAGGCACCACTTCTCCTTCGCCAACTACTACGATCCCCAGCGCATGGGCTGGGGCGCGCTGCGCGTCTGGAACGACGACGAGATCGCGCCTGCCACCGGCTTCCCGCCGCATCCGCACGCCGACATGGAGATCATCACCTACGTGCGTGAAGGCGCCATCACCCACAAGGACAGCCTCGGCAACGAAGGCCGCACCGGCCCCGGCGACGTGCAGGTGATGAGCGCCGGCACGGGCGTCCGCCACGCCGAGTACAACCTCGAGCCGGAACTGACCCGCATCTTCCAGATCTGGATCGAGCCGGACCGCGCCGGCGGTCCGCCCGCCTGGGGCGCGCGGCCCTTCCCCAAGGGCGACCGCGCCGGCCGCTTCGTGACCCTGGCCTCCGGCCTGCCCGGCGACGAGGAGGCCCTGCCGATCCGCACCGCCGCGCGGGTGGCGGGCGCCACAATCCGGGCGGGCGAGACCGCCGAATACGCCCTCGATCCCAGCCGCCACGCCTATCTGGTGCCGGCCGCGGGCGCAGTCGACGTCAACGGCGTGCGGCTCGACGCCCGCGACGGCGCGGCGATCACCGGCGAGGCCAGCCTCAAGGTCACCGCCCTGGAAGACGCCGAGGTCGTGCTGGTCGACGCCGCCTAGGGGACGCCGCCTAGGGGGTGCGCCGAGGGATCGTTCGTACCCGATCGCTTGTTCTGTCGCGGAGGGACCGGTTACGGAGTAGCGACATGCGAACCGACACTGCGATGATGGTTGGTCTTGTCAGCAGCCTCGCCTTGGCCACGAGCGCGGTTGCGCAGCATGGCGGCGGACATGCCGGCGGGCCGCCCGGTGGCATGCCCCCGGGGGCCGGCGCCGGGCTCGGCGGAACCATCAGCGGCCAGGTCCGGAGCGGACCAGGCGTCGACTTCGGGGTCACCACGCGCGACGCCGCGCGGGTCAACAGCCAGGGTGCGGCGCATGCCTCGGACACCGGCCGCGCGCACGCCAACGCCAACTCGGCGATCGCCTCCGGCACGAACGCCAGCGCCCTCGCCGGCCTGATGACCGGCGAAACGGTGCGGGACTCCTCCGGGGCGACCCTGGGGACGGTGAGCCGGATCGAGCGCTCGGATGACGGGACCATCCGCACGGTGCTGGTGGCCAGCGCCGACGGCAAGCGCCACCGGACCATCCGGTTGGCTCCCAGCAGCCTGAGCCTCTCGGGCGGCGTGGTCGTCACGACCGCCACGCCGCGCTAAGGGCCAGCGACGTCGCATGCAGCCGCCCGGCCGCCCCGCGGGCGGCCGGGCGGCTGCATGCCTCCAGGGCTGCTGGGCAGGAAGCCGCACCGGGGCCGCAATCTCACAAGGGTTGAACAGGTCGAGGTTATCTCCTAGCCACGTCACAACAAGGTCCTGGGGCGGAGCGTCGAAAATGCCTGGATTGGTGATGGCCCTGGCTCTGGCCGCGACTCCGGCCGCCGCCGCCCCGCCCGCCCAGATCCATGTGTATAGCGAGGTGACGATTTCGCCAGGCGGCGAGCTCATTGCCGCGATCGAGGCCGACGACCTCTTCCAGTCCGAGGCCGAGCCGCATGGCGCGGTGGTGGTCCGCGGCCGCGCCGACGGCAAGGTGGTGGGCCGCTACGATCCCTGCGCCGCCTGCTTCTACGGCGGCGTCGCCTGGTCGCCGGACGGCAAGACGCTCGCCTTCGTCGCCACCGACCGCAAGGCCAGGACCGCGACGCTGCAGCTGGTCCGCGCCGACAAGCCAGAGGCGGCGCTGGCCTTCCCCGGACTGCTGGAGCAGCCGCGCTGGTCGCCGGACGGCCAGACGCTGGCGCTGCTGGCCACCGCGCGGCCGCGCAAGATCGGCGGCGCCACCCAGGCCGGCGCGGCCATCGTCGGCGAGATCGGCGGGGCCACCGACGAGCAGCGCGTCGCGATCCTGCCGGTCCCCGCGCCCGGCCAGGCCGGCGGCCCGCTGCGATTCCTCTCGCCCGCCGACACCTACGTCTATGAGTACGACTGGACCCCCGACGGCCGCGGTTTCGCGGTCACCGAGGCCAAGGGCGACGGCGACAACAACTGGTGGGTGGCGAGGCTGGCCGCGGTCGGGCTCGACGGCTCGTTCCGCGAAATCGCCGCGCCGCCGGTGCAGATGAAGTTCCCCAAGGTCTCGCCGGACGGCAAGACCGTGGCCTTCATCGGCGGCCTGCATTCCGACTTCGGACCGGTCGGCGGCGACCTGTGGACCGTCCCGTTCGCCGGCGGCGCCGCGACCGACCGGACCCCCGGCTACAAGGGCAGCTTCTCCTCGCTGAGCTGGCGGCGCAACGCGCTCTACGCCACGGCTATCGTGGGCGACGAGAACGCGGTCCTGACCGTCGATCCGGCCAGCGGCGCGACCAAGACCCTGTTCGCCGCCAAGGAGACCTTCCAGGCCGGCGACGGCCGGGTCTCGATCAGCCGCGACGGCAAGCTGATGGCGACCATGCGCCAGGACTTCACCACCCCCGACCACATCGCCGCCGGCCCGATCGGCGCGCCCAAGACCCTCACCCACGACAACGACGCGCTGACCGCCCAGGTGAGCGCCCGCTCGATCCACTGGACGAACGAGGGCTTCGACGTGCAGGGCTGGCTGACCGGCCCGCTCCATCCCGAGCCCGGCAAGAAGTACCCGATGGTCGTGATGGTCCACGGCGGCCCCAGCTCCGCCGTCCAGCCGACCTACCTGTGGAAGGGCACGACCAACGACCTGGTGCAGCACGGCTTCTACGTCTTCCAGCCCAACCCGCGCGGCTCCTTCGGCCAGGGCGAGGCCTTCACCCGGGCCAACGTCAAGGACTTCGGCGGCGGCGACCTGCGCGACATCCTGGCCGGCGTCGAGGCGGTGGAGAAGGCAGCGCCCGTCGACGACCGGCGCCTGGGCGTCTACGGCCACTCCTACGGCGGCTACATGACCATGTGGACGGTGACCCATTCGCAGCGCTTCAAGGCCGCGGTGGCCGGGGCCGGGATCGCCGACTGGGTCAGCTACTACGGCGAGAACGGCATCAACAAATGGATGGTCCCGTTCTTCGGCACGACGGCCTATGACGATCCCGCCGCCTACGACCGCTTCTCGCCGATCCGCTACATCAAGGCCGCCAAGACGCCGACCTTCATCTACGTGGGCGAGCGCGACGTGGAGTGCCCGCCGGACCAGTCCCTGCAGTTCCACGCCGGCCTCGACTACGTCGGCGTGCCCAACTCGCTGGTGATCTACGCGGGCGAGGGCCACGCCATCCGCGACGCCGAGCACAAGGAAGACCTGAAGCGCCGCATCCTGGGCTGGTTCGACAAGTACCTGGGCCAGCCCTAGGCTCGGCTCCGCTCGAAAGATGAGGTCACCAATGCGCGCAGCGTCCCTGATGCTCGTCTCGGCCCTGGCGGCGGCCTCGGGCGCCCTGGCCCAGCCCGCGCCCGCCCTGAAGCCGCCGCTGGCCGGCGTCGGCTTCCTGGTCGGCGACTGGGCGAGCGACAACGGCAAGGTGGCCGACACCGGCGGGACCTCGAAGGGGACGTCGCACGTCACCGTCGCGGCCGACGGCTGGATGCTGCTGCGTCAGGACCGCAACCAGCTCTTCGACGCCAAGGGCAAGCCGGCCGGTGGCTTCAGCCAGACCATGCTGATCTATCCGGAAGGCGGCACGCTGCGCGGCGACTACGGCGACGGCGAGGGCCACGTCATCCACTACGTCTCGGCCCAGGTGACGCCCGGCAAGGCGGTGACCTTCACCGGCGCGGTGACCCCGGGCCAGCCGACCTTCCGCCTCGCCTATGTCCTGACCGCGGCCGGCGACCTCGCCGTCGACTTCGGCATGTCGCCACCCGGCGGCGGCCCGCTGCGCCCGATCGCCTCGGGCCTGCTCAAGAAAGTCCGCTAGCT
>Ga0134128_10009980_pt1 | contig 11388 bp, 8 predicted proteins | sample KB31754_FD_96462 | JGI IMG/M metagenome (GOLD analysis project Ga0134128, IMG submission 96462) | Terrestrial soil microbial communities with excess Nitrogen fertilizer from Kellogg Biological Station, Michigan, USA - KB3-175-4 | ecosystem: Environmental > Terrestrial > Soil > Unclassified ...
ACCCGCTTTATTGCCTCGCCGCTGGTCTCGTCCAGCGGAGTCAATACCACATTCTTGTTGCGGAACAAGTCGGCATCGGCAGCCCCCACCCCACTTAGCTCGGCTCCGGCGATGGGATGTCCGGGGACAAAATTTTTCAGATGTCTCGCCAAATGGGAACGTGCCGCAGCAACTACATCCTGTTTGGTGCTGCCAACGTCTGTCACGATTGTGCCGGGTTCGAGATAGGGGGATATTTGCGCCATGATGACGCCGGTCTGCCCAACCGGTATGGCAAGGAACACTACTTCCGCATGCTTTAATGCTGATGGAAGGTCCTCGGCGATTTCATCGATCGCCCCCCCGCGAAGGGCATGTTGCAAATTCTCCCGGCTGCGACCCAAGCCGACGATATGGGCAACCCGATTCGCCTTGCGTAACGCCAGCGCGAATGAACCGCCGATCAAGCCTACGCCGACAATCACCAGTTTGCTGATCACGACGCCTGGCATAATTACGACCGGTTATTTTCCAAGATTGATTTCCAAGCCCTGGTTACAGGCTCCTTCCAATGACTTCCGCTATTCCTTTTAGCGACCCCATGAGAGATTCGAATTCCTGCGGATTCAATGCCTGGTCGGCGTCGCACCAGGCATCGCACGGGTTGGGATGCATTTCTACCAGGAGCCCGTCGGCACCGGCGGCAATCGCTGCCCGTGCCAGCGCGGGCACCATCCATGCCTTGCCTCCGGCATGGGAGGGGTCAACGATAACCGGCAAATGGGTTTCTTTTTTCAGCACGGGAATGCAGGTTACATCCAGCACGTTGCGGTAGGCCGTTTCGAATGTACGAATACCGCGTTCACAGAAAATGATATTGTGATTGCCACCCGCTGCAATATATTCCGCAGCCATGAGCCACTCCGAGACGGTCGCCGACATGCCACGTTTGAGGATTACCGGTTTATTGATGCGCCCCACCTCTTTCAGCAATTCGAAGTTCTGCATGCTGCGGGTTCCGATCTGGATAACATCCACATCGTACTTGAGAAATGTGTCCAGCATGCGCGCGTCCATCAACTCGGTAACAATGCGCAGCTTATATTTATCCGCTGCCTTGCGGAACATTTTTAGCCCCTCTTCACCATTTCCCTGAAAGGTATAAGGGCTGGTACGGGGTTTGAAAGCCCCTCCACGCATCAGATGGCAGCCCGCCGCGGATACGCATTGCGCCGACAGATCCATTTGTTCTTGGGTTTCCACCGAACACGGCCCGCCAATAATCTGTATCTGGTTACCGCCAATCAATACCCCGCCCACGTCTATTATCGAGTCGTGCTTGTGCGATTCGCGCGATACGATCTTGTACTGCTTGACGATATGCATGGAATACTCGACCCCAGCCAGCGAATCAAACATTTCAGGATTGAGTTTGCGCTCATCTCCAATGGCACCGATCACCGTCCGTTCCGTGCCTCGCGAAATATTTGCATCGAGGCCGAAGCTTCGAATTTTATTGACCACCGAACCAATCTGCATATCCGTGGCATCGCTGTTCATTATGATGATCAAGCCGATTCTCCGATTGCTATTTCAAGTGATTTCAGGAACTTATGATTCTCCGATTCAAGCCCGATGGTGACCCGAAGATGCTCCGGCATTTCATATATGCCGATGGGGCGCACAATGACGCCTTGCCTGAGGAGGCTTTCATTTATCGCGCGGGTGTTACCGCCATTCACGCGGAAACTCAGAAAATTGCCATAGGAGGGAATGTATTCGATGCCAAGTTGCCGCAGGCCCGTAGTGATTTGCAGCATGCCTGCCTGATTGAGCGCATAGGATCGTTTCACAAATTCCACATCGTCCAGTGCGGCTACAGCGCCAGCGAGGCCAATACTATTTACATTGAAAGGCTGGCGCACCCGATTCATCAATCCGCTCATGTCCGCGTGGGCCATTCCGAAGCCCACGCGTATGCCCGCCATGCCGTAAGCTTTGGAAAAAGTACGAGTGATAAGCAGGTTGGGAAAGCGCTTCAGCCACGCAATGCTGTCAGCCTTGATGGTGCTGGGCAAATATTCGTTATAAGCTTCATCCAGCACTACCAGCACATCCGGAGAGACACGCTCCAGAAAGCGCAATAGCGCGGAGGCAGCCAGGAAGGTACCAGTGGGATTATTCGGATTGGCGATAAATACCATGCGGGTTTCAGGCGTGACCGCATCCAGCATGGCGTCAAGGTCATGGCCGTAATTCCTGGCGGGGACAGCTATGCCACTCGCTCCGACAGCCTGCGTTACCAGCGGATAAACAGCAAAGGCATGCTGGGAATAGACTGCCGACGCGCCGGGTTTCAGGAACACGCGGGCCGCCAGTTCCAGAACGTCATTGGAGCCGTTGCCCAGGACAATTTGACTGCTGGATACGGCATAGCGTTTCGATAACGCCAACTTTAACTCGAAGCCGCTGCCATCCGGATAAAGCGCTACCTCATCCAGCGCTTTTATCATCGCCTCCAGCGCTAGCGGACTTGTTCCCAACGGATTTTCGTTAGACGCAAGCTTGATGATGGAGCGTTCATCCATCCCCATCTCCCGCGCCAATTCAGAAATCGGCTTGCCCGGTTGATAGGGACTGATGGCCCGGATATATTCAGGAGCGAGATCGCAGAGATTCATAATTCAATTCGCATTAGAAAAGAAATGATAACCATTTGATATTGTCCTCAGTTTCTCGCCATCCCGTTTGTATTGTTCTCGCCACCGCTTATTCCTGACGATGTTTGAACAAAGCCAAATCAGTGAATTGCAGAGATACGCAAATGAGAAGAAAAATAATTTGAAATGGCGTTATCGGATTACAACCCGGAAAAAAGGCCCAAAAAGCTAAACTGCAGGATACGAGCCAAGTATCTTCAAGAACGCCGCTTTTTTTTGCAGCTCTTCAAGCGCTGCGGCGATTCTCGCGTCCTGTTGATGACCTTCGATATCCACATAAAATACGTATTCCCATAGGCCGGCGCGTGAAGGCCGAGACTCCAGGCGGCTCATGCTTACGCCATGCTCCGCGAGTGGCGCCAATAATTCGTGTATTGCGCCAGGCCGGTTCTTGGCCGCCATGACCAGAGAAGTTTTATCCTTCCCAGAAGCCGCGACTTCCTGCGCGGCGATTACCAGAAAGCGCGTAGTGTTGTTTGGGTCATCCTCGATATTCTCGGCACAGATGGTGAGTCCGAATACTTCCCCGGCCTTTTTGCCAGCCACTGCTGCGGCGTTCTTGTCTCCTGCCGCCAATCTTGCCGCATCGGCATTGCTTGCCGCATTGATCCGGGCTTCGCCCGACAAATGCGGCAGATTAGTATTAAGCCATTCATGGCACTGAGAGAATGACTGAGGATGAGAGTAAATTTTGTCAATGCTCGCAAGATCGGCATGCCGTGCGAGCAGAAGCTGATGTATCGGCAGTTTTATTTCACCGCACACCTTTAATGGGGTTTGCAGCAGCAAATCGAGTGATCTGCCGACGGCGCCTTCGGTGGAATTCTCTACCGGCACAACCCCATACCCGGCAACGCCCGCTTCCACCTTACGGAATACATCATCTATCGAGCCGCACGCCAGGGTTGTCACCACACTGCCGAAGCGCTTCAATGCGGCTTCTTCCGAAAAAGTCCCTCGCGGGCCGAGGTATGCGACCGTCAAGGGTTCTTCCATGGAACGGCAGAGCGACATGATTTCAGTAAATAACCGCGCAATGTGTTCATTGGTCAGCGGCCCGGGATTCAATTCGCATAGCCGCGCCAGTACCTGTGCTTCGCGTTCGGGACGATAGGCCGTGCCATGCTTGATTTTCCCGATCTCCTGCGCAAGGCCGGCGCGCGCGCTCATCAATTCGAGCAGTTCGCTGTCAATCGCATCTATCTTGTCGCGCAGCTGTTTGAGTGGGACGGTCATCGCGGATGAGTTTTTCCGGGCTATTCAGGCAGCCAGGATTGGAAGGTAGCGCACCATCAATACGCCATGGATTGCCGCAATTTCGGCTATCGTTTTTTCTGGTACCGGGCTATCCACATCGACCAGGGTATAGGCCATTTCGCCACGGGATTTATTGCCCATATTGTGAATATTAAGCCCTGCCTTGGCCATGTTGGTGGAGATCTGTCCCAGCATATTGGGTACATTGGAGTTGGCTACCGCCAAGCGGTAAGGAGATCCTCTCTCCATCGTGATATTGGGGAAATTGACCGCATTCGTGATGTTGCCGCTTTCAAGATAATCTATTAGCTGGTTCACCACCATTACCGCACAATTTTCTTCCGCTTCCAGGGTGGACGCTCCCAGGTGTGGGAGTGTGATTACCGCCGGGTGGTGCTGAAATATACGGCTGGGAAAATCGCACACATAATATTTTATCTTGCCGGTCTCGATCCCCGTCAATACCGCATTTTCATCAACAATGCCATCGCGGGAAAAATTGAGCAGAATCGCGCCTTTCCTCATGTTCTGCACAAGTTCGTGATTAATCAGGCCGCGTGTTGCCTCCAGTAATGGCACATGCAAAGTTATAAAATCGCTATGGTGCAGCAGACCCTCGATATTTTCAGCTCTTTTGACCTCGGCGGACAGGTTCCAGGCTGCGTCCACCGTAATTTCAGGATCGTAGCCAATGACTTTCATGCCCAGCCGAATCGCCGAATCGGCTACCAGCCTTCCTACAGCGCCCAACCCGATAATGCCCAGGGTGCGCCCCGGCAATTCAATTCCAGAAAAATGTTTCTTGCCGTCTTCAGCTAATTTGTGCAGCGTAGCATTATCCCCCTGCAAGTCCTCAGTGAAGCGAATTGCCGGGATCAAGTTGCGTGATGCCATCAATAAGCCAGCCAGCACCAATTCCTTTACCGCGTTGGCATTTGCACCCGGTGCATTGAAAACCGGCACACCGCGCAGGTTCATGTCTTTAACAGGAACATTATTCGTACCGGCACCTGCTCGGCCTATTGCTTTCACGCTGCCCGGAATATTCATTTGCAGCATATTGTGCGAACGAACCAGGATCGCATCGGGCTCGGCCATATCATTCCCCACCACGTAATGGCTGGCGGTAAAATGCTTCAGACCCAACGTTGAGATCTGATTGAGGGTGAGTATCCGGAAAATCTTGTGTGCGCGTTCAGGCATGGTTACCTGCAAATTCCTTCATGAATTCCACTAGCGCCGTCACACCCTCAAGCGGCATGGCGTTATATATCGAAGCACGCATTCCCCCTACCGAGCGATGTCCCTTCAATTGGATGAGGCCGCGTGTTTTGGCCTGTTTCAGAAACTCCTCATCCAGTACCGGATCTTTCAGTGTGAAAGGAACGTTCATGCGTGAGCGATCGGGCTTCGCGACTGGGCAGCGATAAAAATCGGTGGTATCGAACAAGTCATACAACAGCGCGGCCTTGGCGATGTTAATTTTCTCCATTGCTGCCAACCCGCCCTTTTTCTTTAACCACTTGAATACCAGCCCGGCGACATACATGGGATAGGTTGGCGGCGTGTTATACATGGAATCATTATCAGCATGTATTTTGTAGTCAAACATGGTCGGAGTGCCCGGCACGGTTGTGCCCAGCAAGTCCTCCCGCACGATGACAACGGTCAATCCTGCGGGGCCCATATTTTTTTGTGCGCCGGCATAAATCAACCCGAACCGGGTAATATCCAGTGGGCGGGACATGAAGGTGGAAGAAATGTCCGCTACCAGCGGCATATCTCCATTCAGCTGCGTGAGATCCGGGATCCAGTTGAATTCCACCCCGCCGATCGTCTCATTGGGCGTGTAGTGCAGATACGCGGCGTCCGGATCCACCTTCCAGACAGCTTGCGGCGGCACATACGTGAAATTCGCATCTTCGGATGAGGCCGCTATATTCACACCGCCGTATTTCCTTGCTTCCTTGATGGCTTTTTTTGACCACTCGCCGGTGTTGACGTAGTCGGCGCTTTTCCTGCCGCGCAGCAGATTCATCGGCACCATGGCAAACTGGCTGGAAGCGCCACCGGACAGGAATAGAACCTTGTAATTGCCCGGGATGCCCACCAGCTCGCGCAAATCGGCTTCGACCGTTGCGGCAATGGACATGAATTCCCTGCCACGATGGCTCATCTCCATTACCGACATGCCGCTGCCTTGCCAGTCGAGCATTTCGTCGCGAGCCTGTTGTAACACTTCTGCCGGCAATACCGCAGGGCCTGCGCTGAAGTTGAATATACGTTCCATTAGTATCTCTTATTCCTCGTCGGTTTCAACCACTCTTTCCAGTCCGGCGAGCTTCTCGCCGTCGTCCAGGTTGATCAGGGTCACTCCCTGCGTGGCGCGGCTCATCTCGCGAACTTCCTTGACGCGCGTGCGGATCAACACCCCCCCGGTGGTGATAAGCATGATTTCGTCATCTTGCCTGACCAGCTTCGCCGCAACGACTTTGCCGTTGCGTTGACTGGTCTTGATTGCAATCATGCCCTGGCTGCCGCGGCCATGACGGGTGTATTCGCTGATCGGGGTGCGTTTACCATAGCCGTTTTGCGTGGCGGTCAGAACTGCCAGCTCTTCGCTCTCGGCCACCAGCAGGGAGATAACTTTCTGCCCCTTGCCCAGTTTCATTCCACGCACCCCTCGGGCGCCGCGCCCCATCGGGCGCACATCATTCTCATCGAAACGCACCGCTTTTCCGCTATCGGAAAACAGCATCACATCATGTTTGCCTTCAGTCAACGCGACGCCGATCAGATAATCATCTTCATCCAGGCCTACCGCGATGATACCGCTGGTGCGAGGACGGGAAAACTCCGACAGCGGGGTTTTTTTCACCGTGCCGAAAGAAGTGGCCATGAATATATAGCGGTTTTCGTCAAACTCCTTAACCGGGAGAATAGCATTGATTTTCTCGCCTTCCTCCAATTGCACCAAGTTGACGATGGGCTTGCCGCGCGAGGCGCGGCCACCCTGGGGCACCGCATAAACCTTGATCCAGTACACTCGTCCGCGGCTGGAAAAGCACAGGATATAGTCATGGGTGTTGGCGATGAATAGATTGTCGATGAAATCATCTTCTTTTGTGCCGGTCGCCTGCTTTCCTCGCCCCCCGCGTTTCTGCGCGCGATAGTCATCGAGCGGCTGCGATTTGATATAACCGCTATGCGACAGCGTCACGACCACATCCGCAGATGCGATCAGGTCTTCCATACTCAAATCCTGGGTATTGATGACAATTTCACTGCGGCGTTTGTCTCCAAACTGCTGTTTGATGAAAAGAAGCTCTTCCGTGATCATGGCTGTAATGCGATCCGGCTTGGACAGGATATCGAGGAGGTCGGCGATCCTGTTCATTACCTCCTTATATTCGCCAACAATCTTGTCCTGTTCCAGGCCAGTCAGTCGTTGCAGCCTTAATTCCAGGATCGCTTGCGCTTGCGCATCGGACAGGCGATAGCCGTCCCTGGCCAATCCGAATTCAGGTGGCAACCCCTCAGGGCGGAAAGCTTGAGTGTCAACGCCGGCGCGAGCAAGCATCTCCTCCACCAGAGCGGAGCGCCATACTTTCGACATCAGGGAATCTTTTGCAATCGCGGGAGTTGGAGCTGCCTTGATCAGGGCTATCACTTCATCTACATTGGAAAGCGCTACCGCCAAGCCTTCCAGCAGATGCCCGCGATCACGCGCCTTCCTTAGCTCAAACCCCGTGCGCCGCGTTACCACTTCGCGACGGTGGCGGAGGAATGCGTCTAGCATTTGCTTCAAATTTAGCAGGCGCGGCTGCCCGTCCAGCAGGGCGACCATATTCATACCAAAGGTATCCTGCATCTGTGTTTCTTTATACAGATTATTCAGCGTCACTTCGGGCACTTCTCCGCGCCTGAGCTCGATCACGACGCGCATCCCGGACTTATCGGATTCGTCGCGCAAGTCGGAAATGCCCTCGATCTTCTTGTCGCGGACCAGTTCACCGATGCGGATCAATAAATTAGCCTTGTTTACCTGGTACGGCAGCTCATCAATGATGATGCTCTGGCGGCTGCCTTTTTCCATATCCTCAAAATGAGTGCGCGCGCGCATTACCACGCGTCCGCGTCCGGTGCGATAGCCTTCTTTTACGCCAGCGACGCCATATATAATGCCGGCGGTCGGAAAATCGGGTGCCGGAATGATTTCGATCAGTTCTTCAATGCCGGTTTCGGGATTTTTCAGCAGGGCGAGGCACGCGTCCACCACTTCGTTCAGATTATGCGGCGGAATATTGGTCGCCATGCCAACCGCGATGCCCGAAGAGCCGTTGATGAGCAGATTGGGGATTTTCGCAGGCAGAATCAGTGGCTCTTTTTCGGAACCGTCGTAATTCGGGCCGAAATCCACTGTTTCCTTGTCGAGATCCGCCAATAGCTCATGGGCGATGCGCGACATGCGGATTTCGGTGTAGCGCATGGCTGCCGCGTTGTCGCCATCCACCGAACCAAAGTTGCCCTGGCCATCCACCAGCATGTAACGCAGCGAAAAATTTTGTGCCATGCGCACGATGGTGTCATACACGGCAGTATCGCCGTGTGGATGATATTTGCCGATTACATCGCCGACGATGCGTGCGGATTTTTTATACGGACGGTTCCAGTCGTTCGAGAGCTCGTGCATGGCGAAAAGTGCCCGCCGATGGACCGGCTTCAAACCATCACGCACATCCGGCAATGCCCGTCCTACAATCACGCTCATGGCGTAGTCGAGGTAGGAACGGCGCATCTCCTCTTCGAGGCTGATGGGGAGCGTTTCTTTCGCGAATTGATCCATTGTTATATTTTTCTATCAGAGACAATAAGTTATATTAAAATTCCTGCCTCGGATCCCCGTCGGTTACTGTTGCGTAAAACCGTTAATTTTAGCATGCCGAACGTATGTAAGTCACCCCGATATGCGAGGATTCATGCCGTCTGCAACAACATGATTTGACAAGAACAGATATATAAATAGATAATCGAAATGTGAGTGTGTAATAATGTGTCATTGATATAAAATGGCGGCGCCGGTTATTTGCATGAATTTAAGGGATGATTTGATCTTGAAATGAAGTTTTTCTGAAAAAGGGGCAATAGAATGAAAAATATAGTAGCGAAGAAGCTTTTGCTTGGAGCGGTCGTGCTGCCAGTGATGTTCTCGGGAACCGCCATGGCTGATGTGCAACCTGAAGGATATGCAAGCGATGGCCGCGGTGGGGTGGCCCGGGATTCCTCAGGCGACTGTTGGCGCACAGGCTATTGGACCCCCGCCATGGCGATATATGAATGCGATCCCGATCTCGTGCCACAACCCAAACAAGCCGAAGCGCCTGCCCCTGTAGCTCCCGCACCTGTTCCCGCGCCTGTAACGGAACCAGAAAAAGTATCATTATCTGCCGATGAGCTGTTCGATTTCGATAAGGCCACATTGAAACCCGGTGGTAAACAAGCCCTGGATGAACTTGTCGGCAAACTTAACGGCGTCAACTATGACACGATCGTTGCCATTGGTTACGCTGACCGTCTTGGCTCCGATGCCTACAACAAGAAACTCTCCCTGCGTCGCGCTGAAGCGGTCAAGGCCTATCTCGTGAAGCAAAAAGGCATAGCCTCCGACAAAGTCTTTGTCGACGGCAAAGGCGAAGCCAATCCGGTAACCGGCGATACATGCAAGGGCAACAAGAAGACCAAAGCATTGATCGAATGCCTGCAGCCTGATCGTCGCGTTGAAGTTGAAGTAGCCGGCACACGGGCAACAGTGCAATAATTCAACTCAAGCGTTGAAAATTAAAACCCTGCCGTCGTGCAGGGTTTTTTTTTACCGAGCTATTGATCTACCGATAAATGGCCTGTCCCGTAAAAATCGATACATTGCTGGAAGCGCGCTGGGTTGTTCCTGTGGAACCCTACGGGACAGTGCTGCCCCATCATGCTATCGCCATCGATCAGGGCACTATCCAGGCAATTTTGCCCAATGCTGAGGCGCTATCCCGATTTGTACCGAATGAACGGATTATCCTTGGCAACCATGCGCTGATCCCGGGCCTGGTAAACCTCCACATCCATGCCGCCATGTCACTTATGCGTGGCATGGCGGACGACCTGCCGTTGATGGAGTGGCTCAGCAACCACATATGGCCTGCTGAAACCCGCCACGTCGATGCGGGATTTGTTTTCGACGGAACCCGCCTGGCCTGCGCCGAGATGCTGCGAGGCGGCATTACCTGCTTCAACGACATGTATTTTTTTCCGGAGGCATCGGTTCAAGCGGTGCTTGCTTCCGGCATGCGTGCAACCATCGGCATGATAGTTATTGATTTCCCCACCCCCTATGCCAGTGATGCCGATGACTACCTGGCAAAAGGCCTGGCCCTGAGGGACGAATATGGCCGCCATCCACTGCTATCGTTCTGCTTTGCCCCGCATGCACCCTATACGGTAAGCGATAAGGTTTTTGCCAGCGTCCTCACCTATGCGGAACAGCTTGATCTGCCTGTCCATGTCCACCTGCATGAGACCGACGATGAAATCAGAACCAGCCTGAAAACTTACGGCGTGCGCCCGATAGAACGCTTGCAGAACCTCGGTTTGCTCGGACCTAACCTGATCGCCGTGCACATGGTGCATCTCACCAGCGAGGAAATTGGGCTGATAGCGCAACAAGGCTGCACCGTGGCACATTGCCCTTCCTCCAATCTGAAGCTTGCCAACGGCTTTGCTCCCACTGCCTCTTTGCTGAGTAAGGGAGTGAATATCGGTCTCGGAACCGACGGAGCCGCCAGCAATAATCGCCTCGACATGTTTGAGGAGATGCGTTTCGCTGCGCTGCTTGCAAAAGGTCAAAGCGGCAAGGCGGACGTGCTGCCGGCTTATCAGGCGCTGCAAATGGCAACGCTTAATGGCGCCAGGGCACTAGGCCTGGGTAGCCTGACCGGTTCCCTGGTCGCGGGCAAGGCGGCTGATATCACGGCCGTGGATTTCTCCAGTCTCGAACTTGCACCTTGCTACGATCCGGTTTCCCACCTCGTCTATGCCGCGGGGCGAGAACATGTGAGCCATGTTTGGGTAAATGGTAAAATGTTGTTGAATGGCGGAGAATTAATCACTTTGAATGGGCAGGAATTATTGCTCAGGTCGGAATACTGGCGGAAACAGATGGCGGAAGGGATGAAGAATTAATGGCAAAAAAATTGAAAGAGGAAAGCAGCGTAAACGTCGATCCGCTGGAACTGGAAAAATTCAGCCAGCTCGCGCATCGCTGGTGGGACCCCAGCAGCGAATTCAAGCCGCTGCATGAAATCAATCCATTGCGGCTGGATTACATCGACCGGCATGCCAGTCTTCCAGGAAAAACCGTGCTGGACGTTGGCTGCGGCGGCGG
>Ga0134128_10009982_pt1 | contig 11386 bp, 12 predicted proteins | sample KB31754_FD_96462 | JGI IMG/M metagenome (GOLD analysis project Ga0134128, IMG submission 96462) | Terrestrial soil microbial communities with excess Nitrogen fertilizer from Kellogg Biological Station, Michigan, USA - KB3-175-4 | ecosystem: Environmental > Terrestrial > Soil > Unclassified ...
CAAGAAGAAGGAACGGAAAAACGTTCCGCACGGCGTGGCCTCGATCGCCGCGACGTTCAACAACACCATCGTCGCCATCAGCGACCCGATGGGGAACACCCTGGCCTGGTCGAGCGCCGGTCGCATCGGCTTCAAGGGGTCGCGCAAAGGCACTCCCTTCGCCGCGCAGGTGGCCGCTCAGAACGCGGCACAGCTTGCGCAGGAGCACGGCGTCCGCACGGTCGACGTGAAGGTGAAGGGGCCGGGCGCGGGCCGCGAGTCGGCCATCCGCGCCCTGGCCGCCAGCGGTCTCGACATCAAGTCCATCAAGGACGTGACGCCGATTCCGCACAACGGCTGCCGCCCGCCGAAGCGGCGGCGCGTCTGAGGGGCCCGATCCGACGAAGTGAAATCCACGCCGAGCAGCAGCCGGCGTCGACGCAACGTCCCATGGTGGGGCGGGTGCGAAACAAACAGGAGGCATAGTGGCTCGTTACACCGATCCCGTCTGCCGGCTCTGCCGGCGCGAGGGTATGAAGCTCTTTCTCAAAGGGGACCGCTGTTTCAAGGACAAGTGCGCCATCGAGCGCCGCAACTACGCCCCCGGCCAGCACGGCCGCCGGCGCTCCAAGGTCCTCGGATACGGATTGCAGCTTCGTGAGAAGCAGAAGGTCAAGCGCATCTACGGCCTGCTGGAGAGCCAGTTCCGGCTCTACTTCCAGCGCGCCGAGGCCAAGACCGGCATCACCGGCGAGAACCTTCTCCGCCAGCTCGAGCTGCGGCTCGACAACGTCGTCTACTCGCTCGGCTTCGCCTCGTCGCGCGCGCAGGGCCGCCAGCTCGTGCGCCACGGCCACATCGAGGTGAACGGAAAGAAGATCAACGTCCCCTCCTATCAGGTCCGCAAGGGCGACGTCATCCAGGTTCGCGAGAAGAGCCGCAAGAACGACCAGATCCGCCAGTCGGTGGAAACGGCCGCGGGCCGCGGCGTCCCGGGGTGGCTCGAGCTCAACCCCGAGCAGTTCCGCGGCACGGTGCTCGATGTCCCGAAACGCGAAGACATCCGCTTGCCGATCCAGGAACAGCTCATCGTCGAACTCTACTCGAAGTAAAGACCGGGGCTTTCAGCTCTCAGCTCTCCGCTCTCAGGCCCGCCGCCGCTGAGAGCCGAGAGCCGAGAGCTGAGAGCTTCTTAGCGAGGAGGCCGCTCACATGCTGTGGTCAGATTTTCAGAAACCGAAGAAACTCGATTACGATCCCGAGACCCTCACGCCGAACTACGGGCGGTTCATCGCCCAGCCGTTCGAGCGCGGCTTCGGTACGACGATCGGTAACGCGCTCCGCCGCGTTCTGCTCTCGTCGATCGAAGGGGCGGCCATCTCCGCCATCCGCGTCGAAGGCGTTCTCCATGAGTTCTCGTCGCTCCAGGGCGTCGTCGAGGACATGACGGACATCGTCCTCAACCTCAAACAGGTCCCCTTCAAGATGCACGGCGAAGGTCCGAAGACCCTCTACCTCGAGAAGAAGGGCCCCGGCGTCGTCACCGCCGCCGACTTCGAGCAGGACGCCGACATCGAGATCCTCGACCCCACGGCGCACGTCGCCACGCTGTCGAAGGAAGGGACGCTCAAGCTCGAGGCGCGCCTCAAGCGCGGCCGCGGCTACCAGGTCGCCGACCGCAACGCCGACAACGACCTGCCGCTCGGCTACATCCCCATCGACTCGATCCATTCCCCGGTCCGCCGCGTCAACTACCACGTCGAAGGCGCGCGCGTCGGCCAGATGACCGACTACGACAAGCTCGTGCTCGAAGTCTGGACGAACGGCGCGGTCTCGCCGCAGGAAGCGGTCAGCCTGGCCGCCGAGCTCCTCGGCGACCACCTGCGCATCTTCTCCGCGTTCGAGACGAAGGGCGAAGGCGTCGGCGCCGAAGAGCATGCCGCGCCCGAGGTCGATCCGCGCATGGCTGAGATGCTGGCCAAGCCGATCGAGGAGCTCGACCTCTCCGTCCGCTCCGCGAACTGCCTCAAGAACGCGAACATCCGTACGCTCGGCGACCTCGTGCAGCGCACCGAGCGCGAGATGCTCTCGACGAAGAATTTCGGCCGCAAATCGCTCGACGAGATCAAGGACGTCCTGGCCAGCCTCGGGCTGTCGTTCGGCATGTCCAAGCTCCCCGCGCGCGGCGGCGCCGCAGAGTACCGCGAGTAGTCGTAGGGGGACGTAAGTCATGCGACATGGAATGGTGAACCGAAAGCTGGGACGGACGACGAGCCACAGGCTGGCCATGTTCCGCAACCAGCTGGCCTCGCTGATCGACAAGGAGCGCATCATCACGACGCTCCCGAAGGCCAAGGAGCTGAAGCCGCAGATCGAGCGCCTGATCACGCTCGGCCGCAACGACAGCGTCCACAACCGCCGCAACGCCTCCCGCCAGGTGCAGGACGACGCCATGGTGGCCAAGCTGTTCGACACGCTCGGCCCGCGCTTCAGCGACCGTCCGGGCGGCTACACGAGAATCGTGAAGCTCGGCCCTCGCCGCGGCGACGCCGCCGAGATGGCCATCCTCGAGCTCGTCGGCTACGAGCTGCCGAGCGAGGAGAAGAAGGCCCCCGCCGCCGCCAAGGGCAGCAAGAAGGCGAAGGCGAAGGAAGAGCCGGAAACCGAAGAGACGACCGCCGCCGAAGAGGAAAAGCCGAAGAAGAAACCGGCTGCCAAGAAGCCGGCGGCGAAGAAAAAGGCCGCGGAAGAGAAGCCCGCCGCGAAGCCGAAGAAACCCGCCGCAAAGAAGAAAAAGGAAGAGTAACGATCGACGGCCCGCCACCCGGCGGGCCGTTTCGTTTTTAGACGGATCTATAGCCGCGCCTTCCGCGACGTCACCGTCAGATCGCCCTCGCCGATCGGCACCGCCGTCGACTCCGCGCGCGCCCGGATCACCGCCGCTCCCTCGGCGGGCAATCCGAACGAGGCGTCCGACACGATGGTCTCGATCGACTCCGTCAGGTTGTCCAGCACCAGATCGATGCGCGCCTCGCTCGCGCCGCGGATCGACACGCGGTGCCATCCCGGTGCGAGGTAGCCGACGTGCCGGGCGGTGGGCGGGGGCGGGGCGACGCCGTTGACCGTCATCGACTGCAGCGACTCCGCGCGGAACGACAGTGACACGCGCGGCGCGCCGCGCGGCGAGCGGATCAGGATCGACACGTTGCGCCCGTTGCGCGCGAGGAGCACGGCTTCCGCCGGCGGCAGATTCATTGCCGGTGCCGGCGCGGCGAACGTCCGGCCCGGCGTCCGCAGCCACTCCGCTCCGACCGTGTGCGGCTTGATGTCGAACGCCGCCGCGCGGTGCAGCGGCGGCGTCAGCGCGTCCGCTTCCCATCGCGGGGCGCCGCCGTCGTCGACGTAGCGCAGCGAAATGTGCCGCGGCGCGTCCGCTGTGTACGGCGGCAGCAGGAGCGCCATGATGACGCAGACGGCCGCGGCGACCCAGATCGCCGGCACCAGCGCGTGGCGCAGCTCCGCCGCGACGAGCAGCGCCGCGAACGTCGTCGTCACCAGCGCGAGGTCCGCCGCCGTCACCGGCAGCGACGGCTGGCCCAGCGCGTCGTACAACGCAAACGCGAGCGGGAAGTGAATGATCGCCGCGATCGCGCCGCAGACGATGGCCAGTCCCCCTTCGTCGGCCTCGCGCGCCGCGCGCACGATCGCGCAGACCGCCATCGCCGTCGCCGGGACAAGCGTCAGGTAGACCGCGCCCGGCAGCACGATCGCCAGCGAGATCGAGAGAACGCACCAGCAGACGGCGGCGCCGAGGAAGAGGCCGTCGAAGCCGGCGTAGCCGTAGAGCCACTTCGCCGTGGCCATCGCCGAGCCGATGCCGATCAGCCACATCGCCGCGATCGCCGGCCCCGGCTGCGCCACCCACGTCGCGCCGAGGGAGCGAGCGCCGGCGATCCACGTGGCCGCAAAACCGAGGAGGAAGGAGAGGAAGAGCGCGAAGAAAAACGCGGCCACGCCCATCGTCACCGCGCGCGCCGTCGTCGCGCCGTCGTGCAGCCGCACCGCGGCCGCGGCGATGACCAGGAGCAGCATCAGGATCGACAGCATCATCGACCACCGCTGCGGCCACCAGACGATGAAGAAGGAGAGGACGTCGAACCACACCGCGTTGTCGTCGGAGGTGCGGCGGAGCTCCGTCGACCCGAGCGCTCGTGCCATCGCCAGGAGGTGCTCGCCGTGGTGCTGCAGCGTGCGCCGCGTGATGTGCGCGGGGTCGTCGAGCGGCGTGTGGTAGTGCGCGACCTCGCCGATGTTCGCGAAGTTGAGGCCCTGGTAGCCGGCGCGCTTGAAGACGGTGAGGTCGGTGTCGTTCGGCAGGAGCTCGTAGATGTTGAAGAAGAGCGAGCTCGTGGCCGGCCGCGGCAGCGCGCGCGCGACGATCGGCAACAGCCACTGATTGTGCCGGCTGGTCTCGAAGAGGAAGCTCGGGCCGCTGGTGCCGCGCGCCTCGACGTTGACGACGACGGCGACGCCGCGCGCCGCATTCGCATCGGCCACGAATCCTTCCGCCCCGATCAGCCCCTGCTCCTCGGCGTCGGTGATGAGGAAGACGACCGGGTTGCGCGTCCGCTCGGTGCGCATGGCCCGGGCGATCTCCAGCATCGCTGCGACGCCGTTGCCGTCGTCGCTCGCGCTCGGGCCGGCGCCGACGGAGTCGTAGTGCGCGACGAGGAGGACGACGTCGCCCGCCGCGTCGCCCGGCCGCCGGGCAATGACGTTCGCCACCGGCGCGCACGACGCGTACGGGTTGCAGGCGAAGCGCTGCTCGATCGAGGTGTCGTAGCCGAGGGCGCGGAAGCGCGCGGCCAGGCGGTCGCGCACGGCGTCGTGCTCGCGGCTGCCGGCCGCGTGCGGCGCGCTGCCGATGACCTCCCGGTGGAAGGCCAGCGCGCGCTCGGCGGAGAACGCGCTCGCCGGCGCCGACGCCGGCAGCGGCGCGGGACCGCGGAAGCGCGCCAGCGCGGCGGCGAGGATGGCGGCGAAGACGAAGAGGACGATCGCCGGAGCGCGTTTTCGCATGTGCGCCGATTTTAGCTTGACCGGCGCCGGCGAACTGTATTAGTGTCTTAGTACACCGAAAGGAGCTGATATGAAACTCATCGCCGCCGCCCTTCTCCTTGCCGCCGCCTCCTACATGCCCAACGACGCCGAGCGCGCCCGCTGGACCTACCACGACATGCGCTCGATCCAGACCGCCATCGAGGCCTACGCCACCGATCACCAGCGCTACCCCGACGTGAAGACGATGGACGAGCTGCGCCCGCTCGTCGCGCCGCTCTACATCATGGCTCTGCCGATGCACGACGCCTGGGGCAACGCCTACCGCATCGAGACGACCGAGAAGTCCTACCGGATCATCAGCGCCGGCGCGGACGGCAAGTTCGACGAGTCGTCGTGGGGCATCGCGTCGAACAATCTTCCGTACGACGCCGACGCGGTCATCGACCACGGCAAGTTCACGCGCCGCTGGGCGTTCAAGTAAACCTTCCCGGCAGGCCTCCGTAATGGTTCGGCAAACGGAGGCCTGCCATGACCCGACGACTCTTCGCCCTCGCGCTGTTCCTCGCCGCCGCCACTGCCGGCGCATCGACGCTGGAGGAAACGCTCGACCGCACCTTCGACGTTCGCCCCGGCGCGCGCCTGGTGCTCGACAACGTGAACGGCCGCGTGACGGTGACGGCGTGGAACCAGCCGCGCGTGCACGTCCACGCGTTGCGTCACGTCGAAGGGCGCGACGGCAGGCTCGTCCAGCAGACCATGGCGAACCTCGTCAATCTTGCCGCGGACGCGAACGGCGTGCGCGTCCACACGAACCAGCCGCGCAACGCCAACGGCTTCTTCGCCTGGCTGGCGGGCGAGACCGTGGAGACGCGCGTGACCTACGAGATCACCGTGCCGCGGAGCATGAACCTCGACGTCGAGACGGTGAACGGCACGCTGACGGCGAACAACGTCACCGGCGTGCTTCGCTTCGCCACGGTCAACGGCCGCATCATCGTCGAGCGCTGCGCCGGCGAGCTCGACGCCTCGACCACGAACGGCGGCATCGCCGCGGAGCTGCTGTCGGTCACGCCGGGACGCCCGGTGAAGCTGAGCACGACGAACGGCCGCATCAGCGTGGCCGTGCCGCGCTCGATGGCCGCGCGCGTCGACGCCTCGACGTCGAACGGCTCGATCAATTCGGAGCTCCCTGTGCTGGCGCACACGTCGAGCCGCAACTCGCTGCGCGGCACGGTCAACGGCGGCGGCAACGCGGAGCTGAGCCTGCACACGACGAACGGGTCGATCGAGATCAAGGCGCGCTGACGGCTATACTGCCGTCATGCCCCCACTGCCGCCGATTCCCGTCGTCACGACGATCGACGAAGTCATCGCCGCCATCGAAACGATCGTCGGCTGGTCGAAGCAGAGCCAGAGCCGCCTCGGATATTTCGCCGCGCTCTACAAACGGATCACCATCGCCATCCGCGCGGCCATCGCTGCCGGTAAGTTCCAGAACGGCCCGCGCATGGTGCGGCTCGACGTCACCTTCGCCAGCCGCTACTTCGCCGCCCTGAACGGCTACTTCCATCCCGGCGACTATCCGCAGCCGTCGCACGCGTGGCGCGTCGCGTTCGACGGCGCGCTGCATCCGGAGCCGATCCTCGTCCAGCACATGCTCGCCGGAGTGAACGCGCACATCGACCTCGACCTCGGCATCGCCGCCGAGGAAGTCGCGCCGGGGCTGGCGCTGCCGTCGCTGCACGGCGACTTCAACACCGTCAACGCCGTGCTGGCCGAGCAGGTCTCCGCCGTCGTCGGCGAGATCGATGAGCTCTCGCCCGTTCTCTCCGACATCTACGACGTGCTGATGCAGAACGAGATCGATCTGATCGACGACGGGCTGAAGATCTTCCGCGACGCGGCCTGGCACTTCGCCGAGGTGCTCGCGGCGGAGTTGCCGCCGCTGCACCCGCCGACGATCATGCTGCGCGATCTCGAGGTGGCGAAGTTCGGGACGCTGATCTTCTACCCGCCGCCGCTGCTGGCCACGATCGTCGCCGTCATCGCCTCGCGCGAGAGCCGCGACATCGTGCACAACATCGAAGTCCTCGACGCCATCGCCTCGCAGATCGCATGAGCCTCGCCGACGCGCGCCTGCAACTGCATTGGGCGGCGCAGCTCGCCGCGACGGCCGGCCGCACGCTCGCGCCGCCGCGCGCCGACGACAGTCACACGAGCTTTCGCTGGGTGAACGGCGCGCTCGTACAGGACGATGAATTCCGCTCCGGCCTTCGCCTGCGCGATCTCACGCTCCTCCTCGGCAACGACGAATTCGCGCTCGACGGCCGCACGTTCGACGACGGCTTTGCCTGGCTGGCGTCGCGGCTGCCCGGGGTGCGCAAGGAGCTCGACGAGCCGATGCCGCACCACGCTGTGGCGGACGGCGCGCCCTTCTCGCTTCGCGACCGCGCCGCGTTCGAGGAGCTGTCGCGCTGCTACGCCGAGGCGGCGCGGCTGCTGCGCAAGATCCACGACGACGTGCGCGCGTGGCCGCATCACTTCGACATCGCCACGCTGCTCGAACTCGACGGCGGGCGCTCCATCGGCGCCGGCTTCTCGCCCGGCGACGCGTCGTGCGATGAGCCGTACTGGTACGTCAACCACTATCCCGTCACGCCGCGCCGCGACCTCCCGCCGCTCGCCGGCGGCGGCACGTGGACGACGGCGGGATGGGTCGGCGCGATGCTGCCGGTGTCGCGCGGCGGCGACGCGCAGGCGTTCCTCGACTCCGCGATCGCGGCGTCACGGACGCTGATCTGACAGGTTGCGGAGCAGCCCGTCGCGCAGGTCGTAGATGAGCGCGTAGACCGTGATCTCGTCGCTGCGGGTGCGCACGACGTCGGACAGGCGCAGCCGCCAGGCCTGCTCGAGCACGTTGAGCTCGCAGAGCCGGTCGGCGCGGCGGTCGACGTCGTCGATCGCTTGCAGCTCCGCGCTGTGCGCCGTGGCCAGGTGCCGCAGCGGCATGAGCCAGCGGTCGACGTGCATCATCCCGCCGATCGACGGCAGCGGCTCGATCACCGCCCGCACGCCGCCGCAGCCGTAGTGGCCGCAGACGATGAGGCGGCGCACCTGCAGCACTTCGACCGCGTACTGCACGACGGACATGCAGTTCGCGTCGCCGGCCACGACGAGGTTGGCCACGTTGCGGTGGACGAAGAGCTCGCCCGGCGCCATGCCGATGATCTCGTTCGCCGGCACGCGGCTGTCGGAGCAGCCGATCCAGAGGAACTCCGGCCGCTGGATGCCGCACAGGCGCTCGAAGAAGTCGGGCGTGTTCGCGCGCAGCGCTTCCGACCACTCGCGGTTCCGGCGCAGCAGATCGTGGAGCGTCTTCATCGATGGCGATGCGTGCGGCGGCACGAGCGCGCGCCCACCGGTTCGTCGGCAACGCTGACGCGGCCGTCGCGCCCGAGGCGGTAGCGGTAGATCGGCGCATCGAGGTCGAGCGGCGGCCGCGCGCGCGGCACGACGCGCTTGATCGGCGTGACCTCGGCGCGGCGAATGAGCTCGGTGTCGGGCGGCGTGATGGCGAGCGAGGCGGCCAGAACCGCGGCGCGCGTGTTCGACTTCCGGTCGTCGGGCATCACCACAAACCTACCACCAGCGCTACTCCGGCGTCACGTACGCCGCGGTGATCCCGCCGTCGACGAGGAACGTCGAGCCGTTCACGTACGACGCCTCGTCGCTGGCCAGGAACAGCGCAGCGTTGGCCATCTCCTCGGCGCGCGCAAAGCGGCCGGGCGGGATGTGCACGAGGCGCCGCTGCCGCCGCGCGGGGTCGGACAGCAGCTCGGCGAGCAGCGGCGTCTCGACGGGACCGGGGCAGAGCGCGTTGCAGCGGATGTTCTTGCGCGCGAACTCGACGGCGATCTCGCGCGTCATCGACAGCACGCCGCCCTTCGACGCGGTGTAGGCAATCTGCGGCGTGGCCGCGCCGAGGATGGCCACGAACGACGCGGTGTTGACGATCGCGCCGCCGCCCGCGCGCAGCAGCGCCGGGATCTCGTATTTGCATCCGAGGAACACGCCCTTGAGGTTGATGTTGATGACGAGGTCCCAGATGTCCTCGGACGTGTTCGTCACCGAGTCGTCGTCGGGGTGAAAAATCCCGGCGTTGTTGAAGGCGATGTCGAGCCGCCCGTACGTTTTCTCCGCGAACGCGACCATCGCCTCGGCGTCCTTCGCCTTCGACACGTCGGCCGCGAACGCCGCGCCGCCGACCTCGCGCGCCGTCGCCTCGGCGGTCTCGCCTTTCAAATCGACGCAGACGACCTTCGCCCCCTCGCGCGCGAACAGGCGCGCCGAGGCCTGGCCGATGCCGCTGCCGGCGCCGGTGATCAGTGCAATTTTGTCGTTCAGTCTCATGCCATCTCGAAATAGCGGCGGCGCTCCCAATCGGTCACCGCCGCGTCGAATTTCCGCTGCTCGGTGCGGAAGAAGTGGAGATAGTGCTCGACGACGTCCTCGCCGAACGTCGCCCGCGCCCACTCCGACTCGGCGAGTGCGTGGATCGATTCCTTCAACGACTGCGGCACGTGCGGCAGCTCCGCGGCGGCGTAGACGTCGCCCTCGAACGCCGGCGGCGGCTCGATGTGGTGCTCGATGCCGTCGAGCCCCGAGGCGATCGCCGCGGCGAAGGCGAGATAGACGTTCGCGTCGGCGCCCGGCGCGCGGCACTCGATGCGCAGCGACGGTCCGTGTCCGACGATGCGAAATCCGGCGGTGCGGTTGTCGTGCGACCAGGCAATCCCCGTCGGCGCGAACGAGCCTGCGACGTAGCGCTTGTACGACGCCGGGTACGGCGCGAAGAACGCGAAGGTCTCGCGGATGTGCTTCATCCATCCGCCGAGGAACCAGCGGAACGTGTCGGAGTCGACGCTGTTGAACTGCGGCTTCTTGCCGCGCTCGTCCCACAGGCTCATGTGGATGTGGCAGCTCGAGCCGGCGTGGCGCTCGTCCCACTTCGCCATGAACGTGATCGCGTGGCCCTTCTGCCAGGCGATCTCCTTCGCCGCATGCTTGTAGATCGAGTGCCGGTCCGCCATCTCCAGCGCCTCGGCGTACCGAAGTCCGATTTCCTGCTGCCCCGGCCCCCACTCGCCCTTCGACGATTCGACCGGGACGCCGCTGCGCTCGAGATGATTGCGGATCGCGCCGATGAGGTGCTCTTCCTTCGTCCCCTGGAGGATGTGGTAGTCCTCGATCACGCGGCCGATCGGCGTGGCGTTGATGAACCCCTTGTCGGCGACCTGCTCGTACGAGTCTTTGAAGACGTAGAGCTCGAGCTCCGACGCGGCCATCACGCTGAAGCCGCGCTCCGCAGCGTGCGCGAGCTGGCGGCGGAGAACGCTGCGCGGCGCGAGCGGCACGAGCTCGCGCTTGTCCTCGCGATAAACGTCGCAGAGGACGAGCGCGGTGCGGTCGAGCCACGAGGCGATGCGCAGCGTGTCGAAGTCGGGGATGGGGCGGAAGTCGCCGTAGCCCTTCGCCCACGACGTGAAGGCGTAGCCCGGCACCGGGTCCATCTCCATGTCGCAGGCCAGGAGGTAGTCGCAGGCGTGCAGCCCGTGGGCGATCACTTCGTCGACGAAGAAGCGTCCGACGATGCGCTTGCCGACGAGGCGGCCGTACATGTCCGGAAACGCGGCGATGACGGTGTCGATCTCGTCGTCCGCCACCATGCGCTTGAGCGTGTCGATGTCGATTCGGCCTTGCATTACGTCACGTCGATATACACCGTTTTCCACTCCGTGTACGCTTCGAGCGCCTGCAAGCCCAACTCCCGCCCGACGCCGCTCTTCTTCACGCCGCCGAACGGCGCCTCGAGGTGCACGCTGCTGCCGGAGTTGATGGAGAGGTTGCCGGTCTGCACCGCGCGCGCCACGCGCAGGGCGCGGCCGACGTCGCGGGTCCAGATCGAGCCGGAGAGGCCGTAGTCGCTGTCGTTGGCGAGCGTCACCGCGTCTGCCTCGTCTTTGAACGGCATGACGGCGACGACGGGGCCGAAGATCTCCTCGCGCACGATGCGCATCTCGGGCGTGGCGTCGACGAAAACAGTGGGATCGACGAAGCACCCGCTGCCGCTGCCGCCCGTGGCCAGCGTCGCCCCTTCGGACTTGCCGGCGTCGATGTAGTCGCGCACGCGGCGGCAGTGCGCGGTGGTGACGAGCGGCCCCATCTCAGTGGCGTCGGCAAGCGGATCGCCGACGTGGACGTGCTCGAAGGCGTCGACGAGCGCGCGCGTGAAGCGGTCGTAGATCGGCTGATGGACGAGGATGCGGCTGCGCGCGCAGCAGTCCTG
>Ga0134128_10009984_pt1 | contig 11385 bp, 9 predicted proteins | sample KB31754_FD_96462 | JGI IMG/M metagenome (GOLD analysis project Ga0134128, IMG submission 96462) | Terrestrial soil microbial communities with excess Nitrogen fertilizer from Kellogg Biological Station, Michigan, USA - KB3-175-4 | ecosystem: Environmental > Terrestrial > Soil > Unclassified ...
CAGGTGATCGAGGTTGTGGCCGTCGATCGGGCCGACATAGTAGAAGCCGAGCTCTTCGAACAGCGTGCCGCCGGTCCACCAGGCGCGGGCGAATTCCTCAGTGCGGCGCGCTGGTTCGTGGATGAAATCGGGCAGCGCCTTGACGATCTGCTTGGCGGTGTTGCGAAGGCCGCGATAGGCGGGGCCGGAAACGAGGCGTGCCAGATATGAACTCATGGCGCCGGTCGGCGGGGCGATCGACATGTCGTTGTCGTTGAGGATGACGATCAGCCTTGCATCCATGGCGCCGGCGTTGTTCATCGCCTCGTAGGCCATGCCGGCCGACATGGCGCCATCGCCGATGACCGCGACAACGTTGCGCTTCTCGCCCTTGAGCTGGCTGCCGACCGCCATGCCGAGCCCGGCCGAGATCGAGGTCGAGGAGTGTCCCGCCCCGAACGGATCGAACGGGCTTTCGGCGCGGCGGGTGAAGCCGGAAAGGCCGTGCTTCTGGCGGAGCGTGCGAATGCGGTCTCGGCGGCCGGTCAGCACCTTGTGCGGGTAGGCTTGGTGGCCGACGTCCCAGATGATGCGGTCGTTGGGCGCCGAAAACACCGCGTGAAGCGCCACCGTCAGCTCGATGACGCCGAGCCCGGCCCCGAGATGGCCGCCCGTCACCGAGACGGCGTCGACGATTTCGGCGCGCAGTTCATCGGCGACCTGCTTCAGCTCATCACGCGTCAGCGTCTTGAGGGCGTCGGGTGCGGCAATGGTGTCGAGCAGCGGGGTGAGCGGCTTATCGGTCATGCCGATCCTTTGCCGATCCTTTGCCGGCCAATGTACTTGTCGAGATTTAGAGGCCGCCGGGGGGCAATGCAATCAATTCGGCGGCGTTGCAACGAGTTCCATGCAATTGCGGCGGAAGTTCAGGGATTGTTGGCGCAGCTTAGCTTGTGGCTCCCCCTCATCCGTCTCGGCCTGTCGGCCGATCCACCTTCTCCCACAAGGGGAGAAGGAAGGCAGTGGGGCTGCCATGCCGCGTTCTTCTTTCATTTCTTCCTTCTCCCCTTGTGGGAGAAGGTGCCCGAAGGGTGGATGAGGGGGGGGCCGCGAACTCAGAGTCCGGGGCGAAGTCAGCGCGAGGCGAGGACGAGGGGTGCGCCGCCGCCGAACCGGCTGGGGGCGAGCGAGGCGGTGTTTACCGGCTTGAAGCCAAAGTGGGTGACCATCGGGCCGAGTTCGGTCGCGGGGTTGAGGTCAGTGGCGCTCGGCTCGGAGAAAACCGCGAAGGTGCTCGAGGTCAGGGCGACCGGCTGCACCAGCCCTTCGGCAAAACCTGGGGCGATCAGCCTGGTGTCCCGCGCGGTAAAGCTGGCGAGCGCCAGGATGGCGGCGGGCGACTGGCGGCGGCCGGGATCGGTGCGGTGCTGCTCGGCATAGCCTTTGAGCGCATCGACGCCGAGCGGCGTGCCGACGCTGTTGGTGAGGCCGGTGCTGCCCGGCGAGCGCTGCGCGGCAACGCCAGCCGTTTCGTTCTCGATCAGCGATTGCAGTTGCTGCTCGGCCGATGTGCCGGGGCCGATCGGGGCGTAGGCGGTAACCGCCATATCGTCCGCCCGCGCCGGCCGGAGGGCCGGGATCGGCGTTTCGATCGAAGCGATGGCGCCGAGAGCGCTTTGCGGGTGGCCGTTGCGTGGTAACTCGCCCGTCGCGACCATCAGGCCATAGGGTTTTTGCGCCGGTATCGGCGCATTGCCGTTCGCGGGGGCGCCGTTGGCGCCGTAGGCGCTCGGGAACAGCGAGTCGAAAGGCACTGCCGCGGCCGCGGCGAGGGTCACAGCAGCGCCGGAAGCCGGCTGCGATGCAGGTGTCAGGCTGTCGTCGAGCACAGCCGGTCGGGCCAGTGGAATGGGTGCGGCGACGGCGACTGTGGTCACGGCCAGCTGGGCGGGACCGGCGGTCTGGTCGCTGTCGTCGTCGCTCGCGTCGGCCGTCTCAGCGGAGGCCGCCTGGATGACGGGGCTCGCGATGTTGGGGTTGTAGGTGGGGCGGATCGCCGGATTGCCGGGGTTCACGCCGCGGAAGATGTCGGTGAAGGTCTTGCCGGTGGCGGACGTGGTGGCCGCAGCGACCATCGTGTCGTGGCCGAGGACCGCGGGGCCACCCTTGAGGGCGGCGGGATTGGTACAGGGCACGGCGTGGCAGGCATTCCACTGCGCCTGGGCATAGGCATAGCCGGATTGCGAGAGGACGGGGCCTCCGGCCGGCGTGTGCAGGGTCTTGCCATCGGGGAAGACGGTGCGGAGCTGGGCGGTGGTCATCAGCGGCCAGGCGCGGACGGTGCCCACATCCATATGGACGAACGGACTGCCGGAATTGGGGTAGAAGCCAACGCCGCCAACCTGCTGCTGCATGCCCACGGCGCGCAGCGTCGTCAGCGGAATGCCGGGAATGAAGAAATCCATGGCATGGCCCAGCATGTGCTGGGAGTGGCTCGCGACGCCGTTAGAGTGGGCGCGGAGGAAAGCATTGGTTTCGGGGGAGCGGTAAGCGGAGACGATGTTGATCGGCTGGGTCGCGCCGACTTTCTGGTAAACTTCCCAGACGAGATCGAACAGCTGGGGCGCCATTTCGGTCGGCTGGTTGTTGCGGAAATCGCGCAGGAACCAGTCGAGCTGCTGCAGCCCCTTCTGGTCATATACGCCGTTGCGCTTGAAGGTGATGCGCGCCGTCTCGTGGGTGTGGGTGTGATAGAGATAGAGCGTGCGGTCGCCGGTTTCGGCGCCTACCGGCAACGTGGTCGGCGGCAATAGCACGGCGATTGCCATCAACGCGGCAAACAGAATCCGTACAATGCGGTGTCCGTCCAGTATTGGTTTTCGCACCAGCCCAAACCCAAAGCCGAGAGGTCCATGACGGTGAGACTAGCGAAAAGTCTAGGAGACTTTATTAACGCTAACGACCCATCCCCGTCGCGAGACATCCCTCCCAATGGTTTGTTTTTACGAGAAAAACGCGGCTGAACCAAGGCGAAAGTCTTAAGCAGGGGTGAAGCGGCATCCAAGCTGGTGCCTTGAGCTTGGGAAAAGAGGGCCCGATCGCGCCAGGATCGGCGGATTTCCGGTGCCTGGAGACCCTGCAATCGGTTGAATCTCAAGCCGATCGGGACACGTCGCGCCCCAGCCGAGACCGCAAGTCGCCCGCCGGCAAAACAAGAGCTCCGGTTATGCACCGGGGCTCGAATATCGGTGGAAATCCGGCTTCTGGCCGCCCAAAGTGGGTTTTGGCGGAGCCTAGACGCCGCTGACGACCGGCGTCTTGCTGCGGACGACGGGCGCCGCGTCGCCGTTCAGCATGGCGATCAGCCGCTTGTTGTGGCCGTAGATGTCGGCATAAGAGTGGAGCGTGCCGTCGGCATCGACGCGGATGGTGAAATAGGCGATGTGCACGGGCACATGCGTCTTGAGGTTCACCCAGCGCTCGGTATTGCCGAACATCGCCTTGAGCTGATCGACGGTCAGACCCGGCTCGTACTGGAGCAGCGCATTGGCAAAATCCATCGGGTTCTGCACCCGCACGCAGCCGTGGCTATAGGCCCGGACGGCGGTGCCGAAGAGCGATTTCGACGGCGTATCGTGCAGATAGACATCATGATCGTTCGGGAACAGGAATTTTATCTGCCCCAGGGCGTTGCCTGCGCCGGGAAGTTGGCGGACCGAGTAGCGCCAGTTGCTCTGCGATACACCGCCCCAGTCGATCGCCGACGCGTTCAGGATCTGCGCGCCGTTGACCACCTGCATGTTCTGGCTCGCGAGATACCCCGGATTGGCCATCATATGCGGCGCAATTTCCTTGGCGACGATCGAGGCGGGGACATTCCAGTAGGGGTTGACGACGATATTCTTGATCGAGTTGGAGAACAGCGGCGTCGGCGTCGCCGGCTTGCCGACGACGACGCGGGTTGAAAACACCTGATTGCCATCCTGCACGACGGCGACGCGGAATTCGGGGATGTTGACCATCACGTGGAATTCGCCGAGGTCGTGCGGCAGCCAGCGCCAGCGCTCCATATTGGCAACGATGTCGTCGCGCGAGATCTTGCCGCCGGTCGCGCCATTGAGCGCCGCCAGTGTGCCGGGGCCGACAATGCCGTCAACCGCGGTGCCGGCGCTCTTCTGGAACGCCTTGACCGCCGCGACGAGCGCCGGGTCGTAGGTATCGGCCGCGGTGTCGGGCGCCGTGACGCCGAGCCGCTGGCGCAGCACGTCGAGCCGCGCGTCCTTCATGCCGGCCTTGAGGGTCGGGCCCGGCGGAATGACGATCGGCGCCGGGGTCTGCTCGCCGGCGTCGAGCTTGGCCAGCGCCGCTTTCAACGCATTGAATTCGCGATCCGGCGGATCGAGCGCCGCCAGCACCTCGTCCGGCTTGTCGCTTTGCGCCAGCTGCATCAGCGTATCGGCGGCATCGAGGCTCTTGGTTTCGGGATCGATGTCGTTGGAAACGGTTTCCGGCGCGATGCGGCCCATATAAGCGTCATGGGCGTAGTGGATGGTCGCGGCGGAGAAGGAGGTCTCGATCGCGGCGAGCTTTTGCGGATCGCTGCCGGCGGTGGTGATGTCGATGGCCGGAGTCAGATAGTCGCTGGGGTGAAAGCCTTCGGTCGCCGCGTTCTTGAACACGCCGATGATTTTTTCGGCGGCAGGCGAAAAGCCGACCGAGCCATCCGCCGCGGTCTTGAGCCAGATCGGGTCGAAGTGCCGGGCGCCATAGAAATAGTAGAGCTTCTGGGCGTCGCTATAGGCCTTGCTGGATGGGCTCGCGCCATAGTAGGCGGCGTTAAGCTTGTCCCTGATGATCTGCGCCATGGGCGAATCGGGGGGCGCGATGACTACCTGCATGGCCTGCACGCCATTGATCGTCACCGCCTGCTGCGCAAATACCGGGCCGGCGCCCGCCGCGACCAAGGCAGCGCCCGTCAAACAGACCATCAATTTGCGCAATTTCAGCTCCATGCGTCCGGGCAAGTCAGGCGAGGAGGCGGACGGGAAGGGAGGAGCCTTCCAGCGGCTCGGCGCACAGACATTTTGCATATCTTAGAAAAGTTAATGCTGACAACGGCTCGCAATTTTGTGAAAGGGACCTGTGACGTTGTTGCAACGGCAACGCTGCCCGACAATTCATCGGCCCGGCTGCGCGTTCACGCCGCGTCCAAAACCACGCCGTCATCGAGTCCGTAGTCCCTCAGCTTCCGGTATAGCGTCGAGCGCCCGATGCCGAGCGCCCGCGCTATCGCGGACATTCTGCCCTGATATTTCCCGAGCGCGAACACGATGAGTTCACGTTCGAGATCGGCGAGCCGGGTAATCTCGCCCTCCTCGGTGAGGAACCGGTCGGCATGGTGCGCCGACCCTTCCGTCTGCTTGGGGCGAGAGGTAGCGCGGTCGATATGAACGGGCGCTGAAGGCGGGGTGAGGTTTCGTGCAGTTTCGATCGTGGCGTCGCGGCCCGAAAGCGCGTGTTGAAGCTGCGGAAAATCAGCGGCCTGCAACTCGACCGATTCAGCGAGCACCACGGCGCGGTAAAGGATGGCTTCGAGCTGCCTGATGTTGCCGGGCCAGTCATAGGACCTGAGCAGGGCCAGGGACTCGGCCGAAATGGCGCGAACGGATTTGCCGGTTTCGGCGGCAAACTGCGTCATGAAGTGGCCGGCGAGCGGCGCCAGATCGGCCGTGCGTTGGCGCAGCGGCGGCAAATAGACCGGCAGCGCATTGAGCCGGTAGTAGAGATCTTCGCGAAACTCGCCGGCGGTCGCGAGGTTGTGCAGGCGCCGGGTCGAGGTGGCGATCACGCGGACATTGACCCGCTCGGGACGAGACGCGCCAACCGGCTCGATCTCGGCGGTTTCGAGCACGCGCATCAGTTTCCGCTGCAGGTCTTCGGAAAGGCTGTCGATCTGCTTGAGCAGCAGGGTCCCGCCGTGGGCATCGCGAAACTTGCCGGATTGGCTGGCGCCGTCCGGCCGGTGAATGCCGAACAGGGTGACGGCAAGCCGGTCCCAGGAGATCGCGGCGCAATCGACGGCGACGAATGGTTTTGTCGCGCGATCGCCCGTGGCGTGGATGGTGCGGGCGAGGAAGGTCTTGCCGGTGCCGGGCTCCCCCTCGATCAGGACCGGTAGCGGGCTGCGGGCGGCCTTTTCGCACAGCGTCCGGACCCGGCGCATGGCGGGGTCCGATGAATCGATCTGCCCAGGGGAAAACGAAGCCAATTGCCGAACGCGTACCATGCCACCACAAACGCAAACGAGGAATGCCGCTCGAATCACGGCCTCCGACGAGAATGGGAAGTTGCGGTTAAGAGGCGCTTAAAGAGGCGCCAGCCAGCGCCCTAGTACCCCGCCTCTCGCGCATGTCGAACGGCGAGAATTCGAACGCCGCCGTCTTCAAGGGCATAGTAGATAAAGTAGCCACTTGCGCCAAAGGTGACAGCCAGTTCGCGATAAGCCGGGTCAAGTTCCTCTATCGGCCGTCCGACTTCCGGGAACCGCTCCAGCAGTTTTGCTCCGTTGCGAATGGCGCCGACAGCCCCGCGGGCCGCTCTCGGGCTTTTGGGACGCAGAAATCGCGCCAGCCGGCTAACGTCGGCCAGCGCCCTGTCGCTCCAGGTCAGACGTGGCATTCGGGCGGATCAACGTCTTCGCCGTTCTCAAGCTTTTCGAGCCAAGCGTCAGCTTCTTCGGCCGCTAGATGCAACCCGGTCTCGTAATAGTGCGCCGATGCCTCGAGAATATCCTTGCGAAGTTGTTCGCGTTTTTCCTCGCGATCGACATATTCTTCGATGGCGCGCTTCATCAGCCAATGCGGCGAGCGTTCGTGCGCCTCGGCGAGGCGTTTCAGACGCTGCTTTACGCCGACATCGAGTTTGAGCGTGGTCGCGGTGGTTTCAGCCATTGGTCATCCTTGGTGTTACCGGATGGTACCTCCGTCTAGCGGAGACGGCAAGCGCGGTTCCATGTACCAGCAACCGAGAATCTTGAGCTTGCGGGGGCTGGTGGCTATGGTCCGCGCTCTTTTCCATTGAAGGCTCCATTACCATGGTCCAGATCGCCCGCGCACCCGAAGCCGCCGCCCAGCAGGGGCACAATCAATTCGGGGCGCTGCCGGAATGGGACCTTTCGGACCTCTATCCGGGTAGGGACTCGGCGGCGCTTAAAGCCGACATCGAGAAGGCCAAGGCCGAGGCCAAGGCATTCGAGGCCGACTATAAGGGCAAGCTTGAGGGCCACGCGAAGAGTGGCGGGCTGGTCACCGCGGTGAAACGGCTTGAGGCGCTCGGCGACCTGACCGGCAAACTCGCCTCGTTCGCCTATCTGCAATATGCGCAGCAGACCACCGATCCCGAGCGCGCGAAATTCCTCGGCGATCTCAGCCAGCAACTCACCGATCTGTCGACCGGGCTGATTTTTTTCGAGCTTGAGCTCAATCGCATCGATGAGGCAGTGCTGGAAAAGGCCTTCGCCGCGGATTCCGCGCTGGCGCACTACCGGCCGTGGTTCACCGAGGTGCGGAAGGCAAAGCCCTATCAGCTCGAGGATCGCGTCGAGGAACTGTTCCACGAGAAATCGACGACAGGCGCCTCCGCCTGGAACCGTCTCTTCGACGAAACGATGGCCGCCCTCAAATTCGATGTCGAGGGGGAGACGCTCGGCATCGAATCGACGCTGCACCTTCTGTCGGACCGCGACGAGAAGAAGCGCGAGGTGGCGTTCCACGGCCTTTCGGCGACCCTCACCGACAACAGCCGGCTTTTTACCCAGATCACCAACGTCCTCGCCAAGGACAAGGACATCTCCGACCGTTGGCACGGCTTCAAAGATATCGCCGACAGCCGCCATCTCGCCAATTCTGTCGAGCGCGAGGTGGTAGATGCCTTGCAGGCGGCGGTGCGCGATGCCTATCCCCGGCTCAGCCACCGTTATTATGCGATGAAGGCAAAGTGGTTCGGCAAGGATCAGCTCAACGCCTGGGATCGTAACGCGCCGCTGCCGACGGCCGACGACCGGCTGTTCGACTGGGAGAGCGCCAGGACGACGGTGCTCAACGCCTATGGCCGGTTCTCGCCAAAACTGGTCGAGGTCGCGCAGCCGTTCTTCGACTCGGGCTGGATCGATGCGCCGGTGCGCGAGGGCAAGTCGCCGGGGGCCTTCGCCCATCCGACTGTGCCGAGCGCCCACCCCTATCTGATGCTCAACTATCTCGGCAAAGCCCGCGATGTGATGACGCTGGCGCACGAGCTCGGTCATGGCGTGCATCAGCGGCTCGCCGCGCCGCAGGGGGCGCTGATGGCGCCGACGCCGCTGACGCTGGCCGAAACGGCGAGCGTGTTCGGCGAGATGCTGACCTTCCGCTCGCTGCTCGACGCAGCCGAAACGCCAAAGCAGCGGTTCGCGCTGCTGTCGTCCAAGGTCGAGGACATGCTCAATACGGTGGTGCGGCAAATCGCCTTCTACACCTTCGAGCGCGATGTCCATACAGCCCGCAAGCAAGGCGAGCTGAGGACCGAGCAGCTCAACGATATCTGGCTCGAAGTAAGCATGGAAAGCCTTGGTCCGGCGATCAAGCTCAATGACGGCTACGGCATCTTCTGGTCGTACATTCCGCACTTCATCCATTCGCCGTTCTACGTCTATGCCTATGCCTTCGGGGATTGCCTTGTGAACTCGCTTTACGCACAGTATGAGAAGGCCAGTGACGGGTTCGCGGAGCGTTATTTCGAGCTGCTGAAGGCGGGGGGTTCCAAGCATCATTCGGAACTGCTCAAGCCGTTCGGGCTCGACGCGCGCGATCCCAAATTCTGGTCCCTCGGACTCTCGATGATCGAGCGATTGATCGACGAGCTCGAGAAGACCGATCCCACGCCGTGACTGATCATCCCGGCGACTCGTTTCGCTGCTGCTGAGGACCCAATGGCCAAGACCCCTGCTACCACTTCCCGCCCCCGCAAGACCGCGGCGGCTGCTGCTTCCCATGCCGATCACGGCCACGGCTCGCCCGCCGTCAACAGCGACGGCACCGCCAGCGACATGGACTACGAAGCGCACGAGGCGACGTTCGAGCGGTTCACCAGCCTGGTGAAATGGGGCATCCTCGCCTGCGCCGTGCTGGTGATTTTCCTCTTCATCGTCATCCACCCGATGGTTCCGCCGCCGGCCAGCTAGGCTGCATGCGACAGCCGCCGCGACCTGCAGGAGAGTTGCATGAAGATTGCCATTGTGCGGGAACGCACGGACGGGGAAACACGCGTTGCCGCAACCCCTGAGACGGTGACGCGGTTCATCGCTTTGGGCGCGACGGTCGCGATCGAGACCGGGGCGGGCGTCCTCGCCCGTTTCCCCGATGCCGGCTACAAGGACGCGGGCGCCGAAATTGCTCCCAGCGCGGAGGAGGCGCTCAAGGGCGCCGATATCGTGCTGACGGTGCGGCGTCCGGATGCAGGCCTGCTCGGCGGCATCGCCAAGGGGGCGCTGGTCGTTGGCGGCATGGACCCTTACGGGCATGAGGCGGATATCGCGGCGCTCGGCAAGGCCGGGGCGACGGTGATCGCCATGGAATTCATGCCGCGCATTACCCGCGCGCAGGTGATGGATATTCTGTCGAGCCAGGCCAACCTTGCGGGCTATCAGGGCGTCATCGACGCGGCGGTGACCTTCGACCGCGCTTTCCCGATGATGATGACGGCGGCGGGCACAATCCGGCCGGCCAAGGCCTTCGTGATGGGCGCGGGCGTTGCGGGCCTCCAGGCCATCGCCACGGCGAAGCGCCTCGGCGCGATCGTTTCGGCGACCGACGTGCGCCCGGCCGCCAAGGAGCAGGTCGAGAGCCTCGGGGCGAAATTCATCGCCGTCGAGGACGAGGAATTCAAGCAGGCCGAGACGGCGGCGGGCTATGCCAAGCCGATGTCGGCAGGCTATCAGGCCAAGCAGGCGGCGCTCACCGCCGAGCATATCGCCAAGCAGGATATCGTCATCACGACGGCGCTCATTCCGGGCCGGCCGGCGCCAAAGCTGGTGACGGCGGCGATGGTCAACTCGATGGTGCCGGGCTCGGTGATCGTCGATCTCGCGGCGGAGCGGGGCGGCAACGTCGAATCGACGGTACCGGGGCAGGTGATCACCACGCCCAATGGCGTGACGGTGATCGGCTATACCAACATGCCGGGGCGGCTCGCGACCTCCGCCAGCCAGCTTTATGCGCGCAACCTTTATGCGTTCATCGAGACGCTGTTCGACAAGAAGACCAAGGCCTTCGCCGTCAACTGGGACGACGATCTGGTCAAGGCGACGCTGCTAACCAGGGATGGCGCGGTGGTGCATCCGAACCTCGTCGCGGCGGCCAGCGCGGCTGCGCCGGTGGCAAAGGCGGAAACGGTGCCCAAGCCAGTGGCAGCGGCTCCGGCGCAGGGTGATTTGTTGACAACCTCGACACCGGCAAAGAAGCCGGCGGCGCCAAAGGCAGCCAAGCCTGCATCGGAAACTGCGGCTGCGGCGAAAGCCGCACCAAAGCCCAAAACCCCGGCAAAACCGCGGGTGCCAAAAGCCGCCAAGCCTACCCCTCCCAAGACCGGAGCGAGCGAATGATCGATCCCTTCATCTTCCAGCTTTCGATCTTCGTGCTGGCGATTTTCGTCGGCTATTTCGTGGTGTGGAGCGTGACGCCGGCGCTGCATACGCCGCTGATGAGCGTCACCAACGCCATTTCCTCGGTGATCGTGGTAGGGGCGCTGCTGGCGGTCGGCGCGCATATGGTGGCCGACACCAACATCGCGTCGAAAATCTTCGGCTTCTTCGCCCTGATGCTGGCCAGCGTGAACATTTTTGGCGGGTTCCTCGTCACCCAGCGCATGCTGGCGATGTACAAGAAGAAGGGCTAAGCGGCCATGATCTCAGCCAATATCGCGGCCGTCCTCTACCTCGTCGCCGGCGCCCTGTTCATCCTCGCGCTGCGCGGGCTCTCCAGCCCGGCCTCGTCGCGGCAGGGCAATCGCCTCGGCATGATCGGCATGGCCATCGCCATTTTGACGACGCTGGCGGTGGCCGGACCGAACGATTGGCTGAGCTGGGTGCTGATTGTCGCTGGCCTCGCCATAGGCGGCGGCGTCGGCACGTACCTGGCGCGCAACGTCAAGATGACGCAGATGCCGGAACTGGTCGCGGGCTTCCACTCGCTGGTCGGCCTCGCCGCGGTGTGCGTGGCGGCGGCGGCGCTTTATGCGCCCGAGGCCTTCGGCATCGCCGAAAACGGTGGCATCCGGCCGGAGAGCCTCGTCGAAATGAGCCTTGGCGTTGCCATTGGTGCCTTCACCTTCACCGGCTCGATCATCGCCTTCCTCAAGCTTTCCGGCCGCATG
>Ga0134128_10009986_pt1 | contig 11384 bp, 10 predicted proteins | sample KB31754_FD_96462 | JGI IMG/M metagenome (GOLD analysis project Ga0134128, IMG submission 96462) | Terrestrial soil microbial communities with excess Nitrogen fertilizer from Kellogg Biological Station, Michigan, USA - KB3-175-4 | ecosystem: Environmental > Terrestrial > Soil > Unclassified ...
CGACCAGTACTTCATCGACCGCAAGCTCTATCCGAACGTCGACTTCTATTCGGGCATCACGCTGAAGGCGATGGGCTTCCCGACCTCGATGTTCACCGTGCTGTTCGCGGTCGCCCGCACCGTCGGCTGGATCAGTCAGTGGAGCGAGATGATCGAGGATCCGCAGCAGAAGATCGGCCGTCCGCGCCAGCTCTACACCGGCGTCGCCCGCCGCGACTATGTGGACGTGGCCAAGCGCAAGTAAGCGCCGCAGCCCCGCCCAACAGTTTTGAAAGCCGGATGCGCCTCGCGCCTCCGGCTTTTTGCTTTCAGGATGCCCGCCGCGCCTTACGCATCGCCGCCAGCACGATGTCGGCGGCGCGCACGCTGGGCGGCTGGTCGCCGGTCGACATGATCGCATCGAGCCGGCCGAAGGCTTCGAGCTGCCGCCGGCGCAGCGGCGAATCGGACAGGATGTCGGCGAGCGGAGCCACGAGCTTTTCCGGCGTGCAGTCCTGCTGGACGAATTCCGGCACGACGTTTTCGCCGATCACGAGATTGGCGAGGATGATCGAGGCGGTGTTGATGGCCCGTCGCAGCACCCAGGCCTCCGCGCTGCCGACCCGGTAGGCCGCCACCATCGGCACGCCCGAAAGCGCCAGTTCCAGCGTCACGGTGCCGGATTTTACCAAGGCCGCATGCGCGATCCGGAACGCGGCCTTCTTGTCCGCCTCGCCGACCACGATGCGCGGCTGTACCGGCCAACCCTTCGCGGCCTCGGCGACGGCTTCCTGCAGATGCGGCATGGTCGGCAAAATCAATTCGAACGCCGCGCCCTGCGCCTGCAGCCGGCCCAGCGTGGCGCCGAACACCGCCATGTGGTGTCGGATTTCGCTGCGGCGGCTGCCCGGCAGCACCAGCAGCACCGGCGGAGTTCCGTCCCGGCGCGCCTGCTCGACGCGATCAGGCCGCAGCGTTCCGATCTGCTCGATCAGGGGATGGCCGACATAGCTGCAGGGCGGCCCGCGCAGCCGCTGGTAGGCCGCCGGCTCGAACGGCAGCAAGGCCAGCACATGATCGACATAGCGGCGCATCGCGCGCGCCCGGCCCGGCCGCCACGCCCAGACCGAGGGCGAGACGTAATCGACAATCGGGATCGCGGCGTCGCGGGCGCGAACGCGGCGCGCCACCCGATGGGTGAAATCGGGGCTGTCGATGATGACAAGCGCGTCGGGCGAGGCTTCCAAAACCGCGTCCGCGGTCTGGCGGATCAGCCGCAGGATTTTTGGCAATTGCCTGACCACGCCGGCCAGCCCGATGATCGAGAGTTCCTCGATCGCAAACAGCGAGGCGAGCCCCTCTTGCGCCATCGCGCGGCCGCCGACGCCCTCAAAACGGACGGCGCCGCCGAGCCGCTGACGCAGCACCTTCATCAGATTGGCGCCGAGCCGGTCGCCGGACTCTTCCGTCGCGATCAGGACGATCCTGCGCGCCACGTCGGTGGGTGCGCGCGCCTGCATCACGCGGGCAGGCCCGTGACGAAGATGCCGGCGGCGTCCGCGGCTGAAATCATCGCCTGCGGCTCGGCCACAACGGCGTTGCCGGCCGAGATCGCGATCCCGGCCAGCCCGGCAGCGGCGGCGCCCTCGACGGTTCGGACGCCGACGGCCGGCAGGTCGAAACGCAGGTCCTGGCCGCGCTTGGGCGCCTTCACCAGCACGCCGCTGGGCGCCTTGGCCCTGATCCGCCCCGCGCTGCGCAGCCGCGCCACGCGCTTCAAGAGGCCGTCGGTGCCCTCGATGTCCTCCACGGCGACCACGTGACCGTCGATCACGATGACGGCCTGGCCGATGTCGTAGGGGCTCAGCGCCGACAGCACGTCGCGCCCCCGCGCGATGTCGGCGGCGTCGTTTGCGCCGGGCGAGGCCCGGGTCAGGCAGCCCTCGGGCATCAGGAGGTCCGGCGCGACATCCCTGATGCCGACCATCCGGAAACCATCCTGCTCGAGGATGCCGCCGATGCCGGACAACAGATGATCGTCGCCGCCCCGAAACGCTCCAAGCACCCGGCCGAGCACGCGCAGGGTGCCCCAGTCGAGGCGGATTTCCGACAGCGCCGGCCGCACCAGGCTGCCGATAAAGACCAGATCCCGGCACTTCTCGCGGCGAAACAATTTCGTTGCCCGGCCGAGCTGGCCGACCGAAATCCAGTGATGGCGGAAGCGCTCGACAGCGACGGGATCGCAGGCCCCGCGCAACGCGAACAGCACCGGCGTGATGCCGCGGGCGACCAGCGAGTCCGCGACCGCGAACGGCATCGCGCCGCCGCCCGCGACCAGGCCAATCGGCGATGAAAGTTCCAAAGCCTTGCTGGTCATGTCGCCCGGTGGCCCCGTTGTCACTGCGCGCCGCGGTCGTCCGCCGGAAGGCACAGCGCGCGGTGCGCGCCGCCGCCGATGAAGGTCAGGATTTCGTCGATCGCGGGGTCGTCCTTCGCCATCGGCCGCACCGCGTCGAGCCGTTCGGCGAAGATGCCGGGGCTGTGAAACAGTTTTTGGTAGAACGAGCGCACCAGCGCCAACCGTTCGCGGGTGAACTTGCGCCGCTTCATGCCGATGATGTTGAGGCCTTCGAGGCTCGCATATTGGCCGTTGACGAGCCCGAACGGAATCACGTCGCCGCGCACGCCGCAGACCCCGCCGACCATCACCTGCGGGCCGACCCGGGTGCGCTGATGCACCGCCGACAGGCCGCCGATAAAGACAAAATCGCCGATCTCGCAATGGCCGCCGAGCGTCGCCGAAGTCGCAAAAATCACGTCTTCGCCGACATGACAGTCATGACCGACATGGGCGCAGTTCATGAAGTAACCGCGCTTCCCCACTTTGGTGATGCCGCCGCCGTCGACGGTGCCGGCGTTCATGGTGACCTGTTCGCGGATGGTGCAGCCCTGACCGATCTCGAGTTTTGTCAATTCGCCGCGATAGCTCAGGGATTGCGGCGGCGTGCCCAGCGAGACGAAGGGATAGATGGTGCAGTCATCGCCGATGCTGGTTTGCGCGGTGACGTGCACATGCGCGATCAGCTTGCAGTTGGCGCCGATCACGACATGACGTCCGATGATGCAATACGGACCGATGGTGGTGCCCTCGCCGATCACAGCGCCATCCTCGATCCGCGCGGTGGGGTCGATCATGCTCATCGAATATCCGGGTCAGCAGTTTGTTGAGTGAGAAGTTCGCTTGAAGGGAAATGCGCCGGTTTGACCGTAAATATACCGGCTTTTGCGCTGGTTAGCGTGGCCCAAAGGCACTGTCCAGTGACGTCTGATTACCCAGTGTTTCAATGACGTTTCAGTGCCTTGGGGCGCAAACGTTAACGCAGGGCTTGATGTCCCTCGTCCATAGCGTTTTCGAGCGAAGTGGACGCCCGGTTCGCGTGAAGAAAACGCGTCAAAACAAGAATCTTCAGCAGCCGCGGCAGATGCTCTTGATGCGCTGATCGAGCTTGGCGTCTTCCGGATCCATCGTCGCCGCCGAGGGTGCCGGCGTCTCGGCGCCTTGCGATTTACGGCGTGACGGCAGCGGCGCATCGCCGGTGACACGCGCGTCCGGCGAAAGCGATGGCGGTACCGACGGATTGGCCGGCGCCGACAAAGCGCGCTGGGAATGACCATGCATCCGCGAATGATGACCAAGGCCGTGACCATGGCCGTGTCCGCCGCGCGCGAGACAAGGCGTGACCCCGGCGATTGCCAGGATTGCCGTCGCAACAATCAAGTTTCGCATCTGTACACCCGTCAATCGGTCAGCATCGCGCCGACATCGGCCTGGGCGACGACGACGCCGTTGACCCTGGCCTTGCCGTGAAACCACCACATGGTGTTTCGCCTGCCCAGGCTCGTCATGTGATATTCGACGGTGTCGCCGGGCATCACGGGCTTGCGGAACTTGCACTTGTCGATGGTCAGGAAATAGACCGCGCGCGGCTTCTCGGTGCCTTCGACCGATTTGATGCCGATCACGCCGGCGGTTTGCGCCATCGCCTCGATCATCATCACGCCCGGATAGACCGGACGCTCGGGGAAATGGCCGAGAAACGGCGGCTCGTTGTAGGTGACGTTCTTGATGCCGATGCCGCTGTAGTCGGCCCTGATCTTGATCACGCGGTCGATCAGCAGCATCGGATAGCGGTGCGGGAGCGTCTTGAGGATGTCGTTGATATCCACGACCTCAAACCTGACCGGTGACTCCTCCGCCATCACTCCTGCCCCTCACCCTTCGGGTTGGCCGCGTTGTCGCGCACCAGACGTTCGACCGCAATGATCTCCCGGAACCATTGCTTGGTCGGTTTTGCAAAATACCCGCCCCAGCGGCCATTGGCCGGAATGTCGTCCTTCACCGCACTCATCGCCGTCACCTGGGCGCCGTCGCCGATGTGCAGATGATTGTTGATCCCGACCTTGGCTCCGAGCGCGACATTGTCGCCAATCGTCAGGCTGCCCGCCAGCCCGATCTGGGCCGCGAGCAGGCAATGCCTGCCGATCGTCACATTGTGGCCGATCTGGACCTGATTGTCGATTTTGGTGCCTTCTCCGATCACGGTATCCCGCAGGCTGCCGCGGTCGATCGTGGTTCCAGCGCCGACCTCGACATTGTTCTGGATCAGGACGCGGCCGGTTTGCGGCACCTTGAGGTGGCCGTCCGGGCCGAAGAACACGAAGCCGAAGCCGTCCTGGCCGATGCTGCAGCCGGGATGGATCAGCACGTTATTGCCGATCAGCGCGCACTGGATCGCGGTCCGCGCGCCGACATTGCAATCCCGGCCGATCCTGACATCCGCCGCGATCACGGCGCCTGCGCCGATCACCGTGCCGGCGCCGATCTCGACATTGGGGCCGATCACCGCCAAGGGATCGACGATCACGCCGTCTTCCAGATGCGCCGTCGGGTCGATGATGGCCGAAGCCGCGATCCCCTCGACGCCGAACCAGGATTGCGGGCGAAGCGCGTCACTGTGCAGTTCGCGCGCGATCTTGACGAAATCGCGGAACGGATGGGTCGCCCGCAACACCGCCACATGGGCGGGGACCTGCGCCTCGAACCGCGCGCTGACCAGGCACGCGCCGGCCCGGGTCGCGGCCAACTGGTCGGCATATTTCAGATTATCGAAGAAGGTCAGGTGCATCGGGCCGGCTTCGTCGAGCGAAGCAAGGCCCCTCACCGGCTGGTCCGCGCGCGAGGCATCGACCAAATGCGTCTTTGTCAACGCGGCCATATCGGCCAGCGTCGACAAAGCGGGTTGCTTGAAAAATACCGGTTGCGCCATTCCACCCGTCGCGGTGCGGCCCACGGTCAAACTCAGAACGACGCTCCGCCGCCGAACTTGAACTCCTGCACGACGTCGTACTTGCTCTTGGTGATCGGGATCGCATAGTCGAAGCGCAGCGGGCCGAACGGAGACGCCCAGATCAAGCCGACACCGACCGAGGTGCGGACGAGATTGGTGTCGTCAAAGACCATTCCGCAGGCGCATTTGTTGCCATTGACCAGGCCGTTGATTTCACCGGTGGCCGCCCATTGCGTCGGTCCCTGGTAACCCCACAGCGATCCGGCGTCGGCATAGACGGCGCCCTTAAGACCGACTTCCTTGGGCAGGAACCAGAACGGCATCTGCAATTCGGCCGATGCGCCCCAATATTTGGTGCCGCCGATCGCGTCGCCGGAACCGGTATAACTGAGGAACGTCAGGTCGCGCGGACCAATGCCATTGGGCGCAAAGCCGCGTACCAGGTTCGGTCCCATCTGGAACTGGTCGAGCATGCGAAGCGGCTGATTGCCGACATGGTTCAGCATACCGCCCTGAAGATGGACCAGCCCAACGACGTCGCCGACCAGCGGGGCGTAGTACTTGCCGTCGATCGCGGTCTTCAGATAGGTGACGTCGCCGCCGACGCCGGCAAAGTCCTGCTTCCAGTCGATCAGCAAACCATCGGTCGGGTTCTTGTTGTTATCCAGCGTGTTGTAGGTGAGCGAATAGCCAACCGACGAGGTCCAGGTCGCGCCGTTGGCCAGTTCCTGGCGAACCGGCAACGAAGCTTCGCCGTCGCCCAAACAGCCCGGGAGCAGGCCGTTCGCCGTATTGGTGGTGGGATCGTGGCCGCCGAGCACCTGGTTGATATAGGCCGGGGTCGGGAAGAAGGTCGGTCCGGCCAGGTTGTTACAATTGTCGAGTTGCCCCGGCAGCGTGACCTTCTGCTGATAGAGCGAATAGCGAAGCTGCAGCGACAGATCCTCGCGAATGCCGAAGCCGAGCCGCGGAGAGAATCCGACGGTCTTCGTGCCGTACGAAATAAAGCTGTTGGGCAGTTGCTCGCGATAGAACACGTCGATGCCGGCGGCGACCCGATAGTCCAGCAGATACGGCTCGACGAACGACAGCGTGACGCCGCGCGCATACTGGCCGTAGGTGACGGCGGCTTTCGCGAACAGACCGCGGCCGAGCAGATTGCGCTCGGAAATACTGACCTCGGCCAACGCGCCGTCGGTGGTCGAATAGCCGCCGGACACCGAGAAGTCGCCGGTGGATTTCTCCTCGAGTTCGACGTTGAGAATCACGCGATCGCTCGATGATCCCGGTTCGGTGGTGATTTTCACGGTCTTGAAGAAATCGAGATTCTTGAGGCGGCGCTCGGCGCGGTCGACCAGCGCGCGGTTGTAGGCGTCGCCCTCGGAAATATCGAACTCGCGACGAATCACATAGTCGCGGGTGCGGGTATTGCCGTGGACGTTGATGCGCTCGATATAGACCCGCGGGCCTTCATCGATGGCGAACGTGATCGAGACGGTATGGGCATCGAAATTGCGGTCGCCGCGCGGCTTCACCACCGCAAAGGCATAACCGCGGCGCGAGGCCTCGATCTGCATGTTCTCGACCGACTTCTCCAGCGCCTCGGCGTTGTAGAGCGATCCGACATAAACCTGCGAGAAGCTGGCGAGTGTGTTGCCGTCGAGCGTGGGGATGCTGGACGCGAAATTGACTGACGCGACCCGGTATTGCTGGCCCTCTTCGATCTTGAAGGTGACCAGAAAGCCCTTCTTGTCGGGATCGTATTCGGTCAGCGCGGCCACCACCTGCACGTCGGAAAAGCCGTGCTTGAGGTAGTAGCGGCGAATCAGGTCGCGGTCGGATTCGACCCGGTCGGGATCGTAGACGTCGTTGCCGCCGAGGAAGCTCAGGAAATTGGATTCGCGGGTCTTGATGACGTCCTTGAGGCGATACGACGAATAGGTGGTGTTGCCGATGAACTCGATCTGCTTGACGCCGGTTTTCGAGCCCTCGGTGATTTCGAAGACGAGATCGACGCGGTTGTTGGGCTGCTCGATGATCTGCGGGTTGACGTGAACGTCGTAGCGGCCGTTATGGCGGTAGATTTCGGCGATCCGCTCGGCGTCGGCCTGGACCATCGGGCGGGAAAACGTCCCGCGTGCCTTGGACTGGATTTCCGCCGTAAGCTGGTCGTCCTTGACCTTCTTGTTGCCCTCGAAGGCGATGCGGCCGATCACCGGGTTTTCGATCACGGTCACAAGCAGATGACCGCCGACATTGTTGATCTTCACGTCCTGGAACAGGCCGGTTTCGATCAACGCCTTCAGACCGTCATCGATCGCGCCCTGGTCCAGATGCCCCCCGGGGCCCGGCCTGAAATAGGAACGGATGGTCTCGACCTCGACCCGGCGGTTGCCCTCGACCTGAATCGTCGCAACGGTCTGGGCAGCAGCAGGCGACGACACGAGCATGCCCGCCAGCGTGGCGGCGACAGGCGTGGCGACCAGAATCAGGGCGGCCAGCAGACCCCCCCGCACTCGCATTCCAACATTCATGCGCCACGCGCCCTTGTCATTCCGTTGCCGGGTCGCACCCCCACGAACCGGCAGATTCCCATTTGTTGCCCCGCTTGTAGACAATTTTGCCAAGCCGGCAAACGTCCTAATACGGTGCAATTTCATTTTCATTCCAAGACGTTGCCTATCGGCCACGCCTTCCAAATAAGGCATCATGAGGCGGCCAGATGCAGGATGTCGTTATAGGTGGCGAACACAAACAACATCAGCACCAGACCGAGCCCGATCCGGCAGCCCACCTCCTGGGCCCGATCCGATAAAGGCCGGCCCCGGACCGCCTCGATCATGTAGAACAAAAGGTGACCACCATCGAGCAGCGGCACCGGAAACAGGTTCAACAGCCCGATCGAGATCGAGAGCACCGCCGCCAGGCGAATCAGCGGCGCCAAGCCCAACGTCGCGACCTGCCCGGAAATCTGCGCGATACGCAGCGGTCCGCCGACCTGATCGGCCGCCTCGCGCCCGGTAAATATCCGGCCGATATAGGTCATCGTCTGGTCGATCACCGACCAGGTCTCCTTGACGCCGAGCCACATCGCGGTGGCCGGGTTGACGCGCTCGGTCATGACATCGCCCGGCTGCGACTCCCGGGTGATTCCAAGCTGCCCCAGTTTGTGCACGTTGCCGAACGGATCCTTGATTTCCTTGAGCTGCGGCGTTCCGTGCAATTGCAGGCTCGCACCGCCGCGCTTGACCGTGAATGAAAGCGGCTCGCCGGCACGAACGCTGACGATGCGCTGCATGTCGGAGAAATTCTCGATCGCATCGCCGTCGATCGCGGTCACGATATCACCGACCTGGAAGCCGGCGGCGGCGGCGGCACTGCCCGCCTCGATCCTGTCGACGCGCGCCGACATGTTCGGCTTGCCGAAAAACGTGAACAGAGCGGTGAAGATCACGATCGCCAGAATGAAATTGGCGATCGGGCCGGCGGCGACAATCGCGGCGCGGGGTGCGACCTTCTTGTGATGGAAACTGCCGGCGCGCTCTTCTTCGGTCATGTTGGCGAGCGCTTCGGTCGACGGCGTCGAGGCCTCGCTGTCGTCGCCGAAAAACTTGACGTAGCCGCCGAGCGGCACCGCCGAAATCTTCCAGCGCGTGCCGTGACGGTCGTTGAATCCGGCGAGTTCCGGACCGAAGCCCAGCGAGAAAGTTAACACCTTCACGCCGGCCCAGCGGGCGACCAGGAAGTGGCCGAGTTCGTGGAAGAAAACAACGATGGTCAGGACGAAAAGAAAGGGGACGACGTAACCGATGAGCCCATGACTCAACGCATTGAAACTATGCAGAAAAAACTCGGACATCTAGTTCCCCTCACCCAGAGCCAGTGGCTCTGCCCCCAACCTTCTAGGATGCCTTTGCGGCAATTTGAGGCAAGAGGGTGGCGGCTTTATTTCGCGCGGTATGGTCAACGGCGATGGCGTCGTCAGCGGAACCGAGCGGTTCCAGATTCCCGGAACGGATCCAGGCGTTCATGGTGGCCTCGACCAGCCGGGCAATCGCGCCGAATCTGATCTTGCCGGCGATGAAGGCCGCAACCGCGACTTCATTCGCGGCGTTGTACACCGTGGTCGCGCCGTGACCGGTGCGCAGCGCGTCGTAGGCCAGCTTCAGTCCGGGGAAACGATCGAAGTCCGGAGCTTCGAACGTCAATTGCCCGATCTTGGCGAGATCGAGTCGCGCCGACGGCCCGACGATGCGATCGGGCCATCCCAGGCAATGCGCGATCGGAATGCGCATGTCGGGCGCGCCCAGCTGCGCAACCACGGAACGATCGGAGAATTCGACCATGCCATGGACGATCGATTGCGGATGCACCAGCACGTCGATTTCATCGGGCGTCAGCGCAAACAGATAGGACGCCTCGATGACTTCGAGCCCCTTGTTCATCATCGACGCCGAATCGATGGTGATTTTCTGTCCCATGCTCCAGTTCGGATGTTTCAGCGCCTGCTCCAGCGTCGCCTGTTCGATGTCGGCACTCTTCCAGGTGCGGAACGGGCCGCCCGACGCGGTGATGATGACGCGAACCAGTTCCTCGCGATTGCCGGAACCGAGCGCCTGAAACAGCGCATTATGTTCGGAATCGGCCGGCAGGATGCAGGCCCCGGCCTTGGCCGCGCGCTGCATGAAAAAATCGCCGGCACAGACCAGGCATTCCTTGTTGGCGAGCGCGACGGTCGCGCCGCGGTCGACGGCGGCCAGCGCCGGCTTCAGTCCGGCCGCGCCGCTGACGGCGGCCATGACCCAATCCGCCGGACGGCTTGCGGCTTCGATGATCGCGCTTTCGCCGGCCCCGCATTCGGTGCCGGTCCCGGCCAAAGCGGCGCGGAGATCTTCCAGCCGCGTCGGATCGCCGATCGCGACGAAGCGGGCGTTGAATTCTTTCGCCAGTTTCGCCAGCGCCGCCACGTTGCTGTTGGCGGTCAACGCCTCGACCCGGTAGCGGCCCGGCGCGCCGCGCAGCAGATCCATGGTGCTGTCGCCGATCGAGCCGGTCGCGCCCAGCACGCTCACGGCGCGCACGGCGGAAGCGGCGGCCTTGTTGTTACGCAACGGAACTGCGCTCATCATTTCACCAAATCATAAGACCACGGCCGGCGCCATCCACGCCCGCCCGCAAAAGCCCGAAAATCGCCGCCAGTACCACTGCGGCAACGAATCCATCGAGCCGATCCAATAACCCGCCATGGCCGGGAATCACATGGCTTGAATCCTTAACGCCGAAACGCCGTTTCACCGCCGATTCGAACAGATCGCCGAGCTGCGAGACAATCGAGAGCATCGAGCCGAGCAGCAGCAACGGTATGGTTTTGCCGAGGCCGAAGGCGGCAAATCCCGCCGCGACCGCGAGGCTTGCGGCAAAGCCGCCGATCGCGCCGGCCCAGGTCTTGTTGGGACTGACCCGCGGCCATAATTTCGGGCCGCCAATACCGCGACCGGCGAAATAACCACCGATATCCGTCACCCACACCACGAGAAACACCAGCATCAGCGCGGTCCAGCCCATCACGGGATCGGAGCGCAGCAGGATCGAGGCCTGTTCGGCCGCGCCGGCATAGGCCAGCCCCGCCGCCGCCCAGATCCGCCGTTCCGGCGTCAGCCCCGCGACGGCCAACAGGCCGAGCGACAGGGCGATCGCGGCGAGTTCGATGCGTCCGAACGAAGACGCGATCCCGGCCGCCGCGAGCGCCGCGGCGCCCGAGCCGGCCACCGCAAGCCGGCGCGCTTCGCCCACGATCCCGAGCCACTCGACATACAGGCCGATCGCGGCCAGCGTCACCAGAGCGGTCCAGAGCCAGCCGCCGAGATAGGTGATCGCGATGGCCGAAGGCGCCAGCACGAAAGCTGCGACGATGCGCACCACGAGGTTACGCCTGCCGGGCGCAGCAATTGCCGCTGGCGCGGCCTCGCCCTCGGTCACGATCCGGTTTTCGCGGCCAGACCGCCGAACCGGCGCTCCCGCCTGGCGTATTCGGCGATCGCCCCTTCCAGCGCGGCC
>Ga0134128_10009989_pt1 | contig 11383 bp, 9 predicted proteins | sample KB31754_FD_96462 | JGI IMG/M metagenome (GOLD analysis project Ga0134128, IMG submission 96462) | Terrestrial soil microbial communities with excess Nitrogen fertilizer from Kellogg Biological Station, Michigan, USA - KB3-175-4 | ecosystem: Environmental > Terrestrial > Soil > Unclassified ...
CTCAGCGATTCCTGGCGCTGCTGGCGGGCGTGACCGACCCGGAAAAGAAGCGCCACATTATAGGCAACGAGTTCATTGCCATCTTCGAGGAACAAGCGGAGCGCATCCAGCGCGAGCAGGGACGCGTGGAGTTTTTGGTGCAGGGAACGCTCTATCCCGATGTGATCGAATCGCGCTCCGTGCGCGGTCCTTCACAGACCATTAAAACCCACCACAATGTCGGCGGCCTGCCGGAAAACATGAAATTGCGCCTTATTGAACCCTTAAAGGATTTGTTTAAGGATGAGGTCCGCAAGATCGGCCGCGATTTGGGCATGCCGGAAGACATTCTGCAGCGCCAGCCCTTTCCTGGTCCGGGGCTCGCGGTGCGGATTCTGGGTGAGGTCACGCCGGAGCGCCTCGCCCTGCTGCGCGAGGCCGATGACATCGTTGTCTGCGAAATCAAGCGCGCCGGGCTGTATACCCGTATCTGGCAATCCTTCGCTGTTCTTCTGCCCGTGATGTCGGTGGGCGTGATGGGTGACCAGCGCACTTACGCTTACACTTGCGCCATCCGCGCCGTCCATTCCGAAGACGGCATGACCGCCGACTGGGTGCCCCTGCCCACCGAGGTGCTCAAAAACATCTCCAGCCGTATCGTCAACGAAGTGAAGGGCATTAACCGCGTGGTTTACGACATCACTTCCAAGCCGCCGGGTACCATTGAGTGGGAGTGAAGAGCACGGCATGCGGCGGCCGGATGCCAGCCCAAAATAATTTTTCTGCGGCGCATTCAATCCCGATTGCGCGGATTTTCGCTGGCTTGAGCACGGCCTTGTGCCGCAAGGGCTCGCAAAGCCGTCCAGCCACTCTGGCCAGTTGGTGGCCGCGGCGCTATGATCAACTCTGATGCCGAAAAAGGTCCTCTTCTGCCCTCCCACTTATTTCGAAGTGCGCGAGGTCAAAAATCCTTACATGCGGGGCCTGCCGCCGGTTGACCCGGTGCGGGCGCAGCACCAGTGGGACTCGGTGTGCGACGGCTTTCGCGGCGCCGGTTTCGCGGTGGAACTCATTGACCCGGTGGCCGGCCTCGAGGACATGGTCTTTGCCGCCAATCCCGTGTTCGTGGGTGGCCACGCCGGTGCCGGCCCCTTCGTGGTCGCTGGTCGCATGCGCTACGTCTCACGCCGCCAGGAAGTGGGCCACTACGTGGAGTGGTTTCGCGCTCACGGCTACAAAGTGATAGACCTCGGCCTGGGTGACGACTTCCTGGAAGGCCACGGCGACCTGGTGTGGGATGCTGACGGAAGCAGGGTCTGGGCCGGTCATGGTTTTCGCTCCACCATTGGCGGAGTCGAAAAATTTACCGCCGCCATGCGGCAAATGGACATTCCCGTCACCCCCCTGCAGTTGCTGGACGAACACTTTTACCACCTCGACGCCTGCTTCTCCCCCCTGCGGCCGGGCGCGGCTCTCATCTACCCCGGCGCCTTCTCCCAGGAATCGCTGGCCGCCATTCGCAGCTTCATTCCCCGCGTCTACGAGGTGGACCGCGAAGACGCGCTCAAATTCGTCTGCAATGGCGTTTCCGCCAATGGAAAGTTCCTCACACCCGCCCTGACCCACTGCCTGCAGGAGGCCCTCGCCCGGGAAGGCTTGCAGCCCGTTCTCCTCGACACCTCTGAGTTCCTCAAGTCGGGCGGCAGCGTCTGCTGTCTCAAGCTGTTCTTCGATTGACGACCGCGGAGGCCATTGTTACTCTTATGGCCCTGGCATCCGCCCCTCCAGCGGGCGGCATCTCTGCTTTGCAGAGAGCATCCGAATTCCGCGCCCCTTCGGTGAGAGGATTCCTCTTTGCGCTTGCGGCTCTCGGGTCTTTTTCTGGCGTTGGCTGCCACCGCCGGCATCGGCTGTGGCGGAGGCGCGGCTGGTTCCGCTCCGCCACCTCCGGCTCCCAGCGCGGTTTCGATTTCGATTTCACCCACTTCGGCCGACCTGTCCCCGGAAGCCACCCAGCAGTTCACCGCCACCGTTAGCGGCGCCTCGAACCCCGCGGTCACCTGGAACGTAAGTGGCGTGGCCGGCGGAAGCGCTGCATCCGGCACCATCACCACCTCCGGAATGTACACCGCTCCAGCCAGCGTGCCCGCGAATGCCACCGTGCAGGTCTCCGCCATCTCTCAGGCGGACGCTTCCAAATCGGCCACTGCCTCCGTGACCATCACCCACCCGCAAATTGGCCACGTATTTCTGCTGGTCGAGGAAAATCACAGCTACTCCACCGTGATTGGCGCCTCTTCCATGCCCTACCTCCACGGTCTGGCCAGCCAGTACGGCCTGGCCACTAATTACTTCGCCAATGTCCACCCCTCCATCGGCAACTATTTCATGTTGACCACCGGCCAGTTGGTCAGCACTGATGATGCCTTCACCGGCACAGTGAACGTTGACAACCTGGTTCGCGAACTGATCGCGGCCGGCAAGACTTGGAAGTCCTACGCCGAGAGCCTGCCCTCAGCTGGCTACGTCGGCGGCAATCAATATCCGTACCTTGAGCGCCACAATCCCTTTTCCTATTTCAGCGACGTGCGCAACAGCAGCGTGCAGCGCCAGAATCTGGTGCCGTTCACTCAGTTCGCCACCGACCTGGGCAACAACCAGCTTCCGGTTTTCTCCTACATCGTGCCCAACGCCGAGCACGACGCCCACGATTGCCCCGATGGCACCTCCGACTGCAGCGACAGCTTGAAACTCTCCACCGCCGACAATTGGCTGAAGAACAACCTGGGACCGCTGTTCTCCAGCCCGATGTTTCACAAGGACGGGTTGCTGGTTATCGTGTTTGATGAAGCGCCTGCTTCCGACAGCTCGCACGGCGGGGGCCATGTGGCCATGCTGGTGGTGGGGTCTGCGGTCAAGCCGGGTTTCCAGTCTTCAACTTTCTATCAGCACCAGAATACCCTGCGCCTGCTGGTCAACAGCACCGGCGCGGCGTCCGCTCCCGGCAGCTCTGCCACCGCCGGCGGCATGCCTGAGTTCCTGCGCTAGAACTCCGGCCAGAGCCGGCCAGGTGTTCCGAAATGACAACTCCGCGCGGGTTCTCACACTCCAAGTACCTATAGGACACGACCTGTGCGATCCGGCTCCCTTTATGTTGCGCTCTCTTTTGCCCTCTTTTGCGGCTTAGTATTTTCCAGCGGTTGCAGCGGCGCTCGCAGCATGTCCACCCCTGCGCCTGCCCCCGCGCAGGGCGCGCTCCCACAGTTCGGCCACGTGGTGCTGCTGGTCGAGGAGAACCACAGCTACTCCAGCGTGATTGGCAGCTCCGCCATGCCCTACCTGAACAGCCTGGCGACCCAGTATGGCCTGGCAACGAATTACTACGCTGATGTCCATCAATCTATCGGCAACTACTTCATGCTGACCACCGGCCAGCTCATTACCGCTGACGACAGCTTTACCGGCACGGTGAATGCCGACAACCTGGCGCGGGAATTGCTGGCGGCGGGGAAGACCTGGAAGGCCTATGCCGAGAGCCTGCCCTCAATGGGATACACCGGCGGCGATGTCTATCCCTATTTCGAGCATCACAACCCGTTTTCTTTTTTCAGCGATGTGCGCAACAGCAGCGCTCAGTTGCAGAACCTGGTGCCCTTCACCCAGTTTGCCGTGGACCTGGGCAATAACCAGCTGCCCAATTTCTCCTTTATCGTCCCCAACGCCGAACACGACGCCCATGATTGTCCCGGGGGCGGCTCCAACTGCGCCGACACTGCGCGCCTTTCCACGGCCGATGCCTGGCTGCGGGCCAACATCGCTCCCTTGCTGGCTAGCAGCGCCTTTCAGAAGGATGGATTGCTGGTGATCGTTTTCGACGAGTCCTTCGACATTGACGTGGCCAATGGGGGCGGCCACGTGCCCATGCTGGTCATCAGCCCCCGGGCCAAGCCCGGCTACCAGTCCACCACCTTTTTCCAGCACCAGAGCACCTTGCGCATGCTCATCGAGGCCACCGGAGCCAAGGCATTCCCCGGCGCTTCCGGCGCTGCCCCTGATATGGGCGAGTTCTTCCGGTAATCCCAGGCCTGCCCTTAGGCCGCTGCGCCTTCGCTGGCGGCAACCTTCACCGACCCGGAACAGACGGAAAACAGTAATTCCAGGTGGGAACTGATGCCCAGCTTGCGGTACACACAATGCAGGTTGTCCCGCACTGTGCGCTCGGTCAGGTGCAGGCAACGCGCGGTCTGCTCTTCGGTCAGGTTGTTCAAGGCACAGCGCACGATCTGCTGTTCGACGGGGGTGAGCGGGTCCGACATTGGCGGCCTCTCTCGTTTGGATGGGGCCCGGCTACGTGACCAGGCGGTTCTTGAGGTGTGTTAATTCCTGAGAGATGTGATCCGGCTGCCCAGGTAGCTCCTGGTTTGAAACTGCCTGGGCAGGCTGATCTACGAAGTGGCTTGGTTGGAAATTAAGCCTAACCGGTACCTTTGGGAATAGCACGACAGTGCCATACCAACGACTTGTGGTGCCGGCGCTTCGCCCGCGAATTCGCCTCAACTCTTCGCCACCACCCCACCGAACAAAGCCGCGCCTCCGGCGATGCCCGCGTCGCCGCCGTAGCGTGCCATCACCAGGGGAATCTCCCCGCAGCGCGAGTTTATGCAGCATGCCGGCAGCCGCTGTCGAATTTCACCCAACAAAGGGCTGAGCAACGCCGCCACCCCGCCTCCCACCACCATCACGTCCGGCTCCAGCAGGTCCACAATGTTGCCCAGCCACAGCGCCAGCAGGTCCACCGTTTCCAGCAGCACCTCCCGCGCCAGGGCATCGCCGGAGACGTAGGCTTGGCCCACCATTTCGCTGCTCACCGCCTCTGGATTTCCGCCTGCCATCTGAAGCATGGTGGAGCCCCCGCCGGCTGCCAGCTTGGCGCGTGCCCTGCGGGCAATTGCCGGCCCCGAGGCCAGCACCTCGATGCATCCCGGCTTGCCGCAGCCGCAACGTGGACCGCGATAGTCAATGCTGACGTGCCCACCCTCAGCCGCCGCGCCCGTCCGCCCGTGGTAGATCTTGCCGGCGAAAACGATGCCGGTGCCGATCCCGGTGCCCAGGGTGGCATAAAAGACATTGCGGTATCCGCGTCCCGCTCCCCACTGCGCCTCGGCCAGGGCTGCCGCGTTTCCATCATTGTCCAGCTTCACCGGCACGCCCACCGCCCGCTCCACTTCCGCCGCCAGGGGGTAATTGCGCCAGCAGGGAAGATTGGGCGGATTGATGACCACCCCCTTTTCCGGATCGAGCGGACCCGGCGAGCAGATGCCAATGCCGCCCACCCCCTCGGAAAGCCTGCGGACGCCCATCTTCTGCCCCAGCTCCCGGACAGCCGAGATTACGGCATTCAGACCCGCGGGTGCTCCTGCGCCCGCCACCATGGGTGTGCGTATCTGCTGCAGGATAACGCCCTCCTGGTCCACCACCCCAGCGGCGATTTTGGTCCCGCCAACGTCCACACCAATAACCCGCCGGGTTCCCGGTATCAGTGTCATCCTAAGCCTGATGTGATTTCGAACTTCTGCGCCGAAACGCCGGGTGCCCCACCCTTTGCGGTTTGTGCCAAGGGTGGGAAGGCGTTATCCCTTCGCGTACCGGTCGCTGTTTGGTTTCGACCCGCTGAGCGCGAAGAACAGAATGTACAGGTAGCACAGCACCGGCACAATCAGCGCATAATGCAGACCCTGCCCCCAGAGCGCTCCGCCATAGGATTTGGCGTTAATCAAATCTCCCATCTTGCCCACGAACCAGGGAATGATGGCGCCGCCCACGATGGCCATGATCATGATTCCGGAGCCGTCCCCGGTCAGCGGTCCCAGTTCGGCCACGCCCAGCGTGAAAATGCTGGGGAACATGATGGAGTTGAAGAAGCCCACCAGCAGGATCGCCCACATAGCCACGTGGCCGTTGCTGAGCACGGAAACGGTAACCAGCGCCGCCGCCATAATTGCGCAGAACGCCAGCAGCGTTCCCGTCTTCATCTTCTGCAGGATGGCCGAGCCGATAAAGCGCCCCACCATCGCGCCCAGCCAGTACAGCGAGATGTATTTGGCCGCAATCACCAGCGCCTGCTGGTAGCGGGCCGAGGCGATCGGCGCGGCGGCATGGGAAATGAAATGTCCGATGTTGTCCAGCGCCAGATAGTTGGCGATCGAGCTGCCAATGGCCACTTCCGCCCCTACATAAACGAAAATTGCGATCGCCCCAAAAATCAGGTTGGGATGTTTCCAGACCGAATCGTTGATCTTCTCCCCAATATGGTGTTCCGCCGTCTGAATTTCGGGAAGCTTGGCGATCCCAATCAGCAGCGCCAAAACCACCAGGGCGATGCCCAGTCCCACGTAAGGCTTTATCACCGAGGCGGCCTGCTCTACCGCGCTCTCATTGGCCATCACCCCGGTGAGGATCAGGTGGGCCCCTACCCAGGGGGCCACCACCGTGCCCAGCGAATTGAACGCCTGCGTCAGATTCAGCCGGCTGGAAGCGGTTTCCGGCTTGCCCAGAACCGTCACGTAAGGATTGGCTGCCACCTGCAGCACCGTGATCCCCGCCGCCAGTACGATCAGCGCCGTGAGAAACAGTCCAAACGACGGTACCTTGGCCGCAGGCACAAACAGGAACGCGCCCACGCCCATGGTCAGCAGCCCCAGCACCATCGCCTTCTTGTACCCCAGCCAGTCAATTACCTTGGCGCCGGGGATGGAGAACACGAAGTAGGCGGAGAAAAAGGCCGTCTGCACCAGCATGCTCACCGCCAGCTTGAGGTTGAACACATGCTGGAAGTGCGGGATCAGCACGTCATTCAGCGCGGTCAGCGCGCCCCACATAAAGAACAGGGTGGTGACCACGGCCAGGGCGGGTCCGTAGCTGCTAGGAGGCGCTTCCGTAGTGGTAACAGAGGTCTTCGTGTTAGCAATGGCCATCAGTTTTATCCAAACCTGGGGGAGCGTCGTTTCAGCTTACTCCTTTGCGCTGCCTGCTGCGACTAGGACAAGTGATACGCCAAGCCTTCTTTTGGCTTGAGTGGGAACACTCTCACTTCGCCCCCGTCGCACACTCGAAACTGCTCGCCTGGTGGGGTCGCTCTTACCTTCGCATTTCGCGGGGTGCCCCACCCCTTGCGGCTTGTGCAAAGGGTGGGTAACAACTCACTTTCCTCCCGTCACGCACGCAAAACTCGCTGCCTGGTTGGGGTCGTCCTTACCTTTGTACTTCGCCTCTTCCGGGTAGGGACACAATGGCCGCGTCATCTTCACGCCCTTGGCGGGATCTTCGTCGTTCACGTGCTTGGTAGCCACAATAGCGCCGGGTGTCGTCCCTTTCTCTACCCACCGTTCCAGCGCCAGCTGCATATCATGCCCAGGGTCTTTGGGCACCGTCGTGCCCGGCTCGCCGAACGAATCCGCCCCTGGCCCTCCAAAGCAGTGCTGCATGCCTGGCACCATGTACAGTCGCATAAACGATTCCGCGGATTCACTGCCCATTGTGCTCACTACCTGCTGGTAATAGTTGATGCTGTTGAGCGGCGAAATGGCCGGGTCGTTCCAGCCGTGGTAGATAATCAGCTTGCCGCCCCGCGCCTGAAAACGTTTCAGGTTCGGGTCGGTGGCATTCAGGACGCCCGATGTCTTGGCATCTGCCGCTTTCACCGCCTGGTCCAGCTTTGCCGTCTTGTAGTCCCACCTGGCGCTGTCATACACCATGTTGGCAAAGTAACTATTCCCAAAATCAAACATCAGGCTGTCGCCGGGCTTGTCGCCTGTAATCCACGTCTTCCACCCGCCGTCTCCCAGTTCCGCTCCCGGCAAAAGGCCGGGATAAATCTCGCGTCCTTGCGAGTCATGCGCTCCCGCGTACAGTTCTTTGAGCGTCTTCGTTTGCGCCCTGGTCAGGCATTTGTCGGAATCGCCCTCTTTGCACAGCAGGCTTGCCGGATCGAAATGGCATTGCCGCGGATCGTTCAGAATTCCATCCGCAACTCCGTCCTGCGCGTCACAGGCGGCATTCACGGCCTCCCCAATCGCTGGCAGCTTGCTCGCAGGGATATAGCTGGCCGGATCCAGCGCGCTCGCCTGCATTCCAGAAAGCGCGCTGGCCAGCAAATGTGTCCAGAAGTTCGCGGGCGCTCCCGCCATGATGCCGTTGTAGTCGGCAGGGAAGCGTTGCGCTTCCATCAGCGCCTGCCGTCCGCCGTTGGAGCAGCTGGCAAAGTAGGCATGTCGCGGGCCCTTGCCGTAAAAGGCCTGCGTTGCCGCCTTACCCGCTTGCGTCATCTCGTGAATGGCGCGGTAGCCGAAATCAACAATCTTCTCCGGATGCCCCAAGGCCCACTTGGCATCCGTTCCTGAGGCTGTGTGTCCCGTGTCCGTGCCCGCGGTGGCATAACCATCGCGGACGGCCATTCCCATCAGGTGATAATCAATTTCTCCAGCGAATCCGCCGTTCCCCTGGCCCTGAAATCTGCCGTTCCAGCCGCTGGCCGGTAGCCACACTTCAATCTTGATATTCGACGCGCTCGGCCGGGCCACGGCTCTAACCCGGCAGAAAGGCGGAACCTTTTTAAAAAACCCAGGCTCCCCCCGCAGCCAGGGCGACAGGTTCTTCGGCGCTGTAAACGCGCCCGCCGTCACCATCCTCGCCGATGTGATTTTTACTTTGGGAAGCGCCAGCTTGGCCAGCCGCTCGCATTGTTGTGTCGTCGCTGCCTTCTGGCCAAATGCCCCGCAGCACAACAGGAGTCCTGCCGCCAGCGCCGCCAATATTCTGCTCATCAAGATTGCCTCCGCTACTTTTTGACCGGCGTGATGTCGGTGATCGGCAGGTCCCAGTGGGCGAGCAGGATTTCAAAGCGCCGCTGCTCTTCACGCTTATACGTCTCCTGGTCCGGCCAGAGCTGCCGGATGTAGGTTGCTTCCTGCGGATCAGAGGTGGTGGCCACGGTCGAGTTCTTGAACCGGATGGTCACCCGATAATCCCAGCGCGCCTCTTCGGTCATGTGATTGGCCGGGGTCTCAATTTTCACCTCCAGCATGCGCCCGTTCTCCACTTCCTTTTTCAGTAGCGGGTAATGGTTCTTGAGAAACAGGTTCAGAAACTCCTGCTGATGCCCCCACTGCACCTTGTAGTAGTACTCCATGGTGTAGGGCTGGTTTGCGCCTCCCTGCGGCGGAGCCCCCTGCGCGATCGTTGGTAAGCTTGCAACGCAACACAACAGCGCAATCAGAAGTCCCTTCATCGGTACTCCTTCCGTCAGCAAGTCTTATGGCCAGCAAGTAGCCTGGATTGTAGATGCCTGCGCAGCCACTGGCAATTCGCGCACGGCAATACGTCCCCCACTCCCACCCCACGGCTTTTCTCCTTCTCTCCGTGTCGGTGTGGTGTAATTGGAAATGTCCAGGAATTTCCATGCCCGACGAAATCGAAATCAAATTCATGGTTGCAGATATTCCCGCGCTGGAAGAAAGGCTGCGCATTCTGGGATTTCATCTGCAAACGCCCAGCACGCATGAACTCAACACCCTCTTCGACACTGCCAGAGGTACATTGCGCAAAAGCGGCCAACTGCTTCGCCTGCGTCGCTATGGTTCCACCTGGACGCTTACTCATAAAGCCCGTGGCCGCAAGGGAATACACAAGACCAGGGTGGAAACCGAAACCGAGGTGTCGAACGGGGAGAGTGTGCGCGCCATCCTGCTTGCCTTGGGGTATCAAGAAGCCTTTTGTTATGAGAAGTTTCGCGCCGCTTGGAGGGATGCGGAAGGGCACGTGGTGGTGGACCGGACGCCCATCGGCAACTTGGCGGAGATTGAAGGCCCGCCGGAGTGGATCGACAGCACCGCCGAGCGCCTGGGAATAGACCCTAAGCAGTACATTACAAAGAATTACGCGGAATTGTTCGGTGAGTGGAAATCTCGCACCCGCAGCTCCGCACGAAACATGACTTTTGCGGAATGCGGCACGCCTCCCCCGGTGTAGGAAGCGCGTTTTTCGATGAAACAGGTCCAAAAACAACCAAAACAGCCCAATTTTTAAGGACGATTTTGGGCAAAAACGGGGGAAGGGGAAATCTTCGAGCCTTCTCAGAATCTAAGAAAGGTGTAAAGAAACGTAACAGGAATTTACAGTTCTTTACGTCATTTCACCGACTTTTTACATCGTTTTGTACTGGAACGTGTTTCTATGGATAGGTGCAGCAGAGGTTCCGAGCTGCGTTTTGATCAAACCCATGACATCCCCCACACTAAGCGCGGAAAGAGAATTCATAGACCTGATCGCGGGTGAACTGGCGAGCGGGGTACATGCGGCGGTGCGCCGGTGGATGGGCGAAATCGAGCAGGTGCTTGGCAGCGGCTTGAGTGATTCTGCCAAGCTGTTACGCATTCGCCAAATCGCCGCTCATGCCGGCTGCAACCCGTTGAAAGAGCAAGGCCGGATTGTATAGCCGGGCGGGCCCTGCCAGAGCCGGAAAATCGCGAGACTTACCACCACGGCGCCCAATAAACGGCTACAATTGCACTAGCAAATGCGATACTCTGGCCCCGCCCTCCTAGCTGGCAAGCCTCTGGTGTGGGTGCATCGTAACCACTAGTGTGACGCCGAGAACGGAAATCCCGCCTGAGGAAGCCGGCACCGAGTACTCGCTGACTGGCGCGAGCACCCTCGAGGAAGGCGTCTCCGAATACGAACCCAATTTCCTGCCACCCCCAAGCCTGAACCGGGCGTGGTGGCGGACCCTGCTCTCCAGCCTGCGCGATCGTATTGCTCCCGAAGAATTGCCCCCCCTCGAGCTGACCTCCCATCCCGTGAACCTGGGCATGCTCCCCGGCGACATGCTGACCATGCCCTGGTATCGCACCATCTTCACCAACCTTGGCAACGTGATTACGCCGGAGACTCTGGCGCCGCTGGAACTGGAGTCGCAGCCGGTGGAAGTGGGCGAGCTCATAGCTGACCGCATGGGCCATCCCTGGTTCAGCTCGCTCTGGCAGAACCTGCGCGACGGCATTCATCCGGAAAAGCTTCCGCCGCTGCAGCTGACCGCGCAGCCGGTGGACCCCTACGTGGCCTCCGAAAAGCTGCTTCAGGCGCCGCACTGGTCTTCGGTGATTGATGCACCCAAGGTTTTTCTGCCCGACGAGCCGGAGAGTCCAGAGGGCGACTACGCGCGGCCGGCCGTGCCCGGAGTGGCGACGAAGCCACCGCGCAAACCCATTCGGGTGGACATTGACTTCACCCACGTAATGGTGAGCCAGCTGAAAGACGACCTCTCGCGCTCGCGGCTGCGGGAAGCGTTCTGGATGTCGGTGGTGGCGCACCTGCTGGTGATCATCATGATTGCCACACTTCCCAAGTA
>Ga0134128_10009991_pt1 | contig 11381 bp, 7 predicted proteins | sample KB31754_FD_96462 | JGI IMG/M metagenome (GOLD analysis project Ga0134128, IMG submission 96462) | Terrestrial soil microbial communities with excess Nitrogen fertilizer from Kellogg Biological Station, Michigan, USA - KB3-175-4 | ecosystem: Environmental > Terrestrial > Soil > Unclassified ...
ATCGAGCCGCCGGTCAAGGCCTGGAGCGCCACGCCCAAAAGGAACAGCGTCACATACCAGGCGAGCGAGAGATGCGCGATGGCGGTTAAGGCGAGCGCGGCCATGGCGAAGGCGACGCCGAGGAAGCCCGGCACCATGCTGCGCTTGCGGCCGAAGCGATCCATCATCCAGCCCGACAGGAAGCCGATCGGCAGCGACACCAAGGCCGCGGCGGTGGCGAGATAGCCGATCTGCTTGGCATCGAGCTGATAGGCGAAGGCGGCATAGAGGTGGAGGAGATCCGCCTGCACCGGCCCGCGCGTCAAGCCGGCGAAGAGCGTCAAGCCGAAATAGACCAGCCGCGGCATGACGATCTCTTTGAAGGAGAGGGTCCGGGCCGGCGCAGCCTCGCGCTCGGCGGGCTCGCGCGCCGGCGCCGCCTCGTCGCCGGCGAAGCTCGAGGTCGGAATGAGAGCGAGCAGGGCAAGGGCGGCATAGACGAGGAAGGGCGCTCTTATCCCCCAGGCGCTGGCGATGAAGCCGCCCAGCATCGGCCCGGCGAGCCGGCCGGTGCTGTCCATGCCGAACATCCAACTGACGAGGCGTCCGCGCTGCGCCGGGGCGGCGTTCTGCGAGATCGCGGCAAGCCGTCCCATCAGCCACATCTGCGCGGCGAAGCCGGCGAAGAAGCGCAGCACCAGGAGCTCGGGGAAGGATTGGACGAAGGCGACGGCGACGCTCACCGCCGAGGTGAGGAGCGGTCCCGCGATCAGGACGATGCGGCGGCCGAACCGGTCGATGAGGAAGCCCGAGGGGATGGTGCCGGCGAGATTGCCCAAGAGGAAGGCGGTGATGACGCCGCTCGCGACGCCGAAGCTGACGCCAAAGGATTTGGCGAGGGTGGGCACCGCCGGAAGCGCGACGCCGGCGCCGATGGCGAGGACGAGGGCGGGGAGGTAGGTCGAGAGGAACGCATCCCAGGAAACGGCACCGCTCTCGCGCGAGCGTGGAGAGATGGTTGACGGCATTAAGGAAAGCGCCTCATCCCACGCGCGAGGCCGAGCGGGAGCGAGGCTGAGTGGTCGAGGGACGCAGGGTTGCTTTCCAGCGACCGGGGGTTGCTTCGCTCATGCGCGGTAGTGTCGTTGAGCCTCGCGCCGACTTCAACAGCAGCGCGGCCGGCGCGGGGGCGCTCGCGCAGATTTGCATGGCTCCCATGGGCGGGCCGCCTTGGCGTTGCCAAGGCTAGGCTTTCATGGCCCAATCCGCGCTCGAACCTTCTGCCGAGGCGCCGATGCCGACCGCGAGTCCCGACATGCAAGCCGAGCAGCCCTCGCGCGCCTTCGCGGTGAGCGTCATCGGCGCGGCCTCGCTCTTGATGCTGCTCGGCATGGGCATGCGCCAGAGCTTCGGTCTCTTCATGGTGCCGATCACCGGCGATCTCGGCTTGAGCGTCAGCGATTTCACCTTCGCGCTCGCGGTGCAGAACATGATCTGGGGCGTGACCCAGCCTTTCGTCGGCGCTATCGCCGACCGGTTCGGCATGCGCATGATGCTGGTCACGGGAAGCCTGTTCTTCTCCGCGGGCCTCGCGGTGACGCTCGCCGCGACCGGCCCGATGACCTTGTTCCTCGGTCTTGGCGTGCTGATCGGCATCTCGCTCTCCTGCACGGCCTCGAACCTGTCGCTCGCCGCGACTGCGCGCGTCGTTTCCGAGGCGCGGCGCAGCACGACGCTCGGCATCGTCGCCGGCATCGGCTCCTTCGGCACCTTCCTCGTCGCGCCGACCGCGCAAAAGCTCATCGCGCTCGAGGGCTGGCACTTCGCCATCGGCGCCTTCGTGATCCTCTCGGCGCTGATGCTGCCGGCGGCCTTGGTCACCGGCCGGGTCGATCGCGTCTCGGCGCGGCGCCATACGGGAGGCGGTGCGTCGCCCGACAGCTTCCGCTCGGTGCTGCGCGCCGCCGCGCATCACCGCGGCTATGTGACGATGGCGACCGCGATCTTCGTCTGCGGGCTGCAGCTTATCTTCCTCTCGACGCATCTGCCGAGCTATCTCGCGATTTGCGGCGCCGATCCAATGCTCGCGGCGCAGGCGCTCGCGACCATCGCGTTCTTCAACGTCATCGGCTGTTATCTGCTCGGCTGGCTCGGCGGCAAGTTCCCGAAGCATATTCTTCTCGGCCTCGTCTATGTGCTGCGCTCGCTCTGCATCGCCGCCTATTTCGTGATGCCGCCGACGCCGGCGACGACCCTGATCTTCGCCGGCGCGATGGGGCTGATGTGGCTCGGCGTCATTCCGCTGACCCAAGGCCTCATCATTCAGATGTTCGGGCTGCGCTTCCTTGCGACGCTCTCGGGCATCATGTTCTTCACCCACCAGGTCGGCTCGTTCCTCGGCGCCTGGGGCGGCGGGCTGATCTACGATCATTTCGGCTCTTACGACCATGCCTGGCAGCTGGGCGTGGCGATCGGCCTCGTCGCCGGCGTGGCGCAAATGATGACCGACGATCAGCCGGGGCGGCCGATCCTGCGCGAAGCCTCGGCCTGAGCGTGGACGAGGCGCTACTCGCCAAAACGCCGGCGCCACGTGCCGGCCGTCCCTGTCAAAAAGAACCGCTGTCGATATAATGCCTGCGCTACGCGGCATTACTGGCAGCGGCAGTCGCGGCTGTCCTCGGTTTGACCAAGAAGCAAGAAGAAAGGACGAGAAGCACCATCATGAAGTTCTGCATGCATCTCAGCACGCGCATCCAAGACAAGCGGAACGAGCTTTCGCTCATCAACTGCATGACCGACCTCGCGCTCGAGGCGGATACCGGTGGATTCGGCGCGATCTCCCTCACGGAGCATCACCTCCACGAGAACCAAGGCTATCAAAATTCACTCTTGTTCGGTTGCGCGCTGGCGCCGCGGCTGACGCAGGCAACCCTCATTCTCGCCACGGTGAATCCGGCGCTGCATCACCCGGTGCGGCTGGTCGAGTCGTGCAACCTGCTCGACCAGCTGAACGCCGGGCGGCTCGTCGTGGTTTTCGGTTCTGGATTCAAGGACACCGACCTGGTGGCCTTCGGGCGTGACCTTGCCGAGCGCAGCACACTGTTCGAGCAAGGGATCCGCACGGTTGTCGACATCTGGGGCTACGACGGCACGGGCGGCCCGCTCGAGTTCGCGGTCGGCGCAGACCGCGGAAGGCTCGAAGTCGCGGTGAACCCCTCGTCCTTCCGCAAGCCGCGCCCCATCCTGGCACGCGGGACGCTCAATCAGGCAGCGATCGCCGATGCCGCCGCGCGCGGCTGGCCGGTGTTCACCGCGATAAAAGATGCCGCTGGCGCACGCGGGCAGATGGCCGGCTATCACGCGTTGCTGGCTGCTTCCGGCCACGACGCGGAGACGATCGAGCTTGCGAAGGAATGGTCGTCGGTGGGGAAGGCCGTGCATGTGGCGGAGACGGACGAACAGGCGAGGTCGGAGGCCGAGGCTTTCTTCGGCAAGAATCCGAGCGGGGCGATTGCGCGCAACCCTGATGACATGATTACCGGCAGCCCGGCCACCGTCACACGCAAGATGCGTGCTTTTGCGGAAGCCGGTGTGGGCGTGATGATCTGCGGATTTCTCATCGACCTCGACAACCTGTCGCGGCTTCGTCGCAGTGTCCGTCTGTTCAAGGAAGAGGTCATCCCGGGAGTGGCGGCGTGAAGCGACGTCGGTCTGCGAAGTGAAAAATTCGCCGCATTCGCCTGTGTGACAGACGATGGAATGCCGCCTCCACGGCATTCCACGAACGGAATCGCCCCCTTGTCGCCGACCCAATGTCCGCTTCCGAGGGGCCACCAACATTGCTTTGAGCGGCCGGGATGGATGCAGAGCTGCCATCCCCATCCAATCCTTGTTCGTCCGGCTCGGGTCAAAAGGCGACGTGGAGGCGGGCTGATCTACGATCATTTCGGCTCTTACGACCATGCCTGGCAGCTGGGCGTGGCCATCGGCCTCGTCGCCGGCGTGGTGCAAATGATGACCGACGATCAGCCGGGGCGGCCGATCCTGCGCGAAGCCTCGGCCTGAGCGTGGATGATCAGATCGTTTTGCGATCTCACCGACGTAGCGAATTTTTAGACGCATTTCGACCATTTGAGGGCACGCGCTGCGTCTGGCACGCCTCCGACAGCCGACGTCAACGGACGGTCAGAGGTAAGTCGGCGACGTGCCGATATAACCGACCCGTCGGACAATCCGAGTAACTGGGTACACTCGACATGGGCAGCCAGCCGCAGGAACCTGCCGTTCACGATACTGCTTCCGGCAAGCGCTTCGGTATAGAGTTGAGCCTTTAGAAGGAAGACACGACGGCGCCTTCGGTGCTTCTCATTTCCGCCACTATTTTGCTTAATTCTGCGGTCGCGGGTTGTCGAAATCCTGGCTGCTCTGGCCGGCAGTCTGCTCGCAAGTCTTGAGAGCATAGGAGCAGAAGATGGCCGTGTCGGAACCGGTTGAAGAATTTCCCCGGGTTTCAACGGGCAGTGCCGGCCTCGACGATATTCTCTGCGGCGGCTTCGATCCCAACCGTATGTACCTCTACGAAGGCCGACCGGGGACTGGGAAAACCACCCTCGCGTTGCAATTTCTTCTCAATGGCGCGAGGCAGGGGGAGCGGGTCCTCTATGTCACCCTATCGGAAACGCTCCCAGAGTTGCAGTTGGTCGCACACCGCCACGGCTGGTCCCTCGATGGCGTAGACGTATTCGAGTTGGTGACACCCGAGACGACGCTCGATCCCGCGCGAGAGTTGACAATCCTGCATCCGGCGGAATTGGAGCTAGGTGAGACGACCAAGCTCGTCTGCGACAAGGTCGCCGGGCTGAATCCAGCGCGCGTCGTCTTCGACAGCCTTTCCGAAATGCGCCTGCTCGCCCAGAGCGCGCTGCGCTACCGGCGCCAAGTTCTGGCATTGAAGCATTTCTTTGCCAGCCGCGATTGTACCGTGATCCTGCTCGACGACCTGACCTCCGGCAACAACGACCTGCAGCTTCATTCGATCTCCCATGGAGTTGTGCTGCTGGAGCAGCTCGCAGTCGAATACGGCGCGGAGCGCCGCCGTCTTCGCGTCGTGAAGATGCGCGGCATCGATTTTCGCGGAGGGTTTCACGATTTCACCATCGAGAGAGGCGGGCTTCACATCTATCCTCGGCTCATCGCGGCGGAACATCACAAGGATTTTATCGGCGAGTTGACCCCGAGCGGCAATGCCGAGCTCGACCAGCTACTCGGGGGCGGGCTCGAGCGCGGCACCAACGCGCTGCTACTCGGCGCCGCTGGCGTCGGCAAATCCTCGCTCGCCTTGACCTATGCGCTCGCGGCGGCACAGCGCGGCGAACAGACTGCTTATTTCGGTTTCGACGAAGGCCGCGGCACGCTTATGGCGCGCGCTCGCAGCCTTGGCCTGCCGCTGCAAGCGGCGCTCGATTCCGGAGGCGTCCGCTACCAGCAGATTGATCCGGCTGAGCTATCGCCGGGGGAGTTCGCCTCGATTGTGCGCAGCAGTGTCGAGGCGGACCAGGCGCGTATCATCGTGATCGACAGCCTCACTGGCTACCTCAACGCGATGCCGGATGAGCGGTTTCTGATCCTGCAGCTGCACGAGTTGCTGACCTACCTCGGTCAGCAAGGCGTGCTCTGCATTCTCATCCTGGCCCAGCACGGCCTGGTGGGCCCGATGGAGACGCCACTGGATATCAGTTATCTCAGCGACGCCGTGCTCATGCTGCGCTATTTCGAGGCGAGCGGCACGGTGCGGCGCGCCATTTCCGTCGTCAAGAAACGGAGCGGGCAGCACGAGCATACGATACGCGAGTTTCGTCTGACCGACCATGGCCTAAAACTAGGGCCGCCGTTGACGAACTTCAGCGGGATCTTCTCCGGCACCCCGCGTTACCTCGGCAACGCGAACGCCAACGCCTCCAGCCCGAATGACGATTGAGCGCGAGAGCCGGCGCGTTCTGATCCTCATGCCGATCGGCCGCGACGGTCCGGCCTCGGCTGAGGTGTTGCGTGGGGCCGGGATGGCGCCGCAGCTCTGTATGAGCCTGCCTGAACTTGTCTGCGCTCTCACGGACGGCGCCGCAGCGGCCGTGATCGCCGAGGAAGCCTTGCTGGGACGGGATCTCCCAGCCCTCGTGAATTGGGTCGAGAGGCAGCCCGCTTGGTCCGATTTCCCCTTCATCCTCTTCACCAGCAGACACCAACAGCCGGCGATCGCGGCTTGGCGGCATGGCTTGGTTACAGGTTTGCGCAATGTTTCGCTGTTGGAGCGGCCGGTTCAGACGATCACGCTGGCGAGCGCCGTCCAGGCCGCGCTGCGTGCCCGCCTACAGCAATACGAGGTCCGCTCGCTGATTGAAGCGCAGGAGCAAGCGGCCGAGCAGCTCGAAGCAATGGTGATCGATCGAACGCGTGAGCTCGAAACCAAGAACGAGGAATTGCGCCGGCAGATGGCGGAGCGCGAGCGCATCGAGGAGGCATTGCACCAGGTCCAAAAGATGGATGCCGTCGGCCGGCTGTCCGGCGGTATCGCACACGACTTCAACAATTTGCTGCAAAGCATGGCAGGCAATTTCGAGCTGATCCGCGGGGCTCCAACGGATAGCGAGCGCGTGCGCCGCCGGGCAGAGGCAGGACTGCAATCCGCGGAGCGCGGCGCCAAGCTCACAGGTCAGCTTCTGGCGTTTTCCCGTGCGCAGCGGATCGAAGCAAAGCCCGTGATCGTGTCGGACCTCGTCCTGGGACTGCGCGATCTCTTGGTCCGGACCCTCGGGCCGATGATCGATATCGGCTTCGATCTCGATTCCGAACGGGTGGCGATCCGATCGGATCCGACCCAACTCGAGATGGCGGTGCTCAACCTCGCGATCAATGCGCGTGACGCGATGCCCGACGGCGGCAAGCTGACGATCGCGACGCGCGCGGTGGACCTTGTCGCCGATCCCGAACTCGCTCCCGGCAAGTATGTCAAATTGAGCGTTGCCGACACGGGCACCGGAATGCCGGCCGACGTCGCGGCGCGCGCCTTTGATCCGTTTTACACGACCAAGGGACCGGGCAAGGGTACCGGCCTCGGGCTAAGCCAGGTTTATGGCATCGCACGCCAAGCCGGCGGCACGGCGCGGATCGAAACCGTGCTCGACGGCGGTACGACCGTGCATATCTGGCTGCAACGAACCGAGATCCTGCCTGAGGCGGCAACTCCGTCGGCAAACGCCGAAAGGGAGCAGTCAGCTCTGCCAGCCACCGTGCTCGTCATCGACGACGACGCCGATGTGCGGCGGATGCTCGTCGAATCGCTCGAAGCGCTCGGCTACGGAGTCGCCCAGGCCGAGGATGGCCGCGCCGGACTCAGCCTTCTCGACGTCACCACGCCGGATGTCGCGGTGATCGACTTCGCGATGCCGGGACTTACCGGCGCGGAAGTTGCCAAGGCCGCCCGTGCTCGGCTGCCGCAACTTCCGATCATTTTTGCAACCGGCTATGCTGACACGGCTGCAATCGAAGAAATGGCCGGTCCCGATACCCCTGTGCTGCGCAAGCCATTCCGAATCAACGAGCTTCAAGTCGTCGTTTCGGAAGCGATCCAGAAAGCGCGTGCGCCGTCGCATTAAACGCCATAGTCGGAGTAACGCGCGCCGGCCGGCACGATGATCAGCGATCGTAGCGAGCGAGCACCGTTTAATGCCGCCCGAAGGATGATCCCCGATCCGGCCAGCTCGGAAGCGATAACAATAGCGTACCCGGGGATGCGGGATGACGCGCGGCGGTGCATCATCGCGGCTATGTGACGATGGCGACGGCGATCTTCGTCTGCGGGCTGCAGCGATCAGCCGAGGCGGCCGATTCTGCGCGATGCTTCGGCCTGAGAGCACCGCGCCGGCGCTTAAGCGATAAGCCCGAGCTGCTGGAATATCGCGAGCCGGTCGACCACGCCCCATTGCTCGGACATGCGACCCTCGCGAAAACGCATCAAATGCATTTCCGTCCAGACGGCCGCTTTGCCCGTGGCCGGCTTTCCGGCAAGGGCGCCGCTCTGCGTCCCCCGCGCTGTCAGATGGTGCAGCACGAGATCGCCCTCCGCCATCTCATGGTCGAGCGTGTAGGACAGATCGGGAAAGGCCGCGCGCACGCGCTCGATCGCGTTTTTGAGATTGTCGCGTCCCGAGGCGGGGCCGGCGGTCTGGCCGTGATTGACGAAATCCGACGTCGTCAGCTCCTCGAGGCGCTTCACATCGCCCTTGGCGAAAAGCTCGAAGGTGACGAGCCGTGCGATGCTGTGGTTGTCGCTGTTCATCGTCCCTCCTTCCGTCTCAGAGCGCGCCCGGCCGCAGCGCCGGGAGCCAATCGGGTGCGCGCGGCAGATCCTCGCTGGCCGCGAGCGCGACATCGAGGGCTCTGTCGGAATGGCAGATCGGCCCGGCGATACCCTTCGGCGCGGCGATCTCGGAAAAGCGCACGCCCGCGACGTCGCGCAGCCAGAACAGCGGACGCGCATCGCCTTGGGCGGCGCGTGCTTCCTCGCCGGCCGCCCTCACGCGCCTGAAGCGCAAGCCCTCGATCTCGAGGCCATCGACATGGCGCGCGAAAAGCAGCTTTGCCGGCAGCGCGCCGAACATGCCGACCTCCGGATAGAGCGCCTCGCATTCTGGCGGAACGAGCTCGGCGATCGCCGCCGCGCGCGCGATCGGCATCCAGCCGCCGCCGCGCTCGCCGGCATCGTCGCGCTCCGCCACCAGCTCGATATCGCGCAGCGAGACGCGCTCGATGCGGTGGTCCGGGATGCCGGAGACGATGATCGGAAAGCCGAAGCGGTCGCAGCGCAGCTTTTCGATCGCGACATCCGTAAATTCCTGGACGGCGGCGCCGGGCGGCGCGCTGAGGCGCCGGCCGAGGCGCAGGAAGAGCGGTGAATCCTGGATGTTGCTCATGGTGACGTTGCGGATGGCAACGCGCTTCAAAGCGCCGCCATCGACCGCCAGCAGCGGAATGCCGAGCGCGTTCCAGATGGCGCAATCCTCGATGCGAATATCTTCGAAGCCCCAGCAGGATTCCGTGCCGAGCTTGATGCGGGCTTTCATGCCGTCGACAGGCCCGATGGGAACGCGCCGGCCGTCATAAAGCGAGCCCGGCTCGAAGCCGCCGGTGACGAAGCAGCGGCGAATGCGCACATTGCGGGTTGGTTGGTCCCGGCCGAGCGCGGCCGAGGCTTTGAGCGCGATGCTGTCGTCATGCGGCGTGTTGAGGATGAGGTCCTCGAGCACGACATTCTCGCAGCAATCGACATCGATGCCGTCGCGCGCCACGTCGATCAGGAGCTTGCTCGCACGGAGATTCTGAACGCCGCTCGCGAGCACGCCGAAATGGGCGCTGCCGGTGAGGCTGAATCCTTCGAGCGCGACATTGCGGCAGTTCTTGAGTGCGATGACCTTGTCGGCGACGCCTTGCGTGCGAGAGGAGGGAGTCGATCCTTCGCCGCGGCTCATGCCATCGCCGCAAAGGAGGCCAGGGCCGGTGATCGCGACGTCGCTGACGCCGACGCCGCACAGCATGCTGTTGCGCCAGTGATTGTGGCCGTAATCCTGATAGGCCGCCCAGGGATTGAGCTCGACCCGGTCGTAGCGGCCGGGCGGCGCCGCACGCAGGATCGCGCCGCGCTCGAGCGCCAGGGTGACGCCGCTCTTCAGATGGAGCGTGTGGCAGAGATAATCGCCCGCCGGCACACGCACCACGCCGCCGCCCTTCGTCGCGACACGCTCGATCGCCTGGTTGATCGCGCGCGTGTCGAGATCATGGCCGTTGCCTTTGGCGCCGCAGGCGCGGATGTCGAGGGCATCGCCCGTGACGGGCGCCGCCGCCGCCCCGCGTCCCGCCAGCGCGAGCAGCGCAAATTGCATCATCGCCGCGCGCAAGACATCGCGCCGCGTCGGCCGGGCGCTCTTCATCGAGAGCGCTCCGGCGAAAACGATCGGGAGATCCTCGCGGAGACGCCGCGAAGCAAATATGCGAAGCCGGCTTCCAGGCGCATTATCGATTATTGAATTCCCTGTTCCCACCCTTGAGCAGAGGATAGCAAAACCGCTGTCCCCCGCACGCCGTTTTTTCGCGACCGGCATGGTTAAGGAAAGGCGGCGCGCCGATCGCCGGCCTGATATCATCGCGCACAAAAGAAAGCGGCCACGGGAGGGTGCGATGCGCGTGAATCGTCGGATGCTTGGGTGTTGCCTTCTCGCCGCGGGGATCGCCGTGGTCGCCGGTCTGTCGGCGCGCGCCGCCGAGCCGATCAAGATCGGCTTCAGCATGGCGCTGACCGGCGGCAATGCCGGGGCGGGTCAGCAGATCCTCGCCGCGCTGCAAATCTGGCGTGAGGAGGTGAACGCCAAGGGCGGGCTGCTCGGCCGCCCGATCGAATTCGTCTATTACGACGACCAGACCAGCCCGACGACGGTGCCCGGCATCTACACGAAGCTCATCGAGGTGGACAAGGTCGACCTCCTGCTCGGTCCCTATGCGACCAATATGGTGGCGGCGGCGATCCCGACGCTGATGCAACATCAGCGCACGAGCTTCGGCATTCTCGCGACGGCTGCCAATCGCGAGTTCCACTACGCGCGCTACTTCTCCATGAACAATACCGGGCCCGAGCCGGAGAAAGCGGTCTCGACCGGCTTCTTCGATTTGGCGATGGCGCAAAAGCCGAAGCCCGAGACCGTCGCGCTCGCCGGCTCCGATGCCGAGTTCGGCCAGAACGCGCTCAAAGGGGCGCGCGAGAACGCCAAGGCGGCGGGGTTGAAGATTGTCTATGACCGCGCCTATCCGCCGCCGACCGGCGATTTCGGCCCGATCGTGCGCGCGATCGCGGCGGCCCAGCCCGATCTGCTCTATGTCGCGGCCTATCCGCCCGACAGCGCCGGCTTCATCCGCGCCATGCATGAGGTCGGCTTCAAGCCGAAGCTGTTCGGCGGCTTCTTCATCGGCATCGGCATCGCCGGCATCAAGATGCAGCTGGGCCCGCTGATGAACGGCATCGTCGAATACGGCGCGCTGCTGCCGACGCCGCAGCTGATGACGCCGGCCCTCAGCGCGCTCATGCAAAAATACCAGGCGCGCGCCAAGAGCCTCGGCATCGATCCGCTCGGCTGGACCTTCGCGCCTTTCGGCTATGCGACGGGCGAGGTGATCGCCGATGCGGTCGAGGCGACGAAGAGCCTCGATGACGGCAAGATCGCCGATTACCTCCATAGCCACACGGTGAAAACGCTGCTCGCCGACTTCAATTTCGGCGCGGATGGCGAATGGACGCAATCGAGCACGATGTTCTACCAGGTGCAGGGGATCAAAGGCTCGAGCCTCGCCGAGGTCGG
>Ga0134128_10009992_pt1 | contig 11381 bp, 16 predicted proteins | sample KB31754_FD_96462 | JGI IMG/M metagenome (GOLD analysis project Ga0134128, IMG submission 96462) | Terrestrial soil microbial communities with excess Nitrogen fertilizer from Kellogg Biological Station, Michigan, USA - KB3-175-4 | ecosystem: Environmental > Terrestrial > Soil > Unclassified ...
ACCCGCGGCACACGCGCGCCGAACCGAAAACCGGGCGCTGGCTTCGCATCCTCAATGAATGGAGAAACCAACATGACGAAACTTGGGCTACTCGGCGCTGCCGCCGTGATCCTGTCTTCCGCACTGGCCGGGCCCGCGATGGCGCAGCAGGCGATCAGCCATCCCGCGAACTGCAAGGCGCGTTATCCGAACGCCAATTGCACCAACCTCGGACCGGGCAATCCCTACACCGGCAGCTATCAACGCCACGTCGCCTACCGCAACGGCAACTGGCACGACAACCGCTGGGATCGTCGCGACGGCCGCTGGGAGCGTCGCGATAGCGGCATCTCGCCGGGTGACGTCGCGGCCGATGCGGTCGGCGGCGCGGCAGCCACCGTGGGCGCCGCGGTCGGCACCGCCGGCGCGATCGCCGCCGCTCCGTTCGATAACGATTCCTACGCCTACTATAATGGCGGCCGCGATCGTGGCTGGAACGACAATGGCTGGAACAACAGCGGCTGGAACAACGAAAGCTACGCCCAGCGCAACGGCTTTGTCTGCACGCCCGGCACCTGGTTCAAAGGCGAAGACGGCCGCCGCCATCTCTGCCAGTAACGCACGCGCCTGATGTTACGAAAGGGCGGCATCCAGCCGCCCTTTTTTTCGTGGCATTCGCTGACGCCTCAAATCCTCACCGATCCGTGCAGCCTTTCAGATATCGCATGCGCGCATCGCGCTCGGCCGCCGCGGCGTCAGGCGAAGCGCCAAGGCACCATTCGTACTGCGCCGAAAACTCCGACGACCAGCGCGCGCCCTGCAGCCCCGCGCCACAATGCGGACTGGCGAGCGCTCCCCTCGCCTGCACCAGCGCCGCGCGGGCATATTGCCGGCAGAACGCCGGATCGGCGGCGCGGGCGGGAAGTGGTGCGACGGCTACCGGCAAGAGCAGGATCGACGCCGCGACCGACAATCTCCCCACCATGATCCCTCCCGCCCGACGATTTCCCGGCGATCAATCTACCATCCGGCGCGACCGCGCGCAGGCCCTTCAGCGCCGCTCGCGAGGCTGTAGCCCTTGGCGGACAAGTCTGGTATTTGACGGCGCGTCTTCCGGGCAGGAATGCCGCGGGTAGAAAACGCCGAGGGATGTCGTCGATCCCTTGATCGCACGGGACGGCCAGCCGGTTTAGCTCAGCGGTAGAGCAGCGGTTTTGTAAACCGAAGGTCGGGAGTTCAATCCTCTCAACCGGCACCATTCGCCTATTCACCCGCTTTCGCTAGTCTCCGTTTGAGCGACAGAAATCACTGAAATATCGGTGTTTTCCTTCGTCACCGTTCGTATTCCTCCGCCAGCCATCGAGTTTTTTGTTGGTATCTGCTTCGGCATGACCAAGGCATTGTCGAGACGGTACCAACAAACGGTTCGAGAAGCGGCCTCCGGCGGGTGTCCTCAAGCTTTCGAGGAGAGCGGGATCGAAGTCCAGCTACTGACGCCATTCAAGGCCGATGCGCGCCCTGACGAATTCTCCAGGCTGCAAGTGCGCTGCTACGGTCGCAAGGTGCTTGGGCTGCGGCGGAGCAAAGGTAAGCGACGTTTCTATCGTTGCGTTCGAGGAGGGCGACTGGGACGACGTTCTCGAAAGCGAGCTACCTCCGGTTCCTTTCGAGTGAAGGGCAAGCCCGAAGAAGCCGGACCGCAGCCATCACCGCAGAGATTGGTGTTTAGCGACCTGACGGTTGGTCGAGCCCGAAAAAAGGCAACTGCAACAGGTGTTGCAGTTCCGACGCGCGATGGCCGTAACGGAAAGGTTCGCAAGGTGAAGCCTTTCCTGTTCAGGCAACTGCCGGCATCTCATCGAATGTCTGATCGCGAAAGTGACGGCCCGTCCGATCCTTCCGCACGCCTCCCCACTGCTTAAAGAAAAAGGCCGTGCCGCGCTTCCGGCAAGCGGCCTCAATTTCCACGACCCACTGTTCAGCCATCGGTCGCGAGCGCGGACCGCTTTCGCCACCGACGATTGCCCACTGTATGCCTCTCAGGTCAGCGCGAGCGACCGAACCCAGCAACGGCTCGAACGAAACGAACCTAACGGCTGCGTCGATCTTGCGCAGTTCGTCAATGCGGCTGAGATAGTCTGCGCTCTCGACGCTCGTCCCGAGCCATACGTTCGGCAGAACAGGTAGCGACGCGATGATCTTCGCCATGCGATCCGGTCGCTTCGTCAGAACTTGATAGGTGTGCTGCGGTGTCGCCTGCATCACCTTCCAGACGGCGCCGACGAACTCCACCGGCACGGCATCATGAAACAGGTCCGACATCGAATTCACGAATATCCGGCGCGGCTTCTTCCAGCGAGCGGGTATGTCGAGCGCTCCGCGGTCAAGCTTGACCTTGCCTGTCCAAACTGCCCGCTTGCCGCTTTTGCGCGTAAGACCGCGGTACTTCTTCATGCCCATCGCGTCGAGGCGAGCAGCCATGCGCATCGCATAGCAGTTCGTGCATCCAGGCGAGAGTACCGTGCAGCCCGCGACCGGGTTCCATGTCGCGTCGGTCCATTCGATAGAAGTATCCGCCATTGCTTTAAAATCCCATCGACTGTTGACCACCGGGGTTTCTTACAGCATCCCACAGTTTTTGCGCTAGATCGTGAGCGGCGACGAACATCAGCCAGTAAAGCCGCTGGTTTTTCGACCCGACTACCAATTCCATACCCTCGGCCGGCATTGTGCCAAGTTTCCGAATTTCGCCGAGCCAGTACTCAAGCAACGCGGCTCGGAAACCAGCGATTGCTTGCTGGTTGCTCACCTTCTTGCGCCATCCCGGAGCAAAGCGGTCGAGAACTCCTCCTTCGACACTATAGCGATCTAGGTTACGTTGCAGATCTTGGACACTCACATGCACAAGCATGTCCATGTGCTTAAACTTGGAAAGTTTTTCGATAATGTCGAACGACAAGAATTCCAGGTTGAAGGGATCTAAAAACGCAAAGTGGAGCCCGTGCGGATTTAGTGCGTAGACGATCTTGTCGATCGCCGTGCTGGCTGGTTCGGCGTGCACGACGGCGATGCCGCCCGCGGCCCTTATTCGGATGTCCAGGGCGGAGGCATTTGCGTTGTCGATATCGTTGAGATGAATTTCCGAAAAGCGTACGCCGCTAGAAGCCGCCGTTCGGTAGGCGACGAGTGGGCTACCATCAATGTACTCCGACGTACCTTCAATAAGCGAGCGGCCCGCCCCCGAAAACAATTCGATGTAACCTGCTCCACCCTGACCACGGGGTGGAACGAACTTCGCCCGAGCCCCGCTCGCGAGCCGAATATATTCGCTGAGCCGAAGGTGTTTCTCCTTCGCCCACGGACCAACCTCGCCGACGATCAGGCCGTCACTTGGATCGAGTTTCACCGCCTTCTTGGCCATCTGCGTCCCCCAACAGCATCTACCATACCGCCGCAGGTTGTGGGTTAACGCGCGAGCAGTTCTCGGAGTGCTGCTCCCGCGCGGTGTCACCGATGGAGCGTTGCGTTCGACCCTTTTGATCGGGTGACCCGGGCGCGCCTCAAGCGTTTCGTTCAGGCAGCGCACGTCCTACCGGTGTTACGATCTCCGCTTCGGCGATTTTCGTTTCGACGTGGCCCGCAAGGGCGTCGCCGCAACCCGGTGCGCCGCCGCCTGCGCGGCCTTCAGAAATTCCGATCTATCAGGCGCGTTTCCGCGCGCGATCCTGTTTCGCCGCAAGGAAGGCCGGCCGCGGCGCCGCCGCCCGCCGCGGGCGCATCAGCCGCGCGACCAGGATCGGCTCCTTGTCGTCGCCGAGCCGCGCCCTTTCCTTTGACAATTCCGACATTTCCGCCCGCATCGCCATCAGCTTGAGCGAGTTTTCGGTGCAGTCCTCGTCGCGGCCGATCTGGCCCCGGATGGCCGCCTCGGCCTCCAGCATGGTCGTGCGCAGCAGCCTGATTTTCTTGCGATTTTCGTTGATCCCGTTGTCCATGGCCGTTCTCCTTGATGGATAACCACCATAGGAACAAAACATGAACAATGAGTCAATGGCTTCCTTTGGCGAACCCGCTCACGGCTTGCCCGACAGATACATCCCGATCGAGCCGATGCAGCTCACCACCGCCATCGCCAGGATGACGTATTGCAGGATGGCGAGCGCCTGCCGCGGCGCTTCGGTGGCGGCGGTGATGTCCCAGAATTGCCAGATGGCAGTCACTCCGCTGGCCACGATCAGCAGCGGCCAATTGGTCTTCTTCACGGCAGTCCCCCCGCACCTTTTGCCGTCAGTCGCGGTGAAAGATGTCGGGGTTCAAAGCCGACCGCGGCCGTCGGTCACATCCGGGCGATCTCCTCCAGCACCGGCAGCAGATGTTTCAAAAATTCCGGCGGGTTTTCGCTCATCGGGAAATGGCCGAGGCCTTTCATGATGGTGACCTCGCAGCCTTTGATGCTGCCCGCGACCGCCAGCGATTCCTCCGGCAGGCAGGAATAATCATATTCGCCCGACAGCAAAAACAGCGGACAGCGGCGCGTGTCGATCTCGGCAACGCGGCCACGGATATCGCCATCGATCTTGTAGAAATACAGGTCGCCCTTGAACACGCCGGGGCCGCCCTGCATGTAATGCCACAGCGTTTCCCAGCGCTCATGGTCGGGCGCATCCGGGCCGACCAGACCGGAGACGATCGCCGCCGCGACCTCGCCGCCATGGACGTCCGGCCGGTGCAGGAAGTTCAGGTCGTAATAGGGGTCGACATGGGCGCCGGCCTGCAGACCGATGATGGCGCGGAAGCGCTCGGGGTGATCGAGCGCCAGATGCAGCGCGATACGGCCGCCGATCGAACAACCCATCACGATCGGCCGATCGAGCTCGAGCGCGGTCATGATCTCGAGGATCATCGAGGTGTAGTGCGCGGAGGTGAGCTGGTATTCCTCATTGTGCCAGCCCGAGGGCGGCGACGACTTGCCGTGCCAGGGCATGTCGAAGGCGATGACACGATGGCTTTGCGTGACGCGCGCATCGTTCATCAGCCCGCGGTATTGCCGGCCGTCGGCGCCGGCGGTGTGCAGGCAGAGCAGCGGCGTGCCCTGGCCTGTCTCCTCGACATAGATCCGATGCTCTTTCCCGAACAGATCGAGATGCATGTAGCGGCCGGTGATCGGCTCGAAACGTACGCTCATGCGCCTGCTCCCTGGCGCAGCTTGCCGAGCGCTTCCTTGAAGTAGCGAAGGTTGGCCATGAAGACCTGCAAATCGCCTTCGGCCTTCAGCGCGCGACGCTTGATCAGCGCCATCAAATCGTTCGACCCCGGCGGCGGGCGATGCTGGCAGAATTTGCCCCAGGCCTCCGCCTCCGCCCGCAGCGCAAAGGAGGAAGACGGCATCACGAACGGCCCCGGCGTCACCGACACGATGCGGCCTTCGAAGATCGCGATCAGCCAGGCCGCCGCGCCGATTTGCAGCAGGAAGGTGGTGGTCAAATAGCGGCCGCGCCGGACCAGGGCGGTGTCGGCATTGACCAATTGTTGCAGCGTCTCGACCATTCTCTCGCCTCCCTGCCCGTCCCGCATTGCGGCAGGCATGATGAGGGGATCGGGCGCGGCGTCAATCGGCTGCGGCTGGTTCTTGTCGCCCGGCTAAAGCCAGGCGCAGACCAGCGCCAGATTGGCGGCACAGGCCCCCAACAGCACTACCGACAGCGCAATGGGCAGGCGGTCATACGACGTTTGCAGGATCGTTCGCGTCATGGCCGGACTCATCGGGCGATTCTAGCCGGGGAGTCTCGGGCAATATTTTTTGAATGTTTTTCCGGGATTCAGGACTCGTTAAAGACTCAAGGCAACAGGGCCGAAACGGCCCCAAATCAGGCCGATCCTCCTCCCTCACCTGGCCGTGAAAGGCCGCCGGAAACCCTGTTCCGCCGCCGGCGTTAAAGGGCATTGACGGAGCCTGCCATGCCTTACGCGTTGTTTTGCAACGAAGCCCGACTGAGCAAGACCTATCCGACCGAGGCGGATGTCTGGAAACTCGCGCGGCAAAGCGGGCTGGTGGTGGATGCGGTATCGGAAGAGGAAAAACCGGGACCAAAGCCGGTGCTGGACAACGACTATGAGATCAGGCCCTGCCGGCCGGATCCGCAGGAAGACCCGGCGCGCAACAAGGCCGACGCCGAACGCGACGGCCAGCTGGATCTCCAGCTCCACTCGTGAGGGATATCCGCCTCTTCCAGTTCGCCCTACGGCGTGGCGATCGCCAGCGACGCCTGCTCCGCGACCAGCGTCACGCAGGCTTTCCTGCGATGCAGGCCACGGATGGCGCCGGTCACCTTGAGAACTTTCCCGACCGGACAAGAAGCGTCCTGCACGAAAGCGACCTCATAAGGGGCCAGGGCCAAGGGTTCGGATTTGAGGACGGTCTGGGCACAACACGGCAGGGCGACCGCGGAAAAAACCAGCCCTAACGCCAAAGCACGCATGTTCGTTGTCCATCAACCGGCGCCGCATCAATAGCACTGCGCGCAAGAAGTTCCGATGACGGAGAAAGATTTTTTATCCGGCGCGACGTTGCGGTCAGCGCGTGGGGCAGCGTTGCTGACCTTGCCGCGCCCTCATGCAAAAGGGCCGGCGCGAGGCCGGCCCTTTGTCGACGGTGAAGGCAAAACCGCGTCAGTAGCGGGTGGCGACCGGACCGCCCCAGCCGAAGCGGTAGTTCAGGCCGGCCTTGACGGTGTGCTCGTCGTCGCGGAAGCGGGCGCCGACGATCTCGGGCGTTCCGCCGGTGAAGGTGGTGCTGCCGAAATTGTAATACTGGTATTCGAGCTTGGCCGACCAGTTCTGGGTCAGCATGTATTCGAGGCCGGCGCCAACCGTATAGCCGTCCTGGCGGTTGCCGGTCGTCGTGAACGGCACCGCGGCGCCGCCGAAGGTCACGCCGAGGTTCGGGCTGTTGCGCCAGGCATAACCGCCCTTGGCGTAAAGCAGCGCCGGACCCCAGGTGTAGCCGAGGCGGCCGGTCACCGATCCGAGCTGGTCGGTGCTGCCGGTTACCCGCGTACCGGCCGGGAACACGACACCCGAATTGTTGCTGCCGAGCCAGCTATACTGGGCTTCGGCGCCGATCACCCAGTTGGGCGCGAACTGATAGTCGTAGCCGCCCTGCACGCCGCCAAAGAAACGGCCATCGCTGCCTTCGAGACTGCTGTTGCCGGCAAACGCGCCGCCGACGTGACCGCCGATATAAAATCCGGTCCAGTTGTAGACCAGTTGCGGCGCCGTATAGGCGGGCGCCTTGGTGTAGGTGCGCGCCGGCAGATCGGCGGCCAATGCAGACCCTGCGAAGGCGATCGCCGCAGCGGTGCCAAGTAGAAGCTTTTTCATGATATTCCCCGTTACTGTCGTCGTGATATCAACCAAACAACGTGGCCTGAATTTGGTTGCTTGGTGGCGGCACACGACGACGTTCGGTTCGCGACTGTGACCGGGTAGCAACAACGCAATTTTGTTCCCGCCGGTTCTAATTTTCTTGCGGATTTTTGCCTCGAAATGTCCGCAACCGGCATTTTACTGCGTCATTCCAGCCAAAGTTCCGGTTCATGCCTCGCTGAAAAGTGAACGGAAACTAAGGCCGAGGCCACGCCAGGCGCGTCAGCGCGTCAGCTTTTCCAGCTCGGGAAACGCCGCATAGACCACGCCGGAGCAGGCATCGCCCGGTTTGTCGAGGATGTGGTCAAGCCGGCCATCGACATAAACCAGCGCGTGTTCGCGGGCGTCGCGATAATTGCCGTCGAAATCGCGCGCGGAATATCTGACGCAGACGACATAGCGCTGACGGCCGCCGACGGTCCGCTGCGCCGGCTCGGCCACGACCGCGTTGTGGATACCGACGGGATTGTTGATGTAGGTCTTCAGGAACGCCAGCAATTCCGGCCGGTAGTCATTCGGAAAGGGCTGGTTGGCGACACCGCGATCGCTGGTGTAGCTGATGCTCTTCACCGAATCGTCGTCGCTCACGCAAGCCGCGAGCAATATCGGCAGCAGCAATGCCGCGGCAGATCCGGCCGATATTCGAAAGCTCGGGCGCAACGTGGCTTTTTCCGCTTGATCCGTCGTTGGGCAACCTAGCCCCTCCCCGGCCAAAATGGAATTCGACTGTCGGCCTTGGACAGACAGCACCTTGGACAAACAGCACCGGCCCGCAGCCATTGGGGAAGCAATGGCATGCGGGCCGGGCCTGATGTCCGCCGGCGAAGGTCGGGGGCAATGGTGGAATAAAACCTGCGCCCGCGGGATCAATCTCAGCCGCGCTTGAGCGCGGGCGTGACGTGCTTGACCGACACCTTGGAGAACTGGTGCGCCTTGATCGCGCCCATGTGCTTACCGGTGATGTGCTTACCGGTGATGTGCTTGCCGGCGATGTGCTTGCCGGCGATGTGCTTGCCGGCGATGTGCTTGTGGTGGCGGTGATACCGGTGACGATGATGGCCCATCCGGGCGTTGGCGTTCATCACAGCCGCTTTGGCCTTCACCGATTTGATGGCGGGAGCCTGCGTGGTCTTGGTGATCGGCGCAGACGCCGTCTTGTCGGTATTCTTGGCGGCGCTCGCCGCCATCGCCGGTGCCGCGAGAACGGAAATCGCAAGCAAGGCGGCGGAAATGGTCTTCAACATGATGGTCCTCCTCGTAAGTCGTCCTGGAGATCGCGGGTTGCCGGCCCGAGTGGCCGGTCTCGTCGATCAATGCAGGCGAAACTAGCGAGGCGGCGCTGAACCCGATCTGAAGCGCGGCAGCGGACTTCGTTCATCTGGATGACATCTTGGTCATGTTGCGGCCCTGACCGCGGCCCGAAACGGACGCAGGGCGGTCCCAAATTGGCTCGCAAGCCGGTGGAATGTCCGGCCCGGCCGGGTGTTCACATCGTGAGGCCGGGTATAGGCTCGTGGTATTGGAAAATCGGGAGAAATTCATGCGCAAATCCGCGATCAGGTTTTTGATGCTGGGAATGGTTTCAGTGGCGCTGGTGTCGGTGCCGGTCATCCGGACGGCCTATGCCTCGGGCGACGACAATCCTTCCGCGCCGGCCTCGGACAGCAGCAAGAAGGCCACCAAGAAAACCAAGAAGAACGACAAGAGCTCGAGCCTCAACGATTCCCGTTTCGTGGCCGGCTACCATACGGCCTACACGACGATCTACGACCGTCACGATTACGCCGCCGCGATCGATCAGCTGAAGGCGCTCGGCCATGACGACAACGCCGCTGTCGCCAATCTGATCGGCTATTCCTATCGCAAGCTCGGCGACTACAAGGTGTCGCAGATCTGGTACGAGCGCGCGCTGCAGGCCGACCCGAACCACGTCAAGACCTGGCAGTATTACGGGCTGTGGCAGCTCGAACAAGGCAATCGCGAACAGGCCGAATACCACCTGAGCAAGCTCGCCTCGCTCGCCGGCACCGACAGCCCGGAATACAAGTCGCTGGCGGATGCCCTGCGGCAGCCGCCCGGCACCGGCCTGGTCTACTGATCTAAATCAGATACAAGTTCGAGCAGAGCTGAATCAGACCGGCGCAACCCCTTGGGTTGTGCCGGTTTTGTTTTGTCGGGATGGCGTTCACGACATCCCGCTGCCGAGCAGCTATGGCCGCGCTACTTCATCAGCCCCTGCACTTCGGTGCGAAACGCCTGACGCGAGGCGTCGCGCGAATAGAACATGTGGCCGCCGGGATAGACCACGAGTTTTACCCGGTCCGGCGAGGCAAAGGCCGGCAACTGGTCGAGCAGGATCTGCGTGCCGAGATAGGGCGTGGCGAGATCGAACAGGCCGTGCCCGACCAAAAGCTTCAGCCTGGGATCAAGTGCCAAAACCTCCCGCAACTCGTCGATCGACTGCGGCGGATTGATGCCGTGGCCAAAATTCCAGGCCTTCTCGACCGCGCCGTTGAGCAAATGGTACGAGCCGTCCGGCCGCCAGTTCAGCTTGCGCGTGGTCAGATCGACCACCGCGCTGGTCAGCGGCGCGGTCAAGGGCTCGCCGGATGGATCCCTGAAATGATAGAAGCTCGAATCCGGCGTCGGATCGAGGCCCATCACCGAGGCGTCGTAGCGTCCGGTGACCTTGCCGTCGCGGCGGTCGAACTCCCTGCGGAATTCAATGGCGTCGAGGCGTCCCGCCAGCCGCCGGCTCACCGCCTGGTCGACCCCGGTCAGTGCCGCGAATTTGTCGGCAAGCCGCGTGGTGGCCTCGGTATCGGCCTCGCCCTTCATCAGGTCGGTGAGGAATTCCCCGCGCGCATATTGCTCGACGTCGGTCATGTCGGCGCGCGTGACCGGCCCTTTTGTTGCGCGCGCCACCGCGGCCATGGTCGGAAGGCTCACCACATATTGCAGGATGCTGGAACCGGTGAATTCGCGGAAATCGAGCACGGGCGAGAGCAGGATCAGGCCTTTGACGCCGACGCCCTGATTGACCTGAAGATCTTTCACGACCTTGGGTCCGCGGATGCCGCCATAGCTTTCGCCGGCGACATATTTCGGCGACCGCAGGCGGTTATGCTTTTCCAGCCAGCGGCGGATCACCAATGCGATTGAGGTGACATCGCCGTCGACCGAGAAGAAGTGCTTGTGCGCGTCCTCGCCACTAGTGGCAAAACGGCTGTAGCCGGTATCGACGGGATCGATGAAGACGAGATCGGTGAAGTCGAGCCAGGTCTCGGCGTTGGGCTGCAACTCGGGCGAAGCGGACGACACCGCGGCATCGCCCGTGATCGGCAGCCGCCACGGCCCGGCCGCGCCCAGTTGCAGATAGGCAGAGGCAGCACCCGGCCCGCCGTTGAACAGGAACGTCACCGGCCGCGTCGCGACGTCGGCGCCATCGAGCTGATAGGAGGTATAGGCGATGTCGGCCTGCGGCTCGCCCTTGCCGTCGAACAGGCGGATCGATCCCGCGGTCGCGCTGAAAGCAAGCGTGCGGCCTGGAAGCATGACGGTCTGCTTGGTGGTGGAATCCGGCGGCAGCCGGTGTTGCTCGGAAGGTCCGTTCTGCGCCTTGGCGCCACCGCCTTTCTCGCCCGGCTTCTGGACCACCGCGGTCGACGGCTGCTCGGACGGCACGTCCTGCGCCTTTACCCCGCCGGCGAATGCCAGCGAAAGCGCCAGCAACGCCCACACCAACCGGGGATGCCGTAACGCCGCGACTGAATATGCCATGCCGACCGCCTTCCCTGTTTTCGCGTATTTAGTGCGGTCCATTCGAGAGCGGCCCGCTTTCCAGCATAAAATTGCGACAGCCGCGCGTCATTCGCAAGCGCAGCCCCCGCAATTAACCGTACCACACAGCTAAATGAACGATCCCGTTGCATTTGCTGTAGTATCAAGAGCGCGCCTGCCTATCTCGACAACCATGG
>Ga0134128_10009994_pt1 | contig 11381 bp, 11 predicted proteins | sample KB31754_FD_96462 | JGI IMG/M metagenome (GOLD analysis project Ga0134128, IMG submission 96462) | Terrestrial soil microbial communities with excess Nitrogen fertilizer from Kellogg Biological Station, Michigan, USA - KB3-175-4 | ecosystem: Environmental > Terrestrial > Soil > Unclassified ...
ATCCCGCCTTCATCGCGCGGAACCACCGCATCGAAGAGGCGATCGAGGCTGCCGTTCGCCGCGACGACTTCGGGCCGTTCGAAATCCTCGCCGACGTCCTCGCGCGCCCCTTTGACGATCAGCCGGAGCGCGCGGACCTGGCCGCTCCGCCTGGCCCCGAATGGCGCGATTACCGGACGTTTTGCGGAACGTGAAGCGCCGAGCGGCTCACGGGCGCAGGGCCTTTTGTGCAAGCGGCCGGCGCGGAGGTGTCTGCCTGCCCGATCTTTTTCGTGTCCGACAAGGTCCGCCCCTGCCAGTCCACCGTAGTGGCACGAGCTCCTCGAGGCGAGTCCATGCTTTCGTCCGTGCTCTGCCTACGAGCGAGCGACAACCGCGCCAGAGAAGGAAAGAGCGGCGGGCGCTATCACGCGCCCAAGGCGCTGAATTGCCGTCTCGACTTCTTCTGGACGACCCCGATCGCTCGCATGAGGAGCGCCGCGGTGTCCTTGCCGCAGTCGCAGTGATTGAACGATCAGGAGACCTGCTGCTGCGCCGGCGGGCGGAGGATGTCGCGGGCGGCGGCGAGGGCGTCGCTGTAGCGGGCGTCGCCGATCTCGACGGCGAGCGCGCGGTCGGCGCGGATGGGCTGGTTGGGAGCGGCGTCGTTCATCCAGGCGGAGCAGAGGGTGTCGACGAGGGCGACTTCGTCGGGCTCGACGGCGTCGAGCTGGAGGTCCTTGAGCTTGCCGAACTGGTCGGCGGTGATTCCGCTCGGGTAGGCCCAGGGCGCGTCGGGCCCGCTCCGCACGGGCTGGATTAGCGGGTTGAGGCGCACGATCGGGCTGGGGATCGGCGGCGCGCCGGGCGCGTACAGGGTGCGCCCGCCGAGCACGACGTGGGCGACGAAGCTGGCCGCGTCGGGCGGATCGTCGAGGATGCTGCTCGCCATCCGCCGGAGGTCGCCGACGATCGCCGGCTTGTCGCGCGACAGCAGCAGCGCGGGCGGCGTCCCCGGCGCCCCTTCGCGCGGCAGGAACGTGCCGCCCGAGCCGATCGAGATCGCGCTGATCGCGCCCGCGGGCACGCCGTTCGCGAGCGCCTCGGTCACCGCGGCGAGCACCGGGTTGTTGTAGCCGCCGACGGCGCCGTCCCAATAGCGGCAGCCGTCGGAGATCTCGGCGGGCGCGTCGAAGAACAGCACTGGCGCGTTCGTCGAAGCATGCACGGCCTCGATGAAAGGCGCCGGCGCGGGGCTCGGGCCGCCGGCCGCCGCGGCGCTGGCCGGGTTCGAACGGAAGAACGTGGCCCGAAGCCGATCGTAATCGAACGCGGCGACCAGCCAGTGGGGCCCGCCCGCGATCTGCTGGTGCACGGCGGGCAAGCTGAGCGCACGCAGGTCCAGCTCGCCGGCGTCTTGCGGCGCGAACGCGGCGCGCAGCCCGGGCAGCTTCGCGGCGGCGCTGTACTTCGGCGCGGCCCCGGCCGCCCGGAACACGACGTTTCGATACCACGGCAGCTTGACGAAGACGCTCTCGCGCTTCGCCGCGCTCTCGAACAGCTCCAGGATCCGGTCGAGCGTGAAGTTCGCGGCCAGACCCGCGGCCACGATGCTCCCGCCGGAGTTCGCGGCGATCAGATCGAAGTTGCGGGCGACCTCGTGCCCGCCCGCCGTCGCCCCGAACAGCGCCTGGAGCGTGCGGACCTGGATGATCGACCACGACCCGCCGCCGTCGAGCGACAGGAGGCGGTACACCTTCGGCGGTGGAGGCGTCATGAGCGTCCTTATAACGCTCCCCCAGGCGCACTATTCCGGCGGAGGTAGATTTCCGGCTCATGTCGAGGTCGGTGAGCTCACGCCGTACGTCCAGGAAGGCGACTTCGTCAGCGGCGTGAAGGTGCCTGGTGCCAGCGACGTCGGTTTGGACTGCCGTGCCAAGGCGCGTGCCACCGGCGGGATCACCGTCCGGTCATTCGTGGCGTTGCGGTTGGTCAGCGACAACTCCGCCCACTTGTTCATGAGGTTCGTCGCCGAGGTCGGCTCGATGGCTTCTCACGCGGATCCCGGACGCATTGGGCGATCCTCCGCTCGATCTCCGGGAGCTTCGCACGTGCCTCCTTGAGGGTCACGACGCCGGGCAGGAGCCCATCGCTGCTTCTGCTCCCCCTCCGCGGGTGGTGTACGTCCACTTCGCGAAGAACCTCGGCTCCGCCGAACGCGTTCCAAGCCTCACGATCGACGCCCTCCCCCATCCGAATTCCTCAACGATTTCGCTGTGCGGCTGGCAAGATTCGAACTTGCTACCCCCGGCTTCGTAGGCCGGTGCTCTATCCAGATGAGCTACAGCCGCGGACGTGAAGGGGAACACGTATGCCGTGCGCGCGCGCCCCCGTCAAGTGCAAGTGGAGGGAGGCACCTCTTTGGCGATCCATCCGGGGTCGCGCGGAGTCCCTTGCGCCGGTCGACCCCTTCCTCTATCTTGCCGGTGCCGTGTCGAAGCGGCACTGGAGAGGTGGCCGAGAGGCCGAAGGCGGCGGTTTGCTAAACCGTTATACGGCCCAAAAGCTGTATCGAGGGTTCGAATCCCTCCCTCTCCGCGGCTCCCTTTCGTAGCTGATGGGGAAATCGATGAAATCGGCTCCGCTCCTGGTCGCCGCCGCCCTGCTGGGCGCGGCCGGGTGCGGGAGCAGCGGCGGGAACCCGAGCAACCTGGTCCAGGTCACGTACAGCTACGCCGCGGGCCAGCCGATCACGGTCGCGGGCGGCGCCTGCGAGGGGGTGGTCGGGCCCGTCACCCTCCACGGCGACGGCAAGATGTACTACCAGGTCCAGGACGACGGCGGCACCGACACGATGACGCTGGCGATCCTCCCCTACTCGTTCTTCGCCTCCGAGAGTTGCAACTTCACGACCGACCAGACGCTGGTCGACGTCCCGATCACGGGCTCGGCGATGGACACCGTCGACGCCATCGCCGACACCTACGAGCTGGTCGTCGCCTGCACCCTCCCGACCAGCTACAACTGCGTGTTTCACTTGACCTGGAACGCGACCTACTGACCGGCGCGACGTGGCGTCGCTAGCAGCCGTCCGGCTGCGGCCCGGTGGTCGGGCAGAGGAGGCAGCTGTAGCTGAAGGTGGCGGTCGACGGGATCGCCCCGGAGGTGTTGACAGCGAAGGTCATGGCGCAGCTGTTCATCGCGTCGATGATGAAGCAAGGCGGCGCGAGGTTGCTATCGAGGCAGGACGGCACCGGCACGTCCATGGCGGTGCCGGCGTCGGTCGGGATGTGCTCGACCATCGTGCAGGCCGGGTCGCCGCCGGGGCTGACGATCTTCGCGGTCAGGCAAGGGTCGCTGGCGTTGGTGAGCGTGCCGGTCAGATAGGTCCCGTCCGGCATCGCGTCGTGCGCGCCACGGGCGTCGCGACCGCCGTCGTGCGAGGCGGTGGAGCCGCTGCTGCAGGCAGCCAGCGCGCCCGTCAGACAGAAAGCGAAGAGTCTTCTCGTCATGCCGCCGAGCATAGGGCAGCTCGCCCCGACGAGAAACAAAGACGTCGTGCGCGCTCGCACGATCGCTCGGTGCCCCCGAGCGTGGGCTGCGCCGCTCCGGCCGCGGCAGGCGTGGGCGTAGACTCTCGCCCATGAAGAAGAGGACGCCTCTGGGGATTGGGGTCGCCGTCGCGGTGCTCTGCGCGTACGGGTGCGCAAGCACGATGTACACGCCACGCCCCGACGGTCGCATCGCCGTCACCTCCACGGGCGCCACTTTGCACTACACCAAGAACGGCGCCTCCGTCCGGGCGTCGATGGACAACCTGCAACAGCTGGTCGCAGACAATCCAGCCGCGGCAGAGCACGCCCGTCGGGCGGCGAGCGACTTCCAGACGGGATTCGTTCTGGATTTCGGCGGGCTCGCCGCCACGCTCGCGGGCGCATTCGTCATGGCCCCAGGCACCAACCCGGACGGGACCGGGCGCCCGGTCTCCGACGGTCATCTCGCCGCGGGCAGCGCCCTGCTGGTGGGCGGCCTCGTCTCAATCTTCGGCGCGATCCACTACTTGACCTCGGCTCAGAGCCACCAGCTCGACGCGATCAACATCTACAACGACGGCGTCGTGGTCTGGCCGCCCCCGGGCACCCCCGCCCGGCCCCCCGTCCCGTCGCCCGTACCGCTGGCGCCGCCCCCGAGCGCGGCGCCCGCGCCGGCCCCGCTCCCACCGGCCCCGGTCTCACCGCTGCCGCCTCCACCTCCCACCATGGTCCCAGAGGCTCCCGCGCCGCCGTGAGGTCGCGCCGGCCGAGGCGCGCGTTCGCTCAGATCGCGGGTCAGCCCGGCCTAACCGGTTAGTCGCATTCTGCGCGCCACGTGAGCAGCGTGCACTTTGAACAGTGCTACCATCGCCACATGCGGGCCATGGTGGCGATGGGAGCGGCTCTGGCGGTGATGGCCGCGTGCTCCGCCACGAACCTCGGCTCCGGCGGCGAACCTCGCGACGGTGGCCTCGCGGACGTCGCCCCGCCAGTGGACAGCGGGCAGCTCGCCTGCGGCGACGCCGCCTGCGGTTCGTCGGATCTCTGCGTCAGGCCCCCCTGCTCCTGCATCGTCGTTGGCGATGGCGGCAGCTCCTGTCCCCCGCCTCACTGCGCCGCCCCCACGCCGGCAGCTCCCATCAGCTGCTCCGGGGCGGACGTCGACGGCGGCATCACGGGGACGTTCACCTCGACCGTCGACGCGGGCTCGCGGCGCTGCTACCAGATCTGCATCTAGCGCCCTTCGCCGCCCCCAGACGAGCGGGGCTCACATTGGCCCAGGCCCGCTCTGGTACCCGTAGCAGGAGGACATGGCGAACGCGTTGGCCCCGTTGAAGAGGACCGGACGGGTGCCGTGGACGAGGATCCGCTCTATCTGGCAGCTGCCTCCGAACATGCCGCTCCCTTGGATGAGATCCCGTTGGTAGGACTGGCTGGCGTCGCTGGCGAGGTAGATGACCAGGGCCTCGTGGTCGGCCGTCGAGGAGACCGCCGCCAACGTCTCGACGGTGGGGAGGTCGGCTCCCGCTGCGACCGTGCCGACGGACGTGCAGGAGGTCGGACTGCCGCCCGAGATCAGACATCGCTCCACGTCCACGTCTTCCTGGAGCAGGTTGGTCACCGTGATCTCGTCCGTCGTTGGGTCGGCGTCCTGCGTGGTCGGATCGATGGTCCACGTGCCGGCCTGCCCCCCGAAATGGGTGAAAATCGCGGCCGGGAGCTGGGCCAAGGGATTGGCGGGGCGGGCGGGCGGCAGAAGGGGTAACGGCGCCGACTGGCCCCAGCTCTGTCCGTTGCCGTCGACCAGCCCCACGGTGTAGGTGCCGGGCGGGACGCCGAAGAGCCAATCGGAGAAGCCCCCGGTCCAGCCCTCGAAGGACCAGATCTCGTAGTCGTAGAATCCCTCGTCGGAGGTCATGATGACCGCGTCCTGGCCGTTGAGCTGGGGCAAGAATTCTTGCTCCGGGGTTGGGGGCAGGTCGAAGACTGGCCAGAACAACACTGCGCTCCCCGATCCGGTGTTGTTGTCGATGAGGATCCCGGGCGGCGGCGTATCGAACCCGGTGAGCGGCTTCCTCTGGGTCTGGCAGGCGGCGATGGCCAGCAAGGGCAGCAACAAAGAGGGGCGGGCGCGGGTCATGTGGCTCCGATCGTGACTGCTCCCCTGGTGAGACGATTTTAGCGGCGAGCGGGGAAAAAAATGCGGTTCGGTTTTCCCTCCGGGCCTGTGCGATCGTCCAAGGCATCAGAGCGGCACATGGTGAGGTCGTCGATCCCCCAGATCATTTTCGGAAGTTTGCTCGGTAGCCTGACGGCGATGGTCTCGGTCGCCGGGGCCGCCGAACCGGAGGCGGACCCGTCCGTCGGCAGCGCCGCGCCGGTCGCTCCCCAGCGGGACACGGTCACCGTCGACCAGGCCCCGGGCGTGAACCTGCCGCCGCAGATCGCCGCCCAGGTTCGCGCCGCGATCGAGGACGTGCTGGCGGGGCGCCCGCCGCCCGAGGTCCCCATCGACGTCACGCTGGAGGCGGGCGGCGTCGTCGTTCGCGTCGGCTCCCTGTCGCGCCGGATCGCCATCGCCGGCTGGGACTACACGGCGGTGCGGACGGTGGCGCTGCACGTCCTCGATCTCCTGCAGCCGGCGCCGGAGTCGCCGGAGATCCTGCCGGCCAATCCGACGGCCGACCCGGAGGCCGACCCGGAGGCGCCGGTGGTCGCGCAGGTGAGCACCAGCGAGCGCGCGGCCGAGCCGGCGAACGAGGCGAGCGGCCCCTGGAGCTTGCAGGCCGGGGTGGCGGGAGCCCGCGGCGTGCAAGGCCCCGATCCGTGGATGACTTCCGTCGCCGTCGGCGTCGCCTGGACTCACGACTGGCTGCGGATGGGCCTCGAGGCCGGCTGGGACCACGCGGTCGTACGACACCCCGACGGCATGACGACGGTCAACTACGATGCCACGCCGCTGCGGCTGGTGTTTGCGGCCCAAAACAGCGTCGTGATGGGCGGCTTCCGCGCCGGCGTGGCGGAGTATCGAGTCACGAGCCAGCAACAGCCCTACTGGGAGCTGACACCGCTGGTCGGCCCGTTCCTGGCGGCCAAGTTCCCGATCGCCGGCCGCATCCGAGGCCTGTTGGTGGGAGGATTCGACTACTTCGGCCGCCGCACGCAGCTGTCGACGGGCGGTTTCGATACAGCCTATTCCACCCCTCAAGTAGCGCCGTACGTGGGCGTGATCGTCGAAGGGTCATGAGGTCGTGAGGATCCGTGGCCGCTTGGCGCCGTCGAGGGCCGTGATCCCGCCCGGCAAGCCAGAGACCGGCGACGACGCGCTGATAACCGCGGCTCGCCAGGGTGACGGCGCCGCGTTCGCGCGGCTGTTCCGCCGCCACGCGGACGCCGTGAGGACGCGCATCACCCGCCTGGTCGGCCCGGTCGCCGAGCGCGACGACCTGGTCCAGAAGGTCTTCATCGCGTTCCACCGTGGGTTGCCCGCCTATCGCGGCGAGGCGAGGCTCTCGACCTATCTTCATCGCATCGCCGTCAACACGGCTTACGATCACCTGCGCGACCGCCGCCGCTGGGCCGCCAGCGAGGGCCCGCCCGACGCCGAGGCGCTGGCCGAGCTGGTGAGCCCCAGGCTGGAGGATCAAGTCGCCGCGCGCGCCGACCTGGCCCGGTTGCTCGCGCTCCTCGACCAGCTGTCGCCGAAGAAGCGGATCGCGTTCGTCCTGGTGGCCGTCGAAGGCTGCTCGCTGGCCGAGGCCGCGGCGCTCATCGGCGCGCGGGAAGACACGGTCAAGCAGCGCGCGCTGCAGGCGCGCCGCGATCTGCTGGCGCGCCTGGCCGCGGCGACCGGGACGCCGGAGACGCCGCCGGTGGAGGGGTCGTCGTGAGCAGGCGGCGAACCCGCGAGGCCGGCGCCGGCGAGAACGAGGAGCTGGAGAGGCTGTGCGACCAGCTCGGGCGGGTCGAGACGCCGTTCGACGAGATCACGCGGTCGCGCGCCGAGGCGCGCCTGGGCGCCGCGCTCGCCCACGAGCCCGCGCGGCGTCACCGGCGCGCGCGGGGATGGCTGGCCGCGCTGGTCATGGTGGGTGCCGCCGCGGGTGGCGTGCTGGTCGTGCGCCACCTCGTACCGACCGTCCGCTCTGGCGTCGCAGGCCGCCCGTTGCCCGCGCTCCGCTTCGAGCCCTACGTCGTCGCGCCCACGGGGACGGCGACGTCGGGCGCAGCGGCGACGGCCTCGGAGGTGCCGGAGGCGCTGGTGCAACCGACCTCGCGCCTCGAGGTCCCGGCCGGGTGGCTGGTGCGCGCGTCACTGGGCGACGCCATCTCCGTCACGCTGACGGGGCCGGCGCGTGCCTGGTCCGGGAGCACGGCCGAGAGCGGACGAACGGTGATCCACCTCGAGGAGGGGCGTTTGCTGGCGTCACTCGAGGGCGGGACCGGCCGCCGGCTGGAAATCGTGTCGCCGGGCGCGATCACGGACGTCGTCGGAACGCTGTTTTCTGTCGAGGTCGTCGGCGGCGCCAGCCGGGTGGCGGTCGCGCACGGACGAGTGCAGGTGAGCGCCGCCCCGGGCGGCGCGCCACCGCGCGGACCGCGCGAGATCGCCACCGGCGAGAGCTGGTTGACGACGCTGCCGGGGCCCGAGGAGCTCGAGCCCGCGCTGGCCGAGGCGCTGGCGGCCCACGAGCGGACACCGCCGCCACGCGGGATCACGGTGCCCCTCTCCGTCACCGAATCGCCGGCGGGGACCGGCGTCTGGGTCGGCAAGCGCCGGGTCGCCACGGCGCCGGCATGGGTGCTCGTCGAGCCGCGCGCGGCCGTCCGGCTGTCAGCGCCGGCACGGCCTGCGGCGTCGCCGCCGGAGCTCCCCCCGCCCCCGCCGACGGAGCCGCCGCCGGCAGAGCCACCGGCGGCGCCGACGGCCTGGGCGATGGGGCCGGCCCGGCCGCGCCCGCTGCTCACACCGCCAAGCGCGGAGCCGACCGAGCCCCCGCCGCTGGATCCCGCGCCCCTGGCGCCCGAGGAGGTGACGGCGCAGACCCTTTTCCGCCGGGCCGATGCGGCGCGGGCGGCGGGCGACACGGGGCTCGCGCTCCATACGCTGCGGGCGCTCGTCGAGCGGTTCCCGCACGATCCAGCGATCGCGGACGCCCGCTACGAGCTGGCGCTGATGGAGCAGGCAGCCCGCGACGGGGAGACAGCGCTGCGCGATCTGGCGGCGGTCGACACGCCGTCGCTGGAAGAGCCCGCGCACTACCTGCGCTGCCGCGTGCTGGCCAAACGGGCCGCCGCAGAGGCGGAGCGCTGCCTGGCCGATTTCCGGCGCCGTTTCCCGGCCTCCGCGCACGATGCCGACGCGCTGGCGACCGAAGCCGCGCTGGCCCAGGCGCGCGGCGGATGCCCGGCGTCGCAGGCCCTGCGGGCAGAGCTCGAGCAGCGCCACCCGGCGCACAGCGCGGCCGCCCGTTTGCGCGCCGCCTGCCCCCGCGGGCCTTGATGAGCGGCGCGCGCCATCGGAACCCTCCAGGCGGGTTTGATCCGGCGCGTAGCGGATCCTTCGCGACCGCGACACCCATGTCGCGATCACGAGCCAGGGGTGCCCGAAGAGTATCCCTCCGGGCTCGGTTACCGGCCGACCGATTTCGCGTTTGAGGAGGACGAGGGCCTTCAGGCGTCCTCATCACGTTGGTGGCGCAAGTGACGTCGTGGCGACGTCGACAGCGCCAGCAAACGGAGAGGTGTATATTGCTCGCAGAACGAGACGACACCGCGGTGATCGTCAGTCATGTCTCAATCCGAGGGGTCAGAAATGACGTTTGCACGCGCAGGTCTGTTGTCGTTGATGATGATGGCGGCGCTCGCCGGCGCGGCTTGCCGTAACGGCCGGGCCCCCGGCTCCGTCACGACCATCTCGAGCGCGCTGACCGTCGGCGCCGAACATCCGCTGTCGCCGCCCACGCAGACGCACGGAGAGAACGCGAGCACGCGAAACGTTCAGACCGCCTGCAACGCCGTCGGGCAATGCCTGGCCGCCTGGTGGCAGCCCGACGAGGGCGGCCCTTACTTGGTCGCCCGCCGCTTCGACGCGTCGGGGCCGCTGGACGCGGGGGTCATCGTGCTCGCATCGGGGACGGGGACCTCCGACCAGGTCATGGTGGGGGCGCGCGCGACCGGTGATTTCATGGTCTCGACGTTGCGCCCCCCGAATCAAATGGCCCTGGTGCGCGTCGACGCGGCCACGGGAGCGGTGCTCGACAACCCGCCGATCCTCGTGAACAGCGTCATGGCCTTAGGCGCCGTCTTCGGCGTCGGCGACACCTACGCGGCCATGTTCCAGTCCAACGTCGACGCGAACGAGTACACGGTGCGCGTGAAAAATGGCCTCGTCCTCGACAATCCACCGCTGTTCTTCGGCGTCGCCTCGCCGACGCAGGGAGCCGTCGGCCCCGGTCAGATTGCTTCCGCCTCCACGAGGGGGCTCTCCCGGCTCGACGTCGCGACCGGCACCGTCCTCGACACGACGCCGATCGTCTTCAACAAGTACGCGGTGGGGGGCGCTCCGGGCGTGGCGTCGGACGGCACCAACTACCTGTTGATCTGGTACTTCGACGGCCAGACCTACGCGGCGCGCGTGCGCGCCAGCGACGGCGCGCTGCTGGACCCGCCGGACGAGTTCAACCAGCTCACCGGCGGGCACGTCATCGCCGCCGGAAGCGTTCTGACAGGACCGCCTGCGACGTTCTTCGACGGCACGAACTTCCTCGCTTTCTGGGTGGCGACGATCCCGGGAGACATGAGCGCCGACAATCTCATCGTGACCCGGGTCAGCCCCGCCGGAACCCGGGTGTCCGGCTCACCTTCGTCGCAGTACGAGGGGATCGTCGGCAGAGTGTCCGTGGCGGGCAACACGGCGCTCGGCTACGGGACCGGCCTCGGGATGGCGGCTTGGCCGGTCACGGGTCAGGGGATCGTCGGGTTCACGATGACCGAAACCGGCGGCGCGGCGCCGGTCTCCTCGAACCTGTCGCTCAGCTTCGAGGGATCGAAGCATCAGTTCCCCGCGGTGGCGACGAACGGCCGGGACTTCCTCCTCGCTTATCAATCGACCCAGGACAACATGACGTATGCCCTCGTGGCCGACGGCGCGACGGGCGCGGTGACCCCACCCGTCGTGCTGGGCCCCGGTGGGACCGGGAACGACGCCGAGCCGACCGGCGCCGTCTGGACCGGGACCAACTACCTCGTGGCATGGCAGACGGCCGGGAGCGTCTACCTGCGCGCGCTATCGTGCACGGGACAGCCGCTCGGCGCCGCCACCACCCTGGCCGCTGGCGGCAACGACGTGCACCTGGCCTGCAATCCCGACCGCTGCGCGGTCGCCTACGACAACCACCCGGCCCAGGCCCTCTATGTGCAGCGAATCAACCCCGACGGCAGCTTGGTCGACACGAGCCCGATCACCATCCCGGGCAACGTGCTCGGGCGGTTCGGCATCGCCGCCGACAGCCAGCCCGTGCCAGCGATGCGGACGTTCTTGATCGCGTCCGGCGCTGGCAACGTCGGCGTGTACCGCGTCCGCTCGGCGCTCGGCGCCGTCGCGAGCCCGACAACGGTCGAATCGACAGGGCAGGCCGGCCTGGACGTGGTCGTGGCCAGCGACGGCCAGCAGTTCTTCGTGTCGTGGCAGGAGAACGGCCACATCCTCGGAACCACCGTCGACGCCATCTCCGGCCTGGCAACGATGGCCGCCCCCGTCGACCTCGGCGCCGGTACGGCGGTCGGCCCGGTCGGATGGGACGGCAGCTCGTTCGTACAGCTGTGGTACACGGCGACACAGCTGATGAGCGGGCGGGTGAGCCCCGC
>Ga0134128_10009996_pt1 | contig 11380 bp, 9 predicted proteins | sample KB31754_FD_96462 | JGI IMG/M metagenome (GOLD analysis project Ga0134128, IMG submission 96462) | Terrestrial soil microbial communities with excess Nitrogen fertilizer from Kellogg Biological Station, Michigan, USA - KB3-175-4 | ecosystem: Environmental > Terrestrial > Soil > Unclassified ...
CATCATCATTAAAAACATCATCTTACAAAAGTTGATTTTATTGATAATTTTTATATTCTTTAATTTACTACTTGTAAATGCCATTTGATAAAACCCAAAAATGGATCAAAAGAACTGTCAGAGATAATCGAAGGAATGGAAAATATAATGCAAACAGCAATACATCACCATAATCTAACAAAAGAAAGACTTTATCAATGCAATGACTATACAGGTCCAGCTTTAATCATGACAAATAATATAATGAAAGAATCTTATAATAATCTTAAAAACAGAGGGATAAAACTACGATTTATTACAGAAATTACTAAAGACAATATCCACTATGCAAAAGAACTCCAAAAAATTGTTGATTTAAAGCATTTGGAGAATGTCAAGGGGAATTTTGCAGTTACTGAATCTCATTATGGAGGTAGTGCTAATACCAATGAAGGAAAAGACGGACCTTTTGTTACACAATTTATAGTAAGTAATGCAAGTGCATTTGTAAAACAACAACAATACTTTTTTGACATGCTTTGGGAAAAGGCAATACCTGCAGATGAACGAATAAGAGAAATAGAACAAGGAATAAAACCCGATGTTTTAGAGGCAATTAAAGACAATCAGGAAATTAAAAAAAGATTTACTGAATTGATTAAATCTGCAAAACAAGAAATTATGTTGGTTATTCCAACAATAAACGAATACTATCGTCAACGCAATATACTGAATATATTTGATTTATTTGAACAAGAGTTAGTAGACGATGCAAAAACAAAATCATCATCAAAGGTAGCAGAAAACATTAATAACAATTATCATCTGTATTGTTCTACAAAGTGTAAAAGAATAAGAATATTGCTTCCCATAAACGATGCCATAAAGAAAGATATTGAGAACAATCGTCACATCTATACTTCAAATATAATATGTTTTAGAAAAATTGAAACCGCAATAGAAACAAAGTCTGTAGTTTTAATTATAGACAAAGAACAATCCTTTGTAATAGAGATAAATGATGATAAGGCTGGCAATCACGATAAAGCAATAGGATTTGCTACTTACTCTAATAGTAGAGCAACGGTATTATCTTATGTTTCTATTTTTGAAAGCTTCTGGAAACAATCTGATCTAGTAAAGAAACTAAAAGAGTCAGAAGAGTTGCAAAAAGATTTTGTTCACATAGCTGCTCATGAGCTTAGAAATCCAATACAACCCATATTAGGATTGTCTTCTCTTTTGCTAGAGAAAAAACCTAAAGATGACAATGATTTTTCAATTGCCCTAAAAATTATAAATAAAAATGCAAAAAAGTTACTTCAATTAGCAAGCGATATTTTAGATGTTACAAAAATAGAAACCAATAATTTGATTTTAAACAAGGAGCTGTTTAATTTAAACGATTTTGTGTTCGATATAGTTGAAGATTATAATAATCAGCTGCTAAATAATAAAAATATAAAATTAGAATATAATATTATTTATTTCAATGAGGTAAATTATAGTAGTAACAACAAGAGTGAATATATAGGAAAAGAGCAAAACAATGAAAAAATAAATGAAAAAATTGCAAAACCAATTTATCTACTTGCTGACAAGATGAGGATAACTCAAGTTATTTCCAATTTGTTAAACAATGCTATCAAGTTTACATCATCAGAGAAAGAAGGAGGTATCATAAAAATAATTGTTGAGAAAAAATGTGATAACGATGAAGCAAAAAAAGTGTTTATTCATATTATAGATTCAGGTAGTGGAATAGACTCATCTATTCTTCCACATCTGTTTTCAAAATTTGCTACTAAATCCTTTCATGGGACTGGACTAGGGCTTTTTATTTCAAATAATATCATTAAATCTCATGGTGGATATATGTGGGCTAAAAACAATAATGAAGATGGAAAAAAAGGTGCGACTTTTGGTTTTAGCCTACCAGCTGCTAATTATTAATACATTATGTTTTATTTATAGCGATTATATACTTTGAAAAAGATTTGTATTTAATTCATATTTGTATATTAATTCAACGTTTATTTTTAGCCTCGAATTGATCTATCTTTCTAATTTGAAATTAAATACTTATAAATAGATATTTTAAAGGTTCAAATAAAACAAAATATGTTATACTATAGTTGAACCCCTTTACCTACCCAAATCAAACCCCCTAAGTTAAAGCTGAAAAGTGATTGAACCCTGCTAAGATTAGGGCCCCTATATCAAAAGATGACATATAAAAATATATTATCAGAAATAATGGCTTTGTTTATTTAAAAAAACTTATAGTTTGAAAATGTCACATTTGATTTATGATTAACAAAAATAAAACACTTTCGCTGTTTATTCATGGATTGTGTATTATTTTTCATATCTTTCCTTGAAAAAAATCTGAAAGATTGTCTTCTTATTTATTAAAAGAGATAATGTTCCTTTAGTTCTTAACCTGATTCAAATTTTCTATAAGTATAATTTTGTGCTCTTATTGTTTATTTTAACTTCTACATCCAGACAGCTCATACAAAATATCTATTCTTCGTATTCCCTGTCCACAACGTTTCTATGTTACTATTTCGACTTCTTTTATGCTATTCTATAATGATGCTATGGCTATTAGGATGTTTTATGTATTCTTTTTGCAAAGTAATTTATATATTATAAGAATGAATTACAATGGATTTAAAAATTCTTTTGATTCCATGTCGATAACATTAAAATGAAAAAAAGAATCTATTGTCCCAATGCAAAATATAAAGATAATATATATCAGTATTTTGAGTTTCTTTTCGATTATCCTAATCTATGGTCTATTTTATCAATCGTCACAACATTATAGTCTAATAAACACAGTTACATCTTTGAAAAATAAATACAGAGATGTCAATATTAGTTATGATAATACTACTAAAGTGTCATCATCTTCAGGCAGCTCATCAAATAAGACAGATTTTCTTTCGTATCAAAACAATGAACAAAACGTTAAAGTTTCATATCCAAAGAATTGGACTTTTTCAGAAGAAAACGGAAGCATAATCAGATTTGGTAAAGTGTTAGAACAACAAAAATATTTACAAATAGATGATGGTAGTTTTGTTGCATTTTATTCGCCTTTAAAGAATGCAAATGACATCTACCTTGATAATTTGAGGATTTTCACTAAAGATTTGTCATTACAAGATTATAATATTAGTGAATCTAATTTTGGTAAACCATTATCTTTTGACATTTTATTAAAATTATACACATCTTTTTATCTTGATCTTTTAAGAAATTCAAATGTTACAATTATCGATCATGTCTCTAAAACAGTATTAGGTATTGATAATTATCCTGCATATAAGATAGGATATAAGACAGAGGATGGCCAGCAATATGTATTTGAAATATGGACTATCTACAATAACAAAGTCTATGGTTTAAGATATACTGCTCAATTAAATGATTATCCAAAATATTTACCGATTGTAAAGATTATGATGGATTCATTTGAAATAGGTAATGGAACAAGTATTTATAAAAATTCTTTGAATACAAATAAAAGTTATTCTACTTATCGGCAAACAATAAACAACAATACTTCAGACAAAAATGATTTATCAAAACCTAGATTAGAATCGCTAAAGCAGTATGCATTATTAAAGATAAATAAAGATAGACAACAGTTCGGGTTGCATCTAGTTAATTTTAGTGAAAATAAAGCAGCACAATACCAAGCCCAAAATGTATTATCAACAATGTATATGTCTCATCTAACAACAGATGGACAAAAACCATACATGCTCTATTCAAATTTTGGAGGAACGGGAAAATTAAGACAAAATGTAGCTGTTATTGGTGATTATTATTACTATAACAAATGTATCAATGAAGAAATAGTTTGTAAAAAAATCGATCCTTATAGAACAATAAGTTTACTTGAAGACATTATGATGTATAATGATGCTCATGCTGAATGGCATCATACATATAATATACTAGATAAATATTCCACAAATGTCAGCTTGGGAATAGCATACAATGATTATTTCTTTACCATTGTTCAAAACTTTGAAAACAATTACATATCCTTTTCAAAGCCCATATTAATGGATAATTTAACAAAACATATTGAAATATCTGGCAAATTATTAAACAACACCAAGTTTCACAACATAGAAGTTTATTATGATAGCTTGCCTACTAACTCCTTTTATCGAAAATATAAGGACCCCAATGTATATCAGCCAGGCAAGCTTGTTGGTGCAGTAAAAGGAGCAACAAATATTGGATTTGCAATTAGTAGTAATGATAAAAATAATATATTAATAGAAAATAAACAGAATAACAAATCACAATCGACTTTTTCTAATATTACAATGATAAATCCCACTGTAGAAAAATATTCTAAAAGTGATAATACGTTTGATTTAGAATTTGATCTATCTCCATTAATAAAAGAATATGGAAAAGGCATATACACAATTATGATAATCTTGGAAGATCAAAAACAAAATATATTTCCAGGAGGAGAACGATCTATATTTTATAATTGATATGATTATCAAATTAGAGTATCTGAATATATCGTCGTTATCGTTGTATCGTAGTTCTTAATGTGGCTTTGATATTCTAATCAATTAATCTACGACGATACTACGATATTATTATTCTCTTTTATTTGATTTGCGTAACACAAAGAAATCCCTTTCTAACAAATACAATCAATTTTTGTTGTTATTTTTTCTTTTTGTTATAAATTCTCAATAACTCTATACCAACGCAAATTCATAGCATATATAGACGGTTCTAATTAATCAAAGACAAACATAACAATGCAGACAATAATTTCAGTAATAGGTGGAATATTCTGGATTCTTACTTATGTATTCATAATATCAAAAGGGTTTAAAGATAAAACTTTTGGCATGCCTCTAATCGCATTATGTGCTAATATATCTTGGGAGTTTATCTTTTCATTTGTTTTTCCTTATGGGCCGCCTCAATCATACATAAATTAGCTATGGTTTGGTCTAGATACAATAGTAGTTGCTCAATTCCTAAAGTATGGTAAAAATGAATTCTTAAGATGGAGGCCATCTTCAAAATTACATGAATTATTTATTGTTTTACTTACTTCCGAATTTAGTATAATTTTAGTTGGCAGTATTATCATAGGAGATTTTAGAGGAATATACTCTGCTTTTGGCCAAAATCTTGTAATGTCGATACTATTTATAATAATGCTCTTTAAACGAAATAGTTTAAGAGGTCAATCCATTTATATCGCGGTATTTAAAATGTTGGGAACAGGTTTAGTAAGCTTGCACTTTTATTTATATGAACCCATCACTTCAAGTTCTTTTATTTTGCCTTCTTTGTATGTGTCGATTTTCATTTTTGATATAGTATACATATATCTGATTGCAAGATTTTATAAAAGAAATAAAATGCCGCTACTTATATTTGATTTTCTTGTTTCTATCTCTTTTTGATAGATAACTACCTCTTTAGAATTGTCATCTTTATGGACATCTTCTCTTTTTAATTATACTTTAACAATTCTAATGCCCGGTATATACTAATAATTAACTATATGCAATAGATATTCGATATTTAATAATTGTCACATATTTTTCAAATAAGAGAATATGAAGAAGGCGATTCTGAAAAAGTCTTTCATTTTCTCTATGATATACTTGTAAATGAATTTAATATTTCACTTGATTTTAATAATTTAGATTCTGATTTACTGGATATAAGAAATCATTATAATAAAGACGATGGTGAATGTTTTTGGATTGTTGAACTCAAGAATAATTCTCAAATAATAGGAACAGTTGCATTAAGAAAGTTAAAAGAATCCAAATTTTCAGATACTAGTGATTTTGCCGAATTAAAGAGAATGTTTTTATCAAAAGAATATAGAGGACAAGGAATAGGCCAGCAAATGCTTGAAACAGCATTGAATTTTGCAAAAAAAGTAGGCTACTCTAAAGTTTTCCTATATAGTTCAAAGGATCTAACAGACTCTAGAAAATTGTATCTAAAAAATGGTTTTGGGGATATTCAACCTTATAATAATGATAATAGAGCAGATGTATTTATGATAAAGAATCTATAGATTGATACCTGCTGTAATCTATTCAATATTCTAATAGGTGATGATGGCGTATTCCATGTCTACTCAAGTCAATTCAAAAAGTCGTTTATCTCTTCTTTTGAGTTTTGAAAATCCTTTTATTCACTTTTAGATATATTAGTTAATACCCAATCCAGATTCCAAAATTGTCTCTAGGAAAGGAAATTTGACAAACCCTTCCTTGATAGGTGTCTGCCATAAATCAGACTTTCTCTATATTGAAATGAGAGATTCTCTCTAGTCTTAGTTGACATCTATAAACAGAAAAAAGAATATAAAAAAAGGAAAGTGAGAAACAAACTGCTAATAATAATTATTTTTTATTAGTATATCCATGACTTTGTAGAAAGTAATCTGTCATTCAACTCTACGTGCGTCATTTTCGTTATAATACAAAATCCTCTTCTTAATACATAAAATAAATGAAGACAGTAACCCGCGGTTTTGTAAGGAGAAAGAGGAGTAGGAGACAATAGAATCACAAGTCTTTGAGGTTATTAGATCTTGAATACTAGTCACCAATAACTTTTCATATGACAGGAATACAGCCAACATTAGATTGACAGCAGTCATTTGTTCTAGCAAATCAACGGGCGACTGATATGCATTTAGAAGGCAATTCTAATGCCATAAAAACAGATCAAAAGATAAAGATGATAAATGGGGCAGAGAACGCCATGATTTTTTACATTTCCCATGCTCACTTGATAAAAAAGAGGATGCAAGTATGCTATGATCACAATATGCCCATGAGGCTTATCAAGACCGCCCCTATTTGGAGCACAAATCTGGAATTAGACAAAAAGGGAATCAAGGTAAGATTTCTAACTGACATAAGAAATGAAAACCTCGAATATTGTAAGAAGATACTACAAGAGATAAAGCATGTAGAAATGCGCCACATGGAAGGAGTTAGGGGCAATTTTACTATTCATGATGGTAAGGAGATGTTCTTACCATTTTTTGTAGACAGACCAGGAGAACTACTAAATGAGATGCTTTATAGTTCACAAAAACAGATGGTCGATGTTTATGTGTTTATGTTCGACAAATTATGGAATCAGGCGACGCCCATCTCCTATCCGAATAAGAGAGTTAGAGACAGGAATACAGCAAGAGGTTCTTCATATTATCAAGGATCCAATAGAGATAATTGAAAGAGAAAACAAGATAGTAGAATCTGCCAAAAAAGAGATACTAATACTATTGCATACAGCAAATGCAATGCTTCGACAAGCAAAGGATGGAGTCATAGATTTAATTGTTGAAAATGCAATCAAATACAAAACACAAGTTAAAATTCTAGTCCCTATAGAGAATAAAATTAAAGATATACTTCAAAGATTGGAGCAAATCAGTGGAATCCAGATACAAAATATTGAACAATCTATGCAAACAAGAGTTACCATTCTAATAGTGGATAAGACATATTCACTTGTAATAGAGCTAAAGGATGATACAAAACAATCATCTAACAAAGCCATAGGACTAGGAGCATATTCAAACAGCAAGTCAACTGTGCTATCTTATGTTTCAATATTTGAGATCTTATGGAAATATATCCAATTGCGAGAAGTACTGTTAATTCAGAATATAGCGCAAAAAGAGTTTATCAATATAGCAGCTCATGAGCTGAGAACTCCGATACAACCTATTTTAGGATTATCAGAGATTTTAGGTCCCATAGCGGGTAAAAAAAATAAAGAATACATTGATGTTATAATTAGAAATGCAAAAAGACTTAAACGTTTAAGTGAAGATATACTTGATACTACAAGAATTGAAGCAAAAACACTGAATCTCAAAAAGCAGAGCTTTAGTTTTATCAAGACGATAGAGGATATAGTTAATGATTATTTATCTTCTTCTTCTTCTTCTTCTGCTGAAATAAGCAAATATAACAAATCCAATGTAACTATTTCATTTTCTGCTTCAGAGGACCTCAAGTCCATCGATCTGCATGCAGACCCAGATAGAATCAAGCAAGTATTATCTAACTTGGTAAACAATTCCCTCAAATTCACAAAAAATGGAATAATAACTATAACACCAGAGATAGATAAAAAATGTTACAATCATAAAGTGATTCATCAAATCCTAGTGAGAGTAAAGGATACAGGAATAGGTATAGATTTGGATATATTACCACGGTTATTTTCAAAGTTTGTTACTAAATCAAATGAAGGTGATGGTAGTGGTGGAACTGGTCTTGGACTATACATATGCAAGGGAATAATAGAAGCTCATGGTGGTAGAATATGGGCTAAGAACAACGATGATGGAAAAGGTGCAACATTTTCTTTCAGTCTTCCATTATCAGGCAATCCACATGATCTATCGACTTAGGAAGTAGATAAATAAAGATATAAAAATATTTTATTGATTTAAATGATGATATTCTTAAATAAATTCGGAAAATAGCATTGTTATCGAAGTATCGTAGTTCTTTTAAATATGGTGTATAATTAGCTATAGAAATCTACGACGATACTACGGGTACTACGATATTTTTCAAAACTTTTCCTCAAAATGAAATATTAAGAGGATTAAGAGTTAGTTAAAACAACCAATAACACTGCCAATGTAATAGAAAACCTATCTTTTCTTCTAACAAATTACCATTAATCAAATTTATTCAAAGATATATTGATTTTTCTAAATTTCAATACAATGTTCATCGAAGCCTGGAATAACCTCCTTTTACTAAAGCAAGCCGAATTGCGTCGAAAATAGCCAATTTCGATGCAACTAATGCAACTGTGGAACTAATTGATCATAAGAAGACAAATAAATACTACCATTGAGAAAAATCGCATTTGTTTGAATGTTATAGTTGTGATAAATTTTTTGATTCAGAGAATGAGCAAGAGTATCTAAAACATGTAATTTTATTGTTAGTGCTAACATGACACATATCTATAATAAATTTAGATAAAAGATAATACAAACAGGAAATATGAATTGGATTAACATTCCATTAATAAATACAAAATAAGAATTATTGTCTTGATTAACAGAGAAAACAGCCTATGTAACAATTATAAACATTATTTAATAATGGTGTTGGTGTCAGATAAAAGTAAAATTTTAAAACAATTAAACATTTCTGATAATGAACTTTTATACGGATTCCTTCCATTAAAATTTTTGTATGAACATATTGAAATGCTTATATCATTTTTAAATTGTAAAAGCTTGTCAGAAAGGAAAAAGCATATTTTAGTTTTTGATATAATAATAAAATATTGTCAATTGATGGAATCTTTTGCAGCTTTTATAAATATATTTGCAGATTCAAATAAACAATCTTTGAATACGTCTACTACATTAAAAAATTTGAGTGAATACCGTCTTGAAAATATTAAGAATGATTTCTAACCATTATTGAGTAAGGAAATTACTGAAAAAACAAAGTTAAAATTTCATGAAAAGATTAAGTATTCTTTTTGTTTAGATAAGGCGACAAATATATTGGACGTGGATGAAAGTATTAACAAAATCTTGAATTATTGATTGGTTTTTTTTTCAATATATTATTTATATGTAAAAGATTATAATGCATATAAACACGGACATAGAATATTTTACCTTGATAATAAAGTTTCTAATAAAGGGACCGGAGTTATATATATAGAAAAAGGCACATCTACAAGTAATCCAGTTATTAAAGCAATGCCCGTAGATGAAGATATTATAAAAGTAATATGGGGGATCTTAACTAAAGACTTTATACCTCTTTATGATTTATTTAGTAAAAATAATTTTGCATTATATAAAAAGAGATTATCAGACATAAATTCATATAATTCATAACAACAAATAATATAATTAAAACATAAGATAAGAATTTATAGTAAGGTAACAAATTATTTAAAAAATAAAAAGCTAAATCCTTGATATCATATTATTAGATAGTGGCAAGAAATAAAGGAGATAAAGACTATACAAAATCAGAAAAACAACTATTAGTATCTTTAATTAATGACTATTCTCTATTTGGAGCAACAGATAGTGAAAATATTCAAATGCTTTCCCAAAAAATTGGCAGGAAAATATCAGAAACTCTTTTCTATCTCTTAAAGAAAGAAGATATGAAGAAAAGAGGAGATGCAGATCAATGACTTGATACCTATGCCAAATATCAATATATAGAGTTTTTTAGAAAAAGGATTGAAGATCTTGAATTTGTACAAAAGACATTGATGCAAGCGTTAGTCGAGGAAAAAGATCAGATGAAAAATAAATACTTGATGAATCAGTTATCCAAAACAATAGCAGAAAATACAAAGGTATTAGGTTCTTTTGGTCTGGCGCCTCCAATTCTATCTAAAATGCAAAGTGCGATAACGGATAACTATAATAATTCTCAGAGAAACAATACCATTTAGCATAAATAAGACGACATTAAGTAATTAAATTTATACACTTATTATCATCCAATTGATCATTAACAAAACATCCTTTGAAAAGATCTATAGAAATGAAGAAGATATAAAGACAAAGGAAAGGATGTTACTTGTTTTAAATGTAGTATATAATAATATTATTCCAGCACAAGCAGCCAGAGATTTACATCGAAGTAGAACTTGGGCTTCTGACTGGTTAAAAAGATATAGTGAGGAAGGCTTGGAAGGACTAAGGAATAGAACAAAAAGCGGTAGGCCCACAGAAATCCCAGAAAATATCAGTTACCAGATTAAGAAAGAACTAAAAGAAAGCAACCAAGGCTGGACCACAAAGCAAGTAGAGGAGTTAATCGTAAAGAAAAGCGGCATCAAATATCATTATACTCATATATACCGTGTACTTCGAAAATGGGGTTTTAAGCAAAAAGTACCAAGGAAGATTCATGTTAATACTGCATCCAAAGAAGAGAAAAAGGCTTTCAAAAAAAGGCCATGGAAATACTTGTGGGTAAACACATCCAGCAGCAGCAGCAGCAGCAGCAGCAGCAAGAAAACGAGTTTACCATAATATCACTGGATGAATCATTCTTCTTTTATGATTCTCTTGTAAGACGAGTTTGGATTGATGAGAGCAAAAGACCAGTAGTTAGAGTAACAGGCTCACATAAACAGTCATGTATTTTTGGTGCTATAAATATAGAAGGAAATCATCATCTATTCAGACAGTATGATAAATTCAATGGTGAGACATTCCTCAACTTTCTAAAGAAAATACATGCCAAATTTCCAAGATGTTATTTGTTTATGGATAAAGCATCATCACCTCATTATAAATCAAAGAAGGTTAGACAATACTTTGAAGAAAACAAAGATACTCTAA
>Ga0134128_10010000_pt1 | contig 11379 bp, 10 predicted proteins | sample KB31754_FD_96462 | JGI IMG/M metagenome (GOLD analysis project Ga0134128, IMG submission 96462) | Terrestrial soil microbial communities with excess Nitrogen fertilizer from Kellogg Biological Station, Michigan, USA - KB3-175-4 | ecosystem: Environmental > Terrestrial > Soil > Unclassified ...
AGCCGGTGTAGGTCTCGGGGACGAAGTCGATCGCCACGACCGCCGCGCCGCGCCTCTCCAGCTCGAAGGCGAAGTAGCCGTCGGACGTGCCGATGTCGAGCGCGCGCTTGCCGCGGAGATCGCGCGGCAATCCGAGAGCGTCGAGGATGGGAAGCTTCATCCGGTTCGAGTCGTCGCCCGGCGTGACGATGCCGGGCGCGAGCTCGATCTCGTGCCACCAGCGGCCGTGCTCCGCGATCAGACGGCGGATCTCGTCGGGGCTCATCAGTGCGCGCGCGAGAAGTCGATGAAGCCGCGCTCGACGTCGACGTCGACGAGCTTCACCCGCACCTTGTGCCCGATGTCGAGGCCTTGCGCGCCGTGTACGACTTTCCCTTCCACCGGCGGATGGAAGATGCGCACCCACGTCCCCTTCGCCGACGCGCCGGTGACGATGCCCTCGAACTTCTCGCCGATGCGGTTCTTCAGCACGTACGCGGCGGCCGACTTTCGCACTTGCCGCTCGACCTTGTTCGCCGCGTCCTCCGCCTTCGTGCAGTGGTCGGCGAGCTGCCCGAGCTCGCCCGCGTCGTACGGCGCCTTCGCGCCAGCGAGCGCCGCTTTCACCAGGCGGTGCGCAATGAGATCGGGGAAGCGGCGGTTCGGCGCCGTCGAGTGCGTGTAGTCCTTGACCGCTAGGCCGAAGTGGCCGATCGGCGTTTGCCCCGGCATCTCCACGACGTACTCGCCCGCGCCCATGGCCTTGACGATCGAGAGCGAGAGGTCGGGGAAGCGCGTCGGGTCCTGCTTGCGCATGTGCAGGAGGAACTGCTCGAGGGCCTGCGCGTCGGGCTCAGGCGGGAGGCGCTCGCCGTGCTCGGCGGCGATGGCCTCGATGCGGTCCCACCGCTCCGGCGAGCGGACGACGCGGCGGATCGACGGGAAGTTCTTCGACTCGAGGAAGCGCGCCGTCACGCCGTTCGCGGCGATCATGAAGTCTTCGATGAGGTTCTTGGCGTTGTTGCGCGCGTCGAGGCGGAGGTCGACGACGTCGCCGTTCTTCAGCACCGCGCGCGGCTCGATGGTGTCGAGGTCGAGCGCGCCGTTCTCGTGGCGCTTCTCGCGCATGGCGTCGGCGATCTTGTCCTGCAGCCGGAGGTTCTCCGCGAGGCCCTTCACGGCCTGCACTTTCTCCGGCGCGTCCGCTTCTTTCTGCAGCCACGCGCCGACGCTGTCGTACGCGAGCTTCGCTTTGTTGTGCACGAGCCCGCGGTAGATCTCGCCGCTGACGACGTTCCCCTCGGGCGAGACCTTCATGTCGATGATCATGGCCACGCGCTCTTCGTCGTCGTTGAGCGAGGTGAGGTCGGTGGAGAGTTTCTCCGGGAGCATCGGGAAGATCTTGGCGGCGGTGTAGACGGAGGTGGTGTTGTGCCGGGCGTGCTCGTCGATCGGCGTCCCTTTTTTGACGACGGCATCGACGTCGGCGACGGCGACGATGGCGCGGACGTTGCCGTCGGGAAGCTGCTCGGCGACGGTGAGCTGGTCGAGGTCGCGCGAGTCGTCGTTGTCGATCGAGCACCAGAGCAGGGCGCGCATGTCGCGCACGTCGCCCGAGGCCTTCGCCGCGCCGTCGATCGTGTCGAGCTGCTGCTCCGCGGCGGGCGGGAAATCGGGCTCGAGGCCGCGGTCGATCATCGCCTGGCGGGCGATGTCCGCGAGGAGCGAGCGGTGGTCTGTCATGATTCGAACGTTACCATGCAAGTTGCTCCCGCCGGCGACCGTGCAATCCTCGTGACGATGCCCGAGGCCAGTCCGGCGGAGCTGCGGGGGTTCGCGGAGGCGGCGCGGCAAGTGGCGGATGCGGCGGTGGTCGGGTATGAGTCGGTGCTCCTCATCGGAATCTCCATGGAGGACAGGCACTCTTGCCTGTCCTTGCTTCGAACCGCCGGGGGACAGGCAAGAGTGCCTGTCCTCCACCGAGTCATCGTGTCGTTCCGTTCAGAGTACGCGCCCGATCTGACGATTCCACGCAGCGAGCTCGCAAATATCCCCCGCCTCACCATTCGCTTCCTCGGGTTCCGCCCCGGCTTCGCCTACCTCGACGGCTGGCCCGAACGGTGGCGCATGCCGCGCCGGCCGACCTCGCGCAACAAGATCCCGCCCGGCTCGTTCGCGGTCGCCGGCGCCTTCGCCGGCTTCTACGCCGTGGAGTCCCCCGGCGGCTGGAACCTCCTCGGCCGCACCGCCGCGCCGCTGTGGGATCCGCATCGCGATCCGCCGAACCTGTTTGCGCCGGGCGACGAGATCGAGATCGTGCCGACGATGGACGTCGTCGACGTGCCGCCGCTCGTTGACGAGTCGCAGCCGTTGCCGTGGGACGTCGAGCTCCTCGCGCCCGGCCAGTTCACGAAGCTCGTCGGCGCGCCCGACGTCAAGCGCCTCGAGCACGGCCTCCCGACCGGCGGACCGTTCGACCCCGAGCTCGCCGCCGCGACGAACCGCGCCGTCGGCAACGAAGACTTCGCACCGCTCTTCGAATGCGTCCTCGTCGGCCCGCGCATCCGCTTTCGCAAAGACGCTGTGATCGCGTTCAACGGCGAAGCGCGCGAAGTCAAAGCCGGCGAAGAGATCAACATCGGAAGAATCCCGTTCCGCGGCTACGTCGCCATCGGCGACAAACTAAGAACCAAAAACCAAGAACTAAGAACGAACGCGAAAGTCATTCGCGTCATCCGCGGCCCGCACGACTCGCCGTTCACAGACAGCGATTGGGAAGTGACGCAACAGCTCGACCGCGTCGGCATCCGCCTCCGCCCGCTGCAGCCGCTGCCCGCGAACATCCCCGCGGATTTGCCGTCGATCGGCGTGCAATTCGGCAGCGTGCAGTGGCACCCCGACGGCACGCTCGTCTTGATGGGACCGGACCACCCGGTCACCGGCGGCTATCTGCAGCCGGTGACGGTGATCTCCGCGGACCGCTGGAAGCTCGCCCAGCTTGCGCCGGGCGAGCGCGTCGCGCTACGAGCCGAATGAATATCCTTCGCGCGCCCGCACCTTGAACTCGCGGTTGCGGACGCCGACTTGCACCTTCTGAAATCCGGCCGCGCCGTGCGGCTTCTTCGTCGTGTAGCTGATGAGGTAGTAGCCGCTGGTCATTTCCTCGACGCGGCGCAGCGGGCCGGTGAACGTGCTGCTGAAGCGGAAGTACTCGCCGTTCGTCTCGCCGGCCAGCCCCTCGAGCGCCTGGTGGAAGACCGGCGCGAGGTTCGGCACGTCGATGAGGTTCGCGGCGTAGACGCTGACGTCGGCGGTGTTGAGTGCCGACACGGCCGCGTCGTAGAAGCGGCTGCGGTTCATGGCCACGCCGTTCTTCACGACCTGGTCGAGCGTGAGGATGCCGGCGGAGAAGAGCACGAGCTCCTTGCGCGCCTTGATCGGGCGGAGGGCGTCGGCGAGGACTTCGAGCGCCTCGAGCGTCGTGCCGGTGTGGCTCATCATCCTCTTCGTGTCGACGTGGCGCAGGATCGACGGCGCCGCCGACGGCGTGGCCGGCGCGTCCATGATGCCGCGCCCGAACGCCATGGCATCGTCGAGCGCGCGCGCGAGCTGCTTCTTGTCGCTGGTGAATTCGCTGTAGACCTTGAAGCGGACGTCGTGCCCGGCCACGGCCACGAGGTCGGTCGGCTTCATGCGGTTGTTGACGAAGTCGAGCGCCGCGGCCCGCGCGTGCACGAGCCGGTTCATCAGCGTCCCCTCGGGCTTGTCGAAGAAGAGGACGAAGTAGCGGTCGTCGCGCGTGCGCTCGACCTTGACCGGCGCTTTGCTCTCCGGCGCGTCGACCATCCTGCGGTTCGTGAAGTAGTCGACGCTCTGGACCTGCTGCGCGACGCCGTTCTCGGTGACGACGAAGTCGTCGGGGCCGAGTCCGAGGATCTGCCGGCCGCGGGAGTCGGTGACGACGGCGTCGAGGAGGACGACGTTGACGTCGATCTTCTCGCCGAAGCTTTGCGGTTGCGGCTGCGTCTGCGCGAATGCCGTGCTCGCCAGCAACGCGAGAAGAATCGTGGAGATGCGTTTCATGGGGTGATTCCTTTCAAAGGTGGCAACGCGGTGGGAATCGCGGGCGATTCCGCGCCGTTTGACCGGGCGTCGCGATTCTCCTAGAATCCGCGTCCTTTCCTTCTCGGGGCATAGCTCAGCCTGGTCAGAGCGCACGGTTCGGGACCGTGAGGTCGGTGGTTCAAATCCACTTGCCCCGACCATTCATCGCCGCGTCCACGGCACGTCATCCACGCCGAACTTCCGGTTCGCGAAGCGCGCCGCCACGAAGAGGTAATCCGACAACCGATTCAGATACGCAATCGACGACTTCGTCGCTTCGGAGTCGTCCTGCAGCGCGACGACGAGACGCTCCGCTCTTCGGCAGACGACGCGCGCGACGTGCAGGTGCGACGCCGCGAGCGCGCCGCCGGGGAGGATGAACGACTTCAGCGGCGCGAGCTCCGCCTCCATCGCGTCGATGCCGTGCTCGAGCTCCTCGATGCGCGCGAGCTCCACGCCGGGGAAGCGCGACGTGCCGGGGGAGGCGAGGTGCGCGCCGATCTCGAACAGGTCCGACTGCGCGGCCGCGAGCTGTGCGTCGATCGGCGAATCGGGCCACGCCGCGCGGGCCACGCCGAGGAAGGAGTTCAGCTCGTCGACCGTGCCGTAGGCCTCGATGCGCGCGTCGGACTTCGATACACGCGCGCCGCCGAAGAGCGAAGTCTCGCCGGCGTCGCCGGTGCGCGTGTAGATCTTCACGCTTCGGATTCGAGCTGGCGAATCCGCTCTTTGACCACCATCTCGGCCATGTCGGGAATCACTTCCCAGGCGATGTTGCGCACGACCTGCTCCGACATCAGCTGCACGACGCGGCGGGCGATGCGGTCGATCTGCTCGTCCGTCAGGTCCGCCGGGGACGCGGCGGAATTGATCGGGATCGGGAACCCCTCTTCCGGCATCTTGTTGACGGCGGCCGGGAACGCCTCCTCGACGACTGGCGCCGCGGTCATCTCCGGTTCGAACGGCGCCTCCTGCTGCGCGAGCGGCATCGGCTCGGGTTCAGGCTCGGCAAGCGGCTCAGGCTCCGGCTCCGCGAACGGCGACGCTTCTGCCTCCGCGACCGGCGCAGGCTCCGGCTCGGCCCACGGCGAGGTCTCTTCCGCGGGCGAGCTCGACGATGCCATGGCCTGCAGCTCCTCGAACGACATGCTCGGGAACGCGCGCGTCTCGCCGCCGGTGATCGGCGGCTCGTCCCACGGCGACGGCTCTGCCGCCGGCGGGGCGGGCGGCGGCTCGGGCGCGGCCTCGGGCTCCGGCGTCGCGGCCATCTGCTGCAGCTCTTCGAACGACATCTTCGGAAACGCGCGCGTCTCGCCGCCGAACGCCGCCGGCTGATCCCACGGCGACGCTTCGGGCTCGGGCGTCACGGGCGGCGGTTCCGGCGCCGCAAACGGCTCTGGCGCCGCGAACGGCGACGCCGCTTCGCTCTCGTCGAGCGTCAGCGGCGGGAACGCCTGCGTGCCGCGATCTTCCGCGGCCGGCTCCATCGCGCCGAACGGCGACTCAGGCTCGGGGGCCGGCTCCGGCGTCGCGGCCATCTGCTGCATTTCCTCGAACGACATCTTCGGGAACGCGCGCGTCTCGCCGCCGGTCATCATCGGCTCGGGCTCCGGCTCGGGAATCGGCGCGGGCTCGGAAACAGGCTCCGGCGTCGGCGCCATCTGCTGCAGCTCTTCGAACGACATCCGCGGGAACGCGCGCGTCTCGCCGCCGAACGCGCCGCTGTCGAACGGCGTCTCCATCGTCGGCTCGGACTGCGGCGGCGCCGAGAAAATGTCCGCGTCGTGCATCGGGAACGCCGGCTCGGGCTCGGGCGGCGCGACCGCTTCCGGCTCCGCCCACGGCGACGTGTCGGCGGCGAACGCGGCCGGCTCCGGCACCGGCTCGGCGGCCGGCGGCGCGGCGGGCGCGCTCGCGGCCTGCGCGATCAGCTCTTCCACCTTTTGGATGAGGCTCTGCGACTCGAACGGCTTCGTGACCACGGCGTCGCAGCCGGCCTTGTCGGCGCGGTCGGGATCGAACGGCTCGAACGTGCCGGTGAGGAGGACGACGGGGATGTTGCGGTACTCCGGGTGCGACTTCACGAACTCGCAGACTTCGTAGCCGTTCTTCTCCGGCATGATGATGTCGGAGAGGATGATGTCGGGCCGCATCTCCGCGAGCTTCTGGATCGCCTTCGCGCCGTTGTTGACCGCCGAGACCTCGTAGTCGCCGTCCGAGAACGTCAGCTCGACGACTTTTTGGATGGTGATGCTGTCATCCGCGAGGAGGATTTTTTTCGGCATTCGCTTGTCTCCGGGTTGAGTTGGCAAAGGGTAGCATCATTCGCCGCACTTCCTCGATGGGCACCGGCCCGATCTTCATCAACTCGTCCGTGAACTCGCGCAGGCGGAACGCGCCGCCGCGCGCGGCGCGCACGTCGTCGTACAGCGCGCGCACGGCGGTGTATCCGAGGTAGTAGTAGGTGATCTGCGGCGCGGTGGTGATCGAGCGCGTCCACATGTTCGACGCCAGCTGCGGCCCCTGCAGCGCTTCCTCGGTCACGAAGCGCACGACCTCGTCGCGCGTCATCCCCTTCGTGTGCACGCGGACGTCGACGATCGTCCGGGCGATGTTCTCCATCTGCTTTTTCAGATGGGCAACGCGCTCGAGCGGACCGCCCCATCCGAGGTCGAGCATCGTCCGCTCGCAGAACGTGCCCCACCCCTCGACGTAGACGTCGTCCGGAAACACCGCGCGCACCTTGTGCGGATTCCGCGCGGCGTACTTCAGCTGCACGTAGTGGCCGGGCAGGATCTCGTGCGCCGTGATCATGCGCATGAAGTGGTCGTTGAAGTCGCGGAAGAACGCCTCGCGCTGCGCGGGCGTGGCGTCGTCGGGCGGCACGGGGATGTAGTAGAACGTCGGCGCCTCGGGGTCGTACGGCCCGGCGGGGACGACGGCGCCGACGCTTTGCCCGACGAAGTGTGCCGGCGCGCGCGTGGTCACGAGCGTGCGCGGCTCGGGAAGCGTGACGACGTCGTGCGATTTGCTGAACGTCTCGGCCTCGCCGACGAGGCGCGCTGCAAAGGCGACCCAGTCATCCGTGTTCGTGTGATGGTCCGCCTCGACGCGGGCGAACGCCGTGCGCAGATCGACGCCCGGCCAAACCGTCTGCACGAAGGCCTCGGCCTCGCTGCGTTTGGCGGCGAGGTCGCGCTCCGCGCGCGCCAGTAGCGCGTCGGGGTCGCGCTCGCCGGTGGCGAGGCGCAACGCCTCGGCGTAGTCGCCGCCGAGGCGGAAGGAGCCGCGTGCATTTTTCTGCAGTGCGTCGAGAAACTTCGCGAAGTCCTCCAGCCCCGCCGCTGCCTCCGGGAATTGCTTTGCCGCGGCACGCGCCTGCGCGGCGGCGATCGCGCAGAGCTCGGGCGAGGCCTCGGTCGTCAGCGTCTCCTCGGCGGTCTTCAGCAGCCGCGGGATCAGATGCGCGCGCCCTGTCGCGTTCGATACGATGCCCGTCCAGTACAGCGGATTCCGCTCCGGCGTGCGCAAGACCGTCAGCGCGAAGATCTCGCGGTCGACGGCGCGCGCGAGGAGCTGGCTGTCGAGATCGTTGCGCCCGGCGAGCTCGGCGCGGGTCCGCTGATTGAATGCAAGCCACGACGCGCGGTCGGCTGCATCGAGCCGTTCGAGATCGCGGTCACAATCGTGGCGCCCGGCGGCCGTCGCGCGCGTCGGAAAAGTGTGGAAGTATCGGTCGAGATAGGCTTGCTGCGTCGAACAGGCAGCGAAGAGCAGCACCCAAACGAATCGCATGAGCGCAGAGTTTCTCATTCTCGGACACCGCGGCAGCCCGTATCGGGAGCGCGAGAACACCGTGGCGTCGTTCGAGGCGGCGCTCGCCGCCGGCGCGGACGGCTTCGAGACCGATCTGCGCCTCCTCTCCGACCGCACGGCCGTGCTCTACCACGACGACGACGTCGGCGACGACGAGTGCGAGACGCTCTCCGCGCGCGACCTCGTGGAGCGCGGCCTCGTCGTCGACCAGCTCGACACCGTGGCGCGCTTCGCCGGCCGCGGCACGATCGTGCTCGAGGTCAAACGCTCGAAGTGGGAGGAGATCCTCCTCGAGCACGTGCAACGCTGGCCCGGCATCGTCGTGGCGTCGTTCGACCACACCGTCGTGCGCGAGCTTCACCGCCGCGACGCTAAGTTCCCGCTCGGCATCACCTACACCGGCGCGATCGTCGACGTCGCGCCGTACGCGGAGCGCCTCGGCGCGTCGTGGCTCTTCCCGAACTTCCACTTCGCCGACCGCGAGCTCGTCGACGCTGCGCACGCCGAGGGGCTGAAGGTCATGCCGTGGACCGCGAACCGCCAGCGCGACTGGGAGCGGCTGCGCGGCATCGGCTGCGACGGCGTCATCACCGACTTCCCCGACCGGGCCGTGCAGTGGCTTAAGTCGATTTCGTGCTAGGCTTTCTGCTGATCAGCTCAGCACAGCGGGAGGGTGGCGGACAATGAAGACCTGGGAATACAAGATCATCAACGTCCGGTCGGAAAATTACTCGATGGATCCGCGCCGCGCCGAAGAGCTCAACCGCCTCGGCGACGAAGGATGGGAGCTGGTCAGCATCACCTCGATCAACTTCAAGACCGGCGCGACGGATCACATCGGGATGGTGTTCAAGAGGGAGAAGGCGTCGTAGGTTGTAGGGGATAGGCGATAGGTTGTAGGTTTCCTATCTCCTATCCCCTACCACCTATCTCCTTAAATCCCAATTTCATCAGCGATCTCCATCAACGCCTCTTTCACGAACCCAATGTGCTCCTCCAAATCCACGCCCAGCTCCTCCGCTCCGTGATAGATGTCGTTGCGGCTGACGCTGCGCGCGAAGGCCTTGTCCTTCAGCTTCTTCTTCACTGACGCCGGCTTCACGTCGGCGAGCTTCTTCGACGGCTGCACGAGCGCGCAGGCGACGATGAAGCCGCAGAGCTCGTCGCAGGCGAAGAGCGCCTTGGCCATTAGCGTGTCGCGCGCGACGCCGGTGTAGGGCGCGTGGCCCATGATGGCGCGGCGCAGCTCCTCGTCGAAGCCGTGCTCCTCGAGGATCTTCGAGCCGACGTACGGATGCTGGTCGGCGTTCGGGTAGGCCTCGTAGTCGAAGTCGTGCAGCAGCCCGGCCATCCCCCAGAGCACCGCGTCCTCGCCGGGCGCGTATTTGCGCGCGCACGCCTTCATCGCCTGCTCGACCGCCAACGCGTGTTTTCGCAGCGAATCGGTCTTCGTGTACTCGTGCAGCAAAGCGAGGGCCTCGTCGCGCGTTTTCATGGCGGAGATGATATGGTCAACCGCCTTTCGATGACCGAGCGTCCGTTCGTCATTCTCATCGTTCTCGATGGCTTCGGCTGCCGCCGCGAAACGGAGTACAACGCCATCGCGGCCGCGGAAAAACCACGCTTCGATGCCCTCTTCCGCGGCTGCCCGTGGACGACGTTGGAGGCATCGGGCCTCGCGGTCGGATTGCCGGAAGGGCAGATGGGGAACTCCGAGGTCGGGCACCTGAACATCGGTGCGGGGCGCATCGTCGACCAGGACATCGTGCGCATCAGCAAGGCGGATCTGAAGACGAATCCCGTGCTCATCGACGCGGTGAAACGCGGGAAGCCGATCCACTTCTGCGGTCTCCTCTCCGACGGCGGCGTGCACTCGCTGCAGTCGCACCTGCAGGGACTGATCGCCGCGGTGGAATCCCTCGGCGCGAACGAAATCTACGTCCACGCCATCCTCGACGGGCGCGACACGCCGCCGAAGTCGGCGTTGCGCTATCTCGAAGGGCAGCCGCATCTGTCGACGATCATCGGCCGCTACTACACGATGGACCGCGACAAGCGCTGGGAGCGCGTGCAGCGCGGCATCGACCTCATGACGCAGGGCGTCGGCGTGCAGACGAAGGACCCGCTCGAGACCGTGCGCCGCTTTTACGAGCAGGGCGTCACCGACGAATTCATGGAGCCGATCGCCGTGCTCACGCCCGAGGGGGCGCACCGCGGGAAAATCGAAGAGGGCGACACGCTCGTCTTCTTCAACTTCCGCGCCGACCGCATGCGCCAGATCGTCTCGAAGATGAAGGACGTCGCGCACGTCGTGACGATGAACCGCTACCAGGAGGACTGGACGTTCCCCGTGCTCTTCCCGCCCGTCGTCGTGAAGAACCACCTCGGCGAAGTGCTCTCGAAGGCGGGGCTGCGCCAGCTCCGCATCGCCGAGACGGAGAAGTACGCGCACGTGACGTTCTTCTTCAACGGCGGCAGCGACACTGTGTCGCCGGGGGAGGAGCGCGTGCTCATCCCGTCGCCGAAGGTAGCGACGTACGACCTCAAGCCGGAGATGTCGGTCGTCGAGCTGACGGAGCGCGTCGTGCAGGAGATTCCGAACTACGACGTGGTCATTCTGAACATCGCCAACCCCGACATGGTCGGCCACACCGGCGTGATGAAGGCGGCGGTGGAGGCGGTGCACGACACGGACGTCGCCGTCGACAAGATCCTCCGCGCGGTCGAGCAGCGCGGCGGCATCGCGCTCATCACCGCCGACCACGGCAACTGCGAGCTGATGTTCGACGCTGCGACGGGGCAGCCGCACACCGCGCACACGACGAATCCGGTGCCGCTGATCCTCGTCGACGCGAAGAAGCGCTTCGACAAACTGAACGGCCCTGGCGCGCTCGAGAACGTTGCTCCGACGATGCTCGAGATTCTGGGGATCGAAAAACCAGAAGAGATGACAGCCGAGTCGCTGCTCGGAACGCCGGCGTCCCCGCCGGCTGGCGGGGCGGCGTCCCGCCGCCTCGGACGCGAGACGCGTCCGGGCCAGCCGCCGGGACGGCGGCGCTCCGAATGATCGACCACCTCGTCCTCGTCCGCCACGGCGAGACCGTGCACAACGCCGCCGGCATCGCCCAGGGGTGGCAGGACAGCGCGCTGTCGGAGCGCGGCGCGCAGCAGGTGCTGCGCCTCGCGGAGCGCATCGCGCGGCTGAAGCCGGCCGCGCTCTTCAGCTCGCCGCTCTCACGCGCGCTGGCGACGGCGCAGGCGATCGCGGACGCGACGGGATTGGAGATCCGCACGCTCGACGAGCTGCGCGAGATGAACTACGGCGGCTGGGAAGGGAAGTCATTCCTCGACGTCCGCCGCGACGACGAGGAGATCTATCGCCGCTGGGTCGACGATCCCGATTGCCCCTGCCCCGGCGGCGAGTCGCACAACGAGCTGCGCGCGCGGATGGAAAATGCGTTTCACGCGATCGAGGCGAGC
>Ga0134128_10010001_pt1 | contig 11379 bp, 8 predicted proteins | sample KB31754_FD_96462 | JGI IMG/M metagenome (GOLD analysis project Ga0134128, IMG submission 96462) | Terrestrial soil microbial communities with excess Nitrogen fertilizer from Kellogg Biological Station, Michigan, USA - KB3-175-4 | ecosystem: Environmental > Terrestrial > Soil > Unclassified ...
CGCGGCGCCGGCGCTCGGGCTCGGTGGCGACGGGCTAGCGGCTGGTGCGTTGCCGAGCGCGCTGCCAGGCATTCCTATCCCTCCAGATCTACCGGACGGACCATTGGGAATTCCAGGCGCGGTGCTCGATGCCTACCAGTTCGCGCAACGGACGCTGGCTGCCACCCGGCCGGCATGCCACCTGTCGTGGGCCGTGCTGGCGGGAATCGGCCGCATCGAATCCGATCATGCCAGCGACGGGCGAGTGGACACTTTCGGGAACACCGTAGGGCCGATCCTGGGTCCGCGACTTGATGGGTCGCCGGGAATCGCCTCAATCCCGGACACCGACCAGGGCGTGCTAGACGGCGACACCGTCTGGGACCGCGCGGTGGGTCCGATGCAGTTCATTCCGTCCACCTGGCGCAGCTTCGGCGTCGACGGCAACGGCGATGGGGTGGCGAACCCGAACAACATCTACGACTCCACCATCACGACCGGGCTGTACCTGTGCGCTGGCGGCACAAACCTGTCTGATCCGGTCCAGCTGCAAGCGGCTGTGTTCCGGTACAACCAATCGGCCACGTACGTCGACGTTGTGCTGCGGTGGGCTCATGCGTACCTGACCGGTGTCGTGCCTATCCCATCGGCGCCCGGACCAGTACCGCCGGGCATCAACGGCAACGGTGGCCGGCTCACACCTATCGATATCGCCCCGCCCGCGCCGGTAGCCGTTGCGCAAGCCGTGCCGGCAACGCCGGCTTCGTCAGCCTCGAGTCCGTCGCCGATACCACCGACGGCTACGCCGACGCCAGTTCCGGCGACGACCCCTGAAGCAACGTCAACTCCGCCGTCCCCAACACCGACCGCAACCCCGGCGATTCTGCCGCCAACACCGAGTGCGACTCCGACGACACTGCCCCCGACGACTTCACCCGCGACCACGCCCGCCCCGGCCGGGTCACCCTCCCCGAGTCCGTCGCCTACGCCCATCCCGACGCCGCCTTCACCACCACCGGCGACCACGACAACGTCGAGTCTGCCCCCAGCCGGACCCTGAGCGGCAGCGGTGTGTCGTCATGACACATCGAGCGATCAAGGGTCGCTAGTCACCACCGCTGACAGCGTGCCTGGTGAGGAGCCCGTTTCGCTGGATGGCTCCGTGGTGATGTCGGTGCTGCGGGGAGTGCCAGATCGATTGGATAGGGTAGGCCGAAGGCCATGTCGCTCCAGGCCCACAGCGTGTGCAGGATCCGGTCATACCCGGTGTAGGGCTCGAGGCTGTGGAAGACCCGGTAGTTGTCCAGACAGAGCAAGTCCCCAGGGTGGAGCAGGAACCGCGGCGCGCTTCGGGCGGCCTCCTCGGTGAGTCGTGCCCAGGCGGCGAGGTGCTGACGGTCGTCAGGCCGGGCCGGGCCGTCGTCGCGGAGCCGTTGGTGTGGATGGCGGCGCACGGTGAGGCGCCCACCGCAGGTCCGCGACGCCACTGGTCGGCGGCTGGGGACAGCCTTGCCGGTTCCGAGCGAGCGAAGTCCATTGGGCCGGCCGTGCTCCAGCTTGACATCCCACAGGAACCGGCTCAGCGCTCGCTGAGTGGGGTTGCTGGCTATCGAGTCAACGAGGCGCTGGCCATCGACGAGAGACAGCTCGCCGCCTGCGGTGACCTGGCGCTCACACAGGAGAAACACCAGGTCCGGATAGTAGTCGCCGAACTCCGTGTAACCGTCGATGTGCAGCTGGAGTGCCACGCTGGGGTTGCCGTCCCCGCTTTGGGCTACCGAACCGCAGTGGGTGTGGTGGTCAGGGGTGGTGCTGGTGGGCGACTGGTGGATGAACAGGCGGGGCCCGAAGACGTCCCGGGCGCCGGTGAGCATGCCTGCGGGGTCGGTGCTGTTGGAAGCGAAGATGACCGCGCCATCGCTGGACCATAAGTGGAATGCGCGACCTGGGTCCGCAGTACGTTCGGGGGTCAGCCCTGCGGTGCACATGTGAGTCTCCTTCGTCGCATCGTCACCCGGCCGTACGGGCGCTTCGCTGCGGCCAGACGGGCAGAGCCGGGTCACCAGGCCCGGCGGCGGGATCCGGATCCTGGACACGTCCCTGGGTCACGGTGGTCGACCGTGCGTCTCGACGCAAACCAGACAAGTTGCGCCATGGTCCATGTAAGCACCGCATCATCGGTAAGTCGAGCGGTAATTAACCGCTTTTACGGAAGATGCAGGTCTGGGGTGACGATCGCGTCTCCCTGCCAGCCAATGAGTGCGCGCAGTTGGTCGCTTGGGGGCGCCCGCGAACTCGAGCGACTTCCCGTGATCGTGGACGGCTCGGGTCCCTGCACGGACACGCCGTCAGCGGACGAGAGGAGGTGGACTGCAGCGCCACTTCTGCGCAAATGGATGAACGCGCGGTGAACGAGGGACGAAATGCGTGTCCAGGAGGGGTTTTTGTGGCTCGCAGTTCCTCGAAACTAGGGGTTACACCCAATCGAGTGCCTACCATCAGGGCTGTGACATTAGTAGCCGTGTTCACTGCGGTCGACGCGCTGGCAGTCGGGTTGGTGATGCGCGTTTTGCTCAGTCGACGTCGCGAGCCCCTCGCACTGCCGCCGCACCCGGACGCGACGGTCGCCGAGCTAGTCGAGTACGACAACGCGGTCCCCCGCAGGCTAGACCAGGGGGAGCAGGCCGATCCCGTCATCGGTCGTGAACCGGTCCGCCGGTCACCCGAGGACAAGACCTCACCAGAGCAATGGGATGTGGCCAGGCTCGACGAGATCCGGCAAGACTTCTTGGCCGACGTCAGCCACGAGTTGAAGACCCCGGTCGGGGCAGTGGCGCTGCTGGCCGAGGCGGTGCTCGACGCAGCCGATGACCCACACCTGGTGCGCTGGTTCGGTAACAAGATTCTCCACGAGGCCAACCGGTTGGGCACCTTGGTCACCGAATTGATCGCGCTGTCCCGGCTACAGTGCGGCGAGCGACTCCCCGAGATGGCTACCGTCGACGTCGACGAGGTGGTGCTCGAGGCAATAGCGCGGTGCAGGCTGGCCGTGGAATCGGCCAACATTCAGATCACTGTGGATCCACCCAGCGGGTTGATCCTCACCGGTGATGCGACGCTATTGGTGACCGCGCTGTCCAACCTGATCGACAACGCGGTGTCATACTCGCCTGCCGGCAGCCCGGTGTCGATCAGCACAAGACTGGCGAGCGGTTTCGTAGAAATCGCTGTGACCGATCAAGGCCGGGGCATCGCTCCCGAATATCAGGAGCGCGTGTTCGAGCGATTCTTCCGTGTTGATCGGGCGCTGAGCCGGTCCACCGGGGGCACCGGTCTGGGGCTGGCGATCGTCAAGCGAGTCGCGGTCAACCATGGCGGTGACGTCCAGCTTCGGAGTAGACCCCGCACCGGGTCGACGTTCACCCTGCGGATCCCCGCGCATCACGTCAGATTGCAGCGCGCGTCGTGCTCGCCGTCAGCACCCGAGCACGTGACACCCCCGCTGCTATGCGACCGCTGATCACGGATAGCCCGGGGCCGCAATCCCTGGACGGCCGCCGTATGAGACGCTGCGTCATCACAATGGCGCCTTCTGGAGGAACACCCGGTTGACGTTGGTGACGTAGCGGCCACCCGCGATGTCGCCGGGCACCACCAGCCGCGGGCCGTCAGTGTCCAGCTGGCGGCCGTCCTCGCTGGTCGCCAGCAGAACGTCCTTGTTCTCGAACCGTGGATCGATCTCATGGTGATCCAGGCTGGACTCCTCATCGCTCGATCGAACATCACGTTCGTAACTTTCGTATCTCAGTTTCCTGAATAATCCGTCGAACGTTGCACCGCTGGTGGTCTGAATACACTCTTTTGAGTGGTGACAAAAGTCATCTGTAACGGTAGGTAGCTGTCCCCTGTGGGGTTGGTATCAATCCTTTCGTCGACTCACGGACTCGCTGCGTTCACCTGCACGGGGGAGCGTCGCTCCGTCAAATCGGCGTGTGAAGGAGACCAGATGGCAGCCGCTCGATTCCAAGTGGTCTCCCTGACGCGTTCAGCGCGGGTTCCCGCCCCCCGCGAACCCGCCAGCAACGGATCCTGGACAGACATCCCGCCTCCCCGCACCCGCGGGTTCACGTGGCGATTCATGTCCGCGAACAACCGCAGCCTGGCCCGATCGGCACATGCCTGTCCCGACGTTGAATCCTGCTTGGCGGCCATTCGCTTCCTGCAAGAAGGTCTCCCCGAAGCAGTCGCCGAGACCTCCCGCAACGGCAACGGCCAATGGGTCTGGCGGGTACGCGTGGCCGACGAAGTCGTCGCGACGGCCGCCCGCAGCTACCCCCGTCAGGTCCGGGCCCGGCTCACCTGCACCGCGTTCATGCAGCTGGTCGCCGAAACGGCCGCCACCACTCCCGTTCAAGTGATGTACCGATGACCCTGGTGATGGCGCCGGTGCCAGCACCTGCCGATCCCCCCGAGCCGGCACGGAGGGTAAGAACCGCCTCCAGTGGTGCCGACCGGGTCTTTCGCCTCTCCCTGCTCGCTTCGGGCCTGACCGTGCTGATCATCATGGGCACGATCGGGCTCTTTCTTTTCTACCGCGGCTCCCAGGCGCTCGCCGACGACGGCCTGAAATTCCTCTCCACGCAGGCCTGGGAACCCGATACCCACAACTTCGGCATCGCCACCGTCATCGTCGGCACCTTGCTCATCGCCATCGTCGCCGTCATCTTCGCCGTCCCACTCGCCACCGGAGTGGCGCTCTACATCTCCGAGTACGCACCACGGCGACTGCGCCGAACGCTGATCAACATGGTCGACCTCATGGCCGCCGTGCCCAGTGTCGTCTACGGGCTCTGGGGCTTCTACTTCCTCACCGAGAAGATCATTCCGTTGGTCAGGTTCCTGTCGACTTACTTCCGCTGGATCCCGCTGGTGGGTATCCACGATGCCCACCCCGATGACCCCCTGCAGGCGCTGACGATCTACGAGAACTCGACGTTCATCGCGGGAATCGTGGTGGCGCTGATGATCATGCCGATCATCTGCTCGGTCATGCGGGAGTCCTTCACTCAGGCGCCGATCGGAGAACGCGAAGGCGCCTACGCGCTGGGTGCCACCCGGTGGGGGATGATCCGCAGCGTCGTACTGCCCTTCGGCAAGGGCGGGATGATCGGCGGCACGATGCTCGGGCTCGGTCGGGCGATGGGTGAGACCATCGCCATCTACATGATCATAAGTCAGGTCTTCCAGATCCAGCCCGAGATCCTGCGCAGCGGCGCGAACACGGTATCGGCGTTGATCGCGCTGCGGTTCGAGACGGCCAGCCCGTTCGAGCTGTCCGCCTTGATGGCCGCCGGGCTGGCGCTGTTCGCCCTGACGCTCGTCGTCAACTTCGGCGCGTCCGCGGTCATCGCCCGCACCCGATCCGGCCAGCTCAGTGATGCCTAGTGGCCACGACGCCGCCCTACGCCGCCGGTCGCCATGCCGCCGCCGACCCGTCGCCCGCCCAGGAGTTCCCCGGGATCGCCGCAGAAGTCCGCCGATCGACGTCGGCTCGCGGCCAAGCCGACATCATCGTGATCATCGGCGCGGCGGTGGCCGCGCTGAGCCTGGCGGCCCTGCTCAGTACCCGGGTGCTGCCGTCGGCCGGTCCGGGCAGCTTCCTGGTGGTCGCCTATCTGGCGTTCCTGGCGCTCTACGGGGTGCTGATATCACTTCAGGATGACGCTCGCGCGGTGCGGGATCGGCTCGCCTCGGTCGTCGTGCACAGCCTGGCCGCGCTCGCGCTGATCGCGCTGGTGTTCGTCGTCGGCTTCACATTCTGGCGGGCCCGTACCGCGCTGGGGCACCTGAACTTCTTCTTCTCGGACATGCAACTCGCCGGTCCGCTGGACCCGCTGACGGTGGGCGGCATCGTGCACGCCGCAACCGGCACCCTCATCGAGATCACCATCGCGTTGATCATCACCGTGCCGCTGGGGCTGGCCGGCGCGGTGTACCTCAACGAGACCAGAGGGCCGCTGGCGCGGTTCGTGCGCACGGTGGTCGAAGCGATGACCGCGCTGCCCTCCATCGTGGCGGGGCTGTTCATCCTGGCCTCGGCGATCCTGGCCCTGGGGCTGGTCAAATCCGGGTTGGCCGCCGGGCTGGCCATCAGCGTGATGATGTTGCCGATCATCATTCGGGCCTCCGACGTGGTGATCAGGCTGGTGCCCGGATCGCTGCGGGAGGCGTCGCTGGCGATGGGCGCATCGGAGCTGAGCACGGTCTGGCATGTCGTGTTGCCGACCGCGCGCTCCGGCCTGACCACGGCGGTGTTGCTGGGGGCGGCGCGGGGGCTCGGCGAGACGTCGCCGGTGCTGATCACCGCAGGATTCGGCTCAGGCCTCAACTTCAATCTGTTCTCCGGGCCGATGGTGTCCTTGCCGCTGGCCACCTTCGTCTTCTCCCGCTCGCCGGAGAAAACGATGGTCGCTCGTGGTTTCGGCGCCGCCGCTGTGTTGATGGCACTGGTGCTGGTGCTGTTCGCGCTGGCCCGGGTGCTCGGCGGCCGGCCGGCCGGCGAGCTGTCACCACGGGCCCAGCGGAAGCGGGCTGTGCAGTCGCAGCGCGACCTCGCCCGCTTCACGGATCGAGAGGCCACGCGCCGTCACCCTGGCGCGAGCGCGGAGAGCGCTTCCGATGCCTATCCTTGAGACCGGCGCGCCGCGAAACGCATGCGGGCAGTGGCAGCCGCTCTCGCGTTGCTCATAGGTAAACGGCGCTTCACACGCGCTTCTCGACGCTGTTCGGCGCCGTTCAATGAGCGTTTACGCCGGTCCCGCAGAGTTCCCTGCGCGAGTCGGCTCACGCGTATCTACGCAGGCCCGATTGGCTCCAGCCAAATGGAATGGAGTGTCAGGTGGCAGGTTCGGGCAGCTGATCGCACGCGAATTGGCAAGGGATGTCGCCCTCTCTAGGCAGGTGCTGCGACTGAGCTGGAGCCCTGTCCCCGAAAACGCCTGATTGTTGCACGCTGAAAGCGTAGTCATTGCCAATCGTGCGGCGCCAATTCACTCCTCCGGCCGCTGACAAGATGAGTATATAGCGATATGCGGTCATCCCTTGTGGGTGGCGTCGTAGTCCCTTGGTCGGTCGCCGGACTTCTGCTGTTCACCTCCTAGGCGCAGCGTCGCCCAATCGGTTCCGTGCGTGCGGGAGGTGCCGCTTTGTTAACTCAGTATCTGCGGCGTGTCGGCGTCGTTCTTGCCGTTCATGCCATTGGGCGAGGCGACGTGGAGACGTGCCGTCGCCCCGGGATGCAGTGGGTGAGACCCCGCTTCGCTGCGCTGCTCGCGGTTCTGATCACGTTGGCCGGCATTGGGGCCTTACTCGCGCCGAGCGCAAGTGCGGACAGCTTCGTCCCGATCAGCGGCTCTGGATCAACCTGGAGTTCGAATGCATTGGATCAGTGGCGGAGAAACGTGGCCAGCCTCTACGGCATCACCGTGAACTACTCGCCAAACGGTTCGACCAGTGGCCGCAACGATTTCCGCTCCAACCAGGTCGACTTCGCCGTCTCGGAGATCCCGTACGGCCTGAACGACGGTGGGGTGCTCGACCCGGCGCCGACGAAGGCGTTCGGCTACATGCCGATCGTCGCGGGTGGCACCTCGTTCATGTACAACCTCAAGGTCGCCGGCAAGCGGGTGACCAACCTACGGTTGTCTGGCGAGACCATCGTCAAAATTTTTACCCAGCAGATCACCAACTGGTCCGATCCGGCGATCAAGGCCGACAATCCCCAGCTGCCCCTACCGGCCCGGCCGATCGTGCCGGTGGTCTACTCCAACGGCTCGGGCACCACCGCGCAGTTCACCGCCTGGATGGCCGACCAGTACCCGGCCATGTGGGACGCCTACTGCCACCGGGTCGGCCGTAACGTCACGCCATGCGGGTTCACGTCCTTCTACCCGCACGACAACAACATGGTGGCCAAGGCGCAGTCGCAGGGCGTGGCCGGGTTCGTCGCTCAGGACGCCAGCGAAGGCGCGATCACCTTCGTCGAGTACTCCTATGCCCGCAATGCGGGCTTCCCGGTGGCGAAGGTTCTCAACAAGGCGAACTATTACGTCGAGCCCACCGCGGGCAGCGTCGCTGTCGCGCTGCTCAACGCTCAGATCAATCCCGATCTCACCCAGAAACTGCACAACGTCTACGTGGGCACCGACCCGCGTAACTACCCGCTGTCCAGCTACAGCTACATGATCCTGCCGAAGGACACCAGCCCGGACTCCCACTTCAACACCGAGAAGGGCCGCACGTTCTCCGAATTTGCCGCCTACTTCCTGTGCGAGGGGCAGCAGCAGGCCGACACCCTGGGCTACTCGCCGCTGCCGATCAACCTGGTGCAAGCCGGGGTCACCCAGATCAACCAGGTTCCCGGCTCGACCAAAAAGCTCGATCCCAACAACCTGGCGCATTGCAACAACCCGACGGTGTCTCCTGATGGCGGAAACCTGGTGGCCAAGAACGCCCCACAGCCCCAGGCGTGCGATGCCAAGGGGCCGACGCAGTGTGCCACCGGGACCGGGGGAGCGCGGCAGGCGACGGCCGGTGGTGGTAGTGCTGGGGGTTCGGCGGGTGGCGGTGGGGGAGCAGGAGCCGCCGGCGGTGGCGGCGGGGGCTCGGGTGGTACCGGCGGGAGCGACTCCGCCGGCGGTGCTGACACCGGGACGCTCGCGGACGGAACCGGTCCCGGCGGCGCGGCGGGCACCGTGATCGACCCCGATACCGGGCAGGTGATCAGCGGTGGAACGGCTGGAGGTGGCGGGTCAGCCGGTGTCACTGCCGTGCCGGTGACCGTGGATCTCGCCGACAACCGGCGGCAGACGGTGCTTGGGGTGCTCGCCGTCGTCCTCATGCTGGGCCTGGTGCTGGGGCCTCCGCTGGTGGCCCGCACCATGCGCAGCCGGGCGGCATCTCGGGAAGGCCCACTGCCGTGAGCGTGCCTCGCGTACTGGCGGGGCTGCTGACGATGGTGCTGTGCGCCGCTGGGGTCACTCTCTCGCCCCTCTCACCGCCAGCCGCTGCCGAGGATCCGACGGCGTCCAGCTCTGCGATGACCGTGTCGGGAAAGGGTGACTTCGCGGACCTGAAAGTGACGGTCAGCCAGACCAAGAACCTGGTCAACCAGACCATCACCGTGTCCTGGACCGGTGGCGCACCGACGATTCCGGACACCAGTTTCAGGGTCAACTACTTGCAGATCATGCAATGCTGGGGCGACGACCCGGCGGGGCCGGACCGCACCCAGTGCCAGTTCGGGGGGTTGGCCGCGACCCCATTGGCGAATACCAGTGGCACGTTCGTGCTGTCACGGCAGGTTTTTCCCGGGTTGGACCCGGAGGAAAAGCTTCAGGCGGTGAACGGACTCGGTCAGGCCTTCGTGCCGTTCTGGGCAGTGGGTCACGACGAGCCGGCTGGTTCCGGCACAGGCAACATCAACGACTTCTTCGACTCCCAGGTCACCAACGAGATCCCAGTGGCTCGTACCCATGGTGATGGCACCGGTGAGGAGTTCTTCGAAATTGAGACCGTGACCCAGGCCGCGGGTCTCGGCTGTGGCGACCCGGTCACCACTGGCGCAGTCACCAAGGGTCGATCATGCTGGTTGGTGATCGTGCCGCGAGACACCAAGGACGCGGACGGTTCCACTCGTGGCGGCGGAAGCGATCAGGATGCGCTGCAGTACTCCCCGCTGAGCCAATCAAACTGGGACCACCGGATCGTTGTCCCGCTGGAGTTTCAGCCGGTGGGTCGGGCCTGCCCGATCGGCGCGCCCGAGCGGTCCCTGATCGGCCAGGAGCTGGCAGTGGAGGCGGTCAGCTCCTGGCAGCCGGCTCTGTGCCAGGGCAATGGTCCGCTGTTCAGCTTTACCCAGCTGCCCGACGACGTGGCCCGCAGCCAGGTACAGAATGGCGGGCTGGCGCTGGTGACCGACCCGATCGCACCCGACCAGGTACCAGCGGACCATCCGCTGGTTTACGCCCCGGTGGGATTATCCGGGCTGACCGTCGCCTTCGACATCAACTACCAGCCCGACTTGGGGCACAGGACACCTGACGACTTGGCCCTTGCCGGCCGGCGGTTCACGTCCATGAAGCTCACCCCGCGGCTGGTAGCCAAGCTCCTCACCCAGTCATACCGGCGCTCGCTGGCCGTCCAGGTGCCCGAGCTGGCGAAGAACCCCACCGGCCTGCTCGCCGACCCCGAGTTCCTCGACCTCAACCCCGACTACCGGGGTTTTGTCGATTACCTGGGCAACCCAGTGCCGGACGTGTTGGTGCAGCTCAACGGAGCGGACATCACCACGCTGCTGTGGCGCTGGGTCATCGCCGACCCGGACGCCCGCGCCTTTCTCGCCGGGACCCCCGACAAGTACGGAATGCTGATCAATCCGCTCAACAAAGGTCTCAGCCTGCCGAGATCGACCTTTCCCCGCAACGACCAGAGCTGCGTGACCAGTACGGACGACGGCGGCAACACGGTGACGAACTGCAACCTGGATCTACGCCCGTATGCCAACGACATGCACGACGCCGGCCGGGCCGCCAGCCGGGGCGACACTCTCACCCGGCAGAACACCTTCGACTCCAACATCAAGCAACAGGTCTCGACCAAGGCTGCCCGGCAGGTAATCGGTGCGCAGGCGGTGATGGCGGTGGTGGACGCGGCGACCGCTGCCCGGTATGGCCTCCAGACTGCGCAGCTGCTCAACGCCGCTGGGAACTACGTCGCCCCCACTCCGGACAGCCTGCTGGCCAGTGCGGCGGTGATGAAGCCCAGCGCGGTGCCAGGGGTGCTAGCGCCCGACCCCGCAGCCAGCGACCCGAATGCCTACCCGCTGACCTCGTTGAGCTACGCGGTGACCTCGCCCACCATGCTGGACGCTGCGGCCGGCAAGGACTACACGGCGTTCCTGCGATACGCGGGCGGCCCGGGTCAGCAGCAGGGTCTCGCCCCCGGACAGCTTCCCCCCGGCATGGTGCCACTGCCCGATGCCCTCAAGGCGCAGACCCTCGCCGCCGCTACCACCGTCGAGAAGCTGATCAACTCCCTGCTGGCGCCACCAGCCCTGACCACCACCGGCGGCTCACCCGGTAGCTCTGCGACGCCAGGACCAGGTCGAGACGCGAACCCCCCGTACGTACCAGGGCAGCCGCCCGCTGGCCGATCGCCCGTTGCGCCACCCGCGCAGGTCGGGCCCGCGCCGCCGGCTACTTCGGTCGGCAAGACACCGAGCGTGGCCCAGGAGCCGGTCGCCGGGATACGCCGCACACCGCTGCTGCCTGCGCCGTGGTGGGTAGGCCTCGTGCTCCTGCTGACCCTCATCGTCGGGGGGCTGGCAGCGACCTCCTCACC
>Ga0134128_10010002_pt1 | contig 11378 bp, 9 predicted proteins | sample KB31754_FD_96462 | JGI IMG/M metagenome (GOLD analysis project Ga0134128, IMG submission 96462) | Terrestrial soil microbial communities with excess Nitrogen fertilizer from Kellogg Biological Station, Michigan, USA - KB3-175-4 | ecosystem: Environmental > Terrestrial > Soil > Unclassified ...
CGACCGCCCGATCAGCCGGCTGATCTCCTGGGTGCGCCCCGACAGCCGGCCCTTCACCGCTTCGCGATCCGAGCGCGTATGGGTGGCCGACGGCAACATCGCGTACTCCGCGGTCAGCCACCCCAGACCCGACCCCTTGCGCCAACGGGGCACGCCCTCGGTCACGCTGGCGGTGCACATGACCTTGGTGTGGCCGAATTCGATCAGTACCGAACCGGCGGGGTGATCAGTGAAGCCGCGGGTGATGACCACGGGCCGAAGCTCGTCGTCAAGGCGGCCGTCTTCTCGTCTCGTCACCCGAGCAACACTAGCCAACCCGGTGGGCTCAGACCCTTTCGGAGCGGCGGATATCGAACGTCTCACCGCACACCACCGCATGCACGGGACCATCGAACTCGGCCTTGGCCTCGCTGATCACATCCTCACGCGAGGTCCACGGAGGGATATGGGTCAGCAACAGTTCGCGAACACCGGCCTCGGCCGCGGCGCGGCCGGCCTCGGTCCCCGACAGATGCAGCGCGGGCGGACGGTCCTTCGAGTGCGTCCAGGAGGCCTCGCAGAGGAAAACATCGGCACCACGGGCCAACTCGACAAGCTGATCGCAGACGCCGGTGTCACCGCTATAGACGAACGATGCGCCAGAGGGGTCGGTGATCCGCAAGCCGTAGGACTCGGTCGGATGAGCCACCACCCGCGGCGCCACCGTCAGCGCCCCGATCGTCACCGGCTCGCCGTCGACCCAATGACGAACGTCGAAGATGTCCGAACAATCGTCGATCTCACCGCCGTAGGGTGACGACGCCGCGCCCAACCGCGACCAGGTATCGCCGGGGCCGTACAGCAATGCCTTACCGAGCGGGCGCGTCGGGTGGTAGCGCCGCCATACGAACAGTCCGGGCAAATCCAAACAATGGTCGGCGTGCAAATGCGACAAAAGCACATGCACGGAACCGGGATCGGCATAGCGTTGCAGCGCGCCGAGAACGCCCCCGCCGAAGTCGATGACCAGTGGCGGAGTGTCCGGTGCCCGGAGCAGATAACCCGACGCAGGCGAATCCGGACCCACCACGCTGCCCGAGCAGCCGAGCACGGTTATTCGCACGGACACCACTGTGCCATGCCCGATCGGAGCGTGCCGAAAACATCGCCGCATTCGTGCGACGAGAATCTCGCCCGGCTGTCATTCAATGCGCACCCGCTCAACGGGCTGGACTCCGGACACGGCGGGACCGAGGAATCGCGCGGCCAATGTGGTGAATGCCTCGGGGTCGCCGGTGGCTTCAAAGACGCGAGTCGCGGGCGACGCATCATGGGGGCGAAGCAAGTCCCGTTCGGTGAGCACCCGAAGCACTTCCTTGGCGGTTTCCTCGGCGCTGGAAACCAACGTCACGTGCTCTCCCATCGCCAATTGGATGAGCCCGGACAACAGCGGATAGTGCGTGCATCCGAGCACCAGCGTGTCGATCTGCGCCCGCTGCAGCGGCTCCAAGTAGCCCTCGGCCAATCCGAGCACCTGACGCCCGCTGGTCACGCCGCGCTCGACGAAGTCAACGAACCGCGGGCAGGCCACCGCGGTGATCTCGGTGTCGCGGGCGCCGGCGAACGCGTCCTGGTAGGCGTGCGAGTTGATGGTCGCCGGTGTGCCGATGACGCCGATGCGTCCGTTGCGCGTGGTGACGACCGCGCGGCGCACCGCGGGCAGGATCACCTCGACGACGGGCACGTCGTAGCGTTCGCGGGCGTCCCGCAGGCAGGCCGCCGATGCCGTGTTGCAGGCGATGACCAACGCTTTGACGCCGCGGCCCACGAGGTCGTCCCCGATGGCCAACGCGTGCGCCCGGACTTCGGGAATGGTCAACGGGCCGTAGGGCCCGTTGCCGGTGTCGCCGACGTAGATGATGTCCTCGTCAGGCAACTGGTCGATGATCGCCCGCGCGACCGTGAGTCCCCCGACACCGGAGTCGAAGACCCCGACCGGGGCAAGTGGTGAGCTCATGTCTTGGGTCGCGGCGACGCGGCGCCGGCCGTCCTTCCCGCGCGTGCCTTGCGTTCCGGGGCAGACAACATATAGGCGGCCGCGACGCCGGCGATCGCTCCGCACAGGTGGCCCTGCCAGGACACGCCACCGCACAGGCCGAGCACCGGCATGGCGCCGAGCAGGATGCCGCCGTAGGCGAACATGACGAGCAGCCCGATGATGATGTTGGACACCCGGCGGACGAAAATCCCGAACACCAGCAAGAAGGCCAGCCAGCCGAAAATCAGCCCGGAAGCCCCGATGTGGTCGGTGGGACCGCAGCTGCTGCCGACGTCGCCGATGAGCCAGGTGCCCAAGCCACCCAGGATCCACACGATCGCGGTCGCCCAGACGAACCGGGACAGCCCGGCCAGCGTCATGAGGAATCCCAGGACGAGCAGCGGCACGGTGTTGGCCATCAGGTGTTGCCAGCTCTCGTGCAATACCGGGGCGACGACGATGCCCCACAGGCCGTCGGTCTCCAGTGGCCTGATGCCGTTGGCGTCCAGCGAATGCCGGGTCATCTGGTCGATCAGCTCGACGAGGTAGAGCAACGCGACGAAGGTGAGGATCGTGGCGGCGCCCATCATCGCCGTGGACCGCTTTTTCGTCTGGGCGGCGGGTGCCCTCGGAGCGGTCTTACCCATGGCTGCCCTTCCAGCGTGTTTCCAGCACCATCAAGGCTACCGGCGCAGCGTTCGGCGGATTCCTCATCGGCCGAACGCGCCGGGCAGCACGTCGCGGAAGCTCGGTATACCGGCGATCGATTCGGCGGCCAGCACGCCGCCCAGCACCGCTTGTGCCAAGCAATCGGCCGCGGCGACACCGACCTCGGTGACCAGCCGCGTCTCCGGGGAGAACGCGGCCGGCGCACCGGCGGGGGGATCGACCTCGACCGCCCCGGTGGCCAGGACGAACACCGTGTCCCCGTCGACCGGCGTGTGCGCCGGGCGGATGCTGCGCGCCAGGCCGTCGTGGGCGGAGATGGCCACCCGCCGACACGCCGCCGCGCTCAGGGCGGCGTCGGTGGCCACCACCGCGATGACGGTGTTGAGGGGGTTGTCCAGCGGATCCGACGCGGTCGGCAACTGGGCGAACGCGTCGATCTGCGCGGGTGGCGGCGGCTGGAGTCCGAACTCCCGGATCAAGTCCGCCATCCACGGCAAACCGGTGGCCCGGTCGACGACCTCGCCCGCGGAGTTCACCACGGCCACCACCCCGACGGTCACACCGTTCGGCAGCGCCCGCGACGCGGTCCCGATTCCGCCCTTGAGCGCTCCGGCCCGGGCGCCCACCCCGGCGCCGACGGTCCCGACGCCCATCGCTGCGCCCCCCGCGGCGTCGTTGGCGGCCGCGCAAGCCAGGTAGCCGAACTCGGCCGTCGGGCGGCACTGCCAGCCACCGACCGGCAGATCGAAGATCACCGCTCCCGGCACGATGGGCACCACGCCCTCGCCCATCGCCACGCCACGTTCGTGTTCTTCCAGCCAGCGCATGACACCGTCGGCGGCGGCCAGGCCGTAGGCACTGCCGCCGGCGAGCAGCACCGCGTCCACGAACCGCACGGTGTTGGCCGGGTCCAGCAGGTCGGTCTCCCGGGTGCCGGGCGCACCGCCACGGCAATCGACCGCGCCGACGGTCCCCGGTGGGGGAAGGACCACGGTGACGCCGCACGCCCAGCCGGCTCCCAGGGAGGCGTCGGGGTCCAGTCGTTGGTAGTGGCCGACGCGGATGCCGCCGACGTCAGTGATCGCGTTCATCCGGCGTCCGTCACGGTCATCGGGACCCCATGAGGACCAACACCAGGTACTCCTGCAGGACGGTCAGCCACTGATATACGTCGAAGTGCACGGCCAGCGGATGGTCGGCCGGCAGCCGCTCCGGGCCCTCCGGGCCGACCTCGAGCATGACCGCCAACGTGAGCCGGATGTCGTTGACCGCCGCGACCCAACAGTTTGCGTCTTCCTCGCTCAGCTCGAACCGGCCGCCATCCTCGGGGACCGTACTCAATAACCGCTGCGCGGCAACGCGTTTGGCGTCGACGATGCCCGGCTCATGCAGGCTGCGCAGTGCGGCGTTGAGGCTGTCCGCATCGTCGGGGAGCGCGGTGTCCTTGTCGTCGTGTCGGTAAAAGTCGGGCAACAGCCGGCGCAGCGTGGGATCTTTCGGCGGTTCGGCATTGCCGGTCTTGATGCCGGTGATTTCCTCGAGTTCGTCTGCCGGAGAGGAAGATTCACGCTCATCGAGCAAACCGATCATCGCGGTGGCCAGGTTTTTGAGCAGGGCTGCCTCATGGGACGCCAGGGCGGACCGAAAACGGGGACCATCCGCGGTCTCGACCCGCTTCCATTTGCGCACAGGGAATCGCCAGCGCCTCGAGGTTCAGCGATCCTGCTGCAGCGTCGCCCACAAACCGGCGGCGTGCAGCTTGGACACGTCGACTTCCATGGACTCCCGGCTGCCGGCGGACACCACGGCCTTGCCTTCGTTGTGCACCTGCAGCATCAGTTTGGTGGCGTGCGGCTCGCTGTAGCCGAACAGCTTCTGGAACACGTATGTGACGTAGGTCATCAGGTTGACCGGGTCATCCCAGACGATCGTGACCCACGGGCTCGCCGTGGCCTCTACCGGCGCGGACTCGCGTTGTCCTGTAGTGCCCGGCTTGGTGGGCGCTGACATAACAACCATGGCCTACACGATACCGAGGGATGGACGACGTTACCGAGCCCAGCTGGCAGCCGATACCGTTATGGAATGAACGACCCGGTCGTCACTGGGCTGCTGACCGACAAGTACGAGTTGACGATGTTGGCGGCGGCGCTGCGAGACCGCAGCGCCCATCGCCGGACCACCTTCGAACTTTTTGCCCGCCGCCTTCCCGAAGGGCGTCGTTACGGCGTGGTCGCCGGAACCGGCCGGCTGCTCGAGGCGCTGCCGCAATTCACCTTCGACGACGCGGCCTGCCAGTCGCTGGCGCAATTCCTCGACCCAGATGCGTTGCGGTACTTGCGTGATTTTCGGTTCGGCGGCGATATCGACGGCTACGCCGAAGGCGAGCTGTACTTCCCCGGCTCCCCGGTGCTGTCGGTGAGCGGGCCATTCGCCGAATGCGTGGTGCTCGAAACACTGGCGCTGTCCATCTTCAATCACGACACCGCGGTCGCGTCGGCCGCCGCCCGGATGGTGAGCGCGGCCAGGGGACGCCCGCTGGTCGAGATGGGATCACGCCGAACCCATGAACACGCGGCGATCGCCGCGGCCCGCGCGGCCTACATCGCCGGCTTCGCCGCATCCTCCAACCTGGAGGCCCGGCGCTGCTACGGAATACCGGCCGAGGGCACCTCAGCGCACTCGTTCACCATGCTGCACGCGCGCGCCGACGCCCCCGCGGAGTCGACCGAATTGGCGGCTTTCCGGGCGCAGGTTGAGGCGCTCGGCCTGGACACCACCCTGCTGGTGGACACCTATGACGTGACGACCGGCGTGGCCAACGCCGTGGCCGCCGCCGGCACCGGGCTCGGTGCGGTGCGTATCGACTCCGGCGAGCTGGGGGTGCTGGCCCGCCAGGTGCGCCAGCAGCTCGACGAGCTGGGAGCCACCCGGACCCGCATCGTGGTCTCCGGTGACCTCGACGAGTTCTCCATCGCCGCGTTGGCCGCCGAGCCGGTGGACACTTACGGCGTCGGTACGTCGCTGGTGACGGGCTCGGGCGCGCCCACGGCGAACATGGTTTACAAGCTCGTCGAAGTGGATGGCCTGGCGGTGCAGAAGCGCAGCAGCCACAAGGAATCCCACGGCGGACGCAAAGAGGCGCTGCGCACCTCCCGCAGCTCCGGCATCATCACCGAGGAGATCCTGTATCCGGCCGGCCATCAGCCCGACGTCTGTGAATCGGCTCGGGTGTTGACCGTTCCGCTGGTCCGCGGTGGGGAGCTGGTGTCCAAACCGAACATCGCCGCGGCGCGCGAGCTGGTAGCTTCCGGGCTGCGCAGTCTGCCGTGGGAGGGATTGAACTTGTCGCACGGCGAGCCCGCGGTCACGACGACGCAAATCCGGGCCTGACCAAGGGAGTGACCACGTCCGACGTGTCCGTGCCCGAGCTGCTGGCCACCGCCGTGGCCGCGCTCGGCGGCAGCGAACGCGGCGGCCAACAGGAGATGGCCGCCGCGGTGGCGCAGGCCTTCGCGACCGACGAGCACCTCGTCGTACAGGCCGGCACCGGCACCGGCAAGTCGCTCGCCTATTTGGTCCCCGCGATCGTGCACGCTCTGCGCGACGACTCCCCCGTTGTCGTGTCGACGGCCACCATCGCGCTGCAGCGCCAGCTCGTTGATCGTGATCTGCCCCGGTTGATCGATTCGCTGGCCGATGCGCTGCCGCGCCGCCCGCAATTCGCGTTACTCAAAGGGCGGCGAAACTATCTGTGCTTGAACAAGATTCACAACGGCGGGGCAGCCGACGGAGAAGAAGCCGACGACCGGCCGCAGGAGGAACTCTTCAACCCCATGGCGGTCAGCGCCCTGGGACGCGACGTGCAACGACTCACCGAGTGGGCATCGACCACCGAATCCGGTGACCGCGACGATCTGAAGCCCGGCGTTCCCGACCGATCCTGGTCGCAGGTCAGCGTTTCCGCGCGGGAATGCCTCGGGGTCGCTCGCTGCCCGTTCGGCGCCGAATGCTTCTCCGAGCGGGCCAGGGGCCTGGCCGGCCGCGCCGATGTCGTGGTCACCAACCACGCACTGCTGGCCATCGACGCGGTGTCCGAGTCGGCGGTGCTGCCCGAGCACGCACTGCTGGTGGTCGACGAAGCGCACGAGTTGGTGGACCGGGTGACATCGGTGGCCACCGCGGAGCTGACGTCGGCCGCCCTCGGTGTCGCCTCGCGGCGGATCAGCCGATTGGTGAGCCCGGAGTTGGTCCAGCGCCTCGACGCGACGACGGCCACCTTCGCCGCGGCCATCCACGACGGCACCCCGGGCCGCATCGATCGCCTCGACGAGGAGCTGGCGACCTACCTGACCTCGCTGCGCGACGTGGCGAGCGCGGCGCGCTCCGCGATCGACAGCACCAATGACCCCAAGGCGGCGTCGGCACGCGCCGAAGCCGTTGCGGCACTGAGCGAAATCTCGGACACCGCCTCACGCGTGCTGGCATCGTTCGGCCCGGCCGTCCCCAACCGCACCGACGTCGTGTGGCTCGAGCACGAGGAGATCAGGGGTACACCGCGCCCGGTGTTGCGGGTGGCCCCGCTGTCGGTCGCCGGCCTGCTGCGAGACCGGGTGTTCTCGCGTTCGACGGTGGTGCTGACGTCGGCGACGCTGACGATCGGCGGCTCTTTCGACGCCATGGCCGCTGCGTGGGGCCTGACCGCCGGCACGAGCGACGACGGCGACGCACGCTGGCGCGGCCTGGACGTGGGTTCGCCGTTCGAGCACGCCAAGGCCGGAATCCTTTATGTGGCCGCGCACCTGCCGCCACCCGGGCGCGACGGCGTCGGCTCGGCCGAACAGCTGACCGAGATCGCCGAGCTCGTCACCGCCGCCGACGGGCGCACCCTGGGGTTGTTCTCGTCGATGCGGGCGGCCCGCGCGGCGGCCGAGGCCATGCGCGAACGGCTGTCGACGCCGGTGCTGTGCCAGGGCGACGACAGCACGTCGGCGCTGGTCGAGCAGTTCAGCGCCGAGCCGCAGACCTCACTGTTCGGCACGCTGTCGCTGTGGCAGGGCGTCGACGTGCCCGGGCCGTCGCTGTCGTTGGTGCTGATCGACCGCATCCCGTTCCCCCGCCCGGACGACCCGTTGCTGAGCGCGCGGCAGCGCGCGGTCGCCGCGCGCGGCGGCAACGGCTTCATGGCCGTCGCCGCCAGCCACGCCGCGCTGCTGCTGGCGCAGGGGTCGGGCCGGCTGTTGCGCCGCGTCACCGACCGCGGGGTGGTCGCGGTGCTCGACTCACGCATGGTGACCGCCGGCTACGGCGGCTACCTGCGAGCCTCGCTGCCGCCGTTCTGGCAGACCACCAACGGGGCGCAGGTGCGCGAGGCGCTGCAGCGGTTGCGGGCCGGCTCGGAACAGGGTCTGTCGGCCTGAGGGGGCTGGCCTAGCGGGCCAGGGTGACCAGACCGAGTTCGTTGCCGGCCGCCAGCAGCGGATGGTGGGGCAGCACGCGCACCGTGTATCCGACCGACCCCGCCAGCGGGAGCGGCGTTGTCGTCGAGAACACCTGGTTGCCTCCCTCGGCGGTGCCGGTATACGACATCTCGACGGTGACCGGCTCCAGCAGCGCGTCGCTGGCGTCGACCCGGCCGACCACCGCCTGCACCGTGACCTCGTCGGCTGCCAGCCCGGCCAACTGCACGGTGGCGGTCAGGGTCAGCTTGGAGCCGAGCACCGGACTGTCCGGCAGGCCGGTGCTGTCGACGTCGGTGATCACGATCTTCGGCCATGCCTCGTGGGCGCGCCGGCGATAGGCGGCCAGCTCGCGGGCGGCGCCGAACGCGCCGCCCCTTGCCGCGGCTACGTCGCCGTCGGCGGGTGCGATCGTCTTGCGCAGCGATTGCGCCGCGGGCGTGTAGTACTGCTCGACGTAGTCGCGCACCATGCGGGAGGCCAGGACCTTCGGACCGAGCGTTTGCACGGTGTGGCGCACCATTTCGATCCACCGTGGCGGCACCCCGCGTTCGTCACGCTCGTAGAACTTCGGTGCGACGGCGTCTTCGAGCAGCGTGTAGAGCCCACTGGACTCCAGGTCGTCGCGACGCTCCTCGTCGGCCACACCGTCGGCGGACGGTATCTCCCAACCGTTTTCGCCGTCATACCATTCATCCCACCAGCCATCGCGGATGGACAGGTTCAGCCCACCGTTGAGTGCGCTCTTCATTCCCGAAGTGCCGCAGGCCTCCAACGGCCGCAGCGGGTTGTTCAGCCAGACGTCGCAGCCCCAATACAGCAGCCGCGCCATGGACATGTCGTAGTCGGGCAAGAACGCGATCCGGTGCCGCACCTCGGGCCGGTCGGCAAAGCGCACCACCTGCTGGATCAACGCTTTGCCTCCGTCGTCGGCCGGGTGCGATTTGCCGGCGACGATCAGCTGGATTGGCCGTTCCGCGTCCAGCAGCAGCTGCTCCAGCCGGTGTGGGTCGCGCAGCATCAGCGTCAAGCGCTTATACGTCGGCACCCGTCGAGCGAACCCGATGGTCAACACTTCCTGATCGAAAGTCGTTGCTATCCAACCTAACTCGGCATCCGAGGCGCCACGCTCTAGCCATGAGCGGCGCAGCCGGCGCCGCACGTCGTCGACGAGCAGTGACCTCAGCTGCGAGCGAATCCACCACAGATGGCCAGCATCGACCTCCTTCAGGCGCAGCCACACCCCGGGATCGCTGAACGAATCCGATCCGGCCAGCTCACGGCCCAGCTGCAGCCATTGCGGCGCCGCCCAGGTGCGCGCGTGAACTCCGTTGGTGATCGACCCGATCGGCACCTCGCTCCTGTCGAACCCGGCCCACAGTTCGTTGAACATCGCCCGACTCACCCGGCCGTGCAGCGACGAGACCCCGTTGGCCCGCTGGGCCAGGCGCAGGCCCATATGAGCCATGTTGAATTTGGCCGGGTCGTCCTCGGCCCCGAGCGCCAGGATGCGCGCCGTCGGCACCCCCGGCAGCAATACGGGCGCGCTCGTGGCATCGGCTGTCGCGCTTTTCTGGCCGGATTCCGATTCGTCGCCGACATGGTCGTCTTCGGAGCCAAGGTGGTCATCGAAGTAGAGCCGCACCATCTCGATGGGGAACCGGTCGATGCCGGCGGGCACCGGCGTGTGGGTGGTGAACACGGTGCTCGAGCGCACGACCGCCAGCGCGGTGTCGAAGTCCAGGCCCGGACCGGTCATCAGCTCGCGAATGCGTTCCGCGCCGAGGAACCCCGCGTGCCCCTCGTTCATGTGGAACACCTCGGGCGCGGGCAGGCCGTGGATGGCGGTGAAGGCACGGATCGCCCGCACCCCGCCGATGCCGGCCAGGATCTCCTGCCTCATCCGGTGCTCCTGGTCCCCCCCGTACAGCCGGTCGGTGACGCCGCGCAGATCATGCTCGTTCTCGGGGACGTCGGAATCGAGCAAGAGCAGCGGAACCCTGCCCACCTGCGCCACCCAGATCCGGGCGCGTAACTGCGCGGAGTCCGGCAGCGTCAGCTCGACGAGGGCGGGATCACCGGTGGCATCGGTCAGCAGCCGCAGCGGCAGCCCCTGCGGGTCCAGCGACGGGTAAGTCTCGTGCTGCCAGCCGTCGGCGGTCAATGACTGCCGGAAGTAGCCGGAGCGGTAGTAGAGGCCCACCGCGACCAGCGGCACGCCGAGGTCCGATGCGGACTTCAGGTGGTCACCGGCAAGGATTCCCAAGCCACCGGAGTAGTTGGGCAGCACTTCGGCGATGCCGAACTCCATCGAGAAGTAGGCGACGGCGTCCGGCATTTCGGCACCTTGTTCCTGCTGCTGCTGGTACCACAGCGGGCGACTCAGGTAATCGTTCAAGTCGGCGGTCAGCTCATCGAGCCGGCGAAGGAATGTCTCATCGATCGCCAACTCGTCAAGCCGGGCCGGGTTGACCGCGCCCAGCAGCGCCACCGGATCGCTGCCGCACCGCCGCCAAAGGTCCGGGTCGATGGTCGCGAAAAAATCCTGGGTCGGCTTGTCCCACGACCAACGCAGGTTGGTCGACAGCTGGTCCAGCGCGGTCAGACGCTCGGGAAGGTGAGCACGGACGGTAAACCGGCGGAGGGCTTTCACGCGTCCCTACCTTACTGAGGATTCCGGCCCGCGCACCGCGGCGGGAAGGACGGCTTTTCCGCTCGCTGTCCTTGGCGGGGTGTGACCGAAGACTAGGGTGGGTATCGGTTAGTTATGGGGGTCGCAACGGTGCTTCCCCACCCAGAAAGTTCCCCACGACAGGAAGTTTCCGGACGAGCGGCATTCCGCACGGAGCACACCGCGGGTTTGACCGCACACAATCGGAACACTCCCCGGTGATGATCGCGGCCCGCGAGGGGCCCGCGGAGGAACCGGGCAGATCGAACGGAGTGGTGGTGCCCGGTCGTGTCGAGATCGATAACGTCCAGCCGGTCGTTTCCTGTGGCGCGTATCCCGCGAAAGCCGTGGTCGGTGAGGTCGTGCCGGTCAGCGCCGCGGTATGGCGAGAGGGTCACGAGGCCGTCGCGGCAACCCTGGTCGTGCGTTACCTCGGGCCAGGCTATCCGCAGGTAACGGAGACGCGGCGAGTCAAAGCGGTTCAGGCGCCCGAAAAGCCGGTCACCGAACGCGACGGCAGGGTTGATCAGCAACGGGTCAAGCCACTGTCGCTGCCGATGAC
>Ga0134128_10010006_pt1 | contig 11376 bp, 10 predicted proteins | sample KB31754_FD_96462 | JGI IMG/M metagenome (GOLD analysis project Ga0134128, IMG submission 96462) | Terrestrial soil microbial communities with excess Nitrogen fertilizer from Kellogg Biological Station, Michigan, USA - KB3-175-4 | ecosystem: Environmental > Terrestrial > Soil > Unclassified ...
CACGAGGCCGAGCTTCGCCATCTTGACGAGCGCTTCCGATGGAATGCCATCCGTGCTTACGTATGCCTCGATCTCGTCGAGCTTGGTGCGAACGTGCGGGTCGTCATTCGCCAACCTGTCAATGCGGCCGAGGATCTCGGACAGGTCGATGGGTTCCACAGCGATCCCCGAGGCCTCGAGAATCTTCTCGCTGAACCTCACCGTCTTGAAGGCGGCCGGCCGCGCGCCGATCGCGCCGATGCGCGCACGCTTGAGACCTCGCACCACGCGGCACACGCTCGTGAAGCTGCGCAGGTCCGCGCGGAAGCTATCGGATTCCGGCCGCTGGGTGTGCAGTGACGTGAGCGAGTAGGGAATACCGTACTGCGTGAGGACGTTGCAGGCGGACATCTTGCCGCAAAAGGCGTCGCGGCGCGCATCGATGCCCATCCTGGCCGGATCGTCTGCAGTGGCGTGGATCAGCACCGGCACGTTGAGGCCCGCCATCCGTAGCGTTTCTGCGATCGCGCGCTCGTCACCGAAGTTCGGGAGGGTGACTATGACGCCGGCGATCCTGTCGGCGTTGGCGCGAAAGAGTGCCGCACAGGCCTTGGCCTCGTCGCGGCTCTCGACGGCTCCGTGTACAGAGTCGTCTGGCCCTAGCGCGATCGCGTCGATCCCTTCCGCTGCGAGCGCACTGAGCATGTCCTCGCGTCCGGTACGCGCAAGATGACCAGGAAAGAAGCCGCGATTGCCGACGATCACGCCCAGCGTCACGCGCTCTGTTTGAGCGGAACGTGCCGGGCGTGGCGTCGGCCGGGCGGCGCGTTTTGCCGTGAGCTTTCCACCGGCGTTGGACTCGAGTTTATGGATGCGCATTTGAGGGGCGATGTCAGGATTGTATACAATACCGTAAGGCCGTAACACTCGAAAGAGCGCGTCGGACAGCCCGTGATTCTCGTGTATTAGACAGCCATAGCCACTCCGCCCTTCAATTCGGCTCGGCGCAGCGGAGCTGGCCCGTACTGAGCAGCTTACCGAGATCGAAGACACCGATGCCTCCAAAATACATGGACGCGGATGGATATCCGCTGGGCTGCGCTACAAGACTTTCACCAACGAAGGAAACGACCAAGGAGACAATTTCCATGAAGGCAATACTTGTTACGGACCAGGCGGCGGGAACTGCCGGAATGAAGCTGGCGGAGCGGCCCGAGCCGGCGGCAGCGATAAACGACGTTACCGTTCAGATTCATGCGTCGGGATTCGTCCCGACCGAGCTGACGTGGCCCTCGACCTGGACCGATCGCGGCAACGTTGACCGGACGCCGTCGATTCCTGGCCATGAGCTGGCTGGCGTGGTCACCGCACTTGGCTACGGCACGACTGGACTGTCGTTAGGACAGCGGGTGTTTGGCCTCGCGGACTGGTATCGCGACGGCACCCTGGCCGAGTATATCGCAATCGAGGCGCGCAATCTCGCACCGTTGCCGGGCGATGTTGACTTTACAGTGGGCGCGAGCCTGCCGATATCGGGACTCACCGCGTGGCAGGGACTGTTCGAGCATGGCCGCTTCCGGGCGGGGCAGAGCGTGCTCGCGCACGGCGCGGCCGGCGCAGTCGGGTCGATGGTGACGCAACTTGCGCGAGAAGCTGGCGCCCACGTCATCGGCACCGGGCGCGCGCCAGACCGACAGAAGGCGCTCGACTTCGGCGCGCACGAGTTTGTCGACCTCGACAGCGAAAAGCTGGAAGACGTCGGCAGCGTCGATCTGGTGTTCGATGTCATTGGCGGCGACATCGGGAAGCGGTCCGCGCGCCTGATCCGAGCCGGAGGAACGCTGGTGTCCATCGTGGGGCCGTCGGAGGTACGGCCGGTTGACGGCCTTGCGATCGACTTCGTCGTCGAGGCCGATCGTGGCCAGCTGAGTGAGATCGTCCAGCGGGTGCGGGACGGAAGACTGCGGACGAACATCGGCACCGTCTCGACGCTCGACAATGCCGTCGCCGCCTTCAACTCGACCGAGCGGCACGCGGGGAAGCCGGTGATCCGCGTTCGTCCGTGAGGACTTGGGGAGGTACAGAGAAAGCGTCGCAATTTGCTACGATCGCATACGCGTTGCTTCCTGAGTGTTCCTCGTGACTGAGCAGCCAGTCGATTTAGAGCAGATTTACGTAGACGCGACCGCGTACTGACTCAACGCAAAGAGTCAACTGGGACAGTATCAACTCCCCCGATGCTGTGCAGGCTGTCGGCGCGCGACCTCGACTCCAGAGATACACGTGGCCAGCCAGACGACGCCAGCGGCGTATCCACCCACCACGTCGCTGAAGTAATGTACGCCCAGATAGAGACGGCTCACACCGATTGCGACGATGAGTGTAGCGGTCACAACCGCGACAGACACGCGCGCTGCTCTTCGGTGCAACGAGAACGTGATGACCAGGTAAGCGAGCATCCCGTATGCGAACACAGATCCCATCGCATGGCCACTGGGAAAGCTATAACTATAGCCCCCATCCAATGCATGCACGAATGCTCCCGCCCCGGCAGGCCGCGGGCGTTGTACGGCGTTCTTGAGAGCGACGTTGAGGAGGCCGCCCCCGACGAATGCCGCGACCCAGCCGGCGAGCGCGATCCAGTGTTTGCGAACGAGAAGCACAACACCTACCGCAAGTGCAAGCGCTGCCAGTGTACCGGGCGAGCCGATCAGTGATATGGCGTTGCTTATCGTATCGGTCGTGTGAGTGGCGTGTGCTCGGAACCAATGGAGGATGGCAAGATCCAGTTGCGTCAGCGGATCGTGGTGCACCACATCCTCCGTAATCCCGCTGAACAGCCACAGCGCACCGAGAGCGACAAGGAGTCCCACCGTGAGATGAAGTCCTAGATACTCGCCGCGAGCGAACCGAACAACGAGAAAGCGCCACGCGCGCGGGTGGCGCTCGCGAAACGCGGTGAATCTACGGCTCTCGCTGACACGTCGCCACGCTTCGGTTGTACGACCAGCAATGGCGGACGCGTTGGCGTGAAACCAGTGCATCGCCAGAGCGACTAAAACGATCAACGTAACCAGTAGGACGACAGAAAGGCTCGCCTGGCCGATGGAATGCTCGAGACGAGGTAGGTTACGGCCGAAGGTATAGCCCAGTACACCGTAGAGAACAGCCCAGAGAATGCCGCCGAGTGCGTTGTAGAGAAGAAAGCTGCCATATCGCATGTGTGCGGTGCCGGCGAGCACTGCAGCCCAAGTGCGTAGCAAGGCGATGAAGCGGCCAATGAACACTGTTTTTCCGCCATGCCGCTCGAAGAAATCGTGTGCACGCTGCAAGTGCGACTCGTTGACGTGCAGCACGCGTCCGCGAGCGACTGAGCGCTGTAAACGAACTCCGGACATTGATCGCCGTGCCCGGACTCAACACGAACTTGCCCGCGAGGCCGGCATCACCATGTCTGCTGGCGAGCTGATCCGCGAAGGGAGTGCCCGCGGGTGTATTGCGTCCATCCACCGTACCGCCGCGCCGATTGTCGGCGGAGGCTCCGATGGTGGCGAGCACGTTGCTTCCATTGGCGCCTGTCCAGAATAAGCGTGGCCGCATCTCGGCGCGCGACGACTGAACGGCATTTGCCCACCCGTCGTGGTCGCGATCGGTGACTGGGTTATGATGCGCTCCGGCAAGCAGCGTATATCCGAGAGACGGCGTCAGGTGGTCCGCCAGAAACACCACGCCGTCGACCGCACCGGTGGAGGATCCCGACGCGACGGCATCACGCACAGGCGGAGCACTGACGCCAGGCGGCCGTCGAGTGACAAAGTTCACGACACCGCCCAATGCCGAAGGGCCGTACAGCGCTGATGAGGCGCCTTTGATCACCTAGACCTGTGCAAGATCGAGCGGAGGCTGCTCCACGAGCCAGAAGCCAGCGTCACCCGCGCTGCCGAGGGAGAGGCCATCGGTTAGAAATTCCGTGTATTCACCCCGAAAACCCTGCACACGGAGCGTCGCGCCACCCAGGCCTGGCGAGCTGGACTGCACGCGCACGCCCGGAATCTCGGCGACCATCTGCGTCAGGTCACCGGGGCGCACGGCATTCTTTTCCCCGATGTCCTCGCCGGCGAGCACCTCGACACGGAGCGGCACCGCCTCGACACGTTGCTCCGTTCGCGTTGCCGTAACGATGATAGGTGCGACCGATGCAGCCTGCTCGATGAGGGTAAACGCCAAAGCAGTATCGGTGTTCGCCCGGAGCCGAAGCGTAACGGAATCGGAACGGAAGCCGATCTTGCTCGCGACAATAGTTCGCTGTCCTGCTGGTACGGTGAGCGTCACATGGCCTCCCGCGTCCGTTTGCGCGCCGATCTGTCCACTGCGGACCAAGGCATCAGACAGCGGACCACTCACCCCTGCGACGGCGATGTGTACTTGCGCCCTACCGGAATCCGCCATCGTCGGCGTAGAGCCGGCTCTCTGAGCGTTGAGCGCGATGGGAAAGAGTGCGATCCAAGCTCCGCACAGGCGTGCATAACGATTTGACCTGCATGAAGATGGGGAGTGCACCATCCATGCAACGTATCGCGGCTACATAACACGACCGTTACACGAATTGTGAGCGTGCCAACGAGCGGTGCCATGCTCGCACCACACCCGGACTACCCCGATGTGGCCCCCAGGAACAATTACGCCGACCGCGAAGAGGGTCGGCGTAATTGTTTGTAACTGCTTGTGATTAAATGAGTTACTTGGCGTTTTTCTAAGTCGGGGTGGCCGGATTTGAACCGGCGACCTCTTGCTCCCGAAGCGTGAGCGGGGAAGCGCTAACAGAGGCTAAGTGCGCAATTACACGAGCTTACACGCATCCTCGCGCGAACGGCGCGTGTGTATTTAGCGTCATTCGCGCCGGATTGCGGCCCCAGCGGCCCCAGGCGCGCCCTTCTTCGAGTGCCTCGCCGGGATGATGCGCCGTGTGGTCGTGGCTTGACAGCGGCATCTGGCGAGTTCTGCCTGCGGGATGGAAATGCGGGGGCTTATGATCTCAAGTAGGGCGGTGGGCGTTGCGTTTGTTGCGTTTACGTAGTCCGGAAGGTATTATTCTCAAGTCACCCGTTTCATGCCATTTCCCCGAGTGCCACATGTCCCATACTACTGCATTGGCCGACTCTCAGCTTTTAGAGGTTGTGGACGCCGCCCCGAAGGCCGCACGCAGAGCCGCAGCCCAGAGTGCGGCAGTACTTGGCTTGGTGCCAGCTGGCACCTCTGTGTCGGTCGCTGTCGAGGGACAGGACCCTGTGCAGCTCCCCCGTCAGATTGAGCGTGCTCTGGCGATTATGCTACGCGAAGCGGCCGAGGGTCATACCGTAGCTGTCGTGACTATTGGCCAGGAGGATTTGACAACAACGCAAGCAGCCCGACTACTCGGCGTTTCCCGACCACACGTCGTGAAATTGATCGACAGCGGGTTCCTGCAAGCCCACCGCGCCGGTACGGCTCGGCGTGTAAGGGCAGCCGATGTCGCCGCGTACAAGCGCGTCGTTGAGGAGCGCCATGCTATTCTCGACGAACTTGCCGCTGAGGCGCAGGATATGGGATTCTACGAGATTCAGGCCGTGACGCCGCGCGTTACGAAGCGTGTGACGAAGCGCGTGACGAAGCGCGTGACGAAGCGCGTGACGAAGCGCGTGACGAAGCGCGTGACGAAGCGCGTGACGAAGCGCGCGGCACAGTAACTCTGAGCCTCGGTGGCAGCCAGTTGGCACGTGCTCGCATCCACCAGTAGGCTGGCGTAATGCCGAACCAACTGCTCCCCGTCGCAGTTCTCGACGCCAATATCCTTTACCCGCAATTCCTCCGAGATGTGATGCTGCGGGTGGCGGCGGAGAATATTTATCTCCCACACTGGTCGGCTCAGATCCACTCCGAGTGGATCCGGAATGTGCACGCCGATCTAGGAATTCCGCTCGACCGCCTCCGCGCTACCCAACAGCGCATGGATCGCGCCTTTCCTGGTGCGAGTATTCCGTCTTCTTCTGGAGACGAACCAAAATTCCCGACCGTCCACGTGAAGGACCGTCATGTCGCTACCACAGCATATTCGGCCCATGCGACGCATCTGGTGACATGGAACCTCAAGCACTTTTCATACAACGAACTCGCCGCCTACGGCATTCAGCTCTCCGACCCAGACACGTTCCTCGCTGGATTGTTTAAGGACGATCTAAAGACCATGTTGAGGGTGCTCGAGCGTCATCGGCAGGGTCTGGTCAAACCGCCGCTAACGATGGCCGAGTATCGCCGTCATTGGCTCCAGTCAGGATTAACTGCGGCCGCGGCATTTCTACCGTAGTGTGATGGGCAGTGCGTCGGCGCGAGCAGCATAGTTTTCGAGCTTGGCAATCCGCAGCGAAAACGCAACCGGGACACGCGGCGGGGAGAAGGGGGACGGAGTAGCTCAGTGTATCGTCCTTACACAAGACTTGCCACGAGTGAAAGAGCAAGGATCAATTCACATAAGTGAATTGCGCCTTGCGGGCATGAACTCGATGTTTCATGGAGGAGCGAGCATGGTTCGCCGTTTAGCTTGGCATCAATTCTGTATTGCTGTAGTTATCGCGGCAACGTCGTTCGTAACTCCTTCGCGCGTCGAAGCGCAGGTTCCCGCGAAGGCAATCGGCATAGGATTCGGTGTGGACACTACGATAGCCGATGTCCATAGCATCGTCGCGCTCACCCGTGCTTATCTGGCAAAGCCAGATTCATCCGCCCGCGCTCGTGGCTTGTGGAGTATGGGGACCAAGCTTGATGCGGGATTCGGCGACATTGCATTGACCGCCTACCAGGGTTTCAATGCTACAATCCTCGCCGTTACTCCGGCATTCCCTGGTGACAGCGTCTATGCTGTGAAGATCCTGCATGCGACGAGCTCTACGAGCGGCAAGCCTGTGTCTGCCCTGGCACTTCAACGGCTGTTCGCCGTACGGGCGCCAGGATCGCCCTTTGGATGGCAACTGGCGAATGCGCTCCCTCGAGTCACGCGTGATTGGCGGAGGCGGGATGTTGGACGAATCACCTTCTGGTACGCTCCCGGTCAGAAAGAATCTCCCAGCAAGGCGACCGAGACTGCTCGATTCGTCGACTCGGTCGCCAAGCTCTTCGCCGTGACGCCGCCAGCGCATATCGACGCCTATGTCACAGCTTCGACCGATGAAGCATGGCGCGCTGTTGGCCTCGACTTCTTTCCTGATGGCTCAGGCCCAGATACAGGATTTGGCGGGCGTTCAATCCCGCCCGCGGGGATCGTCCTGATTGGAGATCCAAGAGTGGGCGAAGACTATCTGCACGAATTCGTGCATGTGGTGCTCTCGCCAACCTTACACCCCGGGAACGCCTTATTCAACGAAGGGGTTGCAGTATGGCTCGGTGGTCACGACGGACACCCAGCATTACAGATGTATCCGTTGTTGCGGAAGTATCAATCGGATCACCCCACTGTCACTATAGGTCAACTACTGCACGGCGGTGCTCCTGGCGGCTCTGCGGCAAGCGACGCTATGTACACGACTGATGCGTTGATCGTTCAAGCTATCTTCCGCCGTTCCGGAATACCCGGATTACTTAAATTCGCAAAGGTGGTCGGTTCAAGCGACTCGGTGCTTGCGCGCTTGCCGGAGTTCGTGGGGCTCACGGCAAAGGAAAGTATCGACGGATGGTGGCGCGCCGAGACTGAAAGAGTGGCAAGCCACGGTCAGAGCGTGTTGCCGCCAGTGAGTCCGTAGCACGCTGTATTTTCTGTTTCGCAGGAATTTTGCTGCAGCTTAGCGACAAGCGTGCTGAAGTACTCAAATAACCGAGTCTCCGATGAACCCGGGGCAATTCACTCTCGTAACACCAACTGCGGATGAAGGCGATCCCTGATGAACCCGGGACGTAACGATCCGTGCCCGTGTGGGAGCGGGCGGAAGTATAAGAAATGTTGCGAACCGGCGACGCACGTGGCTGTCGACCCCGCGGTGGCTCGCGCGGATGCCGCGAAGGAGGCCGACAGCGCGCTTACGTTGCGGATACTGCGATTCGCGCATGCGCGCGCTGGGACGACGTGGTTGCCGGCCGCGTTTGATCTTTACGTGGGGGGCACGGGCGAAGCGGTTGGCGATGCCGAACTTCAGTTGGCTGTGCCGTGGGCCGTGTTCAATGCCGAGGCAGACGACGGCATCACAATGGCTGCGATGTTTCGTCATGAGAATGCAACACGGCTCCCCAAAGAGTTGCGTGAGTTGCTCGACGCGCAGATGAACGCGTGGCTTGGCATTTGGGATGTGCGGCGCGTCGAGCGAGGCGTCGGCATGCAGGTGACCGATCTGCTTTCCGGTGAAGAACGATTTGTTCACGAAATCAATGGGTCGGAAGCCATTGAGGTGCGCGCCGTAATCCTCGGACGCGTAGTGGACGTTGGCGGCGTAACCATCTTCGGGGGCATCCATCCGAATCCGCTCGAGCCGATGGATGCAGACATCGTCGTTCGGGAGGTTCGTCGCCTGTGCCGCGTGCGTACGCGCCCGATTGCTGTGGAACGGTTGCGACAGCCGCGCATCGAGCTGGCGCTGATCGATACCTGGCGTGACATTGCCGAACGAGAGTGGACGCGGCCTGCACCGCGCATTACCAATACCGACGGCGATCCACTACTCCTCACAACTGATCATTTCGACGTACTCACGTCCGGTCACTCGGCCTTGCTGGCACGCATTGCGACGCTTGCGGGCGCAGAGGAGCCGGACGTCAGCGACTCCGATGATGGTGAGACTATAATTACGGTGACCAAGCCGGGCAATGCGAAGACGAAATTGTGGGACAATACGATCATCGGGCGCATTGTCATCAAAGGGCAGCGCATGCGTGTCGAGTCGAATTCGACGCGTCGCGCTGACACGCTGCGCGCGTCAGTTACCGAGCACCTTGGGCCGTTGGTGAAGTATCGTATGCGCGATGAGACGCCGCAGGAAGAGATGATGCGCCGGGCGTCGGAGCCGCATGAACCGCGATCCGCGGCGCAAGGCAACTCGCCCGAGGCTGTCGCAGTCATGCGAGAGTTCAAGGAGCGCTACATGCTCGACTGGCTGGATCAGGAAATCCCAGCGCTCGGAGGGCTGACCCCGAGGGAGGCAGCGAAATCGCCTCGGTCAAGGAAGGATATTGAAGTTCTGCTACGCGACCTGGAGAATCACGAGGGTCGGCTCCCGGAGAGCGAACGGTTCGACGTCGATCGGCTTCGGGCAGCGCTTGGCGTTGAGGATAGAAAAAGCCCCGCAACGTAAACCATGAGTTTGCCGTTGCTATTCGAGATGGGGGTAGGCGCTTTGGGCCTGATTAGGCCCGGAAGCCCACGGACTACGGAGACTCACAGTAATTCTGGAGCTTCCGGTGACACAATATTGCTTAAATTAGAACGAAAAGTTATACTTTAAGCAGAAAGCAGGCGGCATATTTTATAACGAAACGTTATACTGTAAGCATTATGGCAACGACGGCCTATCGCACCGTCTATAACTTGGCGGAAGATCAGATGGGGTACATCACAACGGCTCAGGCTGCCGCAGCTGGTGTGCGCCCCATGACGCTCGTCATGATGACCCGGCGCGGAACCCTTGAGCGGACGAGCCGAGGGGTCTATCGACTCGTCGATTTCCCCACGTACCCTCTCGCGCAGTACATGCAGGCGACCCTCTGGCCATACGACCGGCCTGGTGTACTCTCGCACGAAACCGCTCTCTCCCTTTACGAGATGTCGGACGTTGACCCCGCCAAGGTGCACATCACAGTGCCAATCGGGTTCCGTATCCAGCGCGCGGTGCCCCCCTATCTAGTGCTGCACCGAGCTGACCTTGTTCCCTCCGACGTGACCGCGCTCGAACGAATGCCTATTACGACACCTGAACGCACGGTGCGCGACTGTATTGCGGCCGAACTCGGGCCTGCGCTCATCAAGCAGGCTATCGACGATGGATTTCGTTCAGGACGCCTCTCGGGTCGAGCGGGTGATAAACTGCGAAGTGCACTCCGGAATGGATCCGGGCAGATCGCAACTGTCAGGGCTTCCTAGGATGCCCAGTTCCACAGCTTTACCTCAGTCGCCTCCGCCATCAGTTGGCAAGCTCGATAAGTACGTGCTCGCCTACGCGAACGTGGAAGGGGTCGCCGTCGGGCGTGTACGCCACTGGATCTCATTCATGCTACTGAGTGGTGCTCTTGACCGTGCCGCACGTAGTGCTTCACGTACGCCGGGAGCCCCGCATTTCATCGTGAAGGGTGGGGTCGCTCTTGAGCTTCGGCTTCCAGGACGTGCTCGCGCGACGGACGATCTGGACATTGTTGTTGTCTGCGACGAGGATGATCTCGTGGTGGCACTCGATACCGCGCTGAATACAGCGTCGGGTACGACGCCAAACGAGTCATACCTCGATTGCACTTTTACGCGGAAGCCCGACGTATACCCGCTCGGTGACAAGGGCGTGCGTGTCTGGATCCACATTGCCTATCGCTCACAGCGTTGGGCGACCGTGCAGGTGGATCTCGCCAAGCCGGATGCGACGGATACCGAGACGGAGCGGCTTGGCGGCATACCGCTAACGCGGTTTGGTCTCGCCGGTCCGCGTGATGTTGCCTGTCTTTCCCTCAGGTATCACATAGCGCAGAAATTCCATGGCATGACCAAGATGCCGCACGACGGCGTGGAGAACGATCGCTTTCGTGATGTCGTGGACCTGCTGCTGCTTCGTGCCCTTGTCGCCGATGATGATCTACCGGCAGTACGTGAGGCATGCGAGGAAACATTCCGTGTGCGCGGAGAACACGCGTGGCCGCCAGCAGTCGCGTTACCGACGCATTGGCGTGCACCGTTCGCCGCTTTGGCTGCTGCTGTCAAGCTTCCGGTGGCAGACTTGACTGAAGCAGAGAGCGCTCTTCGGGTATTTGTGGATGAACTGCTGATCAGCGGGCCGGCACGTACTGATGGTGCCAGCGAAGATGCCGACCCAGATGTGCGCGGGAAGGGTTCCGAAAGACACCTGTAACCGGGAATGTTAAGCTGGCGATGAAAGATGTGGCCCCACTGTGGCCCCAGAACAATTACGCCGCCCGAATTTCCTGGCGGCGTAATTGTTCTTAAGTGGTTGTCGTTACACGAGTTACTCTACATTTAACTCAGTCGGGGTGGCCGGATTTGAACCGGCGACCTCTTGCTCCCGAAGCAAGCGCGCTACCGGGCTACGCTACACCCCGATGTCTTCATGGTATAGCCTCTCAACTTAATCGGGGCGAAGGGCACCGCGCCACCCCAGGATGCTGGCCCGGACGGCCTGCTGGCTGTACGGCTGCGTGAGCCCCAACATGGGTTCCCGCTTA
>Ga0134128_10010008_pt1 | contig 11375 bp, 9 predicted proteins | sample KB31754_FD_96462 | JGI IMG/M metagenome (GOLD analysis project Ga0134128, IMG submission 96462) | Terrestrial soil microbial communities with excess Nitrogen fertilizer from Kellogg Biological Station, Michigan, USA - KB3-175-4 | ecosystem: Environmental > Terrestrial > Soil > Unclassified ...
CGAAGGCATGTTTGGTTTCGAAGCCGCGTAGCACCCGGGCGACACGCGAAGCATGAATTGCGAGCGGACGGAGGAGCCGATTTCGAGGGTCGATCCCCGGAGGACCCGTCGGCGGCAGCGGTCAGCCTGCGCGGCGTCGTGGTCGGGCCCCGGACGCCCCTTCGACGGCAGATCGGCGACTGCGGTCACGCGAGCGGTATTCTTGGCTCGTGATTCAGGATCTCGCGGGGCGGCGACGTCCCTCAACGTCCGGTATCGTGCTGATTGCCTGCGTCGCGACAGCGACAGTGCTCCTTGCCACGCCAAGGCCTCAATCGGGCAACAGCGGCGCCCTCGTCGTCACCGTCCATGCACGCGCGCAGCAGCCTGGCGAGCTCGTGCTGCTGTCGGTCGTGACTCCAGGTCCGGCCGAGACCGTCACGGCGCGGGGCTTCACGCATCATCTGCCGGTTTATCAAGTCGATCGCACGACGTGGCGGGTGCTGGCCGGCATCGACCTCGAGACGCCGGTGGGACGCTATCCGGTGATCATCGACGCCACCGCCGGCGGCAAGCGGATCGAGACGATCACGACGATCGAGGTCCGCGACAAGAAGTTTCCGACGCGCACGCTGAAGGTCGACGAGGCGTTCGTGAATCCGCCCGCGGCCGAGATGAAGCGCATCGCCGACGAGGCAGCGCGGCTCTCCGCGATCTGGTCCGTCGACACGCCGCGGGCGCTCTGGGACGGGCCGTGGGTGCGGCCGGTGGCCGACCCCGCCAACAGCGCGTTCGGATCGCGGAGCGTCTTCAACGGCCAGCCGCGCGCGCCGCACGGCGGCGCGGATTTTCTGAGTCCCGCCGGCACGCCCGTCGCCGCGCCCGCGGGCGGCACGGTCGTCGTGGCCGCGCCGCTCTACTACACCGGCAACACCGTGGTCATCGACCACGGGCTGGGCGTCTATTCGATGTTCGCGCACTTCGCGGCGATGTCGGTCCGCGAGGGCGACGTCGTGACGGCCGGTCAGGTCGTCGGACACGTGGGCGCGACGGGTCGCGTCACCGGCCCCCACCTCCACTGGGCCGTGCGCGTCGCCGGCGCGCGGGTGGATCCGCTTTCGCTGCTGGAAGTCCTGAAGAACTGACCGGCAACCTGTCCGCCGACCCGGCTGGGCGGCGCTTCGGCCGGGTCACGCCGGAGCCGGCAGCGCCGGCGAAGGCGGACGGCTCGCAGGCGATCATGACCTCGGTGCTCTTGATGAGGGCGAGCGCCGGCTGACCGCGCCTGAGGCCGAGCTCGGCCACGGCGTCGCGCGTGATGATCGCCGTGAGCGTGTTGTCCCCAACGCGCAGCCGCACCTGCGCCAGCACGCCTTCGGCGCGCACTTCCTCGACGATCCCGCGCAGCTGGTTCCGCGTGCTGAGCATGACGACGACCGGCGCGGCGGACGCAGGCGGCGGCCGCCGATGATCCGGCAGGCCGCCCGCGTCGGCGAGCAGGCGCTCGACTTCGCTGGCCGGCACGCGGTGGTGCCCGCCGCGCGTGCGCGTCGTCCGAACGGCGCCCTGGTAGATCCAGTGTTTGAACGTCGAATACCCGACGCCGACGCGCGCCGCGGCCTGACGGACGGTCAGAAGGCTCATGTGAAGAGACTCTAGCAGGGGAGGAAGGGAGGCTCGGGGCGGGAGGCTGGGGGCTGGGCGACTACAATGCCACCCCATGCCTTCAACCGCGCCTCGCCGCCCGCCAGCTCCCGCTCCGTCCCGGCCGGCGGCGGCGGTCACGCCGGCGGCCGATCCGCTGCTCGACCCGTCGCTCTACATCAACCGCGAGCTGAGCTGGCTCGAGTTCAACTGGCGCGTGCTCGCGCAGGCCCAGGACCCGTCGCATCCGCTCCTCGAGCGCGTGAAGTTCCTCGCCATCGTCGCGACCAACCTCGACGAGTTCTTCATGATTCGCGTCGCGTCGCTGCTGCGGCAGCTGCGCACGGGCGCCGACCGCGTCGGGCCGGACGGATGGACCGGCAAAGATTTGCTGCGCGTCATTCGCGAGACCGCCGCGACAATGCAGGACGCGCAGGCCGCGTGCTGGGAGCGGGACGTCCGGCCGGCGCTCGCCGACGCCGGCGTTCGCGTGCTCGAGCCGTCCGAGTACACGGACGACATCAAGGCCTGGCTCGAGACGCACTTCGCGCGGGAGATCCGCCCGGTGCTGACGCCGCTCGCGTTCGACCCCGGCCATCCCTTCCCCTTCATCTCGAATCTCAGCCTCAACTTCGCCGTGACGGTGAAGTACGACGGGCACGTCCGCTTCGCGCGCGTAAAGCTGCCGACGGTGCTGCCCCGCTTCATCGCGCTGCCGGCCGCGGTGGCCGGCGGCCGCGACCACACGTTCGTCTTCCTCGAGGACGTCGTGCGCGCGCATCTCGGGTCGCTCTTTCCCGGCACCACCGTGAAAGGCGCGTACCTGTTTCGCGTGATTCGCGACGCGGACCTCGTCATCCAGGAAGACGAGGCCCACGACCTGCTCGACCTGATCGACGCAGGATTGCGGCACCAGCGCCACGGCGCCGTCGCATCGCTCGAGGTCGAGCAGGGCATGCCCAAACACGTGCTCGAGACGCTCGTCCAGAACTTCGAGACCGACAACGCCCACGTGGTGCGAACGGCGCATCGGCTGGGCTTCGGGTCGTGGATGGAGCTCGGCGGCGCCGCGCGCGCGGACCTGAAGTATCCGCCGGTCGCGCCGAGCCAGATGTGGCCGTCCCAGGAGACGACGCACCTGTTCGAGGACGTGAAGCATCGCGATCGGCTCGTGCACATCCCGTTTCAGTCGTTCGGCGCGATCGAGGCGTTCGTCGGGGCGGCGGCGCGCGATCCGCAGGTGGTCGCGATCAAGATGACGCTCTATCGCATCGGCCACGACTCGCCGCTCGTGGACCTGCTGGTCGAAGCCGCGCAGGCGGGCAAGCAGGTCGCGGTGCTGGTCGAGCTCAAGGCGCGCTTCGACGAAGAGAACAACATCCACTGGGCGCGCCGGCTCGAGGCCGCGGGCGCGCACGTCGTCTACGGCCTGCCGCATCTGAAGACCCACGCGAAGCTGTGCCTCGTCGTGCGGAAGGAAGCCGACGGCATCCACCAGTACGTCCACGTCGGCACGGGCAACTACAACTCCGCGACCGCGCGGGTGTACGTCGACCTCGGGCTCTTCACGTCGCGGCCCGAGATCGTCGACGACGTCGCCGACCTCTTCAACCACCTCACGGGGTATGCCGACCGGCGCGAGTACCAGCGGCTGCTCGTCGCGCCGGTGACGCTTCGCCAGCACGTGCTGTCGCTCATCGAGCGCGAGACCGCGCATGCCGCCGCGGGCCGGCCGGCGCACATCAAGCTGAAGCTCAACGCGATCACCGACCACGAGATGATCCGCGCGTTCTATCGCGCGTCGCAGGCCGGCGTGACGGTCGACCTCACGGTGCGCGGCGTGTGCTGCCTCAAGCCGGGGATCGCGGGCGTCAGCGACCGCATCACCGTGCGGTCGGTCGTCGGACGCTTTCTGGAGCACTCACGCGTCTACTGGTTCCACAACGACGGCGCGCCGCAGGTGTTCATCGGCAGCTCGGACCTCATGGAGCGCAATCTCGACCGCCGCGTCGAGGTGCTCTGCCCCATCGCGGACCCCGAGATCGCCGCGCACCTGCACGACGTCGTGATCGACGCCTACCAGCGCGACACGTACCGCGCCCGCGCGCTCGGCGTCGATGGCCGCTACCAGCCGCACGCCCAGGCCGGCCAGCCCGATGCGCCGAGCGCACAGGACACGTTTCTCGCCTGGTACAAAACCTAGACCTTTAACACGAAGCACACGAAGGTCACGAAGGCGCATCGGCTCCTCGAGCACCGATACGGACGACGGGCTGCCGCCGCCGCAGGCGGCGCTTGCCGCGGTGAGCCGTGCGACCGAAAGAGCGGCCGCGCTGTTTTCCATGGGCCTCTCTTTCGGTCGCACGGCTCACCGCGGCAAGCGGCCCGGCCGCGTCGCGGCCGGCCGGCAGCCCGTCGCGTGTGCGCTCAGTCGACGGATTTCCCCCGCCACCTCGATCTCTCCGCTACCGAAACGCCTTCGTGAGCTTCGCGGTCTTCGTGGTAAGGGTTTTCGGTCTTGGCAGGCATCACAACAGCATCCGGGCCAGGTTGAAGTAGATCAGGAGCGCGACGAAGTCGACCGTCGCGAGCACGATCGGGCCGGAGGCGATGCGGGGGTCGCGGCGCAATCGGCCGACGGCGGCCGGCAAGGCGACGCCGACGAGCGTCGCTACGGCCATCGACAGAAAAATCGTCAACGACACGGCCGTGGCCATCCGTCCCGGCTGACCGAAGGCGGAGGCGAGCACGGCGACGACCAGCGCGCAGCCTGCTCCGAGCAGGATCGCCGTCGCCACGTCGCGACCGAGCCGGCGGCGGCGATTGTGGAGCGCCTGCAGGGTCAACGTCACCGACTGGATGCCGACGCTCTCGGCCAGGGTCAGCACGACCGGCACGAAAAGCGCCAGCCCGATCGCCGCGCGCACGAGCCCCGCGTAGTGGTCGGTGACGACCGCGGCGACCATGCCGCCGGCGACGTTGCACAGCAGCCAGGGAAACCGGTCGCGGAAGCTCTGCCACGCCGACGCGCCCTGCGAGACGCGCGCGCCGATGACCTGAAAGATGTCGTCGTCGGCCTGCTTGCCGCCGATCGCGGTCGCCTCGTCGGTCACCAGGCTGACGTCGACGACGCCCTCGAGCCGGCCCTCGGCGTCGAGCACCGGCACCGCGAGCAGCCGGTAGCGGACGAAGAGCTCGGACGCGTCGCGAATGGTCGCCGAATGCCGCAGGCTCACGACCTGGGTCACCATCAGCTCGCGAATCCGAGCCTCGGGCTGGGCCGACAGCAGGCGCCGCACCGGGAGCACGCCGACCAGCAGGCCGCCGCCGTCGACGACATAGAAGTAGACGATGCGCTCGCCCAAGGGCCGGCCGCGCAGCGAGACCAGCGCGGCCTCGACCGTCTCGTCCTCGCCGAGGGTCGTGACGTCGCGGCGCAGATGGTTGACAACGGGCTCATCAAGATGACCCGGATGGTCAGGGTCGTGCGGCTGAAGAACGGCATCGTGAGGGAGAGAAGTGCGCGACATCTTCCGGCCATTCTGACGCGGGCGGGGCGCGCCGCGCGAGATCGGCCGTCAACGGCGTCGCGGACCGCGGCCGGATCTTTGCAAAAGGAAAAAATCCCTCTCCGCGCGATTTCGTTCGCGTTTAAACTAAAGCCACCGGCGGTGACAACCGACAGTACAAGCACCCCGGCGAAAGTGTCTCTCATGGCAGCGTGCAAGACGGCTGGCCCAAAGACCAGTCGAGCTCCCCAGGCTCTCACTGTTCTCGCGTTTGCAGGACTTCTGGCCGCGCTCGCGCCTCGCGTCGGCGTGCGCCTGGACGCTCAGCAGACGTCGTCGCTTCCCGCGCCGTTCGGCAAGGCGCCCAGCTTCGACGTGGCGGTGCCGCCGTTCAGCGACGACGACATCTCGCGGTTCACGACGACGCTCGACGACATGCTCGAAAGCCGCCCGGCCAATGCGACGTCGGTGGACGACGCGCGCATCTGGGACGTCGCGCGCGGGCTGCAGACCGGCGTGCTGACGGCCGCGCAGGAAGCCCGGGTGCGCCGGACGCTCACCGACGCGGCGAGAAAGACCAAGACGAGCGCGCCGCTCGCCAACCGCATCAAGCACGTCGTCGAGACGCTGACCGTCGGCAAGGTCGCGCCGGACATCGTCGGCCGCGACCTCAACGGAACGGAATTCCGGCTGAGCGATTACCGGGGCAAGGTCGTCGCGCTGGTGTTCTTCGGCGAGTGGTGCGGGATCTGCCGCACGCAGTACCCGTACGAACGGCTCCTGCTCGAGCTCTACAAGAACTGGCCGTTCGCGATGCTCGGCGTCGACAGCGACGCCGACCGCGACGCCACGCGTAAAGCCATGGTCGATCGCGGCCTCGACTACCGCGCCTGGTGGGACGGCTATCTGGAAAACAACACCGGGGGCCCGATCGCCACCGACTGGGATGTCTCAGGCTGGCCGACGATCTACCTGATCGACGGCAACGGCGTGATTCGTTTCGTGGATTTGCGGCAGGAAGATCTCTTGAAAGGCGTTCGCCAGCTGCTCACCGCGCAGACGCAGAACCCCGCCCCAAGCAAGACGCCCAGGCCGCCCCGGGCGTCCGGAAAATAGCGGAAACAACCCGAAGGGCTCGAGGCAAGGGCAGGCGCCGCATGCCGGCGCGGGGGGCCGGATCCGGCCGCCTGTCCGCTTGCCTCGAACCTCGCAGGCTACCTGGTCTGCGACGTGCAGCGGTCCGCCACGAGCGTGACGGTCTTGGCTGAGAACCGCGGCATGTCCTTCTCGCCCTTCGACTGAGCCGTCGCGGTGCTGCTGGTCGAGGCCGAGCTGGAACTCATGCTCGACGACGAACTGGCAGCCGTCTTGTCCGCGCTGCCCGTGACGCTGACTTCGTGGTTCAGATTGGCCGCGAACGGCAAATCTTCCGACGCCGCGACGATGACGTAGTTCTGAGCCTTCTCGGTCTTGTCCTCGGGGCGCTGCCGCGCGTCCGAGAGCAGGAAGACCGCGGGGCTCGAGCCCTGCGTCAGGCATCCGGTCACCGTGATGTCTGAGCCTGTCGCTTTCGTCTGAGTCTGCGGGTTGGCCTGCGTTGCACTGCCCTGAGCTGCGATAAGGGCCGTCGCACCCAGCACGCCTGCCAGAACACCGATCACTTGTCGCTTCATGACGAACTCCTTTTGGGTAGCGACCCTTCGGTCCAGCGCAGCAGTACTCAAAGCCTGTGCCACCGCCGGACTCCCCGTTCACATGTCGTGCGGGACGCGCCCCCCTGGAAGGCCGATGCTCAACTCATGCAAGAACTACCCGCAAAGCGGGCGGGAGTGGGCTTTTTTACCTGTTGAGGCCCGATCGGGCTGGGTGCGCCGCGGGACAGCCATGCGCGTCCGTGGCTGGGACCATTGTGCGGCGCGCATCAGACGGGACAGACTGATCGCCGTATGCAGCTGCTTCAGGTCTTCGTCGTCAGCACGCGCGAAGCGCGCGTGGGACGGATCATTGCCGACTGGTTCGTGGAACACGCGCGCGCGCACGGGTCCTTCGACGTCGAACTCGTCGATCTGAAAGAGATCGGGCTGCCGATGCTCGACGAGCCACACCATCCGAGGTTCCGTCGCTACGAACACGCGCACACGAAAGCGTGGAGTGCCATCGTCGATCGCGCCGACGCGTTCGTCTTCGTCACGCCGGAATACAACTTCGGCTGCCCGCCGTCGCTGGTGAACGCCCTCGACTATCTCTGGGCCGAATGGCAGTACAAGCCGGTCGCGTTCGTGAGCTATGGCGGCATCTCCGGCGGCCTGCGCTCGGTGCAGATGACGAAGATGATCGCGACGACGCTGAAACTCGTGCCGATGGTCGAAGCCGTGTCAATCCCACTCGTCGGCCAGCAGATCAAGGACGGCCGCTTCGACGCCACCGACAAACACACCGGGTCCATCCCGCCGATGCTCACCGAACTGCGCCGCTGGACCGACGCGCTGGCCGTCCTGAGGAAAAAGCAGTAGGGAAACCTTAGACACGGAGGGCGGGGAGGACGCGGAGAATCAGTTGTCCTCCGCTTCAGTGATCATCTCGGATCGATCGAGGATCTCCACTGAGCGGAGTACATCCCGAACTTCGTGCCCTCCAAGCCCTCCCTGTTGAAGATTTTGATCCTAGTACTACTTTGTTAGATCCGTAGCGACACCTGTTGCAGTTTCAGCATGCGCTGCAGGTAGTGCGGCCGGGTGACGAAGAAGTGCGCGGTGAGGACTTCTTGCAGGATGGCGCGGACGCGCGGGAGCGTGAGGTCGCGCGAGGGGCGCCGCTGCCGTTCGACCTGTAAGAAGGTATAGGCCACGGCGATCAGCGCGGCATGTCGTTGCCAGCCCGGCCACGAGCGTCCTTCGAAGTGATCGAACCCGAGTTCGTCTTTCAGCTCTTGATACTGCTGCTCGATCGCCCAGCGCTGATGCGCCAGACGGGCGAGATCGTCGAGCGAGGCCGTGCTCGGGAGATGGACGAGGTAGTACTTGGTCCGCGGCGTCGTCCCGAGGTCGCGCTCGGCGAGCAACCAGACCTCGGGGGCGAGCCGGCGCTGGCGCCACCCATGCGCCGGCGTGACGCGAATGGCGGCGAAGCGCGCGCGCCAGACGCGCGCGGTCGGCGTGTTCTGCCAGGTGATCGTCTGCCAGCGGTGCGCGGGCCACGCCGCCACTTCGGCGGCCACCGCGCGGGGACCGACGTCCCCGGGCGACGCGGGCGTCCCGATGAACACGCTGAGGGTCGACGAGACGCCGAAGGCGTAGGGCAAGCCCGCGCGATGGATCATCGTCCGCAAGGTCGAGTTATCGCCGAATTCCGCGTCCCCGAGCACGGCGGTGATCCGGAAGCCGGCCGCACGCACCTGGCGGAACAACGTGAGCGCGTGCCGCCACTTTTCTTGAAACCTGACGGTCGGCGGAATGCGGCCGCGCGTGCGCGCGTCCGCCGTGCACCAGCGCTGCGGCAGATACAGCTGGGCGCCGAGCAGCCACGCCTGAGTGCCAGTCCAGAGCGCCACCGTCGTGGCGACCTGGCAATTGGCGATCTTGCCGAGCGCGCCGCAATACTGCCGCGCGACGCCGACCGAGTACGTGCCTTGCTTCGGGAAACTCGTCCCGTCGAAAATCAGCATGCCCTCGCGCGCGGGCACGAGCGTGCGCAGCAGCCGCCAGATCCCGTCGGGCTTCCACGGCGCATCGGTGATGAAGTGCTGGAGCGCTTGATAGCTGCCGGGCTCGCTCACGCGCGCGAGCATCGCGCTCATCGATTTGCGCGGACTATCGCTGAGGACCCCGAGCAGATACCGGCGAAACGCGCCGCGCTGCGCGACGTGGCCGAACGCCGACTCGAACGGCTCGAGCCACGTGAGCAGCCGATCGATCCACGCAGGCGCATTGGCCGGCAGCACTGCGCCGGAGCGTACCGGAGCCGCGCGCTCCGTACAATGTCCTCAAATCAGATCACTGCCGCATCCGGCCGCAATCACGCGATCCGACAAAGTAGTACTAGAACCTGAGAGCGTTCACCACGAAGGGCCACGAAGGGCCACGAAGGACGTAGGGGCTTTTCGATCAGCCGGGCTCGTAGCGACAGGTGACGCGCCGACACACGGCCGGCATCGCTGAAGAAAAGCGAAACGGATGGGACCACGAGAGCCGCCTCCAGGACGTGTTGGCTCTCGTGATCCCGTCCGCTTCGCTTTTCTTCAGCGGCGCTGCCGCTGGCGGGCGAGCCCGCCAGCGATGCCGGCCGACGGAGACGAGTCCGGTGCCGGCCTCACGGCAATCCTCAGACTTCCCCGAAACGCCTTCGTGTTCTTCGTGGTCTTCGTGTTGAAGCTCTACGGTTTGTCCAGCGGCCTGAAATTCACGTCCATCGCGGTCAGGCGCTGGAGGTGCGTCGGCAGCCTCGCATGGAAGTCTTCGACGCGGCGCGCCGAGGCGGGCGTCCACGCAACTTCGGCGAGCGCGCTCATGCGCGGATAGGCCATGTACTCGACGGCCTTCGGATCGGGCAGGTACTCGGTCCACAACTGGCCCTGCACGCCGAGGATGTGCGACTGGAACTGCGGCTCGAGCGCCGGCGGGATCGGCTCCCACGTGTAGACCGTGTCGAGCGGCAGGAAGCCGCCGATCGCGAGCGGCTCGTGCGCGGTGTCGCGTGACTGGTAGTGATCGAAGTACGTCGTCCCGCCCGGCGTGAGGACCGCGTCGTGCCCGGACCGGGCGGCGGCGATCGCGCCGTTCACGCCCTGCCAGCTCATCACCGTCGCGTTCGGCGCGAGGCCGCCCTGCAGGATCTCGTCCCAGCCGATGAGCCGGCGGCCGTGCGACGTCAGGTACTGATCCATCCGGCCGATGAACCAGCTCTGCAGCTCGTCCTCGTTCTTCAGCCCCAGCGCGGCGATGCGCGCCTGGATCGCCGCGCTCGCCTTCCACTGTTCCTTCGTCGCCTCGTCGCCGCCTACGTGAATCCACGGCCCGGGGAAGAGCGACATCACCTCGCCGAGCACGTTCTGCATGAAGGTGATCGTCGCCTCGTCCGCGTTGAGGAGATACTGCGACACGCCCCAGTGCGTCCGCGGCTGGACGACGTCGGTCGTGCAGCCGAGCTCGGGATAGGCGGCGACGACTTCCTGGGAGTGACCGGGCATCTCGATCTCGGGAATCACGGTGACGAAGCGGTCGGCGGCGTAGGCGACGATTTCGCGGATGTCGTCCTGCGTGTAGAAGCCGCCGTAGCGCTTGCCGTCGAAGGTCATCGCCGCGGCGCTGCCGGGTTCGTGGCCGATGAGCGTCTCGGGACGCCAGCCGCCGACCGACGTCAGCTTCGGATACTGCCTGATCTCGATTCGCCAGCCCTGGTCGTCGGTGAGGTGCCAGTGGAAGCGGTTCATCTTGTGGAGCGCCAGGAGGTCGATGTACTTCTTGACGAATTCCTTCGGCATGAAATGGCGCGCGACGTCGAGGTGCGCGCCGCGCCACGAGAACCGCGGCTGGTCATCGATGGTGACCGCCGGCATCGTCCAGGCGACGCCGGTCACCCGGGCCGCGCGAAAGATCGCGGTGGGCAGCAGCTGGCGCAGCGTCTGGATGCCGTAGAACACGCCGGCCGGATCGGCCGCGCGAATCGTCACGGACCGCGGCGTCGATTCGAGGCGGTAGCCCTCGGTCGCGATCGCCTTGCGGAGCGAACTATCGATCCGCAGCGCGATGACATTGGCCTTCGGCCCCTTGCCATCGCGCACCTCGAGGTCGTATCCCGTCGCCGGCGCGAGATACGCGGCCAGCTGATGCCCCAGATGCGCGGTCGCCTTGTCCGTCGCGATGACGGTCGATGCCTCGATCGTGAACATCCCGCGCCCCATCGTCATCGACGCCGGCAACGGCACGAGGGACGGCGTCGGCGGCGGCGTGGATTGGGCGCCGAGCGCGACGGTGGCGGCAGCGAGGACGATGGACATCAGGCGCATCGCGAAACGATAGCAAATCGCGGAGCTCTTTCTTCCAACCCTCGACGTGTCACGACTCGCTGGTGACGCTTGCCTTGAAACATGGAGGGCCAGGAGGGCCGGGAGGGATGGATGTACTCCGCTTAGTGATCCGCTCGGATCGATTCGTGAGGCCCACTGAGCGGAGAGCCCACCCGCTTCGTGTTCTCCGAGCCCTCCGCGTTTCAAGACCCGCGTCGGTGATCGTTGCTCTGAAACAC
>Ga0134128_10010009_pt1 | contig 11375 bp, 11 predicted proteins | sample KB31754_FD_96462 | JGI IMG/M metagenome (GOLD analysis project Ga0134128, IMG submission 96462) | Terrestrial soil microbial communities with excess Nitrogen fertilizer from Kellogg Biological Station, Michigan, USA - KB3-175-4 | ecosystem: Environmental > Terrestrial > Soil > Unclassified ...
CGCGTGCCGTTCCACGGCTCGCAGGATATTACCCAGATTGTTGCGTACGCCGGCATCCCCGGGCGCGATGGCGGCGGCAATCTCCGCCGCGGCGAGCGCTTCCGGCAATCGGCCGGTTCGCTGCAGCAGCGTCGCCAATTTCAGATGTGCATCAAGAAAATCCCGCCGAAGCGCAATCGCCTTCCGATAATGCGCTTCGGCGCGTGCAGGATCCGCCGTCAGCTCGAGCACCATCGCGAGCTCGAAATGGACCAGCGGCGAGCCGGGCACGGCCGCCAGAACTCGCCCAAACTGCACGGCTGCCTCCTCAAGCCGTCCAACCGAACGCAGCGCGCGGGCCAGATTGTTTCGCGCCTCGGCATAGCCGGGCTTGAGCTCAACCGCCCGTTCGAAACTGGAAAGCGCCTCGGCCAGCGCGCCGCCGGCGGCGAGGACGACACCGCGATCATTGTGCGCTTCCGCAAGTTGCGGATCGATCGCAACGGCACGGCCTAGCAGCGCCGCGGCGTCGTTCCGCTTGAGCTGATGCGCCAGCACGCCTGCGAGATGGAATGCGCGTGCCTCATTCGGCGCCTGCTCGCAGACCGAGCGGACGATCCGCTCGGCATCGCGCAGGCGGCCGGCACGCAGCTCGGCGACCGAGGCCGCGAGCATTCGTTCGCTGTCGGGCCGGGATGTCATGCCGATCGGCCGAAGGCGCTCAGTCGCAGGACTGGTAGCGGCCAAGCCCGCGATCGACTTCGCACGGATGGCCGTACACCCACACCGGCTGGTCGCAAGGCAGCGCACGCGTCGCCCGATACGGCGTGTCGCACGCAATGTTGTGAGCTGGATGCAGCACCAGCGTGGGACCGTTATACGGCGCCGGCGACGGCTCCACGACCGCGGCCTGCGCGGGGTGCCTTCGCAAATGATGCGACTTGTGATGCGGCTCGGCCGAGACGGCACTGGTGCCGAGCAGCGAAAAGGCTGCGAGCAAGGGAAGGATTCGCGTCAACATGGCCTGTTCCTTTCATTTCCGACCGCGAAGGCTTGTGGCTCCAGGCCTGCGAGGTGCCGCTGCCACATCAGCTCAAAGGCCGTTTCGATTGCGCGGGTCAATGTTGGCAGATCGAACAGCGCATTGTCATCGCGCTTCTGTTCAATTTTTTGGCGCATCGCCCTCAGCCGAGCCGGATCGGCGAGCAGCGCCCGTGCCGTTAGCTCGTATTGCCCGACGGAGGTCATAACCAGCTCGCCCATGCCCACGGTGTTCAACAGGCTGCTGGCGACGCGGCCCGCAAAAGTATCGCCGCGGCAGGTCAGGACCGGCAATCCACCCCACAGCGCGTCGCTGGCGGTGGTGTGTGCGTTGCACGGCAGCGTATCAAGGAACAGATCCGCGTGCCGGTGACGCTCGATATGGGCGGCCGAGGGCACCACGGCAGCGAAAACCAGCCGGGCCGGATCGACGCCGCGCGCGGCCGCCTCCTTGCGCAGATGAGCCTGTGCCAGCTCATTGGTTGCAAGGAGCCACAAGACGCAGCCCGGTGTCGCGACGAGCAGCCGCATCCAGATATCGAATATCCGGGGGGAGAGCTTGTAGCTGCTGTTGAAACAGCACAGTACCAGCCCCTCTTCCGGCAATCCCCAATCACGGCGCGACGTGGCGGACGCAGTCCGAGCGAAACGGGGATCGTTGGCCTGATAGCAGACCGGCAGGTGGACCAGCTTCTCGGAAAAGTCAGCCTGCTCGGCATCATCAACCACAAAGCGGTCGACCAGGATGTAGTCGATGAAATCCGCGCCCATGGTTGCGGGATAACCGAGATAGCTGACCTGCACGGGCGCGGGACGCTGGGCCGGGATCATCGGCCGCGACCCCTGGGTATATCCCTTCAGATCGATCAGGATATCGACATGATCCTGATGGATCGCCTTGGCGGCGTCGCGATGCGAGAGCCCGCTGATATCGACGAAACGGTCAAAGGCGCCCCTTAGCCGCGCACGCATCGGACTGCCATCGTCGACGCCATAGCTATAGGCCACGACCTCGAAACGATCGCGATCGTGGCCCTCGAACAGGCCCGCCATCAGTTGCGCGGTGGCGTGTTGATGGAAGTCGCCAGAGAGATAGCCGAGCCGAAGGCGATCGCAGGGATGCGAACGTGGACGCTCGAAGCTCGCCTGCTCCGGCGGCCGGATCGGAGCGATCCATTGGCGGGCGGCTACCCGTTGATCGGCCGCCGTCGCCGGCGTGGAGAAAAGATAGAACGGCGGGACCCGAACGCCACTTCGCACCATCGCCAGCAGCTTGTCCTGATCGGCTGCGTAATGGTCCCACTCACAGGCCAGCGCGCGATGATGCACAAGCTGGCTCAGCGCATCGGGGTAGTCGGCACGAAGCTGCAACGCCCGCTGCCATGCGGCCAGCGCATCGGCCAAGCGGCCGAGTTCGCGCAACGCATTGCCGAGATTGTAGGCGGCCTCGGGAAAATCCGGGCGGCTCATGAGCGCCTGCTCGAATGCCTGCCTTGCCTCTTCGGCTCGGCCGCTGGCAAGCAGCGCCGTCCCCATATTATTGGCAACGTCGGCGTGGGCCGGCGTCGCTCGGGCCAGCTTGCGATAGAGGTCGATCGCCTCGGCGTGCCGTCCCAGTTCCTGCAGGACAATTCCGGCATTGTTGGCCGCATCGAAGTAGTCGCGGCGAAGCGTGATGGCCTGGCCATAGGCAGCCAGCGCTTCCTCGAGCCTTGCCTGCGCTTGAAGAACGGCGCCGCGGTTGTAATGGGCCTCGGCATAGTCCGCCTGCAACGCGCTCGCCTGCTCGAATGCGGCCAGCGCCGCGTCCAGATCACCCTTGTCCTTCAAGACGGTACCGAGATTGTTGTGGGCGAAGGCAACATTCGGCGCGATGGCGATCACCTGCCGATAGCTGGCTTCGGCCGCCTCGAGTTGGCCCATCTGGTGCAACGCGCTAGCGAGATTGAACAGCGCCTCGGCATAGCCCGGCCTCGCCGCGATCGCTCTGCGATAGGCGTGAGCGGCTTCATCCGGATCGCCCCGCATCTGCAGCACGACGCCGGCATTGTTGTAGGCCTCGGCGTAAGCGGGACGAATGGCGATCGCCGCATGATAGGACTGCATCGCGCCGTCGAGATCGCCTTGCTGCTTGAGCGCATTGCCGAGCCCAAGATGCGCCTCAGCGTAGTTCGGATCGAGCTTGATCGCCTGCAGGTGCGCCGCAACGGCTTCGGCCCACCTGCCCTGCTGCTGAAGCACCGTGCCGAGATGATTGTGGCCGGCGGCGTAATTCGGCTGCAGCCTGATTCCCTCGCGGAACAGCCTTTCTGCACCGGCGAGATCGCCGTGCTGGGCCGCGATGATGGCGAGGTTGCCGCATGCTGCGGCATTGCGCGGATCGACACGCAGCAGCAGCTCGTAGAGACGCCTTGCTTCTGCGATCGCTCCCTTCCGCTGCGCCGACAGGGCCTGCTGCATCAATTGCTCCGGCGTCGGATGTGCCACGGTGCTGTTCGCTTCCGGAAGAACGCCTACGATAGAGCCACCGTCAATCCGGCTGCCGGTAGTTGGTGTACTGGATGTCGAAACTCGTCGCTCCATAAAGCTTCACATAAACGATCGGACCGGCCAGCTTGACTTCGTCGAGCGAGCGCGGCCCCCGGAACAGGGTGCCATCGCTCTCATGGCCGGGCGCATAAATCAGCGCCTGACCGGTCGGCGGCGTCAGCGTCACGATCATCGTGACCGAGATCGCCGATTCCGGGATGTATTTCGAAACGTTGACCTCGATCGGGGACGGTTCGACCGGCTCGCTGGGCGGGACTTCGGATTGCTGGACCTGCACAATGGCCGGCGGAGACTGCATATCCATGGATGTGGCCCTCGTTTGCTCCCTGGCGGCACCACCAGAACAGACCGGCATAAGGTGAAGAAAGGGGGCTGTTCGGCAAGCCCCCCTTCAACATGCCTGCTCGCCGCCGATCAGAAGTTGAACGTCATACCGGTGGTTGCCGCCTTGATGGTTGCTCCACCGATCGTATCGTTGGCGGCATCGCGACCGCAGACTGCATAGCCGTGGCCGCTCGGCCCGAGGCAGTAATGCCCTCCGGGACCCTGAGTGAGCTCTGACGCCACGATGTACCAGCTCGCCCAGTTGTTGAAGTAGTAGCGAGCGCCGATGGCATACTGGTTCGCCGAATCGTCGAACAGGTTCGCCTGCAGCGTTGCGGCCGGTGCCAGCGCTGCGGAGTTGACGCTCAACATTGCGGGATTGCCGGGAGTCCTGAACGCGTGAGTATAGGATCCGCTGATCGCCCACTGGCCGATCCTCTGCGTGGCGCTGGCGAATACGCCGTCACGCTGGCGCTCGTTGAACGGCTCTTCGATCGGCGTCACCTCGCGCCGGAGCCACTCGTAGATGGCGTTGAGCTGGAGATCGCCGAGGCCGTCGTTGAAGCGATAGCCGCCGCCCACTTTCGCGGCCCATTCGTTATGGACCCCTGTCAGAACCTGAGAGCCGTCGGCGAGGAAGACCGGAGCGATCTGGCCAGGCTCGAGTCCGTCGTCACCGTGACGGTTGACGCCCTCGTGGAGCTCATAGGCGGCGATCGCGGTGAACGGACCGTTCTTGTAGGTCAACGCCGCGCTATAGGCGTTGCCGTAGGATCCGTCGGTACATCCGTTGCCGCCGATGTTTCCGGGGACCGCGCCACCGGTGCCCGGGAAGTTGCTGCCGCTGCCACGCGTCGAGGCGCCGTTGCACTGGAAGTAGTCGCCGTAGGAATAGTCGCTGTTGTCCTGGGCGTAGTTCTGCCCCGGTGAGAACAGAGCGCTCAACTGAAAGCCGCTCATGATCGGCGATTCATACCAGACCGCGTGGTTCATGCGCCAATCGAACTCGGCGCGGTTGTCGCCACCGGTATTGCCCATGATCGAGTTATAGTCGCCGAGTGTTCGCGAGAACGGATCCATTGCGTTCGTGGACGCCTTGTAAGGCGTATCGGTTTTACCGGCCTTGATGGAGCCCCACGGGGTTTCAAGCCCGAGGAAGCTGTTGCGCGTGCCGAACGCGGCGCGTTCGGTCGGGGCCGCCGCAACGTCGACTTGCGATTCGAGTTGGGCCACCACCGCCATGCCGTCCCAGCCATACGGCGCCAGATTGTGCCTGACCCGAATGCCGAAGCTGGAAATGTTGCTCGCGATTCCGAGCTTCGTTCCCTGATCGAAAACGTTCGAATGGAACACGTCCCCTGAAAGGTCGATCGATCCGTAGAGCGTGACCGTCGTGTTGTCGATAATGGGCCCGAGCGGGCCGGCCTTGACCGGAATGCCGCCAATCGTGTGCACCGGCGGTCCGGCTGGCGCCGGCGAAGTCGCCACAGCCGCATGCAGCACCGGATTGCCCTTGAACTTGCCCGGACCGGTCGAGGCCGGTGCGACCGCAACGGGCGCCGACCTTGTCGACTGCATCGTGCGAATCTTCTGCCGCAGATCCGCATTTTCCTTTTCGATCTTGTCCAATCGCGCCATCACGTCGTCGATTGTCGCGGACCGCGCTGTTCCGCCAAACGCAACAAGACAAAGCGCCGCGCACGCCGTCCCAGATAATAGCTTTCTCTTCATGACGTTTTCCCCACCGTTAGGATTGGTTCAACTCCCAGGCGAGGCAGCGTAGGTATACCAAATACCAAAATGAAGCGTGGCGATTGCCCATTAATGAAATTCCCGTAATGCTGTCATAAAAATGGTACGAAAATACTTCCGCACTGCAGCAATTTGCCGCAGTTTTACACGCATAAGGAGAGATTTTGTCACGTGCATGCAGCTAGTTGGCATGCAAGAGCGTTGAACGATGACAATTATAGATTGTATGATAGACTGGTCGACGCCTTATGGGCGGCAGCCGCTCAGGCCGGAAGGGGCATCAAAACCTGGGCAAGAACGCCGTTGCCGTCCGTCCGATTGGAAACCTTGAGATCAAACCGATTCCGCTCGGCAATCTTGCTGGCGATGGCGAGTCCCAAGCCGGTGCCTTCGATATCGAGCGGCGCGGCGCGATAGAAACGGTCGAAGATGCGCGGCAACGCATGCTCGGGAATGCCTATTCCGGAGTCGCGTATCTCGACTCGCGCGCTCGAGGGCGCCCGCTCGATCGACACTTCGACATTGCCGCCGCGCGGCGTGTAACGGATCGCGTTCTCGATGAGGTTTGCGAAGAGGAGCCGGACCTCCGCATCGGATGCTTTGATGCGGATGCTGTCCTTCCCCGCCAGGGCGAGATCGACCCCGCCTCTTGTCGACATCGGCACGAATTCCGAGATGATCGACAGCACCAATTCCTTCAGATCGATGTCTACGCTTTCGCTCGGAATGTCCGGGGCCTCCAGGCGCGCCAGCCTCAGCAATTGCGCGACCATCACCGTGGCGCGACGAATGCCGTCGCCGAGCTCACGGATGCTCTCCGCGTTGGGCTGATTGCGCAGATTGTCGACCTGGATCTGCAAGGCCGCCAGCGGCGTTCGAAGCTCGTGCGCGGCTTCCGACACAAATTGCTTTTGCTGCTCGATCGCTTGCTGGTGTCTGTCGATCAGACCGTTGATGGCGCCGACCACGGGGAGAAATTCGCGCGGCATTTCGTCGGCTACGACCGGCTCTTTCGATTCAACGCCGCGAAGCGCCAGTGCATTGGCGAAACCCGCCACCCGTTGGATCAGCCAGTCCAGGCCGAAAATTGCGACGATCCAGGCGATCGGCAGCGCGGCAAGCAGAGGCACAGCGGCTGCGGCCGCGGCATGATTGGCGATCTCCATCCGTGCGCTCTTGCGCTGGGCGACCTGGGCAAAGCGATGTCCGTCGCTGCCAGTGTAGACGCGCCAGGCGTTACCTCCGACCTCGACGTCGGAAAAACCTGTTACGGACGATCTGGGCAGCGTCTGCGTGCCCGGGCTCTTGTGCATCAACTCGCCGCTTTCCGTCCATACCTCGACCGCCACGCGGTTTTCGATCTCGGTTCGCTTCAGCGACGCATACGCCGCTTCCGACAAGCCCTGCCCTGCGTTGATCGCGATCTGCTGCAACTCGTTATCAAGCAGCTTGTTGACCTCAACGATAGTGACATGCCAGGTCGCAATCACCGACGCGGCCGCAATGACCGCGATCAACAGGCTCGCCCAGATCAAGACGGACCAGCGCAAGGAAATCATGCGCTATCCTTCACCACCATCCAGCCGGCGCCTCTCACATTGCGAATGATGTCCTTGTCGAACCGCTTGCGGATCGAATGGATCAGCACGTCGACGGCGTTGCTTTCCACCTCCTCGCCCCAGCCATAGATTTGCTGCTCGATCTGCGAGCGCGAGAGAATCATTCCCGGCCGCTGCATGAGGACGCGCAGGACGGAAAACTCGCGCGCCGACAGAATGTGCTTGTGGTGGTTGTATTCCGCTTCGTGGCTAGCAAGGTCGAGCGAAATCTCGCCGCTGAAGATCCGTGATTGCGCCTCGCTATGGAGGCGGCGCATGACAGCCCGTATGCGCGCAAGTAGTTCACGAAACTCGAACGGCTTGACGATGTAGTCGTCTGCCCCGAGGTCCAATCCGGCGATGCGGTCTTCGACACTGTCCCGGGCCGTGATGATCAGAATGGGAAGCGCGTTGCGATTGCGCCGTGCATTTCGAAGCACATCGATACCCGACATCCCGGGCAGGCCGATATCGAGCAGCATGAGCGTGTGCTCCTGCGTGCCGGCGTCGAGAACCGCATGTCCGTCGGCACCGGACCTCACCCAATCCACCGCCATGCCCTGATTTTCCAGGCCGCGAACCAGGTTGCGGCCGATCATGGCGTCATCTTCGACCAGCAGAATGCGCACCTTGCTGACGTCTCCCATCGCCGAACGCGGAACTCTGTGGTCCCTGTTGTCTCCGTTGTAATCCGCGTCCCGACCTAATTCCCAGCTAATTCTACTCTCCTAGCCTCTCGGCGTGGCGGCTCTACCTGTTCAACGCGGATGGGCCAGGCGTATCGGGGGGACGACTTGGGCAAGGTCCGCTCAAGGCTCGATTGGGATGTGCAAGCAGCTCTTGCAATTGAAACGGCGCGCAACATGCCGCCGGGAGCGGAGCGCTATGCCGCCCTGAAGAAGGCCGGCTTGATGCGGCGGATGGCCGATATCGTCGGCGAGATCGACAAACTGGAACGGCCGGTTCGCGGGAAGAGACCGCGCAAGCTGAAGTCCGAGCGCGAAAGCGGGTAGCTCGCTTACAACAACCTTACAGCCAATACTCCCGTGGTCCTCCTGCCGCATCGCGGGTTCCAGCTCCGCAGCGCATTGTCGTCAGCTCTCGGAGACTTGCGCCCGCTTTTATTCGCGGACTACGTTGTCAACTCGACGAACGGCTTCAGCTCCTATTATGCTTCCGATCCAACAGGCCACGGAGGCGCCCGTTGAGCAGAAACGACAAGATCGCAATACTCGGCTCCGTGATGCTTCTGCTCGCCATTATCGCGGCGGGAGGTCTCGGCCTGTCGAAAGCGTACCGCTACAACGAACCGGCGCCGGAGGCCGAAGCGAAAGGCCGATGACTGCAGCCTCGCGCCCAAGTGCGTCGTGACTGTGCAAGGCTTTCTCAATCGCTCCAAGATTTCTCGCCGCGCCAGACGCGCTGGGAAATCTCCGAGTGAAACGCGGGCGGCCCGAATGCAAACCATTCCTCGCCGATCTGGTGGACGAGGCAGCGGCGTTGTTCGGCACAAAAACGCATCAGCCCATCGAGTTTTTTTGGCCGATCGTCAACCACACCGACGCCCTCAAAGAGCTTGCATGCAAGATACAACAAGGCATTGGGCGCCGCACTCACCTCCAGCCTGCTCTTGCTCATTCCATCAGAAACGTCAGTATTATTGCCGCTTTATCTCCCAAACATCGATCATCAACTGAATTGACAACTGGCATAATGTATACCAATCTATCTCAACCGTACTCTTTACGGAGGTTGCGATGAAAGTCGGAGACATCCTGCGCAAGAAGACCTCGGCCCGCGTCGTCACGGTCCGCATGAATGAAACGGTCGGCGTCGCCGCCCAGTTGATGCGCACCAGCAATATCAGCGCGCTGGTGGTGAAGGACGTGGTCCGCACCGAGGGCAATACCGCGGTCGGCATGTTCACCGAGCGCGACGTGGTGCGCGCCATCGCCCAGCATGGTACCGCCGGCGTCGGCATGAAAGTGTCGCAGCTCGTCTCGGTGCAGCGGCTGGTCTCCTGCACCTCCTCCGACGCGCTGGAGCATGCTCGCCATCTCATGAACGTGCATCACATCCGCCACGTCCCGGTCATCGATAACTTCTCGCTCGCCGGCGTCATCTCGATGCGCGACATCTCGAGCGCGTTCGATGACGCGGCAGCGGGCGAGACTCAGACCGCCGCCTGACATTACCCACCTTACCCGACGGCCCATCGGGCCTTGAGTTCCTGCTCGAGGCCCGCATGCAACAGCTTTGCCTCACACCAAACCGATCGAGAGACACCGATGAAAATCTGCATCTACGGCGCCGGCGCGATCGGCGGTTACCTCGGCGTGCAATTGGCGCGCGCCGGAGCTGATGTCAGCCTCGTTGCGCGCGGCGCGCATCTTGCTGCCATGCGCGAGAATGGCCTGAAGCTTCTGGTCGGCGACGAGGAGCATGTGGTTCGCCCGAACTGCACCGACAATCCGACCGAGCTCGGCGCGCAGCATTTCGTCATCATCTGCCTCAAGGCGCATTCCATTCCCGGCGTGATCGACCAGATCAAGCCGCTGCTCGGGCCGAAGACGCGCATCGTCACCGCGGTGAACGGCATCCCCTATTGGTACTTCTACAAGCACGGCGGCGCGCACGAGGGCGCGACGCTGGAAACCATCGACCCCGGCGGGCGGCAATGGCGCGAGCTGGGACCCGAGCGCGCCATCGGCTGCATCGTCTATCCTGCGACCGAGATCGAAGCGCCCGGCGTCATCAGGCATGTCTACGGCAACCATTTCCCGCTCGGCGAGCCCTCGGGCGAGCTGAGCGACGACGTCCAGACGCTGTCGGCGATGTTCACCGCCGCCGGCCTGAAGGCTCCCGTGCTCGACCGCATCCGCGACGAGATGTGGCTGAAGCTGTGGGGCAATGTCTGTCTCAACCCGATCAGTGCGTTGACCCACGCGACGCTGGACGTGATCTGCTCCGATCCCGAGACGCGCGCGCTGTCGAAGGCGATCATGCTGGAGACCCAGGCGATCGCCGAAAGCTTTGGCGTCAAGTTTCGCGTCGATGTCGAGCGCCGCATCGAGGGCGCGCGCAAGGTCGGCGCGCACAAGACCTCGATGCTGCAGGACCTCGAGCGCGGCCGGCCCATGGAAATCGATCCGCTGGTGACGGTGGTGCAGGAGATGGGCCGCCTCACCGGCATTCCGACCCCCGCCCTCGATGCGGTGCTGGCGCTGGTGGCCCAGCGCGGCAAGATCGCGGGGCTCTATGAGGCCAGCGTCCGCGCGCCGGCCACCAACGTTGCGGCCTTCGCATGACCCGCTGGATCCGCTTCCGTCACGAAGGCGCCGCCGGTTTTGGAACGCTGACATCCACAGGTGTCAGCGTTCACGACGGCGAGATGTTCGGCCACAAGCGACCAAGCGGGCGCGTCATCGCCCTTGATGAAATCGAGCTGTTGCCGCCGACCGCGCCGAGCAAGATCGTCGCGCTCTGGAATAATTTCCATGCGCTCGCGACCAAGCTGAACCAGCCGGAGCCGCCGGAGCCTTTATATCTGCTGAAGGCCACGACCAGCGTCGCAGCGCCGGGCGCGGTGATCCGCCGGCCGGGCTCTTATGCCGGCAAGACCACCTATGAGGGCGAGCTCGGCATTGTCATCGGCAAGAGCTGCACCGAGGTCTCGCCTGAGGATGCCGACGATTTCATCTTCGGCTACACCTGCGTCAACGACATCACCGCCAACGACATCCTCACCCGCGATCCGACCTTCGCGCAGTGGGCGCGATCGAAGGGCATCGACGGCTACGGTCCGTTCGGCCCCGTCGTCGTTACCGATGTCGATCCCGCCAAGCTCGTGGTGCGCACCATTTTGAACGGCGTGGAGCGCCAGAACTATCCGATCTCGGACATGATCTTCACCGCCCAGGAGCTGGTCAGCAAGATTTCGCACGACATGACCTTGCTGCCCGGCGATCTCATCTGCTGCGGCACCTCGATCGGCGTCGGCGTCATGAAGGAGCCGGTCAACACCATCACCGTTGCCATCGACGGCATCGGCGAGCTGACCAACGAGTTTCGTCAGTAGCCTCGGTCGCTGACTTGGTCGTCATTGCGAGGAGCGACAGCGACGAAGCAATC
>Ga0134128_10010010_pt1 | contig 11375 bp, 14 predicted proteins | sample KB31754_FD_96462 | JGI IMG/M metagenome (GOLD analysis project Ga0134128, IMG submission 96462) | Terrestrial soil microbial communities with excess Nitrogen fertilizer from Kellogg Biological Station, Michigan, USA - KB3-175-4 | ecosystem: Environmental > Terrestrial > Soil > Unclassified ...
ACGCGTCCCGGCCGCGCCCAGTTCGCGGTCACGAGAAATGTCAGAGCCGAGGGCATGAGAAGCAAAATCGAGAGCTGAAAGATGTGCGCCGCGGTGCCTTCGTCCGGCTCCGGTCGGGGCGGGTGGCCGGACAGGAACGCCGCCGACAGCGCGACGACCAGGGTCGACAGCGCGATCAGCGAAAAGCCGAAGACGGCGACCAGACTGGCGCGGTTGACAGACGCGACCTGCACGAGTCGATCGGTCAATCGCTGCGCGAGTGCGGGAACCAGCGGTCTTTGACGCTGGACCTGAGGCCTGAGAAACCCGGCCTTGAATCGGCCGACAGGATCCCGAGCAATAGACAGGCCAGAATCAGCAGCGCAAGACCCATGGCCCGAGCATAGATCGGCTGCAGCAAAATGGCGCCACCATGTTTCGAGGCCTGGTGGCCCTCGCCCTTTTTGCCTTGGTGGCCGCCTGTGGGCCGACCTGCGGTGCGTCCAGCACCGTCGGCCAGGCCTCGATCCACCTGGTCTTCACCGGCCCGGCGCCGGGCACCTTGACATCTGGGGGCGTCGACTGCCACGTCTTCGGCGGTAAGCAGTTCAACGCCTCCATCACGGGCAAGATCGAGGGCAAGGACGTGCTTTTCAACGTCCAGGTTTACTCGACCTACAAGGGCCCGGCCACCTATCGAATCGGCACCACGCTGGACGGCGAGGCGAACCTGCGCCTCCAGATCGGTGACTGGGTGGGCTCGTCGCCCTCCAACGCGGGCCAGCTGATCATCACCGACGACCGCTCAGGGGTGGTCGACGCCAACCTGGGCAACTTCGAGCACGTGACGGGAAACTTTCGCTGCGCCGAGGTGAAAAGGACCTGATCGTCAGCGCGGAATGAGTGGGGCCGCCGCCGGGTATGCAATTTCATGAGCAGCTTTCATGACTTCAACCGCAACCTCGTCGAGGATGTGCGCGCCCACGGCAAGCCGACCAGTGGTCCTTTTCTCGGGCGAGACGTCCTGATCCTGACCACCAAGGGCGCCAAGTCCGGAGAGGTACGCTCGACGCCCCTGGTCTACCACAGGGACGACGGGCACCACGTGATCATTGCCTCCAAAGGCGGGGCGCCCTCGCACCCCTCCTGGTACCACAACCTCAAGGCCAACCCGGTGGTGACCGTGGAGACCGGAGGCGAGAAGTTCCAGGCCAGGGCCAGGGTGATCGACGGGGAGGACTACGAGCGCCTCTACAAGCAGCACGCGGACATCAATCCCGGCTTCTGGGACTACCGGAAAAAGACGGACCGCAAGATCCCGGTGATCGTGCTGGAGAGGCTCGAGAAAACCAAGCCGAGTTAAGACAACTCCGCCCGCGGAGCAACGGAGTAACCTTCGCCGGGTGCCCGATTTGAGCCATCTCTGGCAGCGTTTCGTACTCGCGGCAGCGCTCGTTTTCGGCCTTGCGCTGGGTGTCGCCGCGACCATCTTCGGCTACAGCAACACGGGCACTGTGGACATCGCATTCTCGGTCTTCCACCTCAAGGGGATCCCGCTCTGGACGGTCGCCATCGTGCCGCTCGTGCTCGTCCTGGCGGCCGGCACCCTGTACCACTGGTGGAACAGCCTCCACCACTTCAGCGAGCACATGCGCCACCGGCGGCGCGTAAAGGAGCTCGAGGCGGAGCTGGCCTCGTTGAAGGCGCGCCTGGACGAGCTTCTGGAGATGCCTGGGCACGCCGAGGGGTCGGCGCCGGTCCAGGCGGCCGACACGCCGGCGGCCGTAGAGTCGACGATCGAAGCTGTGGAACCCACTGAGGCGGAGGAGTCCTCCATGACGCTCGAGCCGGCGTCCACCAACGGTGAGGACAAGAACTCCAAGAAGAACCGCAAGCGCGAGGCGCTGACTGCCGCCGCGGAGTCCCTCCCCCTGAACGGGGAGGAGAAACCCGAACCGCCAGCCGGCGCTTAGATGAACGATTCGGACAGACGGGAGAATGCCGACCGCCGTCGGGCGGGTCGCCTGGTCGTGCCGCGTGAGCAGGCGCCGGCGGATCGCTCACTGCTCGAGCGGAGCGCCATCGAAGAGCTCAGCCACCACGCTGATCCGTGGCGCGTGCTTCGCATACTCTCCGAGTTCGTCGAAGGTTTTGACGCTCTGAACGAGGTGGGGCCCGCAGTGACCGTTTTCGGCTCCGCGCGCTCGAAAAGAGATGACGAGTACTACATCGCCGGCCGCAAGCTCGGCGCAGCCCTCGCCAACCGGGGCTTCGCCGTGATCACCGGCGGCGGACCGGGAATCATGGAGGCGGTCAACCGCGGCTGCCACGAAGCAGGCGGCCTCTCGGTGGGATGCAACATCGAGTTGCCCAATGAGCAATCGCTGAACAAGTACGTGGACCTGGGCGTCGAGTTCCGCTACTTCTTCGTACGCAAGAACATGTTTGTGAAGTACGCGCGTGGATTCGTCATCTTCCCGGGCGGCTTCGGCACCCTCGACGAGCTGTTCGAATCGCTCACACTCGCCCAGACCGGCAAGATCGAGCACTTTCCGATCGTGCTGTTCGGGTCGTCCTACTGGGGCGGCCTGCTGGAGTGGATGAAGGACCAGGTCCTGGCGGCGGGCGCCATCGCACCCGGCGATCTGAAGCTGATGTCGATCACGGACGATCCCGAGGAAGCCGCGGAGATGGCGACGCGACCGTTGCCGGTGAAGGTGCACGAGCCGCGTGAGCAGACAGGTGAGCCCAAGGCGGACGCCCGATAGGCCCGCTCGACCTCTTTTTTCTCACCGACGGCGGTCAGACCGCCGATGCCGTATCCCAACGGCTCGCCGCTTTCCTCGGCGGTGCGACCAAGAGCCTCGACATCGCCCTCTACGACCTGAGGCTCGAGGAAACCCCGGCCACCACGCTGCTGGCCGCGTTCGACGCCGCCGTGAAGCGCGGAGTATCGGTGAGGTTGATGTTCAACCAGGATCATCCCGGCGCGATCATCGATCCGCCACCCGCCCAGATCGACTGGGAGTTCGTCGATCGCCTGAAGGCGATCGGCGTGCACACCAAGCCGGTCGACGGGGTGCCGGACCTGATGCATCACAAATACGTCATCCGCGACTCGGGTGTCGGGGTGGCGGCCGTGCTGAGCGGATCGAGCAACTGGACCAACGACTCCTGGAACCGGGAGGAGAACGTCATCCTCACAGTCGCGTCTGAGGAGATCGCAGCCGACTACGTCATCAACTTCGAAGGCCTGTGGGAGAACCCGGTCGTGGCGGCTTCCGGACACAACTCATCCCCGTGGTCCTTGCTGTCCGACGGCACACGCGTCCGTCCTTACTTCTGTCCGGGCCGCAGCCTCAAGCTCGTTCACGCGATCTCGCGCTCGATCGCATCCGCCCAAAAGCGGGTCAGGGTCTGCTCGCCGGTGATCACCTCGGGGCCTATCCTCGGCACCCTGGCGGAGGTCGTCGCCGCCGGCAAGGTCGACGTGGGCGGTGTGTACGATGCGACCCAGATGGATGAAGTCCAGTCGCAGTGGTCGAGCCAGGGCGGCACCGAGTGGAAGATCGGTGCTTTTCGCAGCGTGACCGCGGGAGCGCGCTTCGGCGCCAAGCGATCGACGCCGTATGCCAAAGGCACCGTGCACGACTTCATGCACGCAAAGATGCTGGTCGCGGACGACTACACATACGTGGGCAGCTTCAACCTCTCGCACAGTGGTGAGAGCAACGCCGAGAACGTGATCCAGATCGAAAGCGCCGCGATTGCGGAGACCTGCGCGTCGTATATCGACGGCGTGGCGGCGCGGTACGGCGGGCCACCGGCACCCAGGTCATCCTGACCCGGAACCGGATCCTCTGGGCAGTCGCCGCCCTGACGGCGGTGGTCGCCGTCGCAGTGTTATGGGTGGCACCCCGGCTTCAGCCCGCGACCGGCACGCTGGTCGTGGTCGGCGCCGGAAGGAGCGCGACGACCCTGCCCAGCTCCACGCTGGAACTTCAACTGCCGGACGGGTCCTGGATCTCCGCAGGCACGGTCGCCGGCGATGTGCCGGCGGCGCCCGACCAGGCGGAGCTGCTCGAGGTCGCGCTGCCGGCCGGTGACTATTTCGCCATACGCCTGGGCGGCGGGATCACCCACCCGGTGACAGTCAGGCTGGTCGTGGGACAGGTGTCACCGATGCTGCTCGGCATCGCCTCCGGAGCAGTGATTCCCGGGGCCGTTTACTCCGGCAACGACGACGTCAATCTCGGCCTCGGCGAGCTCTCGGGAAGGTTCGTCCCGATGCCTGCGTTCAGCCTCGTCGACCAGGACGGCAAGCCCATCAATCTCGACACCCTGTCAGGGAAGGACGTGGTGATCGGCGCGTTTCACACGACCTGCCACGAGACCTGCCCGCTCTACACCGCACTTTTCCTCCAGCTCGCCAGGCAGGCACCGAAGAGCGTCGCACTGCTCGAGGTCACGACGGACCCGACGACGGACACGCCGGCCGTGCTGAAGTCGTACGGCAAGGCGGCCGGCGCGAGCTGGACGTTCGCGACCGGCACCCCGGCGCAGGTGGTCGCCTTCTGGAAGCCCTTTGGCGTCGAGATCGCGACCGGTGACTCGCACACCTCGACGCTCGTGCTGGTCGACAGCCACGGATACGTCCGCCTCCTCTACCGCGGCGCGCCAAAGGTCGGTAACGATATCCCACCCTCGCTCGTGTCGATACTCAGCGCGCAAGGCCTCAAGCAGCTTGCGTCCGGCGGCGACGGCTGGGGCGCGCCAGACGTGCTCCAGGCCCTGACGACGATCACGGGCGCCGAGCCTTCGCCGCAGGCCGCCGGCGGGGCCGCGCCTGAGTTCCGCCTGACCTCCACCGAGGGAAAGACGGTGAGCCTTGGCGATCTGACCGCCGAACCGGTGGTCATCAACTTCTGGGCGACGACCTGCCCGCCATGCCGAGTCGAGATGCCCATGCTGCGCGACCAGGTCAGCCGCGCGGGCTTCACGCTGCTGCTCGTCAACGAGGGGCAGGACGCGAGCGCGGTGCGGGAGTTCCTGGTTGGAATCGGCCTCCAGGAGTCCGCGCTGCTCGACCCGGATCTGAGCGTGGGCCGCCAGTACGGTGTGATCGCGCTGCCGACGACCGTCTTCCTCAAGGCCGGCGGAACCATCGACCGCAAGCAGATAGGTCAGCTCAACGAACGGGTGCTGGCTGCCGAGTTGTCCGCCCTGGCCTCTCAGTAGACTGGCCAGCGGATGCTCAGCCCGCGATCTTTCCGCGTCCTCGCGTTTACAACTGCCGCGTTCGCCTATCTGCAGATCGCGCTCGGCGGCGTGGTCCGGGTCACAGGCTCCGGCCTTGGATGCCCGGACTGGCCGCTCTGCCACGGGCGTCCCTATCCGGCGGCTGACATCCATTCCGTCATCGAGTACTCGCACCGCACCGTCGGCACGATCACAGGTGTGCTCCTCATCGTGACGGTGGTTGCAGCCTGGCTGGTCTGGCGCCGCTCGCGCCCCGTCGTCGCGTGGCTGGCCACCGCTTCGCTGGTTGCGATCGCGGCGGAGGGGGCCGTCGGCGGCGTCGTGGTCGTCAACGAGCTGGCGTCGTGGCTCGTCCTGATCCACCTCGGCCTGGCGATGCTGATCCTCGGATTTCTGATCGCCACGGCGATCTACTCGCTGCCCCCTGCCGGCGTCATCGCCGATCAAAGCTTCCGGCGGCTGGCGATCCTGGCGGCAGTGGCGACCTACCTGCTCTTGCTGACCGGCTCCACGGTGGTCGCCAGCGACGCCGATGCCGGTTGCCACACGTGGCCTCTCTGCGGCAACGGCGTGGCGCTGGATTTCTCCGGCTCGAACGCGTTCACGATGCTGCACCGCGGCTCGGTGCTGGTGATCGGGATCCTGCTCGTCTTCGCGCTGCTGAGGGCGGCGCGCATCGCCCAGCTGCGGGCGGTGGCGATCGCGACGGTGGTGGTGTTCGGCCTGCAGGTTGCGGTCGGCGCCGGTTCGGCGCTTACGGACGGCGCGCTCTTCAACGGGCTTCATGTTGCGATCGCGACTCTTGTGTGGTCAGGCATGCTCGCCATCGCCCTGCTGACCGTGCCGCGCACCGACCGCGAGCCGGCCTTGTCACGACTCGCGGTGAATGAGAGAGCCGTATGAATCTCCTCCGCGACTACCTCTCTCTTCTCAAGCTCCGCGTCGTACTGCTGCTGGACGCGACCGCGGTCGGCGTCATGGTTCCGGCCGCACACGGGTATCCGGCATGGTCGGCCGTGCTGGCCGTCCTATTCGGCGGGACGCTGGCTGCCGGTGGCGCGCACGCGATCAACTGCTGGTTCGACCGTGACATCGACAGCGCCATGAACCGCACTCGGCGGCGGCCGCTCCCGCAAGGCCGCATCCCCGCCTGGCATGCGCTCGTACTCGGCATCGCCCTCAATGTGGTCGCGTTCGGCGTGCTCTACTGGGGCGCCAACCTGCTCGCCGCGTCGCTCGCGCTGGCGGGCTCTCTGATCTACGTCTTCGTCTACACGATCTGGCTCAAGCGTTCGACTCCGCAGAACATCGTGATCGGCGGCTCCGCAGGAGCGATTCCTCCCCTGGTCGGTTGGGCGGCCGCGACCGGTCGCCTGGACCTGACGGCGCTGTCGCTGTTCGCCGTCATCTTCTTCTGGACGCCACCGCATTTCTGGGCCCTCGCCCAGATGATCAAGGCCGACTACGCGCGCGCTCACGTGCCGATGCTGCCGGTCGTGGCGGGAGACCAATCGGCCAAACGGCAGGGCCTCGTGTACGCGGTGCTCACCGCCGCCGCGAGCGTGGTCCCCTTCTTCACGGGCTCGGCCGGCCCGGTCTACCTTGCCGCCGCCGTCGTACTCGGAGTCGGTCTGGTCGGCATGTCGATCCTTGACCTGGAGTCGCGTGGCTGGACTCGCAGGCTGTGGCGCTACTCGATGGTCTACGTCGCGGTCCTCTTTGCCGTGTTCGCCGTGTCTCCCTACATCCCGTGAAGCTGGAGATCGTCCGCCTTCACCTCGCGCACCTCAGGAGCCTGAACGGCATACCCGTCCATGGCTTTGTGATCAAACATCCACGCGCGGGGGCGATCCTGGTCGACACCGGTGTGGGGTGGGGCAACGACCGCCTCATCCAAGAGTGGAGGGTCGTGAACCGGCACGCAGCCGACGCGATGGCGGAGCATGACCTCAGCCCGGCCGACGTGAAGATCGTCATCAACAGCCACCTGCATTTCGATCACTGCGGGCAGAATGCCGTCTTCAAGCACGCGCCGTTCTATGTGCAGCGGAGGGAGCTGGACCGGGCGCGCCGTTCCGGCGACGCGGCCGAGTGGTTCGACTTCGCCGGCGCGCGTTTCGAGCTCGTGGATGGGGACGCAGAGATCGCCGAGGGTGTTCGCGTAGTCGCCACGCCAGGACACACGTCGGGTCACCAGAGCGTCTTCGTCGACACCGCGAACGGCCCGGCGGTGATGATCGGGGACGCCGCGTATACGGCCGATATCTATGCAAAGGTGGACCATGCCGACCTCGCGGCGTGGCCCGGCCAGCACTCAAATCGCAGCGCGTGGTCTCGCTCGCTGAAGAGGGTGCACGCCGCCCATCCCCATGCCGTCCACTTCTGCCACGACCTGCGCGTCACCCACTGAGCCGTTGACATTCGGGCCGCTGGTCGACGCTCGCTGGCTGCACGACCATCTGGGCGATGCCGGCCTGAGGATCATCGACTTCCGCTGGTACCTGCTCGGCCGCAATGGACGCGACGAGTATGCCCGCGGGCACATCCCGGGCGCGCTGTTCGTGGATCTCGAGGAGGTGACCGGAAAGGAGGGAGGAGGCAGGCATCCCCTGCCCACCGCGGAGCAGTTCGAGCGAGCGATGCGCAAGGCGGGCGTCAGCGGGTCGACGAAGGTCGTGATCTACGACGACGCGGGGGCCTCGGTCGCGGCGCGCTTGTGGTTCCTGCTCGGCTACTTCGGGCACCGACACCAGGCGGTCCTGGACGGCGGCATCGGCGCATGGGGCGGACCTCTGGACACTGAGCTCACCTCCGTCGAGGCGGGCGATCTCGTCGCCCAGAAGCCCGACACCAGTCGCGTCTTGAGCCACGAGGAGGTGGCCGGCCTCACCGGCGTGCCGGTGATCGACGCCCGCGCCGGCGAGCGTTACCGCGGCGAGAAAGAGCCCATCGACCCCAAGGCAGGTCACATACCGGGCGCCCTGAGCGCACCCTTCACCGACAACGTCACGACCGACGGGAGGTTCAAATCGCCAGAGCAGCTGCGGCGGCGTTATGAGCAGCTCGGTGCGCAGCAAGGGGCGGTTTTCTACTGCGGCTCTGGCGTCAACGCAAGCCAGCACCTGCTGGCCATGGCCGTCGCAGGTCTGCCCGGAGCGCGTCTCTACGCCGGCTCATGGAGCGACTGGTCGAATCGCGACCTGCCGGTGGCCACCGGCGAACAGCCCTAGTATTCGCGAATGATCCTCGAAGGCAAGAAGATCCTGATCGCCGGCATGTCAGACCGGCGGAGCATCGGTTTTTCGATCGCGCAAGAGGCGCAGCGACAGGGCGCAGAGATCCTTCTCACCAGCTTCGGCCGGATGATGAGCATCACGCAGATGACGGCCAAGAAGCTCGACCCTCTGCCCGAAATTCTCGAGATGGACGTCACCAAGGCATCGGATATCGCTCGCGCTGTCGAGGAGACCTCGAAGCGTTGGGATCGCGTCGATGGCATGGTGCATTCCGTCGCGTTTGCGCCGGCCGATGCGCTGGGCGGCCAATTTCTCAACACGCCCTGGGAGAGCGTCGCCACCGCGTTTCAGGTCAGCGCCTTCTCGTTCAAGGAAATGGCGCGCGGATTCCTGCCACTGATGAAAGACCACGGCGGTTCGATGGTCACCCTCGATTTCGACAACTCCACCCACGCCTGGCCGAAATACGACTGGATGGGAGTTTCCAAAGCCGCGCTCGAATCGGTGACGCGATACCTGGCTCGAGACCTTGGTCGCTACAAGATCCGGGTGAATGCGGTCTGCGCCGGACCGCTCGCTACGCTCGCGGCCAGCGGCATCCCCGGCTTCAAGGATTTCGAGGAGGTCTGGGAGAAGCGGGCACCACTGGGCTGGAGCCTGCAGGACAAATCCCCCGTTGGCAGGGCGGTGTGCGTTCTCCTGTCGGAGTACCTGGACATGACAACGGGCGAGCTCCTGCACGTCGACGGCGGCTATCACGCGATGGGGACTGAGCTCCCACCGACGTGAGGGATTGCTGACTAGCCCTACATCTTGTGTCGACCTGCGGACAAGCGCGCAACATCGTGTTAGGCTCTCCCAAATTCGGGTTGGGGAGGAGCTCCCCTTCACCGCCAAAACGGGAGGGAACGCAGTTTGCGGGAGTGCCTGGTGATCTACGTGGACGCCGCGCTGGACAAGCATGGCCGGGCCGGATGTGGCCTGGCCGTTTTTGTTAGAGGGCGGGCCGTCTACACCGAGTCGTTCGGTTTTTCGCACGTGGGCGGCTCCGCCCAGCTGGAAGCCCACGTCTGCGCCGGCGCGCTCGACCTTGCCGCCGCGCGCTGGCCGTACCATCGCGTCATCGTGCGCACGGATTGCGCTCCGGTGGTGCGAAGCCGAATGCCGTCGAGCGACAGTTTTCGCGTCGCCGTGCACGAAGTTCGCGAACGATGTCGCCGTGGTTGGCGTGTTGTTCGATACGTCAGCCGTAAAGCAAATCCCGCGCACGAGCTTGCTCGTGAAGGATTGAAGAGCCTGTCCAAACAGCAGTTGCTCGCCGCCGCATAACTTCCTTCAGGTGCAATTGATTGGGCGCGGCTAGAATGGCTGCGCCCAAGTCAATTTATTTAGCAGGAGACGAAATGGCACCAGAGGAAGCACAGCCGAACGCACCCCGCCGCCGTGGACGGCCACCCGGCTCGAAAAATCGAACGCGGCGCAGGCGCGCGGACGGAGGCGAGCTGGTGACGCGACTGAACACGATGGTGGCGCGGCTGATCAGCGAGAACCGAACCCTGCGGCGCCAGGTCGTCAAGCTGTCGACCAAGGGCAAGGCCACGGGGACCAAGACCGTGGACAAAGACCTGCGGGCCATCTCGAGAAAGGTCGAAAGAGCCTTGAGCACCGCGAAAACTCGGCGCCCGCGCGCAGCATCGAGCAACGGCAGGCGAAGGAAGGCGACCACCAGGAGACGCCGAGCGACCTCCTAGAGCCGCGCCTGCTCCATGTGCTTGGCGGTTCGGTATGCGTCGACGATGCTGAACAGCCAAAGGCCCGCGCCGCCAAGCTCCATGGGCACTCCGACGGCCGCCCCGATCATGGTCAGATCGAGGTCGAATCCAAAGAACTGAAGGCCGAAGATGCCCACCAGATACGCGAAGCCCTTGATGTTGTGGCCGAGGTAGAAGTGGCCCAGTCCCGGCAGCACCGCGAGTGCGGCCGCCAACCCAGGGCTCTTACGCGCTCTCGGTATCGCGGCGGCGGGGCCGTAGTAGGCGCCTGAGGCAGGCGCCCCGCACCGGGGGCATGGAGCCGCCGGATTCGAAAGGTGTGTCCCGCAGTTCCCGCAGAAGGTCTCAGCCGAAGCCATCCTCTTTCCAGTTTTCCACGTTAGGGCGGTGCGAAAACGGAAGTCTCGCTCACGGCACGCCCGCCTTTTGCTACGTTCCCAATCATGGATCTCGGTTTCACGGCCGAGGAAGACGCCTTTCGCGTCGAGGTCAGAGCCTGGCTCGATGCCAATCTTCCTCAGGAGTGGAGGCAGGCCGGCAAAGGCGGCTACCGCGAGGAGGAGGACACCGAGCTTCAGCGGTCGTGGCAGCGCCGTCTCTATGAGGGAGGGTGGCTGAAGCTCGGCTGGCCCGCGGAGGCCGGGGGCCGCGGCGCGACCCCTGTGATGCAGGCGATCTACCAGGAGGAGCTGGCACGCGCGGGCGCGCCTGGGATCCTGGGCCGGCTCGGAGTGGCGCTGCTCGCGCCCACCCTCGTCGCGCACGGGAGCGCGTGGCAGAAGGAGACCTACGTCGAGAAGATCCTCAGCGGCGAGGTGATCTTCTGTCAGGGCTTCAGCGAGCCCGACGCGGGAAGCGACCTGGCAGGTCTACGGACGCGGGCCGAGCGCCGCGACGGCACGTGGGTCCTGACCGGACAGAAGACGTGGTCGAGTGGCGCTCACTACTCGCAAAAGAGCTTTCTTCTGGCGCGAACAGATCCCTCTGCCGAACCGCATCGCGGAATCGGATTCTTCCTGGTCGACATGGAGCAGCCGGGGGTCGAGGTGCGGCGCATCAAGCAGATGACCGGCGGGGGAGAGTTCGGCGAGATTTTTCTCTCTGGCGCCGAGGTCGAGGATCGCGACCT
>Ga0134128_10010011_pt1 | contig 11374 bp, 11 predicted proteins | sample KB31754_FD_96462 | JGI IMG/M metagenome (GOLD analysis project Ga0134128, IMG submission 96462) | Terrestrial soil microbial communities with excess Nitrogen fertilizer from Kellogg Biological Station, Michigan, USA - KB3-175-4 | ecosystem: Environmental > Terrestrial > Soil > Unclassified ...
CGGTGCGAACGTCGGCGAGCACGCGTTCGTTGCGACGGAGCCGCGCGAGAAGCGGGCCGCGATGGCGGCGCCGTGGCAGACGATCCGCGCGGGAGTCCGCAAGCAGCTGATGGCGGGCGAGCTGGCGCGCGTGCGTCGCGAGTCGCTCGGGCCCGAACAGGTCCTCACGGCGCCCGGCGCGCTCGGCGGCGCGGTCGTGATGCAACGCGGCGAGGCGCCGGCTGCGGGAAGCGAGAATGGGTGGCATGCTGACTGTTCGTGTGCAAGAGATGCACCCGATCAGCCGCTGCTGCACACACGTCGAGCCGGGGACCGTGCTGGCGGCCCCCCGGCAGACGCATCATTCACCGTATGCGGTATGCGCGCGCCGCGCACGTGCAGTGCACGCGACGCTCATGCGTGCTGCTCCTGCCGGTCAGTCCCGCTCCGGTCCCGGTTCCAGTTCCAGCCCGCCGCTTCCGGCCGATCCGAATTTCGGCGTCGTGAGCCAGCGTCCGGTCGTGGTACGCGGCGGGTTGGGCGGCTCCGACTTGCCACGACGTCGCACCGCATCCCGCTGTGAGTCCGCCGGTGTGCGCGGCGTGTCCGCGCGGCGGCGCGGGCGCTTCTTGTGTCCTCGTGTCATGTCGTCCTCCGCAGGATGTGCATCACCGCTCATTGCGCACGACGCGTGCCGCACAAGCGCGTGATGTCACATACGGCCGCGCCCGGATGCATGCGCCACCCGGAGCTCGTGATCCGTTCGCCGCACGCGATGAGGTATGGAATATGAATTGCATTGGCGTCCATTCACTTCGTGTTCGTCGACTGCGATCGCTCCATGCAGTCGACCTCCGTCCGAATGGCAATCAGGGAACCTCCGGGTCAATGCATCAGCTGTCGCGCGACGAAGAAGTGGGAATCACATCTCGGCGCCGCCATACCGGGTGCCGTGCCCGCCAGCGTTCCGTCTCGGCGCTGGTCGTCGCGGCAATGCTCTGCGCCGGCCCGCTCAACGCGCAACAGCAGAAACCCTGTCATTCCATCTGCGCACCGTCGCTGACGCTGCAGCCGGCGGCGATCATCTCGCACGTGATCGATCGCCCCCGCGTGAAGGATCTGACCACCAACAAGATCACCCTTCTGCCGAAAACCACGAATCTCATCATCCAGCTCGTCCTGGCCGCGCCGACGGCGATCCCGCGTACGTCGCTGCTCGCCAGCTTCCAGTGGCTGCCGACCGCGGCTACTGCGTCGAATCCCTTCACCGAATACACCGCCAGTGAACTCGGCACCACGGTCCATGACAACGAGCCGTCCATCACGCTCGGTGCACTGATCGCGCTGCTCAAGCCCGCGGAAACGATGGGATGGTTCGGCGCCAACGGGTACGTCGCGGACAACTTCGGTCCGGCGCAGAAATCCTCGGACGCCAACGCCTACACGCACAAGCTCGACGTGGGACTCAGCGCTCTCGTCAACGTCTTCAACTGGCTTCCAGACGGCACGTGGCTGCGCCATGCGCAGGCCGTCGTGACGCTGGATTACATCGCCACCGGTCTGCCCAAGGCCGGTGAGGATGTTCCGAAAGGCGAACGTGTTTTCCTGACCGATGCGCGACCGGCCAAGCTGATCCTCGGCCTCTCGCTTCCCGTGGCGCCGCTCAACCCGAAGCAGTAGCAGGTGCGTCGCCGCGCACACGATCGGAGCGGCCCGGACCAGCCGCTGGTCTCGGGCCAACGATGAGGAACGATGAGGAAGAAAGTATAATGCGAACACTCCAGGCCGGACTGCTGGGTTTCATCGGCTCCTTACGCACCAGTGGTCAGGTGGGCACGGCACTCGCGTTTGGATTCGGCCTGGGCGCCATGGCGCTGGTCGCTGGCTGCTCCGGCACTCGCAGCACGGGGATGCAGGCTGAGACGGAAGGCAGCAGGGCGCAGTTGCAGCAATCCGCCGCGCAGGGCGACACATCGGTCTCGTCCCGATCCAATGGATCGCTTGCGGCGCCGCCTCCCGCGATGCCGGCCGGGCGCCCGGGCGAATGGACCATGCAGGGCAAGAACTACGCACAGACCCGCTACAGCGCACTGGACCAGATCACCACCGCGAACGTCGCGCAGCTCAGGCAGGCGTGGACCTTCTCCACCGGCGTGCTCAACGGCCATGAAGGAGCGCCGCTCGTCATCGACGGCGTGATGTATCTCGTCACGCCCTATCCCGACATTGCCTATGCGCTCGATCTGACGAAGCCAGGCAGCATCAAGTGGTCCTTCCACCCCAACCCGGACCCGTGGTCCATTGGCGTCGCATGCTGCGATGTGGTCAATCGCGGGTGGGCCTACGCGGATGGGAAGCTCATCTACAATCTGCTCGACGATCGGACGGTCGCGGTCGATGCCGCCACCGGCAAGCCGGTGTGGGAGACAAAGCTGGGCGATGTCAACACGGGCGAGACAATGACCATGGCGCCGCTCGTCGTGAAGGACAAGGTATTCGTGGGCAACTCGGGTGGTGAGATGGGTGTGCAGGGGTGGCTCGCGGCACTGGACCTCAAGACCGGCAAGCTCCTCTGGAAGGCCTACAGCACGGGGCCGGACAGCATGGTGAAGATCGGTCCCCGCTTCAAGCCCTTCTATGACAATCTGCGCGGCAAGGACCTGGGCGTGTCCACGTGGCCGCCGGGCGGCTGGAAGCACGGAGCCGGCGCCGTGTGGGGATACATCTCGTACGACCCCGATCTCGATCTCATCTACTACGGCACGTCGAATCCCGGGCCGTGGAATCAGGACCAGCGCCCGGGCGACAATAAGTGGACGAGCAGCATCTTCGCGCGCGATCCCGATACCGGCGATGCGATCTGGGCCTACCAGTATACGCCGCACGACCTCTGGGATTACGACGGCGTGAACGAAGCGATTCTCGCGAACCTCCCCATCGGCGGCCGCACGCGCAAGGTCCTCGTCGAATTCAACCGCAATGCGTTCGCGTACACGATCGATCGCGCGACCGGCGAAGTGCTCGTGGCGAAGCCCTTCGCCAATGAGAACTGGTCCACGGGCATTGATCTCAAGACGGGCCGGCCGAACGTCGTCGATGCCAAACGCACCATGCAGGGCGTCAACGTGAAGGACATCTGCCCGCCCGACATTGGCGGCAAGGATCAGCAGCCGGCCGCCTTCTCGCCGAAGACCGGCCTCTTCTACGTGCCGACGAACAACATGTGCATGGACTACGAGGGATACTCAGTGAGCTACATCGCCGGGACTCCGTACTGGGGCGCGAAGATGACGCGACACACCGGCCCCGGCGGCAACGATGGAGAGCTCATTGCGTGGGACGCGACCACCGGCAGGAAGGTGTGGGGCGACAAGGAGCCGCTCCTCACCTATAGCGGCGTCCTCGCAACCGCGGGGAATCTCGTTTTCTACGGCACGGCGGATGGCTGGTTCAAGGCAGTGGACGCGCAGACGGGCACGGAACTCTGGAAGGCGAAGCTGGGCTCCGGCGTGCTGGGCTCGCCCATTGCCTATCTCGGTCCGGATGGCAAGGAGTACATCGCGGTGCTTGCCGGCGTTGGCGGTGCGGCCAACGTCATCAACACGGCGAAGGGTTTTCCTCCGCCAGGCGGGATGCTCTATGTCTTCTCCCTCTAGGCGTCACGGCATGCGTGCGCTCGCGCAACTCGCGCGGGGAATTCTCGGCCGGGAGTACATGCTCGGCCTTCCCGCCGCCTGTCTTGCCGCTGCGTTGCTGGTACCGCGAACGGGCGCCGGGCGCGGCGTGGCGCCGACGGCGGCAGCCGACACCGCGCGTGTCACGATGCCCGCGGCGTCGCACGACGTGTTGCGCGTCTGCGCCGACCCGAACAACCTACCGTTCTCGAGTCGCGCGGGCGAAGGATTCGAGAATCACCTGGCTGCGCTGCTCGCGCAGGCGATGGGCGCCCGCGTGCAGTACACCTGGTGGCCCCAGCGACGCGGCTTCCTGCGCCACACGCTGGACGCGAAGCGCTGCGACGTCATCATGGGCATTCCGCCCGGGTATCCCGGCGTGCTCACCACGCGCCCGTATTATCGCTCCACCTACGTCTTCGTCACACGCGCCGATCGGCACTACGCGCTGCATTCGCTGAATGATGCCGTCTTGCACCATGTCCGGATCGGACTGCAGTTCACGGGCGGCCGCGCCAATCCACCCGCGGAGCATGCGCTGGCGCGACGGCACATCGTGCGCAACATCGTCGCGTACAGCATCTACGGCGATTATGCACATCCGAATCCGCCGGCGCGTCTCATCGATGCCGTCGCGCGCGGCGATGTGGATGTCGCGATCGCCTGGGGGCCGCTGGCGGGCTACTTCGCCCGGCGCGAGCCCGTGCCGCTGCGCCTCACTCGCGTTTCGCCGGCCGTGGACGGACCGGGCATCTCCTTTGTCTTCGACATTGCGCTGGGCGTGGCGCAGGGCGACACCGCGCGGCGCAATGCTCTGCAACGCGCGCTTGATGCGCAACGCGAGCAGATCGCGCGGCTGCTGCGGGAGTACGGCGTGCCGCTCCTGCCGGACAGCGACCCGTTGGCGCCCGTTCAGGCGCGCACCACCACAACCGCGGCCGGGGAGCAATGATCGTGGAGCGTGACGCCATGACACTGATTCGATATCGAATCACCATTTGCCTGCGCGTCCGGAACGTCGTGCGATGGGGGCTCGTGGCGGCGCTGGCCGCGCTCAGCTGCGGCAGACCGCACAACGGAATGCACGGCGCGGCCACCAGCGCGAGTACCGGCGCGCTGCCCGACCTCGGCATGCTCACGCGCATGCCCATGGGACCACTTCCCGGCATGGAAACCGACAGCGCGCGACTCACGATTGTGAATCCGTACGCGGGGGATGCGACCGCCATCAAGGAAGGCGAGAATCTCTTCGTGCGGATGAACTGTGCGTACTGTCACGGCTTCACGGGACAGGGAGGCATAGGCCCCAATCTCACCGACAACTTCTGGCGCTACGGTGGCGATGACGCGAGCGTGTTCCAGACGATCTACGCCGGCCGCGCCAAGGGCATGCCCGCATGGGGTCGCATGCTTTCTGAGGATCAGATCTGGAAGCTCGTCGCCTATGTCCGGACACTTAATCCGGGAACCGGACAGGAGATCACCTCCCGCGAGCCGAACAAGAGCATCAATGAGGATGTGCCGTGATCGCGATGCAGTCGGGATCGCCCTCCATGTTCGGCACGGCCGGACCTGCTGCCCACGAGATCGCGGTGCTCGGCTGGGTGCTCACCATCATCTCGCTCGCCGTGCTGCTCGTCGTCAGCCTCATTCTCCTCGCGGCGCTGTTCCGCCAGCGCGCCGCGCGCGCGGAGCAACCCGATGGCGTGGTGATTCGCCCGAACGGATCCATCACGCTCATTGTATGGGGTGGCATCGTGATTCCGGCGATCATTCTCGTCTGCGCACTGCTCTTTATCCTCTTCGTCCAATCGGCTGTCGCCACGCCACCGACCCCGCCCGTCGCCACCATCAGAATCGTCGGCCACCGATGGTGGTGGCAGGTGATCTACACCGCCAACGCACCGGACCAGCAGGTCGTTACCGCGAATGAGATTCATGTTCCGGTCGGGCAGCCCGTGCGACTCGAGTTGGCCTCGGCTGATGTCATTCACAGCTTCTGGGTTCCGAAGCTGGCCGGCAAGACCGACGTCATTCCCGGGCAGCAGAACACCATGTGGATGCAAGCGGACAAACCGGGCGTCTACTGGGGCGAGTGCGCCGAGTACTGCGGACTGCAGCACACACACATGAACCTGCTCGTCGTGGCGCAGTCGCCGGCAGACTTCCGCCACTGGCTGGACCAGCAACGCCAGCCTGCGGCACCGCCGACCGATCCCGTCACGGCCACCGGCGAGCGGGTATTCGCGCGGTCGGCGTGCGCGGCCTGTCACACAGTGGGTGGAACGACGGCCATGGGACAGATCGGGCCGGATCTGACACACGTCGCCAGCCGTCGCACGCTCGCGGCCGGCACGTTGCCGAACACGCCGGGCAATCTCGCCGGATGGATTGCCAACGCCCAAGGCATCAAGCCCGGAAACGACATGCCAACCATGACGCTGCCGCCCGGCGATCTGCAGGTGCTCGTGGCCTGGCTCGAGACATTGCAGTAGCCGTGGGGATGACAGGAGGAAACGTGGCGATCACAACGGCGCCGACGGCACCCGTCGAGAAACTCGAAAGGTTGTGGGAGACCGCGCCCGGCCTGTATGGCGTACTGGCGACGGTGGATCACAAGACGATCGGCAAGCGCTACATCGTGACCGCGCTCGTGTTCTTCCTGCTCGGCGGGATCGAGGCGGCGTTCATGCGCACGCAGCTCATCCACTCGAACGTCCACCTGCTCGGCGCCGAGGAGTACGATCAGATCTTCACGATGCACGGCGTGACGATGCTCTTCCTGTTCGCGTCGCCCATCCTGTCCGGATTCAGCAACTATCTCTGGCCGCTCATGATCGGCGCGCGCGACATGGCCTTCCCGCGCGTCAATGCGCTGAGCTACTGGACCTTCCTGCTCTCGGGCGTCTTCCTCTACACCAGCTTTCTCATTGGCCAGGCGCCGGACGGCGGCTGGTTCGCATACGTGCCGATGACCGGTCGCACCTATTCGCCCGGCCTCAATCTCGATTTCTATGCGCTCGGGCTGATCTTCATCACGATCTCCACGACCGTGGGCGCAGTCAACTTCGTGGTCACGTTCTTCAAGATGCGCGCGCCGGGCATGTCACTGAACCGCGTCCCGATCATCATGTGGGGTACGCGGAGCGCCTCGGTCGCGATCGTCTTCGCCCTGCCCGCACTCTCCGTCGCGTGCGTGATGCTCTACTTCGACCGGCGCTTCGGCATGCACTTCTTCGACGCCGCCGAAGGCGGACATCCCCTGCTGTGGCAGCATCTGTTCTGGATGTTCGGGCACCCCTGGGTCTACATCATCGTCCTGCCGGCCATCGGCCTGGCGTCGGACATGATTCCGACGTTCGCCCGCCGCCCGCTCGCGGGTTACACCTTTGTCGCGCTGTCCACCATCACGACCGCGATTCTCGGCTTCGGCGTGTGGGTCCACCACATGTTCGCCACCGGCCTCCCGATGCTGGCCACGACGTTCTTCAGCGCCGCCAGCATGATGATTGCAATTCCGAGTGGTGTCTCGATCTTCGCGTGGATTGCCACCATCTGGCACGGCAAGCCGGTTTTCCGGACGCCGTTTCTGTTCCTGATCGGTTTCATCGTGCTCTTCGTGATTGGCGGAGTCAGCGGCGTGATGACCGCGGCGGTGCCGTTCGACAGGCAGTTGACCGACAACTACTTCATCGTCGCGCATCTCCACTACGTGCTCATCGGCATCAACGTCTTTCCGGTGTTCGCCGCGCTCTATTACTGGCTGCCCAAGATGACGGGCCGCATGCTCAGCGAACGGTATGGCCGCTGGGTGTTCTGGCTCATGTTCATTGGCGCGAACCTCGCATTCTTCCCCATGCACATCTCCGGCATGCTGGGCATGCCGCGCCGCGTCTACACGTACCAACCCGGGCTGGGCTGGGATACGATCAACCTGATCACCAGCATCGGCGCCTATGTGTTCGCGCTGGGTGTGCTGCTCTTTCTTGTGGACTTCTTCCGCAGCCTCGCCGTGGGTCCCGAAGCGGGCGACAATCCCTGGGATGCCCCCACGCTGGAGTGGTCGGTGTCCTCACCGCCACCACCCTATAACTTCGCGGTCATTCCCACGGTGCGAAGCCGCCATCCGCTCTGGGAAGGGCGTCTCGGCGAGGAATACCATACCATCGTTGGCACCGGTCCGATCCTCGACCGCGGACGGGAAACCTTCGGGACGTCTGCGCTGGATTCGGACGCCTACGAGATCCTGCAGATGCCCGAGGATTCGCTCTGGCCGCTGATTCTGGCGGCCATGATGACGGTCATGTTCTACGGGTTGCTCTTCGGCGTGTGGTGGCTGGCGGTGCTAGGCCTGGTACTGATGATCTCCTCGCTCGCGGGGTGGTGCTGGCCCAGGTCGCTCCACGCGGACGAGATGGAGCTGTTGTCCGGGGAGGAATGACCATGGCCATCGTAGCTCGTCCATACGATCTCCCGATCAGTCCGCAGGACCGGCGCGCGCCCGGACGGCTGGGGATGATGCTGCTGATCGCGACGGAGGCCTCGTTCTTCGTCTATCTCCTGTTCAGCTATTTCTATCTTGCCTCCATGGCGCGCGGGTCCTGGCCACCCGATGGCAATCCCGCGCTGCGACTCTCGCTGCCCAATACGATCATTCTCATCGTGAGCAGCGGCACCATGTGGTGGGCAGAAGCGGGCATCAAGAAGGGACAGCAGATGCGCCTCCGGATCGGGCTGCTGGTGACGCTCGTGCTGGGCATGCTGTTTCTGGCCCTCCAGGGGCTGGAATATTCAAATCAGAAGTTCACGCCCGCTACGCACGCATACGGCTCGTTGTTCTTCACGATCACGGGCTTTCACGGCGCGCACGTGGCCGCGGGACTGCTGATGAACATCTTCGTGCAGGCGCGCGCGTGGGCCGGACACTTCACCGCGACGCGCCATCTGGCGCTCTCGAACGTCGCGCTGTACTGGCATTTCGTGGACGTCGTCTGGATCGTCGTCTTCCTGAGTCTGTACATCTCACCGCGCCTCGGATGAGGAAGCACGCGCGATGACCTGGCACGAGGAACCGTCCGCACTCCGCCCCGACGGCCCGGCGCTGGGCATGGCCGGCGCACCGCATGCGGCGCCGCATCGGGATCGGGTGAGCACGCGCGCACTCTGGTTCGGGCTGTTTGGCGGCCCGCTCTTCTGGAGTTTGCAGGAGCTGATCAACTACGCCATCACCGCGCATTTCTGTTTTCCGCAGGCCTTGCCGCTCTTCGCGCCGACCTTTGGCGGCACCTGGTTGGTCGCCCTCGTCGTGGACATCGCCGCGCTCGGCGGCGCGGTCGTGGCAGGCCTGGTCTCGTGGCGAAGCTGGCGGTTGACGAAGGGAGAAGTGGAGGGTGGACACGGCGCGGTGCTCGATGCGGCAGAGGGACGCACGCGCTTCATGGCGTATGCGGGCATGCTGTCGAGCGGACTGTTCGCCCTGGCGATCATGCTGAGCGGCTTCGCGCTGTTCATCGTTCCGGCGTGTCTCTATGGCGCCTAGTCCCGCGGGGATCTGGCGCGCGTGGAGCGTCGAACCCGCCGTGGTGACGGGCATCGGCGTCCTGGCGGCGTGGTATGCCCTGGGCGTGCGCCGTCTCTGGCGTTCGGCTGGCCATGGACGGGTCATCCATCGCCGCCAGATTTCATGCTTCGCGGCCGCGCTCGCCGTGCTGGTGCTTGCCCTCGCATCGCCGCTCGACGCCATGAGCGATGCACTCTTTTCGGCGCACATGGTGCAGCATCTGCTGCTCATGCTCGTCGTGGCGCCGTTGCTGGTCTTTGGCGAACCGGTGCTTCCCCTGCTATGGGCGCTGCCCGCCGCGGCACGGCGCCGGCTGGCACGGCGCTGGCATGTTGCGCAGCCCCTGCGCGCGGTGGGACGCCCCGTGGGGACGCCGCTCGCCGCGTGGCTGCTGACAATGCTTGCACTCTTCTTCTGGCACCTCCCGGTGCCCTACGGATGGGCGCTCAACGACACACGGATCCATGCGCTGGAGCACATCACCTTTCTTGGCACAGGCGTGCTGTTCTGGTGGATGGTATTTCAGCCTGCTGGACGGCGCCGGCTGGGATATGGGGCTGGCGTCGTGTACGTCGCTACCGCCGGCATGCTGATGGGAGCGCTCGGCGCCATCCTCACGTTCGCGCCATCGCCCTGGTACACGGCGCACCTCGCGACGACAGCGGCGTGGCACCTCACGCCGTTGCAGGACCAGCAGCTCGCGGGCGTCATCATGTGGGTGCCGGCGAGTCTCGCGTATCTGATCGCGGCCGGCTGGCTGTTCGTGAGCTGGCTTGGCGGAGAGGATCCGGACGCTGCCGATTACGCCGGCCGCCGCTGGATGCGGATCTGAACGGGAGAACGCCATGACACGAGAGCGGATGATGGCTGGAGCGCGGGCATCAGGAGTTCTTCTCGCCGCGATATCGGTTGCGATCGTAATGCTCGAAGCCTGCGCGGGCACCGGCGGCGGCGAGCCGTATCGCCTGGTGGCGCAGGGAAATGCCGACAGCGGCAAGGTGGCGATCAACCGGTTCGGCTGCGGATCCTGTCACATGATCCCCGGGATTCGCAATGCGCAGGGCGTCGTGGGTCCACCGCTTACGGCGTTCGGCCGGCGCGTATACATCGCCGGCGAAGTGCCCAACACCAGCGAGAACCTGGTGCAATGGCTCGAAGTGCCGCAGTCCATCGAACCGGGCACCGCCATGCCCAACCTCGGCGTCACCGAAGGAGAAGCACGGGACATCGCGGCCTATCTCTACACGCTGCGCTAGGAGCAGGCCGTGCGCGACGATCCCGGACTGGGCGGACGCAGGACGATGGCGGGGATGCCGCCGGCATGGAGCGTCGTGGCGGCACTGCTGGCCCTCGCCGCCTGCGGACAGCCGCGCTCGCAGCCCGGCAGCAGCGACTCGAGTACGGTGAGCACGGCAGCCGCCGACAGTGCGCAACGTCGCGCGATGGCAGACACCACCATGTGGCCCTCCTATGGCCGCGACTTCACGAATCAGCGCTGGTCGCCGCTCAGTCAGATCAACACCACGAACGTCGCGCAGTTGAAACCGGTCTGGATCAATCATTCGGGCATTCCGCACGCATCCGAAACAAATCCGGTCGTTGTCGATGGCGTCATGTACTTCACCACCGCGCTCAATCACGTCATCGCCGTCGATGCGCGCACCGGCGTCGTGAAGTGGGAGTATGCGCATCAATATCGGACCACAGCGGACTGCTGCGCGACGAACAACAAGGGTGTCGCGATGTACGGCGGGAAGGTGTACATGGGCACCCTGGACGCGCGCCTGGTGGCGCTCGACGCCCGAAGCGGACGACTGATCTGGGACGTCCAGGTCGGCGACAACAATGCCGGCTACCACCTCACCGGCGCGCCCATCGCGGTGGACGGAAAGATCATCACCGGCGTCAGCGGCGGCGAGCAGGGATGCCGGTGCTACGTGGATGCCTACGATGCGAACACGGGGGCACGCATCTGGCGCTGGTACACGATTCCCAGCCCGGCACAGGGCGGCTGGTGGGGCACGTGGCGCACGCACGACGAGTGGGGGATGTCGTTCAATCGTGACATCGCCGCCGAGAAGCGGGACAGCGCGGCATATCCCGACGCGTGGAAGCATGGCGGTGGACCCATGTGGCATCACCCGGCATACGATCCCGAAAC
>Ga0134128_10010014_pt1 | contig 11373 bp, 14 predicted proteins | sample KB31754_FD_96462 | JGI IMG/M metagenome (GOLD analysis project Ga0134128, IMG submission 96462) | Terrestrial soil microbial communities with excess Nitrogen fertilizer from Kellogg Biological Station, Michigan, USA - KB3-175-4 | ecosystem: Environmental > Terrestrial > Soil > Unclassified ...
ACCATCGCGTCGCTGCGCTACGGCCGCAAAATCCTGGCCACTGAACCGTTCAAGTCGAAAATCAAGGCCGAGCTGCTCCCCGGCTCCGCGATCGAAGACGACGCAGCGCTGCAAAAGTTCTGCGGCCAGACGGTCAAGACCAACTACCACCCCTCCGGTTCGCTCCGCATGGGACCGGACGGCGATCCGATGAGCGTTGTCGATGCCCGCCTCCGTGTGCGCGGTATCGAAAACCTGCGCATCATCGATTGCTCGATCATCCCGCTGATCCCGTCAGGCAACACCAACGCGGCGGCGATGGCTATCGGCAGCAAGGCAGCGAGCCTGATTGCCGAAGATCATGGGAAGGTGGCCTGAAATGTACCGGCCGCCTGCCTTTCGCGAAGATGACATCAAGGCGCAGTTTGCCTTGATCGAGGCGCATCCGCTTGGCCTGCTGATCAGCCGGGGCGCGGCTGGGATCATCGCCGATCCCATCCCGTTCCTCCTCTATCCCGAGGAGGGGGAGTTCGGCGTGCTGCGCTGCCATGTCGCCAGGGCCAACCCGCAATGGCAGGCGCTGGCAGAGCGCCCGGAGGCGCTGGTGATCTTTCAGGGTGTCGACCACTATGTCACCCCGGCCTGGTATCCAAGCAAGGCTGAGCACGGCAAAGTGGTGCCCACTTGGAACTATGAGATCGTCGAGGCGCGCGGCAAGGCGCTCGTGCTTCACGATGCCTCCTGGCTCCTCGCCAATGTGACTGCGCTCAGCAATTTGCAGGAATCCTGGCGGCCAAGACCTTGGGCCGTCGGTGACGCGCCTGACGATTACGTCGCGTCTCAGCTCAAGGGCATCGTCGGCATCGAGATTCCGATCGAAACGATCGTTGGCAAGGTGAAGGCCAGCCAGAACCGCCCGGCCGCCGACCGGCAGGGCGTCGCCGCCGGCCTTGCTGCGCTTGGCGACGAACGTGCGCTGGCTATGCTTGACCTGGTGAAGGGGCGCGGCGGGGTCTAGCGCCGGCAAGCCGCCCGCGTTTCCGCCGCTGACGTAATTCCCACCAGCGATGGCCCTTGATGATGGCCCAGGCGACTGGCGTCTGCAGCGGCGGGAAATCGACGGCGAGAAGCATCAGGCCGAGCGGCAGCATCCAGAGGCCAAGGATCGGCAAAATGCTGAAGATGCCGCCCAACACCAGCAACAGCCCGATCGGAACGCGCACCAGCCGCGCCGAAGGGCGCCGTGCCCAGGCGAGAAAGCCGGCTGAAACCGGGATTTTCCGTCCGATCCGGGCATAAAGCCGGTCAAGCCGTGCCGATGCGCTGCTGGCCACTGGTCCTCCTCCGGGCAATTGGCGCCCTTCAACCTACATGGCCACCGTCCGCGTAGGATCAAGAGGCACGATCGCGTGATGCAACCATGCGGCCCCTTTAACGTTTCCCTGCCCGGCCCTACCTACACCAAAACCCCTGCCGTACCTCGGAATTCGCCCGTGACCGCAATTGTCACCTCTGCCGTTGTCCTCGCCGCCACCATCGTTGGCGTGCTTGGCTTCGTCGTGGCATCGCTGTTGCGGCGGCGTAACACCGGCAGCGCCGGCCTCGATGAGGCCGAAGGCATCATCCGCGAAGCGATGGCGACGGCAGCCGCCCCGCGCGCCAAAGCCCGCATCGTCCGCCGCGCCGCCTGACCGGCGCCGTCCTACGCCCGCCCGATCAATATCCCCGCCGCGAACACCAGCGCGCCGCCGAACACTACCTGCAGCACGGCCCGCCAGAACGGGGTGGACATGTAGCGGTTCTGGATGAAGGCGATGGCCCAGAGCTCGACCACCACCACGCAGATGGCAATCACCATCGCCGTCCAGAAATCGTGGATCAGGAAGGGCAGCGCATGCCCCAGCCCGCCGATCGCGGTCATCACGCCGCAGACGACGCCCCGGGTGACCGGCGAGCCGCGTCCGGTGAGCTTGCCGTCGTCGGCCGCCGCTTCGGTAAACCCCATGGAGATGCCTGCGCCCACCGCCGCCGCGAGGCCGACAAGAAAGGTCTGCGCCGTGTCGCCGGTGGCGAACGCCGCCGCGAACACCGGCGCCAGCGTCGACACCGAGCCATCCATCAGCCCGGCGAGGCCCGGCTGCACATAGGTCAGCAGCACCTGCCGCCTGGCCTCGGTCGCTTCCGCCGCCGCTGCTGTGCCGTCGCCCAGATGCTGTTCCGCAAGCTCATCGGCGGCGTGTTCGTGCGCCTTCTCTTCCATCGCGAGGTCGCCGAGCAGCTTGCGGATCGTCGCATCCGTCGTCCGCTTGGCCGCCTCGGTGTAAAAGCGGTACGCCTGATCTTCCATCTCGAAACTCTGTTGGCGCACGGCATCGAGGTTGACGATGTCGGTGAGCCAGAGCGGGCGGCGCTGCATGAACCCCGAAACATGCTCGCGGCGGATCGGCACCAGTTGCTTGCCGAATTTTTCGACGTAGAGGTCGAGCAGCCGCCGGCGGTGCCCATCCTCCTCCTCGGCCATGCCATCGAAGATCGCCGCCGTTGAGGGGTAAAGCGAGCGGAGCTTTTCGGCATAGGTCGCGTAGATGCGGCCATCCTCCTCCTCGGCGGCGATGGCCAGCGACAAAATCTCGCGTTCGTTGAGCGAGGAGAAGTCGCGGCGATGCGGATGCAGGACACGGCTCAGCATGAAAGCTCCAGGAATAGAGATTAGAACAGTTCTAATCTAAGGCGTTGTCAGCCGCAACAGACCTCACGCGAGGGAGCGTATGCGCTCAAGGCACAGCTCTGCCAATCGATCGACGCTCGTGGCGGCCGTGACCTCGATAGGCGGTTGGCCGAGCCGGGATAGGGCGGCCCGCATTTCCCGGTCATAACCGACGCTCCGCACCACGAACCGCTCGATCAGCAGGCGGCCCTCGGCACTGGCCTTGGCATAGCCGCTCTCTGCAAAAATGCGCGCCTCGATCAGTTCTGGCGAGCCGCTGAGCCAGACCGCGGCAACGTTCTCGAGGTGCAGCGCCAAAACGTTGTCGGGCCAGATACCCGAGCCTTCCAGTACCAGCCGCTCGGTCGCCGCATCACCGGCGTGTTCCCGGACGAGCGCATCCACCAGCGGCCACATGTTCTGGTAATGCGCGAGTTGCCCCTCGATGAGTTCGCTATCGCTCAGCGTGCGATAATGTTCGACGACGTGCGGCGGAACCTCCCAATCCGGTGTCGGCCACGGTCGTCCCGGATAGCGCGCCAGCTTGTCGGTCGATCGAACGCCCCAGCCGAGACGCGCGCCAATTGCCGCCGCGACGGTCGACTTGCCGATATTCGACGTCCCGCCAATGAGAATGACCCGCAACCGCTCGTCCATGGTTCCCCGCAACCCAGAATATCCATTCGCGGTCTAAGGCCGCCCTCGTCCTTCGACAAGCTCAGGATGAGGTCGGAAGCGTCTGGCGGGCACTAGCGGAGCCCTTCATGGTGAGCTTGTCGAACCACGAGGGCGGGCGGTACCGGACCTGGCAATGCTCGCCGCCACCTCCGCATCCAGCCATTCCTTGAACCGCTTGACCTTGGCAGGCACATGCCGGTCGGCGGTGGTGGCGAACCGAGCGGAGGCCGGGTGAGGGGAGCCCTGGGCAGGAGTCTCTCAAGCCCCTGCGACGTACTTCGTTCATCCCCGCGTCATCCAACGGCGGTTAGAAGGCGGCACGTTTTGATAAGTGGATATTGGAAATGCTGTTGTTCTACAAAAGAGTGCGGAAGAATCGTGTTGCCGGCAAGCCGCCGCGCCGCCTCGATCCGGCCCTGTCCTTCACGCCCCGCGAATGGGCCGACCTGCCGCCGCACCATCCGCCCGTCGAGCGGGAGGTCGAGCGGGAGTAGGCCGGCCGGCGGCCTTCCAGCCTTCCGCCAAGCCGCCGCAGGCCTTCGGCCTACGCCGGCAGCAGCGCCTCAAGCGCTCGCGCGGCGTGTGTCCGGTAGCGCTCCTTGTGCCAGAGCAGGCGAAAGAACCGCTCGCGCAACGGCAAGGCCACCGCCACCACCCGGCCCGCCGCAATGGCCGTTTCGGCCGCCCGCGCCGACATGACCCCGGCGACGCCGCCGCCGCGCAGCGCAGCAAGGATCGCCTCGTTGGACGGCAGGTTCATGACCACGTCGAGTTGCGCTACCTCGACCCCTTCGGCGGCCAGCGCCGCCTCAAAGGCCGAGCGCGTTCCCGACCCCGGCTCGCGCAGCACCCACCGGCCAGCGGCCAGCTCACTAACCGCCGGTGTGCGCAGCGCCCAGGGATGCTGGGGTGCCGTGACGATCAGCAGCCGGTCGGTCGCCACCACCCGGCTGCCGAGCGCCGGCTGGTCGAGTTCGCCCTCGACGAAGCCGAGTTCGGCCACGCCTTCGAGCACGGCCCTCGCCACCGTCTCGGTATTGCCGATCTCGAGGCTGAGCGCGATCGCGGGGTAGGCGGCGTGAAAGCGCATCAGCACTTCGGGCAGCCAGTAGGCGCCGACTGTCTGGCTTGCCTGCAGGGCCAGGCTGCCGCGTTTCAGGCCCGCGCTTTCCGCCAGCGCCAGTGCCGCCGCCGCTGCCGCCGCCAGCGCCGCCCTGGCCTCAGGCAGGAACAGCCGCCCGGTATCGGTCAGCGCGATACGCCGGCCGACACGATCGAACAGCCGCGCGCCATAGCGCTCTTCGAGGGTCCTGATCGCGGCGCTCGCCGCCGAGGGCGACAGGTTCAGCATGTCGGCGGCGCGCGTCAGATGGGCGCATTCGGCGACGGCGGTGAAGATGCGGAGCTGTTCGAGGGTCATGGGATGAATGTTCTACGCAATCGAATGGAATATGAAAATCTTCCAAATGGACGCGGAATGCTGGAAAGCCGATCTTTCGTGCATGGCTCACACAGTTTTTCCTACCAGCGCCGATGCCAATGCGCAGAACGCGCCGCTGCTGCCCGGCATTGGCCTCAGCATTCTCGTGACTGTGCTCGCCGAAGCCGGGGAGCGGCTGGAGATCATGGTTTTCGGCCGTGCCTATCTCGAGGCGCTGGTGCTCGCCATTGTCATCGGCACGCTCTGGTGCACGCTGGCGCGCCCCGGCGAACGCTTCCGGCGCGGCATTGCCTTCAGCGGCAAGCTACTGCTCGAGATCGCCGTGGTGCTGCTCGGCGCCTCGATCAGCGCGGCGGCGATCGCCGGCGCCGGGCCGCTGCTGGTCTTCGGCATCGCCGGCCTGGTGCTCGTCGCCATCGCTTCGAGCTTTGCCTTCGGGCGCCTGCTCGGCCTCGACAGCCGTCTCGCCATGCTGGTCGCCTGCGGCAATTCCATCTGCGGCAACTCCGCCATCGCCGCCGTGGCGCCGGTCATCGGCGCCGATGCGCGCGAGATCGGCGCCTCGATCGCCTTCACCGCCGTGCTCGGCATCGCCGTCGTGCTGCTGCTCCCCACCCTCGCCGGGCCGTTGGGGCTCGATGCCCGCCAGTATGGGGTGTTTGCCGGGCTCACTGTCTATGCCGTGCCGCAGGTGATTGCCGCGACTGCTCCTGTCGCGGCGCTTAGCCTTCAGGTCGGCACGCTGGTAAAGCTGATCCGCGTCCTGATGCTTGGGCCGGTGATCTTCGGCGTCGCACTGCTTGCCCGCCGCGCCGGCCCGGTGCGCCCCAGGCTCGCCCATCTGCTGCCGTGGTTCATCGTCGGCTTCCTCGGCGCCATGGCGCTGCGCTCCTTCGGGCTGGTGCCGCCGGTGCTGCTCGGGCCGATCGGGTTCGCTGCCAATATCCTCACCATCGTGTCGATGGCCGCGCTTGGCCTCAGCGTCGATGTCCGTGCGGTGGCCGGCAGTGGCGGCAGGGTGATCGCCGCCGCGCTGCTTTCCCTGCTGCTGCTCGGCAGCGCGGCGTATGGGCTCATCCGCGTGCTCGGCGTCGCCTGAGCCTGCTGGTAGCCGGCGTCAGCCAAGCCGCCGGCGCCAGGTTGCCGGCGGCTCGCCAAGGTGGCGTTTGAAGGCGCGGTTGAAGGCCGGCTCCGATTCATAGCCGACCGCCACTGCGATCGCCGCCGTCGACTCCGTCCCATCCGCCAGCCGCCGTGCGGCGAGTTGCATCCGCCAGCGCGTCAGATATTGCATCGGCGGACAGCCGGTGAACCTGTTGAAGCGCTCCGACAGCAGCGACCGCGACGTTGCCGCCGCCTGGGCCAGTGATTTCACCGTCCACGGCCGCGCCGGCTCCGCGTGCAGCAGCGTCAGCGCTCGCCCGACCACCGGATCGGTCAGCGAGGCGAGCGGGGAGGCCGTGTCCTCGCGGCGCGACTGGATGTAGTGCCGCAGCACTTCGACGAACAGAATCTCGGCCAGCCGGTTGACGACGCAGGCCCCGCCCGGGCGCCCGGAACGTACTTCTTCGAGCGTATAGTTCTGGATGGCCTTGAGCCGCGGCAGCGCATCGCCGGTGGGGATCACCACCATCGGCGGCATGCTCGCGAGCAGAGGCTGGAGGATCACCTCGTCGGCGTGCAGGAAGCCGCAGAGGATGCGCGTCGTGGCGCCACCGCCGCCAAGGTCGAGATGCGGCACCTCGTGCCAGGGCAGCGGCGGCAACACCTCGAAGATCGACCGTGGCGGTGGCAAGCTTGGGTCGGAGAAGACCAGCGCGTCGCCATAGGGCAGCATGACGATGTCCCCGGCCTTGACCCCGACCGGCGCCATACCATCGCAAAGCGCCACGCAGCCGCCGTCGGCGATGAGGTGGAAGAGCATCAGCCGGCGGGCGTTGGGCACCAGCATGTCGGCGTATTCGCGCGACGGCGGCACGCTGAAAGCGAACGGCTCGGCGAAATCGGCGCGGAACAGCACCGACCCCGAAATCCTGATCGAATTCAGTACGTCGGAAAGCACGTCCATGGGTGTTCCCCTCGCCCGAAAACTACGCCCATCTGGACGATTGAGCAAGAAACCGGGAGCCACGGGCATTGTCGAGCCAGACCTTTGCGGCGGAGACTTCCTCGCATTCAACCGCCGCTCCCGCCGGCCAGTTGCCGGTCTGACGGCCACACGACGAGGACCAAAGCCATGAAACGCTATGTGATCGAACGTGAAATCCCCAGCATCGGCGCTATGACCGCCGCCGAATTGTGCCATGCGGCCCAGGTGTCGAACGATGCTCTCGTCAAGCTCGCGCCAAAAGTGCAATGGCAGCACACCTATGTCGCCGCCGACCGCACCTTCTGCGTCTATCTCGCCGAGGACGCGGCAGGCGTGCGCGAGCATGCCCGGCTCAGCGGCTTCCCCGCCAACCGCATCATCGAAATCGGCACCATCATCGACCCCACGACCGCCAACGGTCCGGTCGCTTGAGACAGGAGAAGAAAATGGCCGAAGAGGCACGCAGTCTGGTGGTTGTCATCACCCACGGCATCGAACACGAAGTCTCCTCCGCTGCCCTGACGATCGCCAATGGCGGCATGACGGCCGGGCTCGATGTCTCGATCTTCCTGACCAGCGGCGGCGTCGATCTCGTGCGCCGCCGCGGGATCGACATGACGCATGTCGCCCCGCTCGAGCCGCTTGCGGCGCTCGTTGCCGATTTCCTCAAGCGTGGCGGGACGATCTGGGCCTGCACGCCCTGCGTGAAATCGCGTGGTTACGAACAGGCCGATCTCATTGACGGCGTCGTCATCGCGGGGGCGTCGGGCATGCACCAGCTCATCGCCAAGGGCGCCGCGACCCTGTCGTTCTGAACGGGCCGTCTCACTCGCACAGCCGGTAAGTACAGGTCTTCCCGTGACAGCCGAGATCGAGGTGAAAATGGTCGCGGTGGAGCGCGTTGGCATTGGGGCCGAGCACGGTGGTGAAGCGCGAGCAGGCGGCGTCATGGGCGAAATGCATCAGGCGGCTGATTTTCAGGTCCGATGAATTGTAGTCGGCCGTGACGGTCAGTTGCCGCCCGTCCTCCAGCGTAAACCCGACGAAGTCGAGGGCGTCGGCGCGGCCGTGTTCGGAAAGGTCGCTGCTGCCGCCCTCGACATTGCGCGGCCGGCATTCGTAGGAGCCGCCGACGATAACCGATTTGATCCGTGTATTGGCGCTCGACCAGAGGTAGTTGTCGACATCGGCCACCCAGCCCGGCAGGTCGGTCGCCATCTCGCACGTAAACGTGGCCGGGACCGAGAGCGGCACGGTGCGGCCATTGACGAGGATCGAGGTCACCGAAAGCGGCGATTGGGTCTGGCACATGCCGTCGTTGATCGGCGGCAGCGGCTTTGCTTCGACGAGGCCGGAAATTACCGCCGGACACGCCGTCTGGTAGATGCGCGGCGGCTTTGGCGTCGTGCTCTCGCCCTCGGCGGTGGCTGGCGTTGGGCTGCTACTGCGTGAAGTGGGTGCGGCGGGCTCCTTGTCCGGGGCGGCCGGCGAAGATGCGGTGGCACTGCTGCCTGCTGCCGATGCAGCCGGCGTTGCCGGTGCGGGCGTTTTGTCCCCGTCAGCGGCCGGCGTGTCCTGTGCGGCCGCCGTGTCACGCAGCTCGGGCCGCGGCCGGGGGAGCGGCACCGGTGCGGCCTCCGGGACCACGGCCTTCTTGACGCCAGCAGCAGGCCGGTGCGCGGGCCGGCGAGCCGCCTGCACCGGCTGCGCAAAAATGCCCGCCAGCCACGAAGACTGCGCGGCATTGGCAACATCGGGAACAACGGCTGCAAGCAGCAGGACGGCAAGGATGAAAGGGCGCATGAGCCCTCAACGCCGCCCCGAAGCGGTTTGTTGCACCGCCGTGGCGTGAGCGGCAGGCGGATGGGCGACAAAAACCGGATCGCCCCGTCGAGGCGACCCGGCTTTTCACCATTCGGCCATCCGGCCTCCGTCAGGCGCCCATCGCACATTCCCGCACGTGTGGATGCCGCATCGCGAGGGACGACAGGGCGATAAGCCCGATCAGCACGGCGCCATAAAGATAGCCGGTCGCGACCAGCCCGAGCACCGGCGCCAGCAGCCCGGCGGCGATCGCCGGCAGGCTGAAGGCGAGATAGCTCGTGACGAAATAGGTCGCCAGCAGCCCCGCCCGGTCGGTGTCGTCGGCGAGCGGCAGCAATGTCCTGAGTACGCCCGAATAGGAGGCGCCGAAGCCGAAGCCCGCCACCACCGTTCCGCCAACCATCACCGCCGCCGACTGGAGCCCCGCGCCGAGCAGCGTCAGCGCGATGCCGGTGGCAAGCAGCGTCATGCTGATGACCAGCAACTGGGCTGGCTGGCGCCGGCGCAGCGACGGTACGGCGATCGCCGCCGTCAGCATCAGGGCCGAGACGACGCCGGCGCCGATGAACGGCGAGGCGGTGTGCGTGGCAACGCTGACCAGCGTGGGCATCAGCGACAGGTAGAAGCCGCCGAGCGCCCAGCTCGCAATGTTGAGGGGCATCAGCCGCAGCAGCACCGGCCGCGCCGCCGCCGGCACCTTGACGCGCGGCCTCAGCGACGCCAGGGCGCCCGCCCGCTTTGTCGCCGTCTCCGGCAGCACGATGAGGACCGCCGCCTCGATTCCCATCACCACAAGCAGCACGATATAGACAAGCTGCGTCGGGAGCGGCGCAAAGGCGACGAGGACGCCGGCGAGCAGCGAACCGATGGTGAGGCCCAGAAACACCGTGATGCTGTTATAGAGCGCCCCGTTCTGGCGGTCGGTATCGAGCATCGTCGCGCCGAGCGTCGTCAACGCGATGCCGACCGCGACGCCCTGGACGAGGCGCGCCAGGATCAGCAGCAGCGGCGAGGTCGCGGTGATGAAGAGCACGAGCGCGGCGGCGCTGAACAGCAGCCCCGCCAGGATCATCGGCCGCCGGCCGACAAAGTCGGAGAGCCGGGCGACCGTCAGCAGCGTCACCATCAGCGCGAAGGCATAGGCGGCGAAAATCACCGTCACGGTCAGCGGCGACAGGTGCATGGCCTCCTGGTAGAGGTGATAAAGCGGCGTCGGGGCGCTGCTCGCCGCCGAAAAGCTGATCGCGGTGACCGCCGCGTAAATCGTGGTGGCGCCGGTCGACAGCGTGCGGCGCGGAGCGGAGGGAAGAGCTGATATGGACATTTCGTCCTCCTAAAGCTAAATAATAGCGTTAGAGGCATATAGACTTGCCGCACGCTTAACGCAAAGGATTTGCATTAAGGATTGCTCATGGCCGCTATGCAGGAATCGGAGAGTTAGAAATGGCCCGCGAAATGGTGCGCCAGGGCGGCCGCAGCGCCCGCATCCAGAAGGAAGTCCACGCGACCGTCCGGGCCTTGCTGGAAAAGCTCGACCGGTCGGCGCTGACCGTCCCGATGATTGCCGAGCAGGCCGGGGTAACGCCCTCGACCATCTATCGGCGCTGGGGCGATCTCGGGCAGTTGCTGGCCGATGTTGCCGTCGAGCGGTTGCGGCCCATCGCCGACCCCGACGATACCGGCGCGACCGCCTCCGACCTCGATGCCTTCATCGTGCAGTATGCCGAGGAGATGTCCTCAAAGGTCGGCCGCGCGGTGCTGCGCGACATTCTGATCGAGTCGGATGGCGATTCCGCCGCCTATAAATGCTGCCAGTTCACCTACGACCATCTGACGGTAATCGCCGGCCGCGCCGCGGGACGCGGCGAGGCGCCGTTCGAGGTAGCCGAGATCATCGACCACGTGGTTTCGCCGATCGTCTATCACATCCTCTTCCGCGACCGCGACGTCACCCCCGCCTACTGCCGCGAACTTTTGGCGCACATTCCCTTCGATACGAGCCGCATCGCGGCCTGATCGGGGAAGCGCCGCACCCTTGCAGCGTCCCGCGCGGTTCCATACCTTTGTCGGCACGGCCTTTGCCGGACCCTGGTCCCGTTGCCGCGCCTGAACAAGGACAACGCCATGAATATCGAATCCCTGCTGCGCTCGATCGTTGCCGTGCGCGCCACCATTCCCGAGGATGCGTTTACCGCCGGTGGGCTGGGCACGCTGCGCGAAGGCAGCGGCGTGGTCATCGGCGACAACGGCCTCGTGCTCACCATCGGCTACCTCATCACCGAGGCGGAGGAGGTCTGGCTGACCACCCGCGACGGGCTGGTGCTGCCGGGCCATGCGCTGGCCTATGACCAGGAAACCGGCTTCGGCCTCGTCCAGGCGCTGGGCCGGCTCGGCCTGCCGGCCATCGAGCTCGGCGAGTCGGCCAAGGCCGCCATCGGCGATTCCGTGGTCTTTGCCGATGGCACCGGCCGCTCGGTCGAGGCCAAGATCGTCGCCAAGCAGGAATTCGCCGGCTATTGGGAATACCTCCTCGACGAAGCGATCTTCATCTCCCCCGCCCATCCCTCATGGGGCGGCGCCGGCCTCATCGGCGCCGACGGCAAGCTCTTGGGCATCGGCTCGCTGCGCCTGCAGATGGTGCATGATGAGGAAGTG